>Ga0181536_10005722_pt1 | contig 12658 bp, 10 predicted proteins | sample PEATcosm2014_Bin_41_FD_121105 | JGI IMG/M metagenome (GOLD analysis project Ga0181536, IMG submission 121105) | Peatland microbial communities from MTU Mesocosm Facility, Houghton, MI, USA - PEATcosm2014_Bin17_60_metaG | ecosystem: Environmental > Terrestrial > Soil > Wetlands > Peat | place...
GCACAGGCGCTTGCGCCATCTCAAAACCGTACCGAGGGTTCGAATCCCTCTCCCTCCGCCACGCAGTCTGGACTGATGCGAACTCTTGCCGTAGTTTGTTGAAATCCTCGCGAAAAGCGCGCCCAGTCTCTGTTTTTGTCGTTTTTCGGAAGCTATGACGGCAAGCGTCTCTATTTCAAAGCCGACAGCGACCCGTCGAAAGAACAGGATGGTTCCAAATACCAGTTCGAGTTTCGCAAGCCCCAGACCGCTGTTGCTGAGTCTCCCTGGCTATTATTGAGTGAGGCATCCGGCATTGAAATTCCAAAGATAAGTTCGTTCGTCGAACGCCGCTTCGCAAACTTTTCGAAAGACATAAAAGAGAGAATTGTCGAGAACTTATCCAAGTTCATACAGGTGTTTAAGATCGATGAAAGACTGGCGATTCAGGTCGTCAAGCAGGATCTGCCCTACGAGGACGTTCTAGAGGTCTTTGTGCGGGTTAATTCTGGCGGGATGATCTTGACAAAATCTGATCTGGTTTTCTCCACGATTGTGTTGCATGCACCTGAGATGGAGAAGAAGTTTATCGAATTGGTCGACCAGATGAACGGTGGTGGGGAGTACGATTTTGACACAGATTTTATTATCAAAAGCTCGTTCGTAGTTCTAGGGCAGGGGGCGAAATATGATGTCGAGAAGCTCAGAGATAAGAAGTACGTCACCGCCCTCGAAAATCAGTTCGAGCGATTAGAACGAGCCGTGGTATCTGCCAAAGAGCTCCTCAAGACAGGCGCGAAACTCCTTTCAAAGCGATTTCTCAAATCTGATCTGGCGCTGATACCAGTTATCGATTATCTTTTCAATCAACCTCACCAACAATTGCCAGATGGACAGTCGAAACGAATCCGGCAATACCTATATATGTCTTTTTTTATGAGGTTCTATTCCTACGGCCCGGACGGCAAACTAGACGTGATCCACGGAAGAATTAAAGCCAAGGGAGATAAATTTCCACGACGAGAAATTGGCGCATATATGGAAGAAAGGACTGGAATCAAATACGATTTCCAGCTCGCTCTCGCAGCAAGCGATTTGGATTTATTGCTAAACATTACCGAAGATGGGGTGTCGGAGATTCCGAAGCTCAGAGGGTGGAGTTTGGAAAAGGATCATATTTTCCCACACAGTCTTCTCATCAGCAAGGGATTCGGAGAGGACTTGGCAAACAGACTCGGAAATTTTCGCCTACTGAACAAAACGAGGAACATTCTCAAGAGCAAGAGTGTGCCTGCGGAGAATGCTGAATTCTTCGGCTCGGATGATCGTGAACTGAATGAGCTGTTCTTGCAAGCCAGAAAGAACCTCACGGCCCCAGCGTTCGAGTCTTTTGTAACCCGGAGGGAGACTTTGATCGCGGAAAAAGTGAAAGGCTTCCTCGGGTTTTGAGCTGTGTCTAAGTCTGTTCTAGAATTGCTGCAATGAAAAGCGAGACTCGCCGGCTCAACAAGCTCACTGGCGCAAGCAGAAGCGTAGCGAAGCGATACAAGCTCACAACCGCTGCTGCCGAGATAATTGACCAAGCAGGGCAAATCCACGGACAGAAATCCCGTGCCGTACAAATTGCCGTTGAGATTCTCTGGCGTACCACAAGACTAGGTAAAATCCCGTCCTCGATTCTCGAATCTCCCATTACAGCGAGGACCTACAAACTGCCGTATCGGACAGTCTCACTCATTGAGAAGCTCGCGCATGAAGGCTCCAGAACACGAGGCGAAGTCCTCGCGGCTTGTGCTGGGTTGCTTGTCTCGGACGTGGAAGAGGTAAAAACGTCTTTATAGCCATGGGAGGAACGTATGGGCATTTGCAGATACTGCCAGACAAACGCTGGATGGTTGTCTGATGCTCACGACTACTGCGTACAGAAAGCAAATGCAGAAAGGCAGAAAGCAAACGCAGAAAGGGAGTTGGCAAAGAAAGCCTTGGATTCGTTTGAAAAAGCTAGACCGCGTACAAAGGTGAGGGCACTTTCTTTTGCAGGAGGTGATCCCCTTTGGCAAAGGCTGACCAAAGAATTAGACGATGCACTCTTGGCCAAGCACCGTGGTCTCATAGATAAGTTTCTTGAAATCGCCGAGCGTAAGGTCGGTGTTGTTGACGATTACGGCGACGAGAATTGGGACGCGCTAGAAAAGGAAGTTGACCGCTGCGTTCTGAAAATAGCAAAGATTGAAGGTGACGAGCGATTTCGAGATGCGAACGGGGAATGGACGTTTGAGATGTATGAACTTCCTCAACTCGACAGCAAAGGGGTGAATTATGGTTGGCTCAAATATACGAGGCTCCAGCGTAATCTAGAAGGGTTATTCCGGGCCTATCACGCCAAGTGCAAGGCGAACCCACCGACTGAGACGTTCGATGAGCTTTCAGGCGTCGATTTCGAGGTTTATTTGGCAAGACTTTTGAAAAAACTTGGTTTTGAAGACGTTACCGGAACTCCTGCCACAGGCGACCAAGGTGCGGACTTGCTGGCCAGAAAGGATGGTCGAAAGATAGCCATTCAAGCAAAGCGGTACAAGGGGAGCGTCGGAAATCAGGCAGTTCAAGAAGTTGTCGGTGCGTTGAAATTCTATAAAGCTGACGAAGGATGGGTCATAACAAGCGGGAGATTCACACAACCCGCTCGTGCTTTGGCTCAGGCGAATGGCATTCATCTCGTTGACGGCTTGGACCTGCGGAAACTCCAGCAGGGCTGAAGGTCTGGAGAGACCGTGGGATGCGGTGAGAGTGGCACACTGCCTAATGAAAGGCGAGGGCCGTTCGCTGTAGAATGAGCGGCACGGTGGATATTCCAGTAATCAAAACGCCTAGCCCCTCTGAGGCGGTCAACGAGCTAGCCGACTTTCTCAAAGTGTCCGGTGAATGGCACAACAAGCATTCCCAGCCTGATACCGGGATGTTGAGCAACCTGTGGTATCGCGGCGTGAGTGTGGATTTCGGTGACCAAGCTCCGGGGGTTTACCGAGACGACTTTACCGAGCGAGCCGCGAAGCTCATGGTCGGCGGAGACATTGAGGACAAGCGCCTCCGTCTTGAACGAGATATGATCTCCAACTTTCGCACTGCGGGAGCTGCATTTCTTAGTAAGTACAGCCAAACTGAAATGTACTTTTCGGCGCAGCATTTTGGGATGCCCACGCGATTACTTGATTGGTCTACTAACCCCTTAGCGGCGCTGTTCTTTGCTTGTGAAAAAGACGACGGTCACGATGGGTTCGTGTACGTGATGGATGCGACAAAGGTGATTCCCGACGACGCGATAAAGCCTAACGGAAAAAAGCTGTGGCCGTCCGTAATGTTGATGCGCAATCCAATCGTTCAATATGCAGTCGAGGTTTCATTCTGGATGCAGCTGGACCTAAAGTACAAACCTTATGTTTTGCCGGTCCGCCCGGACGTGATCCCAGGCCGAATTGGTCAGCAAAGTTCCTGCTTCACGTTCCACATGCATCGCGCGGCACCCGTTGATAATCCAACGCTAATAACAATCAAGGTCAACGCCTCTCAAAAGCCTGTAATACGCGACGAACTCCACCGCGTTAATATTAACCAGTTCACAACCTACTACGATCTAGATCATCTATCGAAGGAGATAAGGAGAGGCTGGGGCTGCTAGGGAGTTCCAAAAGCCGTCTTACGACAGGCCGCCCGTACGGGTGGGGGATCGGCGGAGAACCTGCCCGAAGAGCAAAAATTGTGCCCTTTTTGTGTCATGATATTGAGGGGTGAGCGCGAGAGCGAATGGCCGCGATTACAGATTCATTCACGATCCTCGCGGCTTGTGCTGCGTTGCTTGCCTCGGACGTGGAAGAGGCTAGAAGTGGGAGAGTATTGGCGCGGCGCTCGTGACCGCCCCGCCCAGGGCTTTGCTACGTGCTAATCACTCTTTGTCTCTGTCCTTCTCCTTCGATCGTGGCAAGACTTGAGTAGCAGCGAGAGCCGCGAGGCTGTTCAGTTGCTCTGGCGGAACTTGAGAGGCAGCCACAGCCGCAAGGTTATTCATATTTGATTTGTCCCAATTCATGCGGACATAGTCGTCGATTATGTCGAGGTTTGATTTGTCAAAATTGATGGTGCGGAGATAGCTGTTGATTGCGTCGAAATTGGAGAGCGACCTCGCCGCAGTGGATACCAAGTCCTTTTCCGCCTCTTCTTCTTTTTTCGAGACTGGAACGTCAAACGATTTGAGCGCGTCTGACAGCCGAGTGTACAGCACCAGCTTGCGCGATTGGCTCACCTTATCGCTGAACTCGTGCCGCAGTTCGTCATTGACATAGGACTTTTTGCCCACGGTGATACCGTAATCGGTGTCCCGCGACACGATCACGAGACCCGCTCTCTTCTTCGCGGCGCATCGAATCATCCATTCCCAATTGATGGCGTCTCCGTAGGAAGTATCGCCCTGTTTCCGCGGCGGACAGCCGTGCATGAATCTCCTCATCGCCGCACGGCGGACGATGCGTCTCGTGATGTCGTTGCGAGTCAACGTTAGATCGTCGTTTTTTTGAAATATTCGCTGGCACACTTGATACACGGGGTCATTCTGTGCTGGATTTTCCAGCGCTTTTAAGAGGCGGTCGCGCAGCTTCTTGACTCGCTTTTCTGCTTCCTGCAGGTGACGCTCGATAACGTGAGTAGCTTTCGCATTCGAGAAGATTCCCGGACGAGACAGTCGAGACGGTTCCTTCAATGCGTCCAGGCCATCAACGATCGCCGATTGACGATTCTTCTTGAACTCGCTTTCGAGTTGAAACGTTACGATGAGACGATGAGCGATCTTTTCGATGCGTTCGAGCAGTTGGAGACCGGTTTCGTTCTTGGCTCTATAAAAGTCAAGCCAGATATTGGTATCGATGAACAACAGGTTAGGAAGCGCCACACCAAGCACCCATGACGCGACCTATTATACAGACTGAAGAGACACTCAGTTGGTGTTTGCAGGGGTCGGGAGGCCCACCTTAACGGCGTGGTGTTGCGGGCGGTTCGTGGTTCGAGGGTTCGCATGTGTCCGGTGTTGAGGCTCCCGCCATCTCCAGCATCAGGTCGGCGAAATTGTCGGACATTTCGATTTGAATCTGCGCGGCCTTGAATTGTTGGTCGGGCGGACCGGGACCCGGAGCGCCGAAAGTGTGCCCTTTTTGTGTCATGATATTGAGGGGTGAGCGGTGAGAGCGTCTCAAGCGGTATTTGTAACGGAAATTGTGCTTGTTTTGTGTTAGCGAATCATGCAACGTATGTTTTTCGTGTATTTAGAGTACTGGGAAATCAACAAGTTGCGTGTTATCAATATGCGGGTGACTTCGAATCCCACTCTCTCCGCCACACAGTCTGAGATGCAGAGAAACCCGCCTGGATTGCTCTGGAAAGTGCAGGGAATGGGCGGTGTAGCCGTCGGATCGCTGATATGCCGACTCGTGCACCAACGAATTCCGCAGAATTGTCCTTCGCCGCCACAAATTCATGCGATGACCCCTGAGCAATTTACCGCGTTCTGCTGGATTCCTCGTAAAATATAGAAACTGCGCCTTGTTCGCGAGTTCAAAAATCCTTTCGATGGTCAGTACATTTTCTCTTGTAACCGGAATACTCAAGCTCGAAAGCGCAGCCTCCAGTGTGCGCTCCTGCTCTCGATACTCTGCCTGCTTGCGCGTCCAAAACTGCTCGTCAATCTTGCGGTCGAGCTTGTCCTCGTAAATCTGACCCATACGGGTGCTGATCGCCGTCAGCCGTCGTTGAAGCGCGGCGACTTGCTCCTGCCGTTGCGCCTCTGATCTTTGCAGATCGGTTTGCAGGGAACCCACAATCGCTCGGGCAAACCGCGACCGGCACGTAAATGTTCTTAAGCGGATCATTGGCACACGAGCTGGGCACCGCGGCGGTAGTTGATCGCAGTTTTTTTCTGTATTTTCTTCTTGACATCGATTTTTAATTTGCCTAGATTGTTTGGCAATCAAAGCGGAAAAAGACTTTGAGGTCAACGCTTTCTCTGAAACTTTCAGGATTCTTCCCTAAGTAGAGTTCTCCCGTGCTTTGCACGGAAGATTTGTTCATGCAGTGTCGTGCTGTGCTCAAAAGGGGAAGAGTCAATGCATATCCGCATTTGCTGCCGTTCTCTCTGTTCGTTGCTTGTTCTCGTCGGTTCAGCCACCCTGTTCTCCCAGAATCCACCCGTAAGCGATCCTCAGGCGCTCAGTTTGGTGTCGCAGTCAATGACGGCTCTTACCGGCGGCACCAGCATGTCCGATGTCACCCTTCGCGGGGCTGCGAAATGGATTGTCGCGTCCAGCAGCGAGACTGCGAACGCGACGCTGCGGGCCAAGGGCACAAAGGAAAGCCGGTTTGACATGACTCTTGGTGTCGGGCCACGCAGTGAAATACGCAACGATAATTCCAGTACGTCTCTGGGCGAGGTGCTGGCTTCGGATGGGACAGTTCATCCTTGGTCCATCGGGAACTGCCTAACTAATGCTAGTTGGTTCTTCCCACAATTATCCGTTTTGGGTGCGACGGGAGACCCGACGTTGATCTTCGTTTACGTCGGACTGGAGAGCCGCAACGGAGTGTCCGTCCAACATATCCAGTCTTATCGTTACACCTCAATGAGTGCTGCCACCACTAGGCTTCTGAGCACGATGGATATTTATTTGGACGCAACGTCGTTTCTGCCTACAGCTTTTGCCTTCAACACCACACCAATCCGTGGAGCGGCCCAGAACATCGGTGTGGAAGCCGATTTTTCGAACTACAAGTCGGTAAATGGAATCCAGGTGCCCTTCCGCATTCAGAGGTATGTCGCTGGGAATCTTGGCTTTGATTTGTCAGTGATGAGTGTGCAATTTAATTCCGGCTTATCAGACAGCCTGTTTGCTATCCAGTGATTTCGCTCAGAGGGCGAGAACAATGAAACCAATCTATGAGATTCTCATTGTCTTTGTGCTTGTGGCCGCGATTCCTCCAGCGCAAGCTCAGTCGGTTGCCAGCAACGGAACGCCGACTTTCGGCACTTTTAGCGGTGGACCCGATGTCATCGACGACGCCAACCTAAATATTCATTACACTGTCCCGGTGTTTGCTAGGGCTGGCGTTGGTCTTCCGTTTTCGTATTCGCTGCCGATGGACAATGGCGTGTGGTACCGATACCAAGACGTCTACTTGAATTATCACTGGGGAGCCGACTTCTCGACGGCGCAGCCGGTTGGAGTGATGGCTATAGGAGCAGTCTTCTTTTCAACTTCGACATACTATTGCATTTATGAAGGGACCAAATTCCCAGTCACGAGATATTCCGTGGGGTCCTATACCGGACCCGATAACACGAGTCATCCGGTCGGTGCCTGGATGTACACTAATTCGTGTTATGGAAATTACACAAATAGCCCGACTGGTGTTGCATCAGACGGGTCGGGAATAACGGTAAACATGACGGGTTATACCACTGCGACCGTAACCTTGCCTAATGGAACGGTCATCACGCCCCCGTCGATTGGCCCGTCAGACGGCGTCTTCGGAAATGGCAATTACTCGATCAAAGATACAAATGGCAACGAGATCTATGTATCTGCAAATGCCAACAGCTCGCAAATTAATTATATCCTCGACACGCTTGGTACTCAACCCATTACATCTTCGGGTGGACCGCCGCCGACCGGAGTGACGTATTCCTATACGGCGCCTTCGGGAGCCCAAGCCACTGTGACGGTTACCTACAAGACGGTCACGGTGCAATCGGCTTGGGGATGCAGTGGCGTCGCGGAGTACCCACCAACCCAACAATACCTGGTCGACAAGATTGAGCTAGCAGACGGAACGTATTACGAGTTTTTTTATGAGGCGACACCAAACGGCAGCGGCAATTCAACGGGCCGAATTAGCACTGTCGATTTGCCAACCGGAGGATCAGTCAGCTACACCTACACGGGCGGTGACACAGGCTTAGGAATCTTTTGTGCGGATGGAAGCACATCGGGCTTCAATCGGGTGAGCACGCAGTCTGGCACTGTCCAATATTCGCGAACCGCCACCAATACTCAATATGGCATCATTGAGCAATCGACGACGCAGGTTACTGACAATGCAGGAAATGTCAGCCAGTATGATTTCTCCGCTGGCAGTTATGGTGCGAGTAATTTGTACGAAGTGCAGCGCATGGTGTATCAGGGTGCTGCCACCGGAACTCCCCTCGAAATGGTAATTACTTGCTACGGCTTAACTGGTCAGCTTACTGCCAGTTCGTGCCAAAGTGACGGTTTCTTGGATCTCCTGCGGAAAACCGTTTTCCGGAGCCTGAACGGAGGCCCGTACTCGGAGGACGATACCAATTACAACACGTATGGACTGGTTACGACGCATGACCAGTACGATTGGGGAGCAACTACCTACACACAGGAGACACAGATCGCCTACGACACCACCACTCTGGGCAACGGAATCGTGGATCATCCTTCTACCGTTGAAGTGGTGGACGGTTCGGGGAATCTAAAGTCGGAAACGACATACAGTTACGACGATTTTGCCATCCAGGGCGATAAAGAAACGTGCTTGCCCGCGGGGACCACATGCAGAGGCAATCTCACGAAACTAACGAAGTACGCCAGTAGCTCCACGAGCTTCACAACGCAAATGACCTACAACCTGAACGGAACTGTGGCCACAAGCACGGATCCGAACGGGACGACCGTGACGACTTTCACCTACGGTTCGGGCGGTTGCGCTGCCTTCCCCAGCCAGACGCAGGTCAAGTTCGCATCGACGACGCTTACCACGTCTGCGGCCTACAACTGTACGGGTACTGTGCTTACTTCGAGCACGGACGCAAACGGAAAAACAAAGTCCGCGAGCTACACCGATCCCTACTTTTGGCGCCCCTATAGCTCGACTGATCAGCTCGGCAACGCAACGACCTACAGCTACACGGGGCAGACCATTGCCGAAAGCGTGCTCACGTTCAATGGCAACAAATCTACTGTGGATGTGGTGAGTACGCTGGACGGTTTTGGAAGGCGTGAGTACAAGCAGAAGCGGCAAGGAGTCGGCAGTAGCTATTTCGATTCAACTCAGCTGGTATATGACAGTGACGGCAGGCCTTACGAGACGAGCATGCCCTATCAGGGCACTGCCGGGCAGGCCCCCGGTTCAGGCATCTATACCCAAACTTCCTACGACGCGATGATGCGTACGACCAGTGTGCAGGATGCGGGTGGCGGCATTGTGAACACCAGCTATTCACAAAATGATGTGTATCAGCAAATCGCCCCCGCACCGACCGGTGAGAACACCAAGCAAAAACAACTGGAGTACGACGGCCTGGGACGACTGACTTCCGTCTGCGAAATTACAAGCGCCGCCAAGTCCGGAACCTGCGGCCAGGTCACGGGCGGCTATTCCGGTTACCTAACCAAATATGTCTATGACACGCCGCCGAATGTGAATTCTCTCACCGTCACCCAGAACGGCCAGCCGAACGGCGGCACGTCACAAAACAGGACGTACTACTACGACATGTTAGGCCGCCTGACCTACGAATCCAATCCCGAAACCAAAGTAAATCAGTACTTCTACGACAGCCTGACTGGCGACGCAAATTGTGGAACTGCATCGTCCCCTGGAGACCTCGTCAAAACCATTGACCAAAACGGTAACGTAGCCTGCCTCACCTATGACGGATTGCATCGTGTGCTGAACATCATTTACGCCGCTGGACCGAATACCACTCCGAGCAAGTATTTTGTCTACGACAGCGCTGTGGTGAATGGTACAACTATGGGACTCACAGAGGGTCGCTTGGCGGAAGCTTACACCTGCACAACATGCACTCCTAACCCAACAAAATTGACTGATATCGGGTTCACCTATTCCGCGCGTGGAGAGCTGATAAGCGTTTACGAATCTACTCCACACTCTGGCGGGTACTATCAAGTGAACGCCAGCTATTGGGCACATGGCTTGCTGTCGAGCCTCACCCTCGTCGGCACCAGCCTACCGACAATTTACTACGGCGGCAGCACTGGCTTGGGGCTGGACGGAGAAGGTAGAGTTACAAGCGTGACGGCCTCATCGGGAACCGCCACTCTTGCGAACAACGTCATCTACACCACCAGCGGAACGACGCAGCCGATCGGTTCACTTACGAGTGTCACTTTGGGGTCGGGCGATTCCGACGCATTCGGCTATGACACCCTGACTGGCCGCCTGACGAAGTACATATTCAACATGAACGGCTCGACGGCGAAGACTGGGGGCCTCACGTGGAATGCGAATGGCAGCCTGGGCACACTGGCCCTCACCGACAATGTCACGCCGGCCAATGCGCAGACTTGCAGCTACTCCCATGATGACTTGGCGCGAATTGCATCAGCGAGTTGCGTGAATGGCTCCACTATGCTCTGGAGCCAGACTTTCGCGTTCGATCCGTTCGGCAACATCGACAAAACAGCCACTACAGGCACGAGTTTCCTGCCAACGTACAATCTGGCAACCAACCGGTACAGCTCGATTCCGGGCTGCACACCGAGCTACGACAGCAATGGCGATTTGCTTAACGGCTGCTCGCACACCTACCTTTGGCTGGCGGATGGTTCAGTCGCCAAAGTGGACACGGTTGCGCTGACCTATGACGCGCTGGGGCGGGCGGTAGAGCAGAAGCGAGGTTCAAGCTACACTCAGATCGTTTACACCCCAAGTGGGCGTAAACTAGCGTTGATGAACGGTACGACGATGGAAGAGAGTTTCATCCCGTTGCCGGGCGGCGGTACTGCGGTATATACAGTCACGTCCAATGGGAACGTGGCGTACTATCGCCATGCCGACTGGCTAGGGAGTTCGCGGCTGGCGTCGACGCCGGTTACGCCGACGACCGTGTATGCCGACACCGAGTATGCGCCTTACGGAGAGTCGTACGGCGTCACGGGGGCTCTGGATCTGAACTTTACCGGGCAGAATCAGGACACGGTTCCAAGCTCGACCTCGGGACTTTATGATTTTCTTTTCCGCGAGTACGACCCGCAGCAGAGCCGATGGATTCGGCCTGACCGAGCGGGACTCGGTGCGGTCAACCCTGCTGTGCCGCAGACGTGGAACAGGTACGCGTACGTCGGGAATTCGCCCCTCAACGTTGCGGACAAACTGGGACTGTTTTTAGGGCCATGCTTAGATGCGTGCCACTACGATGTCCAAATGGATCGTACAGCTGGTTTCTATAGTGAATTCCAACTCTTTCAAGGCTCCGGCCAGCTGTATGACAGGTGGCAATTCTCCGATGACGACGGTCCAGTCGAGGAACAATGGGTTCCTGTTAATTTCTGGGGCCAGAGCTTCGAAAATCACCCATCGGAGGATGGCTGGACATACCTCGGCTTAGGAGCAATTAACCCTGATCCGGTGGTGACGCAGAATACAAGCGTGGCAGCCGCAAACAACGGCACGCCTCAAACTCCACAGCAGCCGCGCCCACATGGTTGTGGCCTAGCCATAGCACAGGGTGCTCTCTCCGTTGGGCTGGACGTTGTGGGCGCTATCCCTGGATTTGGCAACGCGGTTTCGGCAACTGCAGCTGGTGCTAGGGCAGTTAACGGCATCGTCGCATATGGCGGTGCAGCTTATGGGATAGGCACGGGACTTGGTGATGAATCCCCCGTAGGAGCAGCTAGCGCAGGTGCAGGGCTTGGCCTTACGCTTGCAGATGCGGCCTTAGAAGGTGGGAAGGTGATACCTGTCGTCGGCAATATTCTTTCGGTAGCCACAGGACTATATGACGGTTATCAATTGGCCAAGACGATTCAAAAATGCTGGTAGGAAATTCGGGAGGCTAGTAGTTCATCGCTGGTGAATGCGCATGTTTGATTACGAATCACCCAAGCCGAAAGAACCTGTCGACTACACAGGCCTCAAAATCGGGGCTATGGCAGCGCCGGTATTCTTTCTCGTTACTTTCTTGTATAACGCCGACGCAGGTCTGGCCGCCTGCATTGTGTCAGGTCTGATACTCTTCGCCATCAAACTCCGCTGGCATTTAAGAAAACACATCTGGTTCTGGGCGGTCATTGTGGTTATCTTGGCACTCCACATCCCATTAGTTTTTATGGTTCGACGGCCCCAGGGGAATGTGCCTACGCTTTTTTACACGATGCCGATCGGGATCGCGGATTTCCTGATCATCTCGGGAGCTTTGAGGCTCGCAGAAAAACTCTTCTCGACGGGTTCTTCTTCCAATGACGAGAACGAATGATTGGATCTACCGAAGCCGGAAAACCGACACCAACAGGCCAAGCTGACGGAAACGGGGATGTTGGCTGATTGCTGACTTGACCGGCGAGCAGAATGCGTGCCACTGGCGTTTCTCGGCGGCTGGGAGCTGCGATCCGGGAGGGGTGAGATCGGATCCTGGGGGATAGTTTTTCCTTTAGCCGCCGATCCGCCGCTGTTCGGGGTGACGCTCAGGCCTTCGGAGCCGGGTTACTGTGCGGTATCGGGGGAAGTCAAAAGCGCGCCGCCTACGGCGTCTCGATCTTAAGCCCGCGGGCAACGCCTGTCTTTGAACCACGCACACTTAGTCAAGTCGCCTTCGCTGAATGATCGACTTTTGATCGCATTAGGTTCGCTTGGCAGGAATGCTGAAACCGGA
>Ga0181536_10005724_pt1 | contig 12657 bp, 8 predicted proteins | sample PEATcosm2014_Bin_41_FD_121105 | JGI IMG/M metagenome (GOLD analysis project Ga0181536, IMG submission 121105) | Peatland microbial communities from MTU Mesocosm Facility, Houghton, MI, USA - PEATcosm2014_Bin17_60_metaG | ecosystem: Environmental > Terrestrial > Soil > Wetlands > Peat | place...
ACGGTGCACCCCAATCCGACCGGTTGCCGGACGCTCGCGCTTGCCGGAAGCGTAAGCGCCGACGCGGTGCCGGAGATTAACCGCCTCATCAAGGACGTACGGCAGGCGCGGAGCCAGGTGGTGCTCGATATGGAAGAAGTGACGTTGATGGACCGCGTGGCCGTGCGGTTCTTCGCCCGCCAGCAGAAACGCGGCGTGGCGCTAGTGAACTGCCCGGGATACATTGCACATTGGATTTTACAAGAGACGACTACTCATGAATCACCGAAGTAACATTTTCTACGGAGCTCGCGCGGGTACCACTTTGGCGCTGGCCGGAATTCTGCTGGTGTCGAGCGGATGCATGGTCGGCCCGAAGTATCAGCGGCCCACTGCTCCGGCGCCGTCCACTTACAAGGAACCGCCGCCCGCGGGCTGGAAGGAGGCGCAGCCGAGTGATGGAGTGATTAAAGGCAACTGGTGGGAGATTTACAACGACCCACAACTCAATGCCCTTGAAGAGCAGGTCAATATCTCCAACCAGAATGTGCTGATGGCCGAAGCGCAATACCGAGAGGCGAAAGACGCCGTGCGGATTGCCAGAAGCGGCCTATACCCCACTGTCAGCGCTTCACCGTCCATCCTCAGCACGCGGACGTCGGCGAAACTGGGCGCCACCACATCGCCCCAGGGTCTTTATACTCTGCCCTTAGACCTGTCATACACCGCCGATCTCTGGGGAGGCATCCGGCGCACGATTGCAGCGAGTGCCAATGCGGCGCAAGTATCAGCGGCCGATTTGGAGAATGCCCGGCTGACCTATCAAGCGGACCTGGCATCGGACTATTTCCAATTGCATGGGTTGGATGGTGACGCGGAAACGCTCGCGAGCGCCGTGAAGTCATACGAGGAATTTCTGGTGCTGACAAAGAACCGGTACGCGGGGGGCATCGCCTCGCTGGGCGACGTGGCGCTGGCGCAAACTCAGCTCGAGACTACGCGCGCGCAGTTAGTCGACGTGGGTGTGCAGCGGGCGCAGTTTGAGCATGCAATCGCGATTCTCATCGGCAAGCCACCGTCGGGCTTCTCCATCCCGTCGGCAACACTAAAAACGCCGCCACCCCCGGTTCCTCTCGGCGTTGCCAGCGCGTTGCTGGAGCGAAGGCCGGATATCGCTGGTGCGGAACGGCAGGTGGCCGCCGCCAACGAGCAGATCGGCATCGCAAAGGCTGCTTTTTATCCTACGCTCACATTGAGTGCGTCGGCCGGTCTCGAAAGTACAGGCTTCGTGTCGTGGTTTACCTGGCCGAGCCGCTTCTGGTCCGTGGGCCCGCAATTGGCGGAGACACTGTTCGATGCGGGCAAGCGCCATGCGCAGGTATCCCAGGCGGAAGCCGCGTACGATGCTACGGTAGCCAATTACCGCCAGACCGTGCTGACCGGGTTTCAGCAGGTGGAAGACAATCTGGCGGCGCTGCGAATCCTGGCCGACGAAGCCGACGTCACGGACCGGGCGGTGAAGGCCGCCAAGCAGTCATTGGACATATCCACCGATCAATACAAGGGCGGAATCGTGGCCTATTTGCAGGTAATCACGGCGCAGACCGCGTGGCTCACGGAGGAAAAAGCCGCCGTTGATGTTCTGACCCGCCGCATGACCGCGAGCGTGCTCCTGGTCGAAGCCCTGGGCGGAGGATGGGACACTTCCAAGTTGCCAACCGTTCCTGACGTCATGGCGGCGAATAAGTAAAGGCTACGAATCCAGGTGAAGAATGCCGCGGCGGATGGCGATGGTCACGGCCTGCGTGCGGTCGGCGGCTTTGAGTTTGCCGAGGATGGTCTGGATCTGATTTTTCACGGTGCCGCTGGCCGTGCCCAGCCGGTCTGCGATTTCCTTGTTCCCCAGACCCTCGGCCACCCACGCTAATACCTCGGTTTCGCGAGGAGTTAGGGCGATCTGGGGGAAGTATTCGCTCAGCCGCTCGGAGACTTCTGGTGGAATGAGCCGCTTGCCCGCATGGACCCGGCGGATGGCGCGGAGGATTTCGGTGTGCACCATTTCTTTCAATAGATATCCGCGCACGCCGGCTTCGAGCGCGCGATAGATCTCCTGATCTCCGTCGTAACTGGTGAGGGCAATGATGCGGGCTTCGGGGCACTCCTGGAGGATGATCTTGGTGGCGGAGACCCCGTCCAACTCCGGCATGCGGAGGTCCAAGAGAGTGACGTCGGGACGGTGCAGGCGAAACTGTTCCACGGCTTCACGGCCATTGGAGGCTTCGGCGACCAGGCGAGTATCGGCTTCGTTGGCCAGAATCGAAGCGATTCCCTTGCGCACAAGAGGGTGATCGTCGGCACACAGGACGCGAATGATTGACGCTGGCTGCTCTTCCGCCATCTAGGAATCCATCTCCCCGGCGGCTTTGCCAGCCGGCAGCACCACGCGCACAGTGGTTCCCTCGCCAGGCGCGCTATCCAACTGGAGTTGCGCGCCGATTTGCGTAGCCCGTTCTCTCATTCCTGTAAGCCCATAGTGGCCGGGCACGCTGCGAGCATGGTCTTCCGAGGGCAAGCCCGTGCCATCGTCCCTTATGGATAGACGCACCGCATCCGGTTCCGATTGCAAAGCCACTTCGATGGTATGCGCGCCAGAGTGCTTGACGGAGTTGGTGACGGCCTCCTGCGCGATGCGCAGCAGGTTGTATTCGGCTTCCGCGCCGAGGTCCGTGGGCCCTTCATCCAGGTTCAGCCGCAGACGAATATCGCCGGTTTCGGTGATCTGCCGCGCGGCTTGGGCAATGGCGGACGAAAGTCCGGACTTCGGCCCGGTCGAATTGCGCAGGCCTGCAACCGACTGCCGCGCTTCGCGCAGGCAAGTGCCCGCATCCTGGATGATCTCCTCCAAAACCTTGCTCTCGTTGGAACCGGGCCAACGCGCAGCCAGCGCCTGCATCTGCATGGTGACTCCGGAAAAACCCTGGATCAGGTTATCGTGCAGCTCCCGCGCGATGCGCTTCCTTTCCGCCAGGATGATCCGGAAATGTTCTTTGAGCGCCTGTATCCGGACCTGATAGACGAGCCACGCGGCGAGCGCGGCCGCCAATGCCACAAGCGGCCAAAACCAGGCCCTTTGGTAGTAGAAAGGCGCGAGCGTGAAGGCCACCGTGCCCCCGGCGTCATTGCAGGTTCCGTCTATATTGCACGCCGTAACGTGAAACCGGTACTTGCCAGGCGGCAGATTGGCGTAATAAGCTTCCCGCCGGGTTCCTGCGTCGATCCAGTTCTTATCGAACCCCTCCAGCTTGTGCCGAAACGTAATGCGGCCCGGCAACCGGTAGGCGAGGCCGGTGTAGCGAAACTCGAGGTTCTTTTGACCTGGGGGGAGCTGAGCGATCTCGGCTGGGGGCTCGCTCTGGCCGTTTACGGTGACCTCTTCGATCACGACTTCGGGGGGCTGCAACTTACGGAGCAGGCCCTTGGGATCAATAACCAGCAGGCCGCGGATAGTCGAGAACCACAAACTGCCGTCCTGCATCCTCCACGCGGCCGGTTGCACGCCTGCCTTGCATTCAATCGTGCGCAAGACATCGGTTGGGCTGTAAGGGGTGCTCTGGAAATTGGGGATTTGGCCGGCGGCGAAGCGCAGCAGATCCGACCGATTGACGCCGAAAATACCTTTGCTGCACGCCATCCACAGACGGTCCTGGGCGTCGCGGGCGATGCCGTAGACCTCATCATCGAACAATTCGTCTTTGACGCCATACAGGAACAGTCTTCCGTCCTTCCAGAGCCGTAATCCGCTTCCCAGTGTTCCCATCCATAACGAACCGTCGGGATCCTGGTAAAGCGCATCCACATCGCGCACGGATGTTCCGTCGGGCGCGAACTCACGCAACCGGCCATTCTCCAGAACGCGCAGGCCACCGCCTTCGGTCGCTACGAAAAGATGCCGTGCGCCGTCTTCGCCGAGGGCGAGGATGGAGAGGCGCATGCCGCCCGGTCCGCCAACGGGTGCGCTCAGCCGGCCGTCTTGCAACGTGACGAGACCGGCCGAAGTCCCAATCCAGAGCCGGTTTGCATGATCGCGGAAGAGGCATTGCACGCGGCCGGCGGGCAAGCCACGCGCCGGCGTGAAGGTCTCGGCGATGCGGCCGTCACGAAGCCTGCTCAGGCCGCCTCCAGTCCCGACCCACAAGTCACCGGTGGCGTCCTCGGCGAGCGCGTAGATGGAGTTCGAGACCAGGCCGTCCTTGGTGGTGAGGACCGTGAAGCGGCGGCCGTCGAACCGTCCCAGGCCGGCATCCAGAGTGCCAACCCAAACGGCTCCCCGATGGTCCTGAAAAACCGGTCCGGTCTCGTTGCTGGGCAGTCCCTCGCTTGCCGTGAACGGAACGGCGCGGCCATCCATGAATTGGTTGAGGCCGTGTTTGGTGCCCACCCAAAGGTCGCCTTCCTGGTCTTCATACATGGCGAATACTGTGCTCTGCGATAGGCCCTGGTTCACGCGGAAGCTCTCGATTTCGCCCTTACGCATCCGGCTGAAACCGTTCTTGGTACCGACCCAGAGGCTGCCATCCTGGCTCTGGGCGAGCGAGAAGACTCCGTTGTCAGCCAGGCCATCCTTGACCGTAAACAGGCGTTCTTGGCCAGCCTGGATGCGGATGAGGCCGTGCGTCGTGCCGACCCAGATCGCGCCGTCGCCGGAGCTGAGCAAAGCGCGAACGCTGCCGTATCCGGGCAAGGACTTCAATGGATGGTTCCGCAGCTGCTTTCCGTTCCAGACACCCAGCCGCGACTGCTCGTCCGCGACCCAGAGTGTTCCGTCATGGGTTTGGGCGGCGGCCAAAATCGTATCGGTGGGAAGCCCTTGCGCTGGTCCATATGCAACGATCTTTTCGCCAGTGATTCGGGCCAAGCCTTGCGAGGTGCAAACCCAAAGGTCGCCGGTTCGGCCTGGCACCAGGCAGTGCACACTATCCGAGGGCAATCCGTCCGCGAAGGAAAAGCGCTTGACGACGCCGTCGCGCAGCCGGAATAGACCAACATCGTTGGTGCCGATCCACAGATTGTGCTGTTGGTCCTCAAGCAGATTCCCGACCCAGGCGTTCTTGAGCGCGGGCACGTTCGGGTTGTCGAACGTAGTGAAGCGCACGCCGTCGAAGCGAACCAGCCCGGTTTGCGTGCCCAGCCACAGATAACCTTCATGTGTCTGCCAGATCGAGTAAATGGCGGCTTGCGGCAGACCTTGCGTCACCTGCCAAATGCGGTGGATGTATTGCGTGAGGGCGAGAGAAGGATCGAGAGCATAGATGGGCGCGACAACGGCCAAGGCGCCACCCAACAAAACCAGCAACCGGAGGACCCGGGCTTGCACAGTCTTCACTAACTCTCATTTTACGTCGCTTAACTGACTAGGGGGCTAACCGGCGGCGTGTTACGCTTCATTCTGTGAAGTTTCGAAAATACAGCGTTCTTGTCTTGATCGTTAGTTCCATCGCGGTGGCGGCGCCGCCTCCAGCCAGCGTCGATGCCAAGAATTTCCGGATTGAGTTCGACCCATCTATGCACAGCCGGGTCATCGCCAAGTTCGACGGGAAGGAAATACCGATTGGCGACTTCGCGCCCTCCGAGTTCATCACGGTTGACGGCAAACAGGTGCAGGATTTTGTTTTGGGCAAGCAGGCTGTTTTTGCGATGGGAGCGCCCCAGCAGTTTGTGTTCACTGGCACGCAATCGTCGCTGGAGAAGACGGTAAGCGTGACGATCAGTGAAATTGAGCACCCTCGCACGGCGATCTTCGAGGTCGCATACACCAATAGGGGCAGCCGCGATTTGCACGTCAGTTCCTGGACCAACAATGCCTATTCAGTCACCGGCCGTGCGTTCTGGTCGTACCAGAGCGGCTCCTACGAAAAACGGCCGGATTGGGTGGTGCCGCTGAAGCCCGGGTTCCGGCAAGAGAACTTCATGGGGATGAACGCCAGTGATTATGGCGGCGGCACGCCGGTCTCAGATGTGTGGCGGCGCGATGTGGGCATCGGTGTGGGCCATCTGGAGATGACGCCCAAGCTGGTTTCACTGCCGGTCGCCATGCCGGATGCGGAACATGCCACGGTTGCGGTGACCTACAAGAAAGACCAGGTACTCAAGCCTGGCGAGACGCTGAAGACGTTCCGGACCTTTGTTACCGTGCATCAGGGCGACTACTTCCAGACGCTGGTGGACTACCGTCGCGCCATGGTGCGGAACGGCGTTAGGTTTAACAAGTCGCCGGAGAGCGCTTTTGGCCCGATCTGGTGCGCCTGGGGATTCGAGCGGCACTTCAAGCCGAGCCAGATTGTGAACGCGCTGCCGACGGTGAAGAAGCTGGGATTCGACTGGGTTGGAGTGGATTATGGTTGGGAGACGGTTGACGGAGACTGGTCGCTCGCACCCGACAAATTTCCGCGGGGCGATGCCGATATGAAGGCGCTGGTGGATAAGATCCACGCGGCTGGTTTTCGGGCGCAACTCTGGTGGCTGCCGCTTGGGACGCGGCCGGAAGCAGATCTGGCGCGGAAACACCCGGAGATGCTGCTGCTCAACGAGGACGGCTCCAAGGAAAAAATCTCGTTCTTCAATGACTGGTACCTGTGCCCGGCAGACGCGGACGTCATTGCGTACCATCGAAAACTGGTGGAGAAGATTATCGGCGAGTGGGGTTTCGACGGGCTGAAGCTCGACGGTATGCACATGAACGGCGCGCCGCCTTGCTACAACCCGGCGCACAAACACGCGCGGCCGGAAGATTCCGTTGAGGCGATGCCGCGTTTTTTCCAGATGATTTATGACACGGCGCGGCTCATCAAGCCGGATGTGCTGGTGGAGTGGTGCCCTTGTGGCACTGCGGCCAATTTCTTCACTTTGCCTTATATCAACATGAGTGTGGCTTCGGATCCGGCGAGCTCGTTCCAGGTGCGGTCCAAAGGCAAAACACTCAAGGCGCTGCACGGGGACGAGACAGCGTACTTTGGCGATCACGTGGAATTGAGTACAGGGCACGATGATTTTGCCTCGACCATTGGCGTGGGAGGTATCGTAGGCTCGGAGTTCACATGGCCGCCCAACTCGGCCGGGCGCACTCGGGATGACCTGACGCCCGCCAAAGAGCTGGTTTGGACGAAGTGGATCGGCATTTACAAAGACAAGATGCTCTCGCGAGGAGAGTATCTGGGCGGGCTTTATGACATCGGCTTCGATCACCCGGAAACCCACGCCATCCGCAAGAGCGCTGACATGTACTATGCCTTCTACGCCCCGGAGTGGCACGGCAAAGTCGAGCTGCGCGGCTTGGAGAATCGAAGTTATCGTGTCACTGACTACGAAAATGGCAAAGATTTTGGAGCCGTGCGCGGCCCGGCAGCTTTGCTCGACGTGTCATTTAGCAAACATTTGCTGCTGGAAGCGAAGGCGGAATAGGCCGAGCGAACAGGCTGATTTGACCCACTCAGTGCGCAAAATGGCCCTTTGTGCGCGGATCGCGTTTGACCTGACTTTGTTAGCGCGTGGCATGTGAAGTGCACTCCCAGCGCTTGGAGCGCCTCAGATGCTCAACATTCGCCAGATCTTGTTCCCCGTAGACTTGTCTGAACGCTGCACTGCTTCTGCCGGCCATGTGGCACGCATGGCCGCGCACTTCCGCGCCAGGGTAACGATGCTGCACGCCGTGCAGTTCGCCCCAAAATGGTACAGCGAAATTGCGGTGGAATCCTATGCGGCCGCTCTGGACGCCAAAGAGCTGATGCAGGAGTGCAAGGCGGCGCTGGATGGTTACTTGCGGCAGCCGGATGAACTGTGCCACTCGCACCGGATACTCATCGAGGGGGATCCGGCGGAGGTGATCACAGAGTACGCGCGGAAAGAGAAGCCCGATCTCATTATGATGCCGACGCATGGGTACGGCCCGTTTCGCCGGTTTCTCCTGGGTTCCGTTACCGCCAAGGTTCTTCATGATGTCGAGTGTCCGGTCTGGACCGACGTCCACCGCGAACGCAGTTATGCGCCACAGGGCTGCGGGATGGTGTTATACGCGGTGGACGCGCGCCAGGAAAGTGTGGCGCCACTGCGGTGGGCTGCTGAATACGCGGCCTCGCTTGGCGCACAGTTGAAGCTGGTGCACGTCATCCCACCGACGGTTTCCAGTCCTGAGCTGCCGGAGGAGGCTGCGTTCCGGCGCTATCTCGTGGATTACGCCAGCACGCGGGTCGAGGACCTGAAGCGCCGGGCCGGAACAGACGCCAAGCTCATTATCGAAGTGGGAAAGATCTCCGCCACGGTGCGTGAAGTGGCGCTTCGGGAGGGCGCGGACCTGATCGTGATCGGTCCAGGACGTATTCACGAACCCCTGGGCGGGTTACGTACCCATGCGTATGCCATCATTCGCGAAGCTCCTTGCCCGGTGGTTCGGGTGTAGAGTGTGATCGCCCAGACCTTGACACCTGTAGTCGAGGTGCGGCTCGGTTCCGGTCGATTCAGAGCGGACCATGGTACATGTGGCCGTAATCATACGCCGATTCGGGGTTCGTTTTGACCTGGATATCCCTGAACTGTCGGACGACTAGTTGGGCCGGGAATGCCCCCAAATGGCCATATCCGGGGTACCAGCCGCTGCCAATCTTGTTGCATGGACCGAGAGGCGAACGCCGCGCTCTAGTCCTGAGTTGGCCGACGGCGGTAACCCAGATCTCTAGGCGCTTGCCGTTTTTCGCCTCGAGTTCAACCGTCTGTGCCACCTTTTCCAGAGCGACCCAGCTCGCCTCCGATCCTGAAGATACAGTTCCAGTCAAATCTAGAAAGGACGGCCACGGTCCGGCAGCACATTTCTGCGGACAAGCCTGCCGCAGGCCCCAATAGTAGATCCCTTTAACAGCGACCACCTTGTCGCGATATGCAGCGAAATCCTTCGAAAGATCACAGACAGTCAGAACTTCCGGACGGCGTTGCGGACGGCAGCCTGACGTGACCGAGACAGCGACCAGCAGGCCAACAACTGACCGCACCATAACTCATAAGATACCGCCATACCACCTTTTGTTCCCGTGCGTGACCGCGGTGACTTGAGCCGCCCTTACGCTAGTGCGGAGATCTTCTCGATTGGCTCGGGATCAGTGAGGATGCGTGCTCCGCGGCTCCAACAGTTCTCGGACGAGCCGCGCTGCCACGGAGGTCTGTGCTTCAGCTTCGGGCGTGATCTCGGCTGAGTGAGTGAAGTCTCGCGCGGGCAGGTGGCACAGCCAGGCCTCACCGTGGAATCCGTAAAGTTGAGTACTCAACGAGACTAAAGCACCGGGGCTGGTCCAATGTGACAGCGGGCTGGGACCTTCCACTTGCCCATCGATCCTCTCCAGTGACGGGTACTCTGCTGCCGGATCGGCGTCAAGGAACAGCACCAGTTCGGCGTCCTGCATCTCAGAAGCGATTTCGGGCGCCAGCTGATGCAAGCGAAGAAACACTACACCTGGTGCTGGCTCGAGCAAGTCCGCGACGCGATGCCCCACGCCGTCATCGGCGCGCATCCGGTTGCCGATGGCGATCACCAAGGCGCGCAACGATATTAGCTCCCTTCGAGAGTGGACATTCGTCAATCTCTATTATGCTTCCCCTGTGTACGCTACATTACGTAATAGTCTGCTGAAGCCTAGGCGGCCGGGATACGCTGGTAGGATGCCCGCCAACCCCGCCGCCGGATGTCCGGCCTCTGCGTCAGATCTTGTCAACGTCCCGCGCCTGGTGACTGCCTACTACGCGCTGCGCCCCGATCCGGGCGTCCCGGAACAGCGAGTCTCTTTCGGCACATCAGGCCATCGCGGCTCTTCTTTTGACGGCGCCTTCAACGAATGGCATATTCTGGCGATCACGCAGGCTATCTGCCTGTATCGCAGACAAGAGGGAATCGACGGGCCGTTGTTCCTGGGGGCGGACACGCATGCTCTCGCAGAACCGGCTTTTGCCAGTGCTTTGGAGGTCCTCGCGGCCAACGATATTCCCGTCATGGTGTCGAAGGGGCAGGAATACACGCCGACACCGGCGGTTTCGCTCGCTATCCTGAACTACAACCGCGGACGAAAGACCGGACTTGCGGACGGAGTCGTCATCACTCCGTCACACAACCCGCCTCCGGATGGCGGGTTTAAGTACAACCCGCCGAACGGTGGGCCCGCCAGCGGCGAGATTACATCATTCATTGAGTCGAAGGCCAACGAATTTCTGGTGGGCGGACTCAGCGGAGTCAAACGTGTCTTATTCGAGAAGGCTCTTCGCGCTTCGGGGACGCACGCGCATGACTTCGTGGCGGAATATGTGCAGGACCTTGGGAACGTGATTGACATGGGCGCAATCCGCAGCACCGGCCTCAAACTCGGAGTGGATCCCCTCGGGGGCGCGGGAGTGCACTATTGGGGTCCCATCGCCGAGCGCTACGGTTTGAACCTGACGGTGGTGAACGATTCGGTCGATCCGACGTTCCGTTTCATGACTCTGGATTGGGATGGCAAAATACGGATGGACCCCTCGTCTCCTTACGCCATGCGCCGGCTCATCGACCTGAGAGATAAGTTTGACATCGCCACGGCATGTGATACGGATCACGATCGCCACGGAATCGTGACAAAAAGTGCCGGGCTGCTTCCACCGAATCATTACCTTTCTGTGTGCATCCATTACTTATTCGCCAACAGGCCGAGGTGGCGGAAAGATTCGGCTGTAGGCAAGACGGTGGTGAGCAGCAGTATGATCGACCGCGTCGCCCAAAAACTAGGCCGCCGTTTGCATGAGGTGCCGGTCGGTTTCAAGTGGTTTGTCAATGGCCTGCTGGACGGCTCGTTGGGCTTCACGGGCGAAGAAAGCGCCGGCGCCTCCTTCTTGCGGTTGGACGGGACGGTGTGGACCACGGACAAAGACGGTTTGATCGCCGCGCTGCTGGCTGCGGAAATCACCGCAAGAATGGGGCGTGATCCGGGCGAGATCTACCGGGCGCTAACGCAGGAATTTGGCGAGCCTGTCTACGACCGCATCGATGCGCCGGCCACGCCGCAGCAGAAAGCCGCCCTGCAAAATCTCTCGCCCGAGCACATCAGAGCATCGTCTCTCGCTGGCGAGAAGATCCAAGAAATCCTGACCAAGGCGCCGGGAGACAGTAACGCCATTGGCGGTGTCAAGGTGATCACAGAGGGGGGCTGGTTTGCCGCGCGGCCCTCGGGGACCGAAGAGATCTACAAAATCTATGCCGAAAGTTTCCGCGACCGCGAGCATCTGGAGCGTATCGAAGGGGAAGCGCAAGCTATCATCGCCGAAGCTTTTGCCGCGGCTTCCAATGCTGCCTGAGGAGCAAACATGAGCGATGCTAATCTCACAAACAATCCTTCCGAGGCACTGGAGGAGCTGGCTCTCAATCTCCGGTGGACCTGGAATCGTTCGTCGAACGAGTTGTGGGGGCAGCTTGATCCGGAGCTATGGGAGCTCACGGAGAATCCCTGGGTCGTGTTGCAGACCGTCTCGCGGGAGAAACTGCAAACGGTGTGCGCCGACCCAGCTTTCCGCCAAAGAGTGGACGAACTGCTGCGAGAGCAGCGGGAAGAACACCAGTCGCCGGCTTGGTTTCAAAGGACGCATTCGAATGCGAGCCTGACGCTGGTGGCGTACTTCAGCATGGAATACATGTTGAGCGAGGGGCTGCCCATTTATTCCGGAGGCCTTGGCAACGTAGCCGGGGATCAGCTCAAGGCAGCCAGCGATCTCGGAGTACCGGTGGCGGGCGTAGGTCTGCTTTACCAGCAGGGCTACTTTCGGCAGGAGATTGACTCGTGGGGGGCGCAACAGGCGCTCTACCCATTTAACGATCCCGGCCAGTTGCCCATCACGCCACTGCGGGAGACGAATGGCGAATGGGTGCGTCTCCCCGTCCTACTGCCTGGCCTAAAGCTATGGAATCGTGCCTGGCAAGTTCAGGTAGGCCGCGCGAAGCTGTACCTGCTCGATTCGAATGACCCGGCAAATCCACCGGCGTATCGAGGCATTACGAGCGAACTCTACGGCGGCGGGCCGGAGCTGCGTCTGAAACAGGAGATCATTCTGGGCATCGCCGGATGGCGGCTGCTGCGCCATCTGGGGCTGCATCCCGAAGTGTGCCATCTGAACGAAGGCCACGCGGCGTTTGCCGTGTTAGAACGGGCGCGGTCCTACATGATGGACCATAAGCAACCGTTCGACGTGGCCATGGCAGCGACTCGTGCTGGCAATCTTTTCACGACGCACACGCCAGTTGAGGCTGGCTTCGACCGCTTTTCTCCGGAACTGATGGAGCAATACATCAAACCATATGCCGAACAACGACTCGGCATCTCTCTCCACGATCTGCTGGCGATGGGCCGGCGTAATCCCGATGATGCCTCCGAACCTTTCAACATGGCGTATCTCGCCACGCACGGGAGCGGCGCAGTAAACGGGGTCAGCCGTCTGCATGGGCAGGTTAGCCGGCGGATCTTTCAGGTGCTTTTTCCACGATGGCCGGAACGCGAAGTACCCGTGAGCCACGTGACCAACGGCGTGCACGTTCCCACCTGGGAGTCGCCCGACGCCAACAAACTCTGGGCTGGCGTATGCGGAGACGAACGGTGGATGGGAGCGCTCGAATGCGTGGAG
>Ga0181536_10005730_pt1 | contig 12654 bp, 6 predicted proteins | sample PEATcosm2014_Bin_41_FD_121105 | JGI IMG/M metagenome (GOLD analysis project Ga0181536, IMG submission 121105) | Peatland microbial communities from MTU Mesocosm Facility, Houghton, MI, USA - PEATcosm2014_Bin17_60_metaG | ecosystem: Environmental > Terrestrial > Soil > Wetlands > Peat | place...
CACGTCGCTGACGCCCGGCTGCTCGCGCACAATTTCGGCGATTTCGTGCGCGTGCGCTGCCATGGCGTCGAACGAGTAGTCCTGCGGCCCCAGCAGAATCCCGAACATGAACCCGCTGTCCTGGCTGGGAATGAAGCCCGTGGGCATGGTCTCGAACAGGTAGATCGTCCCGGCCAGCATCAGCACCGCTACCGCCAGGGTGGCCCGGCGGAAGCGCATGGCGATGCGCAGCGTTCTCTCGTACCAGTGCGCCAGGGCGTCGAATCCGCCCTCCAGCGCGCGGTACATCCAGCCGTGCCGCACCCCCTCCTCGTGCTTCAGAAAACGGCTGCCCAGCATGGGGGTCAGGCTCAGTGAGACGAATCCCGAAATCAGAATCGCCACCACGATGGTCACCGCGAATTCGTGCAGCAGCCGGCCCACGATTCCCGCCATGAACAGCACCGGGATAAACACCGCTACCAGCGAGAACGTCATGGAAAGGATGGTGAAGCCGATTTCACGCGAGGCCGCCAGCGCCGCTTCCATGCGCGATTTTCCCATCTCCATGTGGCGCACGATGTTTTCCAGCATCACGATGGCATCGTCCACCACGAACCCCACCGAAAGCGTCAGCGCCATCAGCGAAAGATTGTTCAGGCTGTAGCCCAGCAGGTACATCACGGCGAAAGTTCCGATGATGGAAAACGGAACCGCCGCTCCCGGAATCGCCGTCGCCGATAGATTCCTGAGAAACAGAAAAATCACCAGCACCACGATGCACACCGTGAGCAGCAGCGTGAATTCCACGTCGTGGATGGATTGGCGGATGGATTCCGAGGCGTCGAACGCAATGGAAAGATGCACCGCCGGGGGTATTTCGCGGCGAAACTCCGGCAGCAGTTGCCGGATGCCGTCCACCACGTCCACCGTATTGGTGCCCGGCTGCCGCTGAATGGCCAGAATCACGGCGTGCTGGTCGTTGTACCAGGCCACCAGCTTGTCGTTGGCCACGGAATCCGTGACGCGCGCCAGTTGGTCCAGCCGGATGGGCACGCCGTTGCGCCAGGAAACGATAATCGGCCGGTAGTCCGCCGCCTTCAAAAGCGTTCCGTTGGATTCGATGGTGAACGCCTGCCGCGTGCCGTTCAAACTGCCCGTCGGCAGGTTGGTGTTGCTGCTGGCGATGGCCTTCTGCACTTCGTCGATTCCCACGCCGTGCACCGCCAGTTGGTCCGGATCCACCTCCACCCGAACCGCGTACTTCTGTTCGCCGTAAACCGATACCTGGGAAACCCCGCTCACCATGGAGATGCGTTCCGCCAGCAGGTTGTCGGCGTAATCCGTCACCGTGTAGAGCGGCAGGTTTTGCGAATCCAGCGCCAGGTACAGCACCGGCTGCTGCGCCGGGTTGACTTTTTGGTAGGAAGGAGGCCGCGGCATGCTGGTCGGCAAGCGACCGCCCGCCGCCGCGATGGCCGCCTGAATATCCTGCGCCGCCGCGTCTATGCTTCGGTCCAGGCTGAACTGCACGGTAATCGACGTGCTGCCCAGCGAGTTGGTGGAATTCATCGAAGTGACGCCGGCGATGGTGGAAAACTGCCGTTCCAGTACCGTCGCCACGCTCGATGCCATGGTCTCCGGGCTGGCGCCCGGCACCGCCGCGTTCACCTGAATGGTGGGATAATCCACGCTGGGCAGCGCCGCCACCGGCAGCCCGCGAAACGCCACCCCGCCGAACAGCAGGATCGCGAAGCACAGGAGCACCGTCATGATGGGGCGCTCGATGAAAATCTTGGAAAGGTTCACAACGTTCCGCTATCCGGTTTGCGGGCGTTCACCGCTTTCACCGTGACGCCCGGAAACAGGCGCAACTGCCCGTCCGTCACCACCGTCTCGCCCGGCTCGACTCCGCTTTCGATAATGGTCTTGCCGCCGAACGTCCGCCCCGCGCTAATCTTGCGGATCTCCACCGAATTGTTCGGCTTCACCGCGTAAACATATGGCCCCTGCTGACCCGATTGCACCGCTTCGGACGGCACCACGGTGGCATTTTGAATGGTGTCCAGCCGCAGCACCGCCGTCACGAACTGCCCGGGCCATAACATCCTGTCCGCGTTCTCGAAGGTGGCTTTCAGGTGGATGGTGCCGGTGGTCGAGTCCACCGTGTTGTCGATCACCGAAAGATATCCCGTGGCGCTCCGTCCCGGATCGTCCTGCGAGGTGGCGCGCACCTCCAATTTATGGCCCGCGCTCAATCGCCGGATGGCGCCCAGGTGCTGCTCGGGCACGCTGAAGTTCACGAAGATCGGCGATACTTTATGGATCACCACCAGCGGCACGTCGTTCACCTTCACCAGGTTTCCCGCGTGCACCAGCAGGTTGCCGGTGCGCCCGCTCAAGGGCGCCCGGATATCGCAGTAGCTCAAATTGAGCCGCGCCGTGGACACCGCCGCTTCGTCGCTCTGTAGCGCGGCCTTGGCCGTTTCGATGCTGGCTTGGGTGGCGCGCTCGGTGGCGCGCGCGGCCGCGGCGGTGGATTGCGCCTGGTCGTAGGACGATTTGGGCGTGAGCCCGCTCTTGTTCAACTCCGCCTGCCGCGCCGCTTCCGCCGCCGCGTAATCCGCCTGTGCCGTATCGCGCGCCAGCGAGGCCTGGTTCTCGACGATCTGCGCGCGGTCGCGCTCCACGGCCGCTTCCGCCTGTTGCAGGGCGTCCTGGTAAGGCCGCGCGTCGATGCGGAACATCAGGTCGCCCTGCTGCACCGTTTGCCCCTCGGTGAAGTTCACGCTCACCAGTTCGCCCGCAATCTGCGATTTCACCTGCACGATGGCCGACGCTTCCACCGTTCCCACCTCGCGCAGTTCGGTGGGCACCGATTCGCGCGTGGCCTTGGCCACCACCACGGGCACCACCGGAGGGCCGCCCGCCATGGCACTGGCGGTCTGTTGCTGCCGGCAGCCGCTAAGCGCTAGCGCAGCCGCGCAAATCGATAGAAGAGTTTTCGACAAAGAATTCCCCGATTTCCGTAGTTTACCAGACATAGACGGCCGGCCCGTGAAAGCGTCTTGGCGGGGCGGCGGCGGTAAACAACCGCCGCGCAGGCTGCCAGCCTGCCCCACCTGTGATACGCTCCATGGCGTGACCTTTAAAGCCATCTTTCTGCTTCTTCCCGCCTGCATTGCCGCGCAGGACCGGCCGCTCGCCACTCTGCCTTACACTCCCAGCCTGGAGCCGGCCTTCCTCGACCGCTCCGCCGATCCGTGCGTCAATTTTTACCAGTTTGCCTGCGGAAGCTGGAATCGCTTGAACCCCATCCCTCCCGACCAGCCGCGCTGGAATGTGTACTCCAAGCTGCAGACCGACAACCAGCGTTACCTGTGGGGCATTCTCGACGAAGCCTCCAAACCTTCGCCCGATCGCACTGCTTCGCAGCGCCAGATCGGCGATTACTTTGCCGCCTGCATGGATGAACAGGCGGTGGAAAAGGCCGGCGCGGGTCCGCTGAAACCCCGGCTTGCTGAAATCGCCGCCCTGCGCCGCATCTCCGATTTGCCGCCGCTGCTCGGCCAACTGCACCTGGAATCCAGCGATAGCAGTCCGCTGTTCGCGTTCGGCTCGTCGCAGGATTACGCCGATTCTGGTAGCGTCATCGCGTTCGCCTACGCCGGCGGGCTGGGCCTGCCCGATCGCGATTACTACGTCAAGACCGACACCAAATCGCAGGAGATCCGCGCCCGCTACCTCCAGCACGTGGCCGCCATGCTTCAGCTCCTGGGCGATTCCGCCGCCGCCGCCCGCGCCGGGGCGCAGACCGTCATGGCCATTGAAACCGCTCTGGCCAAGGCGTCTCTCACGCGCGTCGAAAAGCGCGATCCCTACAAGCTCTTCCACAAGTACACCCCCGCCCAGTTCGAAGCGCTCACTCCCTCCTTCGGCTGGGCCGCTTATTTCAAGGCCATCGGCCTGCCCGCGCCGCCCGTGGTGAACGTCAGCGAGCCGGAGTTTTACAAAGAAGTGGAGCGGCAACTCAAGTCGCGCCCCATCGCCGATTGGAAAACCTATCTGCGCTGGCACCTGGTGCACGCCCAGGCCTCCTATCTCTCGTCGCCCTTCGTCGACGCGAGCTTCGACTTCTACCGCCGGTACCTGCGCGGCGTGACCCAGCAGCAGCCCCGCTGGAAGCGCTGCGTGCGCTATGTGGATGAAGATTTGGGCGAAGCCCTCGGCCAAGTCTTCGCCGAGAGGACCTTCAGCGCGGAGACCAAAGCGCGCGCCGTCGAAATGACCCGGGAAATCGAAAATGCGATGGACGCCGATCTGCATCAGCTCGCCTGGATGGGAGAGGAAACCCGCCGCCAGGCGCTGGCGAAACTCCACCGCGTGGTCAATAAGATCGGCTATCCGGATCATCCGCGCGACTATAGCTCGATTCGCATCGGGCGCGACGATTTCCTGGGCAACGTGGAGCGCAGCACGGTCTTCGAATCGAAGCGCGAGTTGGCCAAGATCGGCCGGCCCGTGGACCGCTCCGAATGGCAGATGACCGCCCCCACGGTGAACGCCTACTACGATCCGCAGATGAACGATATCAACTTTCCCGCCGGCGTCCTGCAGCCGCCCCTGTTCGATCCCAAAATGGACGACGCGCCCAATTACGGCAACACCGGCGCCACCATCGGCCACGAACTGACGCACGGCTTCGACGACGAAGGCCGCCAGTTCGACGCGAGCGGCAACCTGAAGGATTGGTGGACGCCCCAGGACGCCGCCAAGTTCGTCAAGCTGGCCGCCTGCGTCTCCGATCAGTATTCGCAGTACACCGTGGTGGACGACATCAAGATCAACGGCAAGCTGACCATGGGCGAGGACGTGGCCGATCTGGGCGGCACCATGCTCGCCTATACCGCCTGGAAGAACGCCACCAAAAGCCAGGAGCTGAAACCCATCGGCGGCTTCACGCCCGATCAGCGGTTCTTTATCGGAATGGCGCAATGGGCCTGCGGCTTCGACCGCCCCGAAAACCCGCGCCTGGGCGCCGTTACCGACCCGCATTCCCCCGATGAGTACCGCATCAACGGCGTAGTCTCCAACATGCCCGAATTCGCCAACGCCTTCTCCTGCAAGGCCGGGCAACCCATGGTGCGGGCGCAGGCGTGCAAGGTCTGGTAGCACCTCTTCCGGACCGCGCACCCCGCCCAAGAACTGACGCGGATGTCCAACCGCCGCCCGCCAACCCGGGTCCGCGACACATTGGCTGTGATGCGGAGCAGGCTGGCAGCCACGCACGAGTGCGTGCGCCACGCAGCCCGCGGGTTATTCCACGTCGAAGGTGACGGTGCGGGTGGCGCTGCGGCCGCGATCGTCTTTGGCGGTGTAGGAAGCGTGGTAAGAGCCGGGGGGCAGTTCCGCCACGGGGAGCTTGAGCCCGACGGAGATGACCGGATTGCCGGGCTGCTCGAGCTTGGTCATCTCGATGAGACCGGAATCGCCTCTCACCTGGCCGGTTTTGGCGTCGGTGATGACTAGCTGAACGCCCAGCCTGGGCGGGGCTTTATCGACGTTATCCGGCTCGTAAATCTCCATGTAAGTGACGGCCGTATCGGTTTTCTTGAAGCGGTCGGTTCCGGTGGGAACGATCTGCATGCCGCCGGCCACCAGCGGAGTGCGGCCTTCCAGCAAAAGGGTGTCGAGGCTGGTATCGGAGGCGGTGGTCTTGTGGATGTCCTTGCTCAAGGCCACGGCGCTGATGGCGACTTGCTTGCCATCGTAGGCGTCCACATCCAGCGGTTTTTCGAGCTTGCCGAATTCACCGCCGGCGTTAAAGGCGATCTTGAAGGTGTACTGGCCCGAAGCGATGTCGAACTGATTGTCGTAGTGCATGGGATGGGAGAGGAATTCTTCGACTTCCTTCTTATCGTCGAAATCCAGCTTGACGGTGTCGCTGAAGCGGGCGCCCACCGAGCCATCGGGCTTGTAGGCGATGCCCAGGATGTTGATTTCGGCGTGCTGCTTGCCTTTGACTTTTTCGAACTTCACGCTGGAGGTGGGAACTTCCATGGCAACATCCACGCGGGCGGTGTTGGCCGAGGTATAGAAGTAGGGAAGTTGCAGAGGCGCGGAGAGCGAACCGGGCGCGGTTCCCAGAACTTCCGTTTCGAGGGTCTTTTCGGCGGGCTTGCCTTCCAGGAGATCGGGCTTGCGCACGTTGCAGTAGCCGGTGCGGGCGCGCACGCTTATGCCGGATTTATCGACCTTGACCTTGAGGTTGTGGCAGCTTCCTTCGGCGGTCTCGGGCGGGGTGTAGCCCAGGAGGTAATACTCGTTTTGCTCCTTGCCGATTTTGGTGAGGCTGCCGAGCAGATCGTTGCTGTTGAGCATCACCTTGCCGCCGGTGCCATCGGCCAGCATGTAGAGAGCGCCCTGGTCCTCTCCGGCGAAGGGAGGCAGGGTGGGCATGATGGAGCGGGCATTGTTGAAGGGAGCGTTGCGCTGGCTGGTGGGGATATTGCCGCCGCCGCCGCCGCTGTTGCCGGTAGTGCCCGTCCGGCTGCCGGCGGTCGAGCCGGTTCCGGTGCTGGTGGAGGGGGCGCGTCCGACGGTGCCGGTTCCGCTGCCGGTGCCGGTACCCGTCCCGGCCCGGCCGCCGCCGCTCGATCCGCCGCTGGTGCCGCCGCCGGTGCCGCCCGTCGATCCGGTGCCGCCGCCGGTGGTGCCGCCGCGCTGCGGTTCGGCGAAGGCAGCGGTCATGAAGCGCCCGCCGCCGAACAAATTCAAGAGGGCCATGCCTCCCCCGCCGCCGCCGAAGCCGCGGCCGCGGCCGCCCGTGCCGGGAACGTTGCCGCCGGGAGTGGTGGTGAACAGGCCGCGGACATCCACGGGATAGACGGCCACATTGGACAGGTTGCACTGCGAAATGGCGGCCAGCAGTTCGGAGCGGGTTTCCATATCCAGGCGGAAGCCGCCGCTGAAGAGCACCAGGATCTTGCGGCCGGGAATGTCGGAGAGGCTTTTGGCCATGGTGCTGAGAGCCATCACGACATTGCGCACGCCGAAACTGCCGCCCGGACCCATGGACATTTTGACGCCGCTGATGACGTCTTTCAGGCGATCGGGATCGGCGGTGAAGTTCTGGGCGATCTGCAGCGTGCCGCTGAAATTGGCGACGGCCATGAGGTGGTTGGGGCCGGCATTGGCGTCCACGAATTTCTTGGCGGCATCGCGGGCCCGCGATTGATCGGGGAGCTGCATGGTGGAGTTATCGAAGAAGAGGACCAGGTAGCGCTTCTGATCGTTGGCGGGATTGTTGGGATCGGCTTCGAAGGAGAAGCTGGTGATGGTTTGCGCCTTATCGTCTTCCCAGACTTTGAAATCCTTCTGGGTGAGGTCGTGAACGTAGTTGTCTTTGCGGTCGGTCACCACCACGTCCACCAGCACCACGCGGGTTTCGGTACGGATCACGGTGCTGGGCGGCGCTTGCTGCGCCGGCGCGGACGCGGCCGCCAGCAGCAGGAAGACCCCCGGGAAAAATCGCTTGACGGATAAATGCATGTTCAGCCTCCACGGCACTTTCAGTCATGATACCGCCGAAGGGGTCAGGGAATTTCCACAGCTCCGTTGGCGGCGGACATCATCTGGCCTTCGGAATCGCGCACGACCACGCGCACGAGATAGGTGCCCGGCTTCACGTCGAAGGAGGTGCGCAGGGTGATGCCCGGGCCGAGGCGGTTTTCGAGGGTATCGTCCTTCAGGTGGAACTCGATGGTTTTCCGGATGGCATGCACCAGCGTGCCATTGCGGTCGAAGAGGGCGGAAACCACCACTACGTTATTGTTGTTGCGGCCGTTGGCTTTACTGAACTTGATGTGCTTGATATCCATGTGGCACAGGACCGCGACCTTGGCGCCATCGGCGGCTTCAAAGAACTGCGTATGCAGGTCCATGGGAAGCTCGTGGATTTCCTCGCGGGAAAACAGGGCGTCCTCGATTTCCTGGCGCGCGGTTTCCTCGGCGCTTTCCAGACGTTTGGGAGCGTAGTAACCTTTGCGGGCCTGCAGACTCAGGCCGGCGCTGACGGTTTTGACGACAGAGACTTTGAGGGCGTGGAAGTTGCCATCCATTTTCAGATTCTGCGGAGAGAAGCCCAGCAAATAGACGTACTGGGGCACTTCGGCGAGCTGGCTGAAACCCTCTTTGAGATCGTTGTTGTTGTGGAACCAGGTGCCCCCGGTGCCGGCGGCCATGGCGGCGAGGACGTCCTCGTCGGCGAGGTAGGAATCGTGCCGGTATTGGTCGCGGATGCGGGTGGCGGCGGAGCTGAAGCTCCTGCGGCTGGCGTCGAATTGGGGATCGATCCAGAGGCCGCGCGCGTCCAGCGTGTTGATGACCACGTTGGCGCGCACGGCGCGGTCCAGAACGTCGGTCAGTTCCTGATATTGCTCGGGAGTGACGAATCCGGGGGAAGCCAGCAGGATGATGCGCTGGCCGGGAGCGCCGGACATGCGGCGGACGAGATCCTTGAGAACGCCGAGGGAGATGCGGGTTTCCTGGGAACCGATGCCCACCCAGCGCTGCGCCTCGGCCATGGCCAATTGGGGCGCCGAGGAAGCGGCCGGGCCGGACAGGTGTTGGCAGGCGATCAGCTCGGAGGCCGCGGCCTGCAGGGCCATCTGGTCGTTCTTATTGACGATCATGTCGGCCATGTAATAGTCCAGGTCGGGGCACTCCTGCGTGTTGCTGTGGCCGATGGGGCGAGGCTGCAGGCGCATGAGGGTTTCGTGAAGCTTGTCGCGGTCGTCGGTGAATTCGAGCATGGTCTGGCCCGAGGTGGTGAAGATGGCGGCGCGATCGTTCTTGAGGAGCGACTGCATGTGCTGGGCGGCGGCATCGCGGCTGCGGGCCAGGTCGGCGAATTCGAGGTGGATATCGTCGAAAAAGTAAGCCACGAAGCGGTCCGGAAGATCCACGGGGGCGGACTGGCCTTCGGGAACGGCCACGTTCTTGTTCTTTTCGGCGGGCGGCGTGTCGGGGCGCTCGATGGAGAAGCGAGTGATCTCCTGGCCCTTACCGCGATCGAAGAGCTGGAAATCTTCTTTCTTGAGATTGCCGATGGCGTGGCCTTGCCTATCGCGCACCACCACCGGCACCATCACCAGGTTGACGCGCGCCTGGAAGGTGGCGGGCTCCTCGTGTTGGGCCATTTCGGTGACGTTTTGCGGGGGGGCCGGCGGCGGCGTTTGCGCGACAGCCGCCGCGGCCAGAAGAGGGAGGGCCCAGCAGGCTTGGAAAAGGCGATACATATAGAAGGAGGCCATTGTCATCATAGGCCAAAGCGGAGGTGAGGACAAAGGGTTGGCGGGCGGAGCGACATAGAAGTGGGCGCCGGCGCTCCTGCGGGGCAGCTTGGCAAGCTGCGGCCGATTGTGAATCGGCCCACCGCCCTCGTTCTTGCACCGGCCGGCGGCGGTAGCCAACCGCCGCGCAGGATGCCATCCTGCCCTACACCTGCTTTCCCTCCAACTCCGCCCAGCGTGCGTAGAGCTCCTCGACGCGGACTTCGGCCGCCTGCAAGCGCTGGTAGATTTCCTGCAAGCGGGCTCCATCGCTCACCACATCGGGCGCTTGCATGGCAGCCCGCAGTTCTTCGACTTTCTGCTCCGCTTCCAACACGCGCGCTTCCATGCCTTCCCATTCGCGCGCTTCCAGATACGAGAGCTTCTTCTTGCCAGTGGCCGGGGCTGGCGTCTTCACCGGCGCCGCAACTTTCTCAACGCGCTGAACCGGAACCCGAGCCTGCTCCCACTGCCAATAATCGGCGAACAGGCCGGCGCCGCCTTGCCCATCCAAGCCGAGCACGGCGGTGCAGACGCGGTCCAGCAGGTAACGGTCGTGGGTCACCAGCACCAGCGCGCCGGTGAATTCGGTGAGACTGTCTTCCAACACTTCCAGGGTGGGGATATCCAAATCGTTGGTGGGTTCGTCCATGAGCAGCAAATCGGCCGGCGCGAGCATCAGCCGCGCCATCAGCACGCGCGCCTTCTCGCCGCCCGAGAGGCTGGCGATGGGCCGGTCGAGCTGGCCGGCATCGAACAGGAAGCGCTTGGCCCATCCGGCCACGTGAACGGGCCGGTCGCGGAAAATCACGTAGTCGCCGTGGGCTCCCAATCCCTGGCGCAGCGTTTCGGCCGGGTCGAGCTGTTCGCGCGCCTGGTCGAAGTACACGGTGCGCAGCCCTTCGGCCCGCTCGACCCGCCCCGCGTCCGGCTGGAGTTCGCCCGCCAAAATGCGCAATAGCGTGGTCTTGCCGGTTCCGTTCAGGCCCAGCAGGCCCAGCCGCGTGCCCGGCGAAAGGGTGAACGCAACCTCGCGAAACAGGGTGCGGCCGCCCAGGTTCTTGGCGAGATCTTCCACCGAAATCAGCCGTTTGGTGCGCCGCCCGGTGACCGTGAAATCGATGGCCGCCGTGCCTTTCGGCCCGCGCGCTTCCAAATCCGCCAGCTCGCGAATCAGCCGCCCGGCATCGTCGATGCGCGCGCGCGATTTTCCGGTGCGCGCCTTGGGCCCGCGCCGCAGCCACTCGACCTCGCGGCGCACCTTGTTGGCCAGGGCTTCCTGGCGGTTGGCCTGCGCCAGCAAAAACTCTTCCTTTTTTTCCAGAAACTGGCTGTAGCGGCCCTCCACGCGAAAAATTCCCTGGGGATAGACGCGGTCGATCTCGGCCATGTCGCTGACCACGTTTTCCAGAAAATAACGGTCGTGGCTCACCACCACGCTGGCGAACGCCGCGCTTGCCAGCAGCTTTTCGAGCCACAGAATGCCCTCGATATCCAGATGGTTGGTGGGCTCGTCGAGAAACAGCAGGTCGGGCTGGCGGGCCAGCTCGCGGGCGATTGCCAGGCGCCGCTTCCAGCCGCCCGAAAGAGTTTCCGTGCGCACCGCGCCATCGGTGAATCCGGCGCGCCCCAGCGCCTGGTTGACGCGCGCCGCATGCTCCAGTTGGTCCAGGTGTTCGCCGGCGATGGCTGCGGCGAGAATCTCCTCCGCGGTGTGACCATCCTCGAAAATGGCGTCCTGCGGGACGTAGCCGATGCGCGTATTGCGGCGCATGGAGACCGTGCCCGAATCCGGCTCCATGCGTCCCGAGAGAATCTTCAGCAGCGTGGATTTTCCCGAGCCGTTGGGGCCGATCAGCCCCAGCCGCTCGCCTTCGGAGATCCCCAGGGAGATTCCGCCGAAGAGTTGGCGCGAGCCAAACGATTTCGCCAGATCGGTGCAGCTTTCCAGGAGGGCCATGGTCAGGAGGGTTTGCCAACCGGGTGCGGGTTGGCAACCCGCCGCAGGCTGCCAGCCTGCCCCACGCTACTCATAGCGCAGCGCTTCCACCGGGTCGAGCTGCGCGGCTTTCATGGCCGGCCACACGCCGAAAAACACGCCGATCGCCACCGAAACCGTGAACCCCGCGATCAGCGCCCAGGAAGGCACCTTGGAAGGCAGAGACGGCACCAGCGCGCCGACGGCCATGGTAATCAAGACCGCAATGACAATTCCCAGCATGCCGCCCGCGCCCGTCAGGGTCATGGCCTCCACCAGAAACTGCCCCACGATGTCGCGCCGCCGCGCCCCCAGGGCTTTGCGCACGCCGATCTCGCGCGTCCGCTCAGTCACGCTCACCAGCATGATGTTCATCACCCCAATCCCGCCCACCAGCAGGCCCAGCGCCGAAATGGCAATCGCCACCAATCCGATCAGGCTGGTGATCTGGTCGAACTGCTGGATGATCTGGTCGGGCGTCGAGATGGCGAAATCGTCGGGCACGCCGGTGGCCAGATGGCGGAGGCGGCGCATGGCGCCATCCACTTCTTCGAAAGCGTCCTGCCGCCGCCCCGGCTTGGCCTTGGCGACGATCATGAACTTGTCCACCTGGGGATAGCGCAGCTCGGCCGTGCGCAGCGGAATCACCACCTGGCTATCCTGCCCGTTTTCGCCGAAGAATCCGCCCTTGGCTTTGGCGTAAACGCCGATCACGCGGTATTCCGCGCCATCCATCATGAACGTGCGCCCTACCGCATGGCCCTCCGGATAAAGCGCCGTCGCCACGCTATTTCCGATCACCGCGACGTGCGCGCCGCGCTGGTTCTCTTCCGGGCTGAAAAAGCGGCCGTCGTCGAAATCGCGCGGCGAAAGATCGTCCATATTGGCGGAAACCCCGGCCACGTTGATGCTGTCCGATTCGTACCCCGGAACCCGCGCCGTAATCGTATTGCCGTCCACCACCGAGGGAATATACAGGGTGATTCCGGTATCCTCCACCGAATTGCACCAGCGCTTGAGGATCTCCGCGTACTGCGGCTGCATGGCGTGCCGTTTGCGCTCCTTGATGGGGATCTGAGCATCCGGCGCGCCGGGGTCGCCCGAAGTCCGGTACATGAAGATGTTGTCCGGCCCCAGTTCCTGGAAGAAATCCACCACCCCCTGGCGCAGCCCGGTGAGCAGCGACGCCACGGTCACCACGGTGGTGATCCCGATGACGATGCCGAGAATGGTGAGCAGCGAGCGGAAGCGGTGCGTCCACACCGCGCCCATGGCCATCTGCACGTTTTGTTTTGGACTGATGTTCACCGGTTACTCCGCACGCAGCGCCACCACCGGATCCAGCTTGGCCGCGCGCGACGCCGG
>Ga0181536_10005731_pt1 | contig 12653 bp, 15 predicted proteins | sample PEATcosm2014_Bin_41_FD_121105 | JGI IMG/M metagenome (GOLD analysis project Ga0181536, IMG submission 121105) | Peatland microbial communities from MTU Mesocosm Facility, Houghton, MI, USA - PEATcosm2014_Bin17_60_metaG | ecosystem: Environmental > Terrestrial > Soil > Wetlands > Peat | place...
ACCGCTTTCACCATCGCGGGAGTGAATTCCTTCGACGACAAACCGTATCGCCCGCCGATGATTTGCGGCCATCTGCCATCGATAGCGCCCGCCGCCCGCGCCTCGCTCAGCGCGGTCACGACGTCGAGGTAGAGCGGCTCGCCGGTGCTGCCGGGCTCCTTGGTGCGATCGAGCACCGCTATCGCGCGCGTGGTTTTCGGCATAGCCGCGGCAAAAGCGGCGCTGTCGAAGGGACGGAACAACCGCACCTTGAGCAGACCGACCTTCTCTCCGCCTGCCAGCAGGCGCTCGATCGTCTCGTCGGCCGCGCCGGCGCCCGAGCCCATTAAAACGATCACCCGCTCCGCTTGAGGATCCCCGGCATATTCAAAGAGGCGATAGCCGCGGCCGGTCTGCCGCGCGAAGCGATCCATAACGTCCTGAACAATCGTCGGGCAGGCGCGATAGAAGGAATTGCTCGCCTCGCGCGCCTGGAAGAAGACATCCGGATTCTGCGCCGTGCCACGCAGCATCGGACGATCGGGGCTGAGTGCGCGATCGCGATGCTGGCGGACGAAGTTCGCGTCGATGAGCGCGCGCAGATCGTCGTCCGACAGCGGATGAATCTTGTTGAGCTCGTGCGAAGTCCGGAAGCCGTCGAAAAAATGCAGAAACGGGATGCGCGATTCGAGCGTAGCGGCGTGCGCAATCAAGGCGAAGTCGTTGGCTTCCTGAACCGAGTCGGACGACAACATGGCGAAGCCGGTCGCGCGCGCCGCCATCACGTCGCTGTGGTCGCCGAAGATCGAAAGCGCATGCGTCGCGACGGTCCGTGCCGCGACATGAATGACGCACGCGGTAAGCTCGCCGGCGATTTTGTACATGTTGGGGATCATCAGCAGCAGGCCTTGCGACGCGGTGAACGTGGTCCCCAGCGCACCCGCCTGAAGCGCCCCGTGCAGCGTTCCCGCGGCCCCACCTTCGCTCTGCATCTCCATCACCTTCGGCACCGTGCCGAAGATGTTAGTCTGGCCTTCATCGCTCCATTGATCGGCCCATTCGCCCATCGGTGACGACGGCGTGATCGGATAGATCGCGATTACTTCGCTCAGGCGGTAGGCAATCGAAGCCGCCGCTTCATTCGCATCCATTATTTGCATTTTCAAACCCGTACTGTATTTCGTCAGGACTTTTTGAACAAAGCAACAACAGTCTTGAGCGAGGATCTGCCCATCTGATTTGAGGTTGTGGCTGTAGTTGAGTAGCGCAGCCGCCGACGCCACTCAAGGGTCACCCGGTTTTGGGTAGTGGGCGGTTTTCAATCCGGTCGGAAATTCCGCAGGATGGCCGCGCCCGCGCCGACGATACCAACGGCGGCAATCGAGATCGCGATAGCGGCCAAGCCTTGATAGTCGCCGTACAAGATTGTGGCACCAATAAACATGGCTAACGCGCAGGCCAAGACTCCGAGCATCACGAGTGTGATTCCGAAGATTTTTAACAATTCAATTTCCGCGAGGTAATAAAATGACGATTAGCCATACTCTACAGAACGATCAAAGGTTGGCTCCCGAAGGGGACAGTCGGCTCTGCAATTGTCGATGCCATTCCAATTTTAATGGCTTCGTTGGCGTCAATCATTATGGGCTCCTCGAACAGCTTCATGGTCTCGAAATCGCGATCCGTGAGATGCGTCTCCGCCTTGACAATTTCCTTCGCCCAACGAACGGCATCATCTAAAATCAGCTGTTGGCCCTTGATAAGCGTGCGGTCTATCGGTCCGTTTTGGTTGACGTAGTTCATGACGTAATCGTGAAATAGAAATCTGGCATTTTTAGAAACGATGCGGTGTGACCGATCAACCGAAAGGAACACGGGGATGGCCGCGCTACTTACGGGACCGATTCCGTGGATGGTCAATTCGTAAGGAAGTGCTCTGAAGTAGGTGAATAGGGGGAAGGCTTCGTCTGTGCTTCCGCCAGAACTTGAAAATAGCAGCGTGACCTTCGTTGCATTCTGATAGATCAAATTCGCCAGCTGCACCCTTAAATTGTTTGTAATGGGCGGATTCAGTGCGCCCACAAACGTTACAAAGCGCTCTGTCGGAAATGCGGGTGGTGGTGTTCCGGCCATGATTTGAGTTCCCCCTCAATTGAATTTGCAAAACATTCGTAGCATACTAGGGCCATGCCTTCCCGAGCAAGCAGAGGCGGCAAGCGAGCCGATTTCGCACAGATTGCGCTCAAGGTCGTGGAGCAAGCCACGGGCGACGTTCTGAAGCCCGCAGAGGGCAAGAATCCGCACGCTCAGGCGCTCTCGGCGCTTGGCGCGTCGAAGGGCGGCAAGGCGCGGGCGGAAAAACTATCTGCCCGCAGACGTACCGCAATTGCTAAGAAAGCAGCGAAATCCCGCTGGCAAAAGCAGGAACGGACTTGACAAAGCCTGCCCGAACGATCAATGATATCGCATGTGATATCACGATGACGGCGAAAAAGCTCGGACAGTTGAGGGCGGAAGTGGAGAACTTGCGGCGGGCCAAAGATGTAAAGAGCCGTGAAATGGTGAGCTTAGCAGGCAGAATAGGAAGAAAACCGTACAATAAAAAGGGCAAAGAACCAACTTACATTCATCCGGAGTTGCCAAATCGCCGTCCCTTATCAATTCCGAATCATCCGACGTTGGCCCCAGGGACTAAAAATAACATTTTGGACGATTTGGAAGGCGATCTAGACGCATATGAAGAAATACTTAACCGCGACGCGGCAGCGGGAAACGGCGATCTCCGATAAACGTCGTCCTCAAGATTACCTGAAGTTGCCTTACGCTAGAATCTTGATTCCTGAGGAAGATGGAAGATTTTCGGCTGAGGTCTTGGAATTCCCGGGCTGTTATTCTCAGGGCCGGCATGCTGGCGAGGCTTTTGACAATCTAGAGAAAGCCGCAACTGCATGGATTGAGACGTGTTTGGATTTGGGACAAGAGATACCTCCCCCTTCGGTGAGTCATGGTTATTCGGGAAGAATAGCGCTCAGGTTGCCACGAGGCTTGCATCGTGTGGCAGTGCATAAGGCTCAGCGGGACGGGATCAGTTTGAATCAATGCCTCGTCACTGCAATTGCCGCTTGGGTCGGTGCTGACAATCTGTATGAGCGGATTACGCACAGAGTCGAAATGAACTTCATTCACATGACGAATTATATCCAGATCACCGCTTCAGGGAGTTCGGGCAGTCCATGGATTGTGCCATGGAACACAGTGAGCGTGGCTCCCGTGACTCCAGAGCGTTCGTCGGGAATCTATATTGCCGGTATGAACCCTCAAATGGCTCAATTAGGGACGCAGAAGGAAACCACCTAAGGAGGTGCCAATGGCTGAGCCTACTCAATATATTTTTGCACACAAAGAGCTTGCCGAACTCTTAGTCAAAAAGCAGGGACTCCGTGAAGGCATGTGGACGCTGGCCTTTCAGGTTGGGATGGGCAATACAGTCGCACCTTCACCGACTGGCGGCGATCCGGTCCCCGCAGTCGTAGTTTCAATTCTGGGTGTGGCCTTACAGAAGGCGGACAAAGAGGGTCCAATGACAGTGGATGCAGCGAAGGTAAATCCGCACAAGAAATAGCACGAAGTAAATTTTTTTCTCTTGGTAAGCCGCTGACTGAAAGGATACGGGGCTTTTATTTGATTCTACCCGGTCTTGTTGACACTGGTTCAGTTTCGACGAAATGGACCAAATCCCGTGACTCCTGAATCCGGGTTTCAGGTCGGTTTTTGGGGATGAACTATTCAGCCTGCCCCCGCCGCATTTCGCGTGCTATGCATCCCCTATGGACACCCGTCAGGATGTCCCGTACTCGCCCGGCTCACCCGAAATCGGGCGACCCCTGCGTCTGGCAGAAATAATTTCTGACGGAACGAAACTACCCCTGGAGCGGAGCCGTCCCAAAACCACCACGGATGGTATGAGTTGCTCTTTCCGGCCGTAATCGATCGGTCGGAATCGCGCCCGTCGCAGCCCGACCTTCGCCGCGCAGCCGCGATGCGCCCTCCGATCCGAACCGATGGCTTGCCGGTCCGTGGCTCTAGCCAGCGAGAAAGGTTCGTCCTACCATCTCGCGCGGGAGGCGATCATGCCCAATCGAACAGCCGTTCATTCCGAACTCTACTCGCCGGACTCCACCGGCAATCCTTCCCTAAACGGCGGCAAATGCCGCGCCTGTGGCTATGTCTTCTTTCCCCCGCAGCATTATGGATGCGAATCATGCGGTGCGCCGCCCGAAAAGCTTGACGTAGTGCAATTGGCGGGATGCGGCAGGCTTCATTCGTACGCAACCGTTCATCTCCATATGGGCAAGGACATTGAGGCTCCGTTCACGATCGGCCTGATCGTCCTCGATGACGGCCCTGCCATTTCTTCCACGCTTACCAACCGCACCGATGAGGGCCTCGCCATCGGTGATCGCATGAAGAGCGTGCTCGTTGCGGCCGGTACCGATCAGGCGGGGATCGAGATGGTCGAGCTGCGCTTCGCCAAGGCAGAGGCAGGCGAATGAAAAAGAACCTTCGCGATATGCGTCCGGTCTATGTAGTCGGCATCGGCCTCCATCGATATCAGCGCCTCAGTGAAACCTCATACGTGACGCTCGGCCTTACCGCGGTGCGGGAGGCTCTTGCGGACGCCGCGCTTGAATGGCGATCTGTAGAGTCGGCCTACACCGGCACAGTGCTGATCGGAATGGCGGCTTCACGACCGATGCTGCGTCATCTCGGCGCGACCGGAATTCCGATGGCTCAGGTCGAGAACGCGTCCGCTTCGGGATCGACCGCATTTCGCCAGGCGTGCATCGATGTCGCCAGCGGCTTGACCGATGTTTCAATCGCGGTGGGAGTGGACAAACCGGGACCGTTCGCGATGGCGCCGGGGAAAACCAGGATGCGCGACCTGGTCGGCTCTCGCATGGTGCCTTTCACCCATTTCGCCCTGCTCGCGCAGGAGTACATGACTCGCTACGGCGTGAGCGCGGAACAAATCGGCATGGTCGCGGTCAAGAACCATCGCAACGGGGCAAACAATCCCTACGCTCAGCGCCAAAAGGCAAAAACCCTGGAAGAAGTGATGGCCGGCCCGGCCATATCGGGGTCGCTGACCCGGCTTCAATGCTGCCCCATCGGGGAGGGCGCAGCCGCCGTGATCGTCGCCTCCGACGATGCGATCGCGCAGCTAGGAATCGATCGCAAGCGCGCAGTCAGAGTCATCGCGTCGGTCACGAAAACCGAGCAGATTTACCGCGGCGCGAAAAATTTTGACGCAGAGTTGACTCGCGAAACGGTCGAGGATGCGTATCGCGAAGCCGGCATAGGACCCGGCGACCTGGATCTGATGGAACTCCATGATGCGTTCACGATTGAAGAGTTGCTGTACGTGGAGGCCATGGGCCTGTGCGCGCCGGGCAAGGCCGCGGGCGCGATCGCGGCAGGCGAGTTCGATATAGGAGGCCGATGCGCGGTAAGCGCGTCAGGAGGACTGCTCGCGATGGGCCATCCGATCGGTCCGACCGGCGCCGGCCAGATCGCCGAGATCACGCGCCAGTTGCGTGGCGAAGCGGGCGTGCGGCAACAGCCGAACGCAAGGACAGGACTTGCTCATATGGTGGGCGTCGGCGCCGTTTGCGTCGCTCATATTCTGCAGAAGCAAGCGTGAACGAAGCTGTCGAATCGTCTTCCGGAGAAAATCGCGAAGCGGCTTCGCTCCCATTGATTGCAAGCCTGTCAGCGGGTCAATTCTCGCGTTCGTATTCATGATCGCGCCTGCTAGAAGAACCAGCCCGAGTCGGATGACTGGCCGAAGATTGCGCCGACGAAGTGCTCCAGCTCTACGTTGAACTTCATGATCACATGGTCGGAGCCGCGCGTCAGTCCGAAGCCGGGGCCGATGTTGTACTCGATACCGTGAGGTAGCTCGCCCCAGATCACGGGAAAGATATAGTGCTGCTGAGTGGACAGAGGATCGTTATCGTCGATATCGCCAACTGCGCCGTAAAACTCGACCCCCGGCGAGAAGTAGCGCATCCATCGGTAGTAGATGCCGTTCGAGTAACCGAACTTGAAGCCCTTGTTCTTGTTCGGGCCGGTGAATATGGGCTTTTCAAATTGTGGATCAAGCATGATCGAGAAACCTCCAATGTCCTTCTCGATTATGGGGCGCAGTTCGAGTTCGAGTGGGTCATCGTCGAACTGGGGCGTCTTGTGCCATTCCAGTTCGAGGTACCAGCCAAGATCGACGGGCAGAGTGCCCTCGTCGAAAAGTCTGCCGCGCAGACGATACTTGGAACCGGCGTACCAGTAACCGTGGCCGCTGACCTGGGCCATGTTGAGGTAGGCGGCGGCCTCGATTCGATCGGTGAGCCCGTAAGTGAGTTCGTACTGGTTGTACCAGATTCCCTGGCTCCGAAAGGTGCCCGAAGCGGTTCCATTAGCGCCCTGATCGTGCCCATTGGCCACCACCGCGTTGTCCACCTCAAGCTCAGTCACTCCCCGTTGTTCCGTCGCATACGGGTAGACTTCGAACTCCCACGGGTCGACCTGCGCGGCGGCCAGGTGCGGACACAGGAGCGTGCCAAGCACCAGAAATGAACCCGCCAATGCTGAACGCAAGTATTTTCTCACTTCAATTCCTCACTTATTCCGTGAATCCGGTGATGGATGCGTAATCTCCCAATCGATCCATCGTTCCAGTGCTGCGCGGTCTTCCTCGGTCAACCGGGCGCCTGGATGGACAATGCGATATGACCACGGCGGCATTGCTTCATGACGCAGCGCCCTCTCAGTCCATTGAAGCTTTCGTTTTCGCGTGGCTGGGTAGTATTCGCCCCACTGGGAGAAGTTGATCTGCTTGCGTCCCAGTTCCACCTCATGCGCGGCCAGCCATGAGATCGGAGCGACGCTGCAGTACCACGGCCATCGCGTTTCGTTGGAGTGGCAGTCGTAGCAGGCGCGTCTCAACATCGCCTCGATTCTGGGCGGAGCGGAGACATCGCCGGTCGTCGGCGGGTTGGTGTGTTGAACTGGAACAAACTGGGCGAGCAAAAGACCTCCAGCGATACCAAGCAGCGCAAAGGTTCCGACATTCCCAAGCCTCATCGCGCATACCGCATTCGATCTTTGTCACTTCGCGATGATGCTTCCCTGGGGAACGTCCTGGTGGAAATCGTCATAGAAGTCGTAGCTTCCAGGGCTAAGCGCGGGCAGACGCACGGTGATCGTTTCACCGGGCTCGACGGCCTTTTCGCGGTTGAGCTTGAAGCTCTCGAACTCGATTGTTTCTTTGCTCGAATTCACGACCTTGATCATGAGTGGCTGGCCGGCAGGCACGGTGAGCGTCTGAGGTGCGAAATGGTGGTTGTCAAAGCGGATCTCGCTGACGCCATCCTGGGCTCCTGCGCCAGCAGCTGCTCCTGCGTGTGCCGCTATGACGAAAAGAGCAGCGATCCGGAATTTCAGAAGCGTGGACATGGAAATCGGCTCCTGGATGAAATTGAGAATGATTCTCAATTCTATCTAGCTGAACCCTCCTCCCACGTCAAGGCTGGGCGGTCTGCTTGACAATCATCCGCTCGGCCACGTTCCTGCGAGCCGAGTTTGTCGCGCTTGAAAGGAACCCGAGCGCTGGTAGTAAGATGCGATCCTCGGAGGAAACGAAATGACAAAACTTTACGGATCTTCACTATCACGCAGCGCGCGGTCCTTGTGGGTTCTCGAAGAGCTCGGCGTCAAGTACGAGCATCTCCCGATTGCGCCGAGCGAAGCCAGGTCGCCCGAGAATCTCAAGCGCAATCCCAACGGGCACGTGCCGGTGCTGGAAGACGACGGCGTCGTGGTTTGGGAATCGATGGCGATCAATCTCTACCTCGCCGAAAAGTACGGGAAGAATTCGATCTGGCCGTCGGAGCTTGCCGCGCACGCCGGCATCTACATGTGGAGCTTCTGGGCGATGAGTGAGGTCGAGCCGCACCTGCTCACGATTTTGCACCACCGGATAATGAATCCGCCCGAGCAGCGCGACGAAAAAGCCGCGCAGGCTGCCGTCGAAGCTTTGAAGGCGCCGCTGAACGCGTTCGAGGTATCGCTCAAGGGCAAGGAATATCTGCTCGGCAAGAACTTTACGATCGCGGACTTGAACGTGGCCGCGGTCATGAGCTGGGCGCCGATGATGAGGCTCGACTTGTCCTCGACGCCGAACGTGCAGGCGTGGCTGCAAAAGTGTCTTGGGCGGGAAGCCAATAAGAAGGTTCGCGGGCTGAAGTAGTCGATCATCGCGACCGCCTGGAGAACGGGGTACCGATCAGCGGGTCGGCGCGCGGCTTGGGTTAGGGTCGTGCGGCGAATCGCGCCGCTATGAGGTGAGAACTATGGGAGTGTTGTCAGGCTATCGCGTCATCGAGCTGGCCGGGATTGGCCCCGGACCAATGTGTGCGATGCTGCTCTCGGACATGGGCGCCGACGTGCTACGCATCGATCGCGCGGCGGACGCGGGTTCGGGCATCGCGATGGATGCGAAATACAGCCTGCTCAATCGCGGCCGGCGCTCGGTTGCGTTCGATCTCAAGCGGCCCGAAGCGATCGAGGCCGTGTTGCGGCTGGTCGAGAAAGCGGACGCGTTGATCGAAGGCTTCCGTCCCGGCGTAACCGAGCGGCTGGGCCTGGGACCCGACGATTGTCTCGCGCGCAACCCGCGACTGATCTACGGACGCATGACGGGATGGGGACAGGAGGGTCCCCTGGCGCATGCAGCCGGTCACGACATCAACTACATCGCGCTGTCGGGCGCGCTGCACAGCATCGGGCGCAAGGGCGAGGCTCCGGTTCCGCCGCTGAACCTGGTTGGCGATTTCGGCGGCGGCGCGCTCTATCTGGCTCTGGGAGTAGTCGCGGGACTGCTCGAGGCGGGTAAATCCGGCCAGGGCCAGGTGGTGGATGCCGCGATGGTGGATGGAGCGGCGTCATTGATGACCTTGATTTACGGTATGCACGGCTCGGGGATATGGAACAACGAGCGTGGCGACAACATCCTCGATACGGGCGCGCATTATTACGATGTCTACGAAACCAAGGATGGCAAGTACGTCGCGATCGGAGCGATCGAAGCAAAGTTCTACGAGGAGTTGCTCCGGCTGTCGGGCCTCAAGGGCGAGGATCTGCCGCATCAGCAAGATCGCAGGTCGTGGCCCGCGATGAAGGAGCGGCTGAAGACGATTTTCCGCGCCAGGACGCGCGACGAATGGTGCAAGATCATGGAGGGCAGCGACGTTTGCTTCGCGCCGGTGCTCAGCATGGACGAAGCGCCGCGCCATCCGCACAATCGGCATCGCGGAACTTTCGTCGAGCAAGGGGGAGTGACGCAGCCGGGGCCGGCGCCCCGATTCAGCCGCACGCCGAGTGCGATTCAGCGCCCGCCGGCGCGGCCGGGCGAGCATACCGAAGAAGCGCTGCGCGATTGGGGCTTTGCCGACTCGGATTTGGAGCGACTGCGCAAATGCGGCGCGATCGCCAAGTCAGCGTGACCTCCAAGTCAGCGTGACGCGGCGCGAGCCTTAGGCGCGACCTGTGAGGCGAGCGCGCTCCAGCACCCCTTCAAAGATTCGCACTGCGACCGCGTCAATCAGCATCCCGCCCGCGCCCGACGCGCCCGCGCCTTCGCGCGTGGCGGCCTGGTAGGCCTCGGACATTTTGCGCGCGGTTTCGATTTCGTGCGGCGTCGGCGCGAACACGTCGTTGGCGAGTTCGATCTGACTGGGATGAATCGCCCATTTGCCGACGGCGCCGAGCGTCGCCGCCCAGGTCGCCTCGCGGCGATAGCCTTCCGGATCCCTGAAGTTGGCGAAGGGTCCGTCAATTGCGTCGATGCCGTTGGCGCGACACGCGGTGATCATCCGGACACGCGCATGATGCCAAATATCGCCGGGATAACGATTTGCCGGATCGGTCGCGACGCCGAAGCGCATGCCCTGGCTCGCCGACAGATCGCCGAAGCCGAGGATGAGCGCCTCGAGCCGCGGCGACGATGCGGCAATTTCCTCGACCCGCGCCAGCGCCGCACTTTCCTCGATCAGCGCCTCGAGGCCGATCTTGTTCTTTAGATGGAGTTTCGTCTCGAGCTGCGTCAATAGCGTGTCGAAGAACCAGATGTCGCGCGGCGCCTTCGGCTTCGGGACGATTATGATATCGAGCTTGTCGCCCGCGCCCTCGACAACTTCGATCACGTCGTCGTGCGCCCAGTGCGTGTCGGCGCCGTTGACGCGCACGGCGCGAATTTTTTTGCCCCAATCGAGATTGCGCAGCGCCTCGACGGCGTTCTTGCGCGCCGCTTCTTTCTGCGATGGCGCGACGGCATCTTCAAGATCGAGAAAAACCATGTCGGCCGCGGTCCCCATCGCCTTCTCGATCATTTTCGGACTCGAAGCCGGCGTCGAAAGTTCGGAACGTCTTAGTCGAAGCGTCATGATTGCTCCTTGTGCGCGATCGATATTCCCGCCTCCGCGAGTATCTGTTCGGTATGCTCGCCCAGGCGCGGCGCGCGCGCGTAAATTCCCGACGGCGTGCCCGTCAGCTTGATCGGGCATCCCGCAAGCACAATCGGAGGATTGTCGCCCGGCTGTTCGACCTCGACCAGCATGCCGCGCGCCCGGGGATGCGGATCATCGAAGATATCCTTGGCGGTGTTGACCGGGCCAACCGGCGCCTTGCCGCCGATCGCGGCTACGATTTCGCGCTTGCTATGCGCTTTCGTCCAGTCCGAGATAAGGCCGCGCACGAAATCGGCATTTACGACTCGCCTGTGGCCGTTGCGGGTGCGGTCGTCGGTCACGAGATCGGGCCGGCCGATCGCATCGCAGATGATCTTCCAATGATTCTCGCCGGGCGCTGCGATAGCGACGGCGCCGTCGCGCGTGGGAAAAATATCGAATGGACACAGCACCGGGGTCCCGTTGCCGGCCGGTTCCCTGACGACGCCGCCGCCCGCGTAGCTGTAAACGGCCATTTCGCACAGGGCGAGAATCGCGTCGTACATCGCCACGTCGAGAAATTGCCCCTGCCCGGTCCGACGCGCTGCATGAATCGCCGACACCACTCCAAGCGCAGCCAGAGTGCCGGGATAGATATCGCCGACCGCGGGGCCGGCTCTGTAGCCGGCGCTGCCTTGGGGACCGGTCACAGCGACCAACCCGCCCATGCTTTGCGCAACGATGTCGTACGCGGGCCAATCCGCATACGGGCTCAGGCCGGTGCGCGGATCTCCGAAGCCGCGAATCGCGGTATAGACCAGCGCTGGATTAATTTCGCGCAGCCGCTCGTAACCGACTCCCGCGCGATCCATCACTCCTGTCTTCGCATTCTCGACGACCGCGTCCGCCGTCTTCACGAGCTTGAAAAGCGCAGCGCGGCCGGCGTCGGTCTTGATGTCGAGCACGATGCTGCGCTTGTTGCGATTGACGCTGGCGAAGTATCCGCCGTAGTCGCAGCCTTTTCGATCGGCAGGATGCGGCCCGATGCTTCTGCTCATGTCGCCGCCGGGCGGCTCGACCTTGATGACGTCCGCGCCAAGGTCGGCCAGCAGCATCGTGCAGTACGGACCGGCCAGCGCCTGCGTCAGATCGAGGATGCGAACATCCGAGAGCGGTCCCGTACGCGCGTTCAACGATTGCCCCAATGCGAGCGGCGCTTGATCAGCACCGTGCGCTCGCCTTCGAAGACGATCGTTCCGTCATGCTTGGTTCCCCAATGCTTGAAGCGGACGATGCCGGCGTCGTCGCGATCGGCGTCGCGTTTTTCAAGAACTTCGCTGTAGGCGTACAGCGTGTCGCCGTGAAAGACCGGCGCGGTGAACCTGATCCCCGTCAAGCCGAGTTCGGCGAGCGCATTTTCGCCCGTGTCCTGCGTCGCCAGCCCGATGCACACCGAGCCGGTCACCAGCCCGAAGACGAGCCGCTGGCCGAATTGCGTCGCACGCATGCGATGCTCGTTGTAGTGGCTGTCGGCGGTGTTCAGCACGAGCTTGGTGAGCATCTGATTTTCGATCTCGCCGACGGTGGTGCCGCGTGCGTGACGCAATTTCGCGCCGACTTCGAAGTCTTCGAAGTAATTGCCGGCGCCGGTCAACTTCGAGATCGATGCACTCACTTCTTTACCCTCGGCAGCAGACGGTCGGAGATAATCCGCAGCTGGATTTCGGAAGTACCCTCGAAAATTTTTGTCAGACGCGCGTCGCGCCAGTAGCGCTCGAGCGGAAAGTCCTTGGTGTATCCGTAGCCGCCGTGAATCTGAATCGCCTGGCTGGTGACGCGCTCGGACATTTCGGAGGCGAACAGCTTCGCCATCGAAGCCTCCTTGTCGCATCGCCGCCGGCCGTCAATTTCGGTGGCGACAAAGTAGGTCAACTGGCGCGCGGCTTCGATCTCGGTCGCCATCTCGGCCAGCTTGAACCGAATCGCCTGGAATTCTCCAATCGGCTGCCCGAATTGGACCCGCGTCTGCGCGTATGCCAATGAGTCTTCGAGCCCGCCGCGCGCAAGCCCGATCGCACGCGCCGCGGTATGCACCCGGGCCACCTCGAGTCCGCTGACCGCGCCGTAGAATCCCTTGCCCTCGCCGCGGTCTTCGCGCTCGCGGCCGAGCAA
>Ga0181536_10005733_pt1 | contig 12651 bp, 15 predicted proteins | sample PEATcosm2014_Bin_41_FD_121105 | JGI IMG/M metagenome (GOLD analysis project Ga0181536, IMG submission 121105) | Peatland microbial communities from MTU Mesocosm Facility, Houghton, MI, USA - PEATcosm2014_Bin17_60_metaG | ecosystem: Environmental > Terrestrial > Soil > Wetlands > Peat | place...
GTCTTCACAGACTTATTTTACTGGCTCAGATTCCGATCCAGACAGTGAAGAACGCGATTCGTTTTTGACTGCTATGGGTGTTTGTGGATCAAGGATAGTGGTGGAGGCGGCGGGAGTCGAACCTTCCATGCCCATTTAGATTCTGTAACTTACTGATTCCACGAAGGGAAGAAAGCGCCAAAAGGCCTACATAAGCCTGCCCATCGTACAATTATCGTACAATTCTTGCCTGTTGAAAGATGGCCGTTTCGCGCACCCAGCTTGCAAAAGTCCGTTCTTCTCTACTTTCGGGGCTTCCCTCTAAAGGTTAGCGATGGTCCTGCGTTTCTGCCATAGGAAACGGAGAGATAGCACCACAACTCCTGCCGGAGTCTTCTGGGCATACTGTTCCACAACTTTGCCACCCATCGCCTCGTAGAATCGTCGTGCCGGATGGTTTGCTTCGAAAACGAACAGGTGCATGGGCCACTGCGGTTCGCACATGGAAACCCATTCAGCGGCCGATGTGAACAATAACCGACCCGTCCCCCTGCCTTTGTAGGTGGGCCTCACATGGATATTGTCGAGGCGGGCACCCCAGGCCGGCTCTTCGTCCAGCAGAACGCAAACAAAACCGAGAAGAGTACCGCAATCCTTCGCAAGGAAAACGCCCCGACGCTTCCCGCCAGCAGAAAACATCAGGGTTTGCCGATGGGTCTCCCTCTCCTTAAGAATTGGTCCATCGAGATATGAGCAGGGTAATATACCGCGATACGCGCTGCGCCAAGACTCCGTCTGAAGTGCGGCAATATCTTTGTAATCGTGTAGAGTAGCTTCGCTGAGTTCCATTCCTCCCATCAGGTTAGGCCTTCCCATGGATTTCTAATTGGTTCGTAACGGTCTGAGCGAAAGTTGCGGGTATTTAACCCAAGAAGGGAAAGGATCCAAATGGGGAAAAAGTGAGCCCGCATGGTCATTCCTTGCTTACTTAAGACACTCTATGACACCGAAGGAACCGAATCCTCTCAAGGTTTGACGCCTTATGCGAAATTTCGTTCGGAGCGCATGCGGAAGGTCACGACACACTGCGCTTCCGGGCTCGGAACCGGAACGCATAAGGTTGCAATATGTCAACTTGCACCTCATCAAACCCTGCTGCTTTCAGGCGATCGGGGAAGGTGCGCGGGTCCACTACCACCATAGTGTCGAACAGGTGAAGCAACCGAAATGCGCGGCTGTAAAGGCTGTCCGTACCCGCAAAAACCCCGCCGGGCTGCAGAACGCGACATACCTCGGCCAGCAAGCGGTTCTGCAAGGCCTCGGAAGGCACGTGATGAAGCATCGTGAAACTTACGGCGGCATCGAATGTAGCCTCAGGCAATGGCATGGCGGTTGCATCTTGGTGGAGCACCGTTACATTGTGGCCCGCCATGCGCCGGCCCAGGGAATCAGCGAATCGCTGATCGATTTCTACGCAGGTAAGACGATCGACCCGAGTTCGCAGGAGATCCGTCGTCACGCCGGGGCCCGGACCAATTTCGAGAACGCTCGGGCCGATGTCGAGACCGTCAAGGACCCAGGGAAAGATGTAGGTTTCGACGGCCTTCCGCCAATAATCAGACCGGCAAAGCCAGCGGTGTGCAAGATTCATCGCGGCGAAATACCTCCACCTAAAACTGCGTGATGCCCAACGTATTTCCATCGGGGTCTTTGAACCAAGCGACCTTTGCGCCGCCAGGCGAGTTCCAAATCCCAAGCTCGTCTTGCTGCATCCCTCTATATTGTTCGAGCGTGATACCCACTTCATGAAGACTTTTCGCCGTCCGAATGATGTCAGGGACCTGCCAGCCCAAAACCGTGTACTTCGCTGCTCCGACTTCCTGAACCGTTGTAACTCGCAGCATCGTTCCAGCGACATCGAAGACCAGGGCGAATTGGTCTTCGCTGACCAGATGAAGACCCAGCGTGTCGCGATAGAACGCCTTTGCACGAGCCGGATCGCTTGTGGCCACGAAAGCCATGAGCTTTTGAGAACCGAGAATGCTTTTCCCTTGGCTCACGAAATCACCTCGCTGTTGAGCTTGGATCGCTTGGCATGACGTGAGTATCCCACCGAATCGCTGTTGGCGCTAGACCGCGGTTGCGCCATAATATACCTCTGATGCGACACAAGATTCTCAAGGAATACGACCCGAAACCCGGTGTTTCGATTTCCACGCTCGCCTACGAATATCCTGCTGCTTACGTTGTGCCTGAACACTCTCACGATTCCGATCAAGTGATTTACGCAACGCGGGGAGTCATGGAAATATCAGCAGGTCACAGCCTCTGGCTAACGCCGCCTCATCTTGCCGTTTGGGTTCCAGCACGCACACGGCATCAAATCCGCATGTCAGGCGCCGTTTCGATGCGAACCCTCTATCTTAAGCGAGGGCTAGTGACCCGCCCGCCGGACGGTTGCGGAGTACTCCACGTCTCGCCCTTGCTCCGCGAACTAATCGTGGAGGCGGTGCGGACTGGACAGCTGCGCGTAAAGAACCATCTCCACTGTTCTCTCCGAGACTTGATCGTGTCCCAATTGCAGAATGCCCGACCGGTCCCCATGCTATTAACGCTCCCCAGGGATACGAGAGCGCTTGCCGTGGCTAAGGCATTTATGGCCAACCAGGCGAATGCGCTGTCGCTGCATGCACTTTGTAAAAAGGCCGGCGTGAGCGCCAGGACGATCGAGAGAGCTTTTAAGAGAGAGATTGGCTCGACTTTCAAGTCTTGGCGGAGGCAGGCGCGGCTGATGAAAGGGATAGAGCTGTTGGTCGAAGGATTCTCCGTAAAGGAAACTGCCGCCGAGGTAGGTTATCGTCAGCCGAGCGCATTCGTCGAATCGTTCCGGCGGACTTTTGGAATGACGCCGAGAACGTGGGCTTCCACGATGCAAGCGCATGACAACGTGGGATTCAAACGTGCGACTGCATCAGAATCTCCCGAATGAATTGAATCCGGCCGACGGGCGCGGGAACAGAAAATGAATCCCCAGCGCTCCGAGATCGAGGACGCCCCAAAAACCAGATAACTGCCCTTCCGGTCCGACCGAGCCGCCGGTCACCCCAAAAATTCGATGGTTTCACGTGACAACGGGCCGGGAAGGACGTTGCCTCCGACCACCACGCAGTCCACCTTGGCCTGACGGATCTCCTGGTGTACCGCCTCAAGCGCGGAGAGGTTGCCATGAATGTCGTGGATGGCAGCGATGCGCATCACGGGATTCCTCTGATGGATCGGCGAAAAGCTCGCATCGAGAAGAATACTTGCAACGCGTTCACCTCTCGCGCCCGATTCCCACGACCCTTTCAGCAGGCTGCTAAGAACCGGACGCCAGCATGAAGTTGCCTGCGCGAGTGCCGGGGACGATCTTCCATCCCGGTTTCAGTTCCAACGTCCACCCGTCACCCTTGAGAGTACTGCCTGTACTCAGCGAGGGCGAAACCACCACCACCGCGCTCCAATCGGGCTTCATCAGTGCTCCGTTCTGCGCGTCCAAGACGCCCCAATCGTCAGTGATGCGCAGATTCGGGTAGACCGTTCCGGCATCTCCCAGCGGTTGTAAGTTTCGCGGATCGAACTGGACGTGCATATTCCGAAATTGAAGCGTGAGCACCGGGCCGTCAATGAATTTTGCTTGGTAGCTCGCCGCGATCCGCCGTCTCCTGGCGTCTCTTTCCGTCTCCGCAGTGCGCAACGTCGCGCCGTCGTACTGCTTGGCTCGCCTTTCTGCGGCGAGCGGAAGATTTTCGGGAAGAGCTAGGTGGAGGGCGGTCTGCAACAGAGCATAGAAGCCTTGGCCCGTTTGCAAATGTTTGCGCCAATCCGGCAAGTAGCGGTCGAGTAGCAAACCGTAGCAAGGGCCCGTCGCATAGGCAAAGGATCGGACAAATGTGCTGTCGTTTCCGTGGCTGGAGAGATCGTTCAGAGCTGCTTTGATTTGTTCTTCGGGAGTAGGATTTCCCACGCGAACGCCTGTGTACTCGGCCAAACCCTCGTTTAGTTCCAGGGCTTGCTCCTGGACGTCCGCGTCCGGAAACAGCTGGTAGCGTTCCGCGCGAAACAGAACTGCATCAGACGCTGCCGCTCTTCGCTCCTCGTCTGCGCCCGACTGAAGGGCACGGGAGAGCGCTCGCCACTCCAACTGCAAGTAGTACCGCCCATCAAGCGTATCCAGTTGCGCATTCTCTCCGCTTTCAACTTTTGGAAGTTTGAGCTGGTTCTGAATGTGGTGGAACAGTTCGTGCGCAATCAGGGTATCCCGCTGTCGCACGTCCTTTGGGAGAGGCAACACAACTTGCGTCCAGTAAACTCCCGCCCACTCGACCACGGTATTCGCAAAGTTCTGGTCCGCAGGCAGGACGCCAATGAAAACACCACCTGCATCCTTGAGCCGCCCCTGGGCATCCGCCTGGCTGGCGACAAGGCTCCGGCTCTGGGGATCCACAAGTATGATGGGCGCGCAAAGCGAGACACCCCACAGTTGTCCGTGATCGGCCTGGCAAAGCGACTGAGCTTCCGCAAAGTACCTTTGCGCGGTTTCGATCGAGATCGCCTGAGGAGTTTGCGCCGTAGCTAAAGGTGAAATCGTTGCTAAGAACGACAACGCCGCAATCTGACATAGCATCGGGCTCATCTCCTCACCAGTAAGCGCGGTGGGCCATTTTCGGCTCTAAGCCTCAGCCAAGGTGAGCGGTTGTGGGGTGTTCCCGTCGAGATCAGTGAATCCATATTCTTGCGCAAGAGCGGCCGCCACCAGCACCCTTCCAGATTTGTCCATGATGTCGCTATCGTTCGCGAGCGCCACGACAGCCCGGCCGATGAACCTAGGGGACTCCGAATTGCTTAGATTCAGCCACTGGGCTGCAGCCATCACTTTTTCCGTTCTCACCAGTCCCGGATAAAGCGAAACAACCGCGACATTGTGCTCCCGAAGCTCATGGGCGACGTCAACCGTCAGCTTATCCGTCGCCGCCTTCGCAACGCCGTACGAGACGTTGGCCAGATGCTTTTGAGCTGCCCAATACGAAAGGTTTACGATAAGGCCACTACGCTGGGCGAGCATTATTGGTGCCGCCAGCCCACTTGCCACATACGCGGCTCGGACGCCAGTTTGGAACATCGCGTCCCAACGCCAGAGCGGCTGCTGCCAGAATGGACGCTCCCAGGTGTACTCGCCTTCCTCGATCATATTTTCATATCCGCCCCAGGCGTTGTTCACGAGAACATCGATGCGTCCCTGCTCCTCGATGATGCGGTCAAATGCGCTGTAGACCTGTTGATCCTCGCGATGATCGCAAGGGATTGCTGTGCCTCTGCCTGCGAGATAGGCCATCTCATTAACGCTTCGCCCTGTGATGTACACGGTGAAATGCGCCTCGCAGAGTTCGATAGCGATCCCTTTCCCTACGCCGCGACTGGCGCCGGTTACAACGGCGACACGGTTAGACATGATCCACACCTTTCAGAGTAAGCCCGTCATCGGTCCCGAGCTCTCTGGTTCCCACTCCAAATATCAACGAGCCCGAGATGCCCCGACCTAGCGCAGAATCAGCGTTACAACTACCGCTGCCACGACTAACTTCACCAGCCATCCGAGGGAATAGGCTGCAATAATTGCGGGGTGTAGTTTGATGAACATCCCATGCACGATGAGTAGGGGTAGAGGCCCTATAAGCCAAATAGCGAGCGCCAGTTCGATAGTCGCGCGGTACGAGTGAAGATTCAGGTGGGCGCACAACAGGGTGAAGACCGCGCAGGTGACGAAGGGCAGAGGGGCGGACCAGACGATAGCCTGCATTTCTCCCTGACCATGCTGAAACCGCCAAATCTCAGGGTATTGGTTAAATCGTTTGTAGATCAAATCACCCATGAACAGCCAATCGGTCAGCGATGTCGTGACACCCCCGACCAGTACCGTCAATGCCGCGCGAATCCAATTCATCTGGGTTGTTCCTCTCCGCTACCCACTCTGAAGGAAAGTCGATTCTGGCACAACAGCGAGGACATCGTCATGGTGAGTGAGCGACTGTCGGCTTCCTAGCAGGCGCCAGCGGTCCAATTGATCGCGGAGGGCCGATACGCCGAGCTTCAAGATTCTGGAAATTCTTTTCCCACGTCTTTCCTCCGTCCGTAGAACGATCGGCGGTCCAGGAGAAGCGATCTGCACCGATGTCGTGGTACCGAATTCGCCAAAGGGAAGGATTAGCAGTCATCACGCCAAACTTCTGCTCGATGAGCATTTCCCCGCCTTCTCGGTGCCCAGTTCCAAAGTTCTGCAGTCCCTTTCCTTTATCGACGGATACGAGCTCCCATTGGTCAAGCGCTCCATTGAACGCGCGTAGCGTTGTTGTGGAGTAGTAGGTTTCCCCGTCATCTCCAACGATGCGGTACTCATCGACGATTTCCCCGCCTTCGGCAAGGCGCACGGCGCTCCAGTATCCCCGCATGTTTCCGTACTGCTTGTTCACCGCCGTGAACTCCCAGTCCCCAAGCAGATAGTCGAAGTCGCTCTTGTGCGCTTCGTAAGACGCCTTGATCTGCTCATTAGTCCGGCGCGGAACCTGTCCCGCGAGTGAAACCGCCAGCATTGCAACCAGGTACAGCGCTCCGAAATACGCAACGAGCTGTCTAGATCGCATAGTCAGGGTCCATTAGGTACGGCTCCACGCTTCCGGGCTCGACGTGCGCAGGCTACAAAGGACGCGCACTGGAGGCAAGAATCGTTCAGCCGGCGGCACGTATTTTGCAGCCACCGGCCTTCGTGATCGAAAAAAGGCTCAAGGCGTTCAAGCGGTCACCAGATATTTTCGCCCGAGCTCTACCCACTCAGTCCTGGGCGCGCACGGCTTCAATATCGATAGGATTGACCCAGGTTTTCCCGCCGTCGTTCGAGGTTTCAAAGACGCACGAAAAGCTGCCTCTCTTCAGGTTGTAAAAGCGCACACGTGCAATCGTGGAACCCTTCGTGACTTCATCAAAGATTTGACCATCTTGGATTCGGGTTACACCGGCATCCCACTCCCCGTTCCTCAGGCCAATCATGGGAGCTTGGTATCCCGCGGTTTGGAAGCTCCATGTTTTCTTATCGGGGTTGTAGGCGCGATAAGTTTCCACCAGCACCGCTGTCCCACCGGTACCATTAAAGTTGCGAAATTCGTCGATAACCATAAAACCGTCCGCACTCCGGTTAAAGGTCCACACCCCCTTCACCTGAGGATACTGAGGGTTGTGCAGGTCTTCTACATAGGTCCACTTACCCAGGAGAGAATCCAGGGCATGTGTCTCCGAAGAAACCGTGGGAATATCCCACTGTTGCGCGACAGCCGATACAGCTACCGCTACAGTTACGACAAGTAATACCGCCACACCACGCATCATTCGCGACATATCCGTCTCCCTTTGTAGTCGTTTACAAAACCCAGGAGTTGCAGTCACCGTTCTGAACGCACTCCTGAAATAGCCCAGTCCAATGTGCTCGGACTCGCGTCGCGCTCCGCTTGTCTGCAACTACGCGTGTCCACGATCAACGGACACAGACTACGAACTGCCGGCGCCGCAGGCAAGAATCCTTCAGCAGGCGGCGAGTGCCTTGCAGCCAGCGGTCCGTGCGGCATGGCGTTGAGCGGAGACTAGCGGATACTATGGGGTTGACTTGAGAAGCCATGTAGTCCGAATGTATTGCCACATCAATGTCCAACGATTTCGGCGACCGCGCAATTCCTCTTGACTCCGCGAAAGAACGTCGTATTTTGCTGCTGATTTCAGCAGGGTGCGTGGTTCCCGCTGTGCTCGCGGTGTTGCAGGAATTCCTGCAGGCAAAGCTTGGAGGCCGGGCTGCCAGATGGCAGGACCTTGTCTTTGCGGCGGGCGACTGGCTGGTGCTCGGAGCATTGACGCCCATTCCCTACTATCTGGGGACGCGTTTTCCGCTCCGGCGCGAGCACTGGAAGCGCGAGCTCGCCGCGCACGTTTCTGGAGCGGTCGGGCTCTGTATCGGTTGGGCCTCCTTTGGTGTTCTGCTGGGGGCGGTGCTCCATAGGTATCCCGCGGTAGGTCCTCTTTCGCACGCATACTTGAGCTGGACACTCATTACCATTCCGTTTTCGTTTCTTATGTACTTCGCGGTTCTTGGGTGCGTGTATGCCTTTTCCTATTTTGCGCGTGCACAGGAGCGTGAGGCATTCGCGGCGCGGCTGACGGCGCAGCTCGCCGAGGCCAGGCTGGGAGCCTTGCGGATGCAATTGAATCCGCACTTTCTGTTCAATAGCCTCAACGCACTCGCGGTGCTTATGCGCGAACAGAACATTCCTGATGCTTTACGGATGTTAGAGCTCCTTGCAGATGTGCTCAGACAGGTGTTGACCGCCGATCAGCGGCCCCAGGTATTGCTCGCAGAAGAACTGAGATTCTTGGAACAATACTTTGCCATCGAGCAGATCCGGTTCTCCGACAGGCTCCGCGTACACTGGTCGATCGACGATCGTGCGCGTGTCGCCATGGTGCCGAGCTTTCTGTTGCAGCCGCTCGCGGAAAATGCGATCAAACACGGGATTACAAAGCGCGCTAATGCCGGCCGCATCGACATCTCGGCGCGCCTGATGGAAGATCACCTTGAGCTATCCGTGCGAGACGACGGCGTGGGCATAGGCTCGCGTTATGCCGAGGGCGTGGGACTGTCGAATACGAGGGAACGCTTGCGCACTTTGTACGGAGAAGATGCCGCTCTGACAATTAAGGCCAATGCGGAAGGAGGCACGGAAGCGGTTCTGAGTATTCCCTTTCGAGCGCAAACGCCATGAAAGCCTTTCGTACGGTGATCGTCGATGATGAACCGCTCGCACGTCGTGGCATCAGGCAACTGTTGGCCCCGCACCAGGACATTGAGGTGGCGGCCGAGGCGCGTAACGGTAAGGAAGCGGTGCGCTTGCTGAAGGCACTTGCTCCCGTGGATCTCGTTTTTCTCGACGTGCAGATGCCGGAACTAGACGGCTTCGCGGTGCTGCGTCAGTTGGAAGCGGAGCGCCTGCCGGCCGTCATCTTCGTGACCGCCTACGACACGTTCGCGGTACGTGCTTTCGAAGCACACGCATTGGATTATCTTGTAAAGCCAGTCCTTGAGGCGCGGTTTGAGACCGCCCTGGAGAGGGCACGAGAACGCCTCCAATCCAAGCAGGCATTGGAGATTTCACGCAAACTCTCGGGTCTGTTGTCAACGGACGCCTTCAGCGCTCCACAGCCACTTGCTCAACCTGACATTGTTCAGCGGCTGGTGATAGCAAGCAATGGGGGTCATCTGATTATCGATGTCGGCGAGGTCGAATGGATTGAAGCGGAGGACTACTATGCCGCCATCCACATAGGCCGGCGGCGGCATCTCATTCGCGAGTCCTTGACTTCGCTCGAAGCGCGGCTGGACCCCTCACAATTTGTTCGCATTCATCGGTCGGCGCTCGTCAATCTCGCGCATGCGCGCGAAATCCGATCCCCCCTGATCGGACAAGCCACTCTTGTATTGCGAGATGGAACGCAACTGCCGCTGAGTCGGCGACGGCGTGCGCTAGCAGCGGCCGCGATTCGGCGCTTTGCCTGCTGAATGCTCACAGCGACACGATGCTGGTGTTTCATGAAAACGGTCAAACTGATGACCGAAGGGATCGGCACTCCACACTCGCAAACGCCGAAGCCGCTGGCGGCATGAGCCACGCCGTTCCCTGAGATTATCTTGGCTCGACCAATGCGCCACCGTAATCTCCTCGCCGTGGGACGATGACTATAAGCTTGCGCAACTATCGCGGCGCGGAAGATATTGACCTCCAAAACGCTTTCTGGGTCCAGGTCACGCGGGATCTGCCCTGGTGCTGGAAGCCCACCATCGCGCCGCTCCTGTACTCGCAGGGGGAGCAATTCGATCCGCGAAGCCGATGTTTTGCATTCGAGGGAGATCGGCTGATCGGGTACATGAGTTTCACGGGGCAGGCAGAGTTTGTTTCGCTTGGTTATCCGTGGGTGCTTCCAGGATATGAAGGTAGGTTGCAAGAGGAACTGTATGATGCCGTCTATGGTTTTGCCAGCGGCCCAGACTATGGCGGTAGGAGATTTGCGCAGCGTTTCAGAGAGCAGTGGACCGATCAAGTCTCCTTCTTCAAGCGACACGGATTCGTCGTACAGCGAAAAGACCCCATCTATGTCTTGGATCTTCGTACCGTCACGCCTTCCCAGATTCGGGTGACATCTCAGGTGGAGTGCTCAGCGCAAGTTTCCTGGGATGATTTTCATGCAGTCTCCACGCATCGTCTGCCTGTTCAAGAGTTGAGTATGTGGAAGCAGTATTTTCAAACCGTGGATTTCGACTTCTCGATCAGAGCAAGACGGTGGGACATGGTCGTCGCCTGCATGGGTGTCGCGATTCGGTCTGACACCGGCTTCGCGGAGATAATTGCGGTAGGCGTGGAACCTACCGCTGCGGACGTACTCGTTTCTTGTTTGGGCGCGGCCATTGCTCAATCTCGCTCCCGAAAGGCGAGGTACCTCGGAACAAAAGCGATATCCGTGAATGGCGCCGAGGAGGCTTTGGCGCAGGCGGGATTCAAGAGAGTAAGCGAAGAATTGCTCCTATCAAAGGGCAGCTAACGGAGCACTGGGCTCTCTCGATGTAGAGTGTACCGTGTTTGTTCGTGTTTGGTACCAATTGAACAGGGGGCTTTCAAAGCGCCCAATTGCCAAAGTGCCCGAACAAACGTACATCCATTGTTGTGACCGGAGGAAACATGGGATCAACTCGACTATTCCGCTTCATCATTCCCGCATCAAACATTGAGGACGCCGTAACCTTTTACTCTGCCGTCCTGGAACAACCCGGAAAGCGGGTCTCTCCCGGCCGTCATTACTTCGGGTGTGGCAGCGCCATTCTTGCGTGCGTCGATCCGAGGGCTGACGGCGACGCCTGGGATGCGAAGCCGAATCCGGACCATGTGTACTTCGCCGAAGACGATCTCGAAGCTTGTTACAAGCGCGTGAGCGGACGACCAGACGGCGCGATTCTCCGTCCGATCGAAACACAGCCCTGGGGTGAACGCAGTTTCTACTGCACCGATCCCTTCGGCAATAAACTGTGTTTCGTCGACGCGAATACCACGTTCACCGGTGGCTTACTATGATGGTCATCGGACAGTTCGATTATTTTTGACGACAACCCGACTGTTTACCGAATATTTGGACTCAGCAAAGAGCATAGCGTGCAATGGAAGACGAAAGGGAGGCGATATGAAGGTCCTACTCAGGAGCGCTATAACAGACGCAACTGCGCGTTAACACGAGAGGCAATCTTGTCATTTTCCAATGTATACGACGATAGGGAGAGAGCGGAAGCCTATGCGACTCTCAAGTTCCCAGGCACCTACTATCTGGCATACCGCGATTTGCCCGCGATCATCGCCAAGTACGTCCCCGGCCGCGAAGCTCTCGATTTCGGCTGCGGTGCCGGTCGCTCCACGAGGTTTCTGAAGAACCTCGGTTTCAGTGTAATCGGAATTGACATATCGAGCAGCATGATCCAGCTTGCTAAAAACGTCGATCCGAGCGGATCCTATCGACTGGTCGCCGACGGCGACTTCAGCGCCTTCGAGCCTGCCCGCTTTGACCTCGTTCTGTCTGCGTTCGCCTTTGACAACATTCCCGGTGTTGCCGAGCGCGGTGATTTGTTACGCGGCCTAGGGCGCTTGCTGAAAAACGAAGGGCGCATCATCTTGCTCGGCTCCACCCCTGATATCTACACGCACGAGTGGGCGTCGTTCACCACCAAGGATTTCCCGGAAAACCGGCATGCGAAAAGCGGAGATACGGTCCGGATCGTCATGAAGGACGTCCAGGACGACCGCTCCGTGGTAGACCTTGTCGTGGACCTGTTCGCCTCAGCCGAACTCGACCCCATCGCTCACTACACGCCACTCGGGCGCGAGGATGAGCCCTACGAGTGGCTGACCGAGACCTCGGTCGCCCCGTGGGTCATTTATGTCCTGAGTAAGAAGAATGTCGAGCGCCTGCCCTGATGCTCACAGATAAGCGGACGACCGGACGGCGCGATCCTCGGTCCCATCGAAACCCAGCCTTGGGGTGAACGCAGTTTTTACTGCACAGATCCCTTCGGCAATAAACTGTGTTTCGTCGACGAGCCTACCGTGTTCACCGGTGGCTTAAACTGATGGTCATCGGACGGTCCGATTCATTAACTAAATCAACAATTCGAACACGATCCCTACGACCGAAGGAGTCGCAGAAAAGGAGTCGTGGCTGGTGGTGCTACGGCAAGCCCGCGCTTCTTGCGCCATGAATGTTATATTCCACAAACTCTCAAAGAAATACCAGGTTCATCGGTCGCTCGATTGTTCGGTTCGTGATCGGCGAGAAGAAGAACTGTGAGAGACGTCCAGCAGAAAACCAGCCCTCTGCAAAAATGCTATTGTACGAGATTAGAATATGTCCGTAAACTATTGATGTCAAACGAAATACTGGTGGAGGCGGCGGGAGTCGAACCCGCGTCCGAAAATGTTACTGGTCAAGAGACTACATGCTTATTCCAGTTCATGCCCTGGGCATTCGGCGTTACCGCTCAGTCCCAAGACGTTCGCGACA
>Ga0181536_10005736_pt1 | contig 12645 bp, 12 predicted proteins | sample PEATcosm2014_Bin_41_FD_121105 | JGI IMG/M metagenome (GOLD analysis project Ga0181536, IMG submission 121105) | Peatland microbial communities from MTU Mesocosm Facility, Houghton, MI, USA - PEATcosm2014_Bin17_60_metaG | ecosystem: Environmental > Terrestrial > Soil > Wetlands > Peat | place...
CCGGTCAGGGTTGACTGACTGCCCCGGTACGCCGGGCTGGGGTGGCACCCGGTCAGGCTGCTACCTGCCAGACTTACCGAGAGCCGCCCCTCCGTTCGGCTGCCCTCCGTACTCGATGCTCCGACTGACCTTTAAGGCTGTGAGACTGCCGCAGTGATCGCACGTCACGCGTTCGGCGGTCGCTACCGCGCCGCAGCTCGGGCAAACACGATGAGTGTGTCCATCTCGCATAGCCTTATCTCCTTGTCAGCTGAGGACGATCATGACGAAGGACCGCTGCGCCGAGTAGAGCCCTTCGAACTCGTCTTCACAACTTCTGGACATATCAGCTAAAGGTGAGGTTGACTCAAACTCTCAACGCGGACTGAGGTGTCGAATCCAAGCCGAGTGACGCCCGATTATCACAAGGTGACGGACAGTCCCTGCCCCCGAACAGGTATGAGCACCAACGAAAGTGACTTCCGGTCCCAATGATGGGGCGGCGCAACGCGCTGCAGCGCCGGTGTCGCGTTGCGCCTAACTTGCTGGCGGATTCGGTGCCGGCCAACCCCGCGTGGAACGACAAAAATTGGCCCAATGAGGACCAAGCTCGCCGAAACATAGATCACCGAGAGCCGCAAGGGTCGTGACGTCTCGACCAAGGAAAAGTCGGCTTCACTGTGCTCTAGGAGCGTGTGTTCAGCATTGGCAAGACTTGTTGCGTCGGCGCGGGTAACTCCTCCGCTCGACGATCGAATGTCCTCGACAGCGACCACGCGACCTACCTGATACACGATGGCGGTGCCCGAGGCGGCGGCGGTGGTGCTCGACTTTGTGGTCACAAACGTCGCTCCGAAGGATCCGGGTACTGCGGGCAAGGTGAAGCGGGACGTCAAAGAGGTATGTACCGCCTTCAAAGTTTTGGTGTCCGAGTACTCTGTGATCGGATCGGACGAGGCTTGCCTGTGTCGATCTCGGAGGGACCTCGACAAGTTGTGTCGCGGCATCACCTGATGCGGTCGAACCGCTCCGCTCCTTCCAATAGCCACCGGTCTGGCTCGGATCGATCGACCACGCCTTCTTCACTTCGGTGAACTCGCTCTTGGCCGGTGCGACCAGTTCGGACGCTACTGGAGTTGGTTTCAGGGTCTGCACGCCCGTATGTTCAGCCACCAGTGCTGACAAGTGCTTCCGATCGATCTGGGAGTTCTGCACCAACAGTAGGTAACCGACAACAGAAGCCACCACGGTGAGCGCTATCGCGAGCTGCGGTATGCGCGCAGAGAGTCCCATGGCGAGACCGGCTTCCTTTCGTTGGATTCTCAGACCCGTTTGCAGCCGTTCTGGCCGCTGAATTCTAACAACTGTCCCAAACCATGCATGTGGAGACCGTTGGTAACCCTCTGTATTTCCGACGGTGAGTCCCTTACTCCATCCTCAGGTTCGACCAGCACCACCGGGATTGGGCAAACAGGCAAAGGGGGCGGATGCGGCCCGCCGTGAGGACGGTCGTTCGCTTTCGGCTGAGGAGGACGCTGCGATCGCGAGCTTGCAGGTTACGACGTCTGTGGAGACGTTACCGGGGGCGAGTTTGCGAAGAATGCACGCTTTCAGCGTGCGACGTGAACGTTGGAGTTGCGTGGGCGCCAGCTGCTGTTGTCAATATCCCCCCGAAGGGTTCCATAGAAAAAGTGGTCAGACAAACAGACGGGTCGAAGATCTCTGCGCGCGTTCGACTCTGCGTCGAGGGCCTACCAGACTGAGGGGATCAGGCGGCAGCGAGTGGCCTTCACATAGGTTCCGTAGGTCGGCATCGTGCGCACGAGCAACTGTTCCTCCGAAGAGATGCGTACGACTTGGAGCACGATCACCACACATACGCCGATCACCAGAGTGAGACGCATGGCTACCATCACCACACCGGCCGACATGAGCAATTCAGCCAGATACATCGGATGACGGACCAGCTGATATGGACCATTCACCACCAGCTCACGACTCTGAGGGCCAAACGAGAAGTTCGTCCCGAGTTCGAATGCGGCCGCCAGGGCGAGAAGCACCCCTCCGAGGGTTACCACTGCAGCAGCCCCGGCAATCAGCGCCGGCACCCGCAGGAGCAGAGGCCCAGCGGGAGCAAGTTCACCGAGTATGACCAGGAGGAATGATGCCGCCACGGCTGTTCCTCGAATCAGCACGCGCCCATCCCGATGGAGCGCCTGATCGTGGACGAGAAGCGCCACGACGAGAATCGACAGGAACATGGCGTAGAGGACCGCTCTCGCGCACCCGGCGACGACCAACCAGCTGGGATGTCCAAAGGCGGTTCTGCCGTCGGCCAAGAGCGCGGTGAGCTGCTTGACCATGAGAATCATCAGGGAGGCCGCCGGGAGAAGTCGAGAAACAGTCCAGCGCCATGTCGTTCTAAGCTGGCATCTGCTGAGAACGGCCCGGTGGCGCTGTCGATTCTGCGTTGAACTCGAACTCGAGTGACGAGCAACCTCACTCCAAGCAGGCGTCAGCGCCCCGGGCGTTGCCGCCACGCATGCGTGATCGACTGTGCTTGCTGACGTGAAGCTCGCCGAGGTCAGCGGCTCCTCGTCGCTCATGACACTCGTCATCCGCCGGAGGATCCATCCCCAGAGCCAGAGCCAGAGCCAGAGCCAGAGCCGAGAGCGCCGAGTCCTGAGAATCCCGAGGACACGCCGGCCTGGGTCGCCGAGACGGACGACGCGCTGACGGTCCCGTTCTTGGCCTTCGTGCCCTGCACGGTCACGCTGTCACCGGGCTCAAGGCTCGACAAGGAGGACTTGGCGTTTCGATTGACAGTCGTGTTCGATGTGACGGTGACCGCCACCAACTTCCCGCTGGCATCGGTCACGTAGAGCGTGTTCCCGACGATATCGGTGACCGTTCCCGAGGTGGCGTTCGACGGGAGCCCGGGAAACCCACCGGACCCCCCGGAGCCCGAACTGCTCGCTCCCGGGAACCCTCCGGATCCAAAGGGTGACCCACTGCCAAAGGGTGATGTCGCAGACGCCGAGCTCGAGGAGTGGCGCTGGAGGTAGGCGCCGGCCCAGAGGCCGATTGACGCCACGAGCAAAACCAGCAGAACAGCCATGAGCCACGGCACCCGGAAGCCCTTGGCCGGTCCCCGGCTCGGCCACTCGCTCTCCTCGTTCTCGAAGAGAGCGTCGACGTCGCCCGCACCACCGTCGGACCCCTCTGTGACTGGGACCTGTGAGGTGGGGTCGATGTGAAGTTCTTGGGTGGGAGAGACCGGGTCGAGCTCCGTCTTGGTATCAGCCATGGCTATTTCTCCTTCATCTACTCGTGCCTGAGGGCATCGATGGGGCGCAAGGAGGCCGCTCGAAACGCGGGGTACAGGCCAGCGAAGATGCCCACCAAGAGCGCGACGCCAAAGGCCAGAGGGATCGAGTACGTCGCCAGCACAGGTTGCACTCCGTCGATCCGGAATCGGACGACGAAGAGTCCTGCGAGCACCCCCAAGACGCCACCGAGCAATGAGATGACGACGGCCTCGATCAAGAACTGGCCGAGCACCACCGACTTCGGGGCGCCGATCGCCTTGCGAATGCCGATCTCACGCGTTCGCTCGGTGACGGTGACCAGCATGATGTTCATCACGCCGATCGCTCCGACCAACAAGGACACGGCGGCGACCCACCCGAGCAGCGCCGTGAAGGTCTTCGAGCTCGACGTTGCCGTGGAGAGCAGGCTGGCCTGGTTCAACACGGTGAAGGGGAGGTTGGAAACCGTGGTGTCGTTCTGGGCGGCCAGGATGCTCTCCACCTCGCTTTGGGCCAGGCTGAGCGTCGCCGAGGACTTCCCTTGGACCAAGAGCTCCGAGAACGATTGCGATTCGCCGGTCAACTGATCCTGAACAGCCGTGTAGGGCGCGATGGCGACCGCATCCCCATTGCTCAGCCCGCTGCTGCCCTTCGAGGCCAACAAGCCGATGACCGTGAACTCCGACGATCCGAGCTGGACCTGCTTGCCCAGCGGGTTCGAGCCGGTGGCGAACAGGCTGCTGGCGGTCGACGAGCCCAGGTCAACGACCAAGGCATGCGCCTTCACGTCAGCGCTCGAAATGGACCGACCCGATTGAACGGTGTAGTTCGATGCCGGAAGATACGACGGCGTCGAACCGATCACCGACGTCGTGGCACTCGCCCCTTGATAGGTGGCGGTCTCGCTGGTGGTGATGACGGGCGAAACAGACTGCACGTCGGGCGCGTTGTTCGGATCGGAGATCAGTTTGACGTCGGTCTGCGTCAAAACAGCGTTGCGCGTCTGGGTTCCCGTCTGCGAGGTGCCGCCCCCGAAGCGTCCGCTGCTAAAGACGGTCAACGTATTGGTCCCCAATTGGTTGATCGAGTTGGCGACCGCTTGGGACGAACCGGTCCCCACCGCCAACAACACGATCACCGCGGCCACCCCGATGAGCACCCCGAGCATCGTCAGCAAGGACCGCAACTTGTTCGAGTTGATGCCACGCAATGCCATGAGGGCATTGGCCAAGATGCTCACGGCCGACCCGCCAGTGCGCTCGTGCCCTCGGCCTGGCGGGCGTGAGCCAGGTGGGACTCGTGAGGGTGTGCCGGCGTCTGGTGGTGGTCCTGTGTGATGACACCGTCACGCAGGCGAACGACCCGAGTGGCATAGGCCGCGATGTCCTCTTCGTGGGTGATCATCACCACGGTCCGGCCTTGGGCATGCAAACTGGCAAACGCCGACATCACGTCCAAGCTCGATGTGGAGTCGAGGTTTCCGGTCGGCTCGTCAGCGAGGATCAGGGACGGATTGGTGACAATGGCGCGGGCAACGGCGACTCGCTGCTGTTGGCCACCGGACATCTCGTTGGGAAAGTGGCCCATCCGATCGGCAAGCCCGACCGTTTCGAGCGCGCCTTGGGCTCGATGGTGCCGCTCCTTGGTCGGCACACCCGCATAGGCCATCGGGAGCTCCACGTTCGCGATGGCCGACATGGTGGGGAGAAGGTTGAATCCCTGGAAGACGAAACCGATCTTGCGATTGCGGATCCGCGACAGCTCGCGGTCGTCGAGGTCGCGGATGTTCACGCCATCGAGGCGGTAGTGCCCGCTGGTCGGCACGTCGAGGCACCCGATGATGTTCATGAGCGTCGACTTCCCAGAGCCCGACGCCCCCATGATGGCGACGAACTCTCCGCGTGAGACACGCAGCGAAACGCCTCGCGTCGCGTACACGTCGTTGCCGCCCATGACATAGCGCTTGACGATGTTGGACAGCGCGATGACCGGCCACCTCTCAGGCGATCTGTCCGGACCCATGCGAGTGTCCCTCGCCACTACGGGGCCCCTCCACCGAAGCCGCCGCCGGGGAACCCGCCGCCGCCGGCGCCCGTCGAGCTCGACCCGCTCGAGCTTGCACTCACGCTCGCCGTTGGCTCGACCACCGTCTGACCTTCGTGCAAGCCGCTCGTGATCTCGGTGTAGGTGCTGCCCACGAGCCCGAGGGTGACACGGGTGACCGTCTGGACGCCCTTTGAGAGGACCTTGACCGTCGAGATGCTGCCCGTCGTGGTGATGGCGGCGCTCGGCAGCTGGAGGACGTTGTTGGCGGTCTGGACGATGACGGCGACCTGGGCGGTCATGCCCTCTTTGACCGTCGAGGGGGGGTCGGTGAGCGCCACGGTGACCGGATAGGTGACCACGTTGCTCACGACCGACGACGTCGGTGACACGGCGGTGACGACCCCACTGACCTCGGTGCTCGAGAGGGCCGACAGCGTGATCGTCGCCGGCTGGCCCACCGCGATCTTCGTGGCGTCGGCTTCGGCGAAGTTGGCCACCACTTCGAGGCTGCCCAGGCTCTCGATGGTGATGAAGGTCGACGACGAGCTCGAGCTCGAACCGGTGGACGATGAGCCCGTCGAGCCCGAGCCGGTGGACGATGAGCCCGTCGAGCCCGAGCCGGTGCTGCCCGTCGATGAGGAGCCGGTCGAACCCGAGCCGGTGCTCGATGAGCCCGTCGAACCCGAGCTGCCCGTCGACCCCGTGGTCGTCGACCCCGATCCGCCGACCGCCTGGCCGACCGATCCGCTCACGACCGTGACGGTTCCACTGATCGAAGCCCGCAAGGTGGTGTTGGCCAGCGCCTTGGTGTCCGCGGTGACGGTCACCTGGTCCTGGGCGACCGTGGCCTCGTCCTGTGAGATCGTCGCCGACGTGACCACCATGTTCGCCTGATTCGACTGGACCGTGAGCTGTTGGGCCGCAATGGTCGATTGATCTTTGGCTACGGCCTGCTGGTAGGTGGTGATGTTGTCCTGGTCGGTCACACACGAGCTCTGGGCGGTGCTGAAGGACACGCTGACGCCCGTGGTGGTCCCGGCCGAGTTGGTTGCGACGAGCTCGAAGAGGTAGGTCGTGTTGGGGCTGAGCCCCGTCACCACCGCCGACACGTTCGTCGGGCTCGTTCCAGAGCCAGCGCTCGTCGAGGAGGTTGACGAGCCGAACGAGGTCGACGTGCCATAGGAGAAGGAGTAGGTGGTCGAGCCGCCGTTGGGCGTCACGGTGCCGCTGAGCGTCGCCGTCGTCGTGCCGATCGCGCTGGCCGATCCGGTGCTCACCGACGGGGCAGAGACGGAGGAGTCTGCGGGGATGGCCGCAGCGTTCGTGGTCGACGTGGTGCCCCCACCTCCGGTCCCAGTAGTCCCCGTCCCAGTAGTACCCGTCCCAGTAGTACCCGTCGCAGCTGACGAGGTACTCGAGGCGGGACATCCCAGGGCCTGGTCAGAGCTGAGGGCGGACTGTGCGGTCGTCAGGCTCTTCTGGTCGGCCGTCAATTGGTTCTGGTCGGTGGTCAATTGTTGCTGCGAGGAGACCAAGGTGGCCTGGTTCTGGGCTTGCTGCGCCGGGGTGCCTCCCGCCTGGTCGTGAGCCAGCGTGGTCTGTGCACTGGCCAAGGAGGCCTCCGCAGACTTGAGATTGGCCTGGGCCTGAGCCGGATCGATGGTTGCCAGCACCTCGCCCGCGTTGACCTGGTCGCCGACCGAGACGTTGACCGAGGTGAGGGTCCCGCTCGAGTCGAAGTTGTCGTTTGCCGTCGTGACCGCCGAGGTATTGCCCGACGCGGACACGCTCTCTTGGACAGTGCCTCTCGTCACCGTGACTGTTCGCGCCACGCCCGGGGCTGCCGATGACGTGCCGTAGATCGAGTACAGCGCGACACTGGCCACGACGGTTACCGCCAGGGCCAGACCTGCGTAGCCGATGATCGTGCGACGTGAGCGGGGGCCGCGGTCGTCAGACATGGGTGTCCTTTCAATGAGTCAGAGAGTCGAGAGGGGGTTGGCCAGGCGTGAGCCCTCAGCCCGAACCCCCCGACGTGGTGCCCGTTCCCGTCGGGAGCAAGGCCTTGCAGGCGGCCTGGGCGGCCTGATAGGTGGGCGAGGAGGTGTCGACGGTGCTCGGGGTCGACGTGTTCGAACCCGGGGTGACCGATGGCACGGTGACACCATGGAGCTTCATGCAGTTGCGATAGGAGGCGAACGCCGTGCTGGAGGATCCACCGGCTCCTCCCGGGCCTCCCGGGAACCCTCCCTTTGGCTGCAGGCTGGCGCATTGCTTGAGCGCGGCTTGGGCTTTCGAATTGCCGCCGAAGCCGCCGGAGCCACCAAAACTCGGCGGCGTGCCACCGGAGAAGCTCGACGGCGGACCGCCGCTCGATCCTCCTCGGGCGGGCAACTTCAGCCCGTGCTTGGACAGGCACGCTTGGAAGGCCGACAACGACTTTGCGCTCGATGGCTTGTGCTTGGCGCTCTGCTTGGCGACCGTTCGCAGCGTTGCCGCACCGCTGGTTCCGCTGGTCGAGGCCGTGAGGGCGAGGGTGAAGACGAGGGCGAGGGCGCAGAGTCCGAAGAGCGCGCCTAGGCGCAGCCCTCGGGCTGGTGTGCCGCGAAGGATGGGGCGAGTGGTGTTCATAGGGAGCGAGTGTGACAGGTGGACCTGTGACGCCGATCCAGGAATCCCGCGGGTTTCCTGAAGGCATCTGGGCAATTGCCATCCGCCGGATAGCGGGCGGCCCGTTCGGGCATCGGGTATCCACACGGACTTTCGTTGGGCGTGGAAGTCGTTCGCCCATGTCGACGGGCCCGACGCGCGTTCATCGGACCCACAGGAATCCTTCAGGAAACCGTAATCTCCTCAGGCCACACTGCAGCGATGCGCCCACGGATCCTGGTGGTCGAAGACGAGGAGAACGTCGCCTTTGTGGTTCGCACCGCTCTACGCCTGGCCGGCTACGCGACGGTCGAGACGACCAGTGGACGAGACGCGCTCCAAGTGGTCTGTGCCGAAGAGGCCTTCGACCTGATCGTTCTCGACGTCATGCTGCCCGATCTCGATGGATTCGAAGTATGTCGACGCCTGCGATTCGACCGCTCTGATATCCCGGTGATCTTCCTCACCGCTTCCGAGACGGTCGAGGACCGAGTCCGCGGCTTGAGCATTGGGGGCGATGACTACCTCACCAAGCCCTTCAGCGTCGAGGAGCTCGTCGCCAGGGTCGAGGCGATCCTGCGCCGCTCGGGAAAGTCGACCGAGTCGCAGCTCCTCGTATGCCGAGATCTGATCCTCGATGACGAAGCACACCAGGTATCCCGGGGGGGGAAGACCGTCGAGCTCTCCTTGACCGAGTACAAGCTGCTCCGGTTTCTGATGCGCAACGCCGGTCACGTGATGACTCGTGCGCAGATCCTCGATCACGTCTGGAGTTACGACTTCAATGGTGAGTCAACGGTGGTCGAGACGTACATCTCGCTCTTGCGTCGGAAGGTCGACGCAGAACCACCTCATTTGATCCACACGGTGCGCGGAATTGGCTACCGCCTCAACGCCCGCTAATCGACGTGACTCTTCGGCACCGCCTCTATTTCGCGGCTGGAGTCCTGGTGGCGATCGTCTCCCTCTTGGGTGTGTTGCTTCTCCGATCAGTTGAAGCCACTGGAGTTGACCAGATCGACCAGCAGCTGAGGACTGCGCTTCCAGTGGTCATCTCCCTTGACCATCCATCCAGCCAGCGCGGCCTGCCACCGCCGTCTCCGTCGCGTCTCCCAGACAATAACAGTCGCATCAGCGCGTTCTATGTGGCCACGATCTCAAAGAGCCATCGAACCGTGCTCTTCAGCCCGCTTAATGGGGGTGGGGCGTCTCCACAAGTCCCGAGTGTCGCCACAGCGGTGGGCAGCAAGGTCGTCAAGATCTCGACAGTCGGGTCTCTTTCAGGGTCTGGGCGGTGGCGAGCGGTGCTCATCTCATCTCCGAGCGAGCATCGCGAGCTCATAGTGGCGGCGTCCCTGGCTCAAGTCGATGCTACGGCCAACCGCCTGCGCCTGGCCGTCATAGTGGCGGGCCTCGTCGTCCTCGCGGTTCTCATCGCCGCCGCAGTCTGGGTCGTGCGATTGGGCTTGCGGCCCATCGCCGATGTGACCGAGGCGGCCGACGCAATTGCGGCTGGGGATAGGACGCGCCGAGTCGCAAGACCAGAGGGAGGGACCGAAGCGGCGCACCTAGCCCGGGCCTTCAACCTCATGCTCGATGAGCAGCAATCACTCGAATCACGTCTGCGCCAATTTGTGGCCGACGCCTCACACGAGCTGCGGACACCGGTGTCGGTGATTCTTGGCGTCACCGACCTCTGGCGGCAGGGGGAGCTCCGAAGCGGTGAGGCTCGTGATGACGCCATGCGCCGGATCGGTCAATCGGGAGCACAGATGGCCGGGCTGGTAGGGGACCTCTTGCTCTTGGCGCGCCTAGATGAAGGCAGATCGCTCAGCTCGGGCCCAGTGGACCTCTCCAAGCTCATTGATGCCGTTGTAGAGGACGCGTCCGCGACGCATCCTCTACGCACGGTTTGCGTCGATGCTCCTGGACCGATCATGGTGGAAAGCGAAGAAGCTTCCTTGCGTCAGGTCATAGTCAACCTGGTCACGAATTCGCTGACCTACACGCCGCCCACGGCAACGATCACAGTGCACGCTGCTTCGATGGGGGACAAGGTTGTGCTCGAGGTCGCAGACACTGGACCAGGCATGAGTCCGCACGACGCCAGCAAAGCCTTCGATCGCTTTTGGCGGGCAGAGGCTAGTCGGACCCGTCCGGGGAGTGGCCTTGGCCTTTCCATCGTAGCTGGCATCGTCGCCGCGCACGATGGAGAGGTCATGCTGGCATCGGACATCAACCGCGGCACTGAAGTCCGGGTGGTGCTGCCTTCGACACAAGGAACATGATCGATGCAGTTGGGATCTCCTCACAGCAAGTTCGCGATCAATGTTCAAGGAACTGCCAGGCCGACCCGCCACCGTGACGATGTTGACGGATAAGTCGACGAGCCCTCATGAAGAAGCTCACGGTCAGAACCCCATCCGGAGGCCAGTCTGGGTTGTCTAAGGCGCCTTTCCCGGTTCGATCTGATGGCCCTTAACAGGTGCTCTCGTCGAGCCGTGCGGCCTACGCGGCCGCCGCCGTTACGGTTCTGACAGGGGAGGGTCATAGTTCCCACCCTTCCGCCTCTAGAGTTTGAGGTAAGTCGAGGTCCGGGAAAAGCGGTTTCACCAGATGCAACAAAGAATCCGCTCATGGGTCTGCTCAGAGGCTCAATTAGGCACCTTGGGGGCATCGAGCAAGCTCCGAGACGCCTCCGGCCGACCGCAAGGAGCCCATATCGGATTCTCACCCCCCCCAACGCGCTCGACACCGGGGTTGCTATCTGCAATCGTTCGAGGAAGGTTTCTTTATCTCGAACCTCGGGGAGTGCCCAAGCTACGAGTGTGAAGTACGAGAAAGGACGGCGGCATGGACCGTATGCAAGTCCGCATTCCTATGAAACCGAGACCGCGATTCAGTAGTTGGTGTGGTGGTGGCATCCTACGATTCGCCGGAAGTCCGCTAATAGTCACCATTATTGCGCTCAGCATTGCACTGTTGGTCATCACGATGGGACCTCGGTTCTCTGCGCCATACCGGCCAGTTGTGTTCAGCTCCTCGGGAAAAGGCTGGTCCGGCTATGAGACAGAAGGCCGGTTCCTCCGGGCATCGCTATTCACCAATGTCCAAGCGCACTTTGTCGTGCCAACTCTGAACTCCCGGTTGTGCCAGGAGACGAGCATGCAAGCGGCCGCGGCATCTATTTGGGTAGGACTCGGCGGAGAAGGAGCCACGCTGGAGCAGGTCGGAGTAAATGCGACGTGTTCGACCTACGTCACACCGCAGGATCAGCTCGACCAGACAAATCCAGACATAAAGAACCAGACCGGCGTAACGAAGCACGGGATTCCCGAGTACGTTGCGTTCTACGAAATGATTTGCGGGACCGAGACGACGCAATACGGCCCGTGTGGTCCAAAATCCTTCGGCACCGTCTCTGCGGGTGAACCGGTCAACGCTGTGGTGTCCTACGACAACCCCAAAGCACCACAAAACGGCTCGTACGAATTAGAGATCGCGAACGCAAAGACCGGGCACTGGGTAGGACGGTCTCTTAAGTACTGCACCAAAGGGCCGGGGCTCGACTGCCGTGGCCAAGATACATCAGCCGAAGTCATCGTCGAAATCCCGGCCACGAGCCCTTCTCCCAATGGCCCGCATCTTCCGCCCGCTCCGTATGGGTCGGTGGATTTCTCTGAGGCGGCGGCCACGGACAACTCTGGTTATTCCGGGCCTTTGTCATCGGGAGACTGGGATCTCGTCACACCGCCGCCCATCCAGATCATCAAGGGTGCTGCCGTAGCCAGCGTCTCGAGCTTGGGAACCAACTCGGCCGGCAGCAGCTTTGTGGTCAGTTCCACCACCACGCCAACTCCACAGCCAACTCCACAACCAATCTCACCTGGGAACAACTCGCCGAAGGCAGCGGTTGACGGTTTTCTCTCCGACGTTCTCGCGAACAATGACCAGGGAGCCTGTCTGTATGTTCAACCGTCGTCTCAGCAGATCTGCGATAGCTCTCCTGGGGGGACCACCTCCGGCACCTTTTCAATCCGCAGTCAAGTGATTGATGGCACAGAAGCACTCGTTAGCTTCACGGGCAACGCGTGCCAGGATGGCTCGTGTGCGAGCAATGGCAATCCGAATGCCGGGATGCCCCCCGGCGCGGGTTCGTTCGCTGATGCCTATTCGGCAGCCGTGAGCGCAGAGTCCTCTGACACGACTCTGTCGCCACTCCCCTGCGTCCAGGTCAACGGCAAGTGGTATGTCAATCCCGGCTTTGGCACCGGGAACACCGGGAACACCGGGAACACCGGCACGGGCAATACAGGAAACTCTGGGTGAGCCACTTCCGACCTCATGAATGCACGCTCGGAATGGAACCAGACTGCAACCGCAGGCTTGTACTGGTTCATCCTCCATCGAGAACGGACCGGTCGAGCGAGAGAGTGAGTGAGCAGAGAGAGAGCAAGGTGCGTGTCTACAGGCGGTCGATGTTCGGTCTGGTGTTCATGGCGGCCGTGTCTGCTCCGGGTCCTTGCGATTCACCTTTAGGCGGGGTGAGTTCCTAACGGCAGTCAAGCCCCTCAAGCCACATTTTCGCTAGCTTCTTTTCCTGGCGGGTCGGTGGCCGGAGCGACCTTCTGGGCCGACTCCTTTCTGCCTCGACCCGCCACCC
>Ga0181536_10005737_pt1 | contig 12642 bp, 19 predicted proteins | sample PEATcosm2014_Bin_41_FD_121105 | JGI IMG/M metagenome (GOLD analysis project Ga0181536, IMG submission 121105) | Peatland microbial communities from MTU Mesocosm Facility, Houghton, MI, USA - PEATcosm2014_Bin17_60_metaG | ecosystem: Environmental > Terrestrial > Soil > Wetlands > Peat | place...
GAGAGTCTTCCTGTGCAGAACGGCGCGCAGAGCGCAGAGGGCGCGCCGCTTCGGCGCGGCGAAGCGAACCCTTGCGCGCGAGCACCGTTCTGCTATCGGCGCGTCTGGCAGTCCCAGATCGATCCCTGACTTACTCAATATGATCCCGACTGGACGCTGAAACCTCCACCTAATTAAAAGTGCTGGCCGTTCGCCTGGCTTCGGCACTCACGGATCGCCCCCTCTGCGACGCGCTGGCGGGCCTGCTGGGGCGGGAGGGCGGGGCGGGTGCGCCAAATCCATGCGTCCGCTGGCCCATTTAGATGCGTGGTTTGCCTCTCAGGACTGTGCAAGCTGCGGCAGTTCCCCGTAATTTTCGCTGCGGTAAGTTTGGCGCGGCGATTGCTCCCCTGTGCTCGTCCTATTGGCGGCAGGCGACTCGGGGCAGGAACGGCCCGCAATCGAGTCAAGCCGCGCATATTGGGCGAAAGGCTGGCTTTTACGTGAGCGAACTTCGATTTCCCCTGATCCGTTCAGGGATGCCGATGACAGCGGCGTTGTTAATAGCGAGTGCGCTCGCGCTCCATGCAGATAGCATTCAATGCCCCGTCGCCGACACCTGCACGACATATAACATCAATTTCACATTGACTCAAGGGAACACTGCACCCACTTACGGACAGTTCATATACGATTCCACCGATCAGACATTTTACGATTTCACAGTCATTTGGGACGGCGCTACATTCGATTTAACGGGCGGTGCAAACAACCCCGATGTCGAGAACGGGACCGCGTGCACCAATGCGACCGGTGCGGCACTGATGCTGGCAGTAATGGTGCACCAATGTACAAACTACGCACCGAATGACTACTACGGCTGGCAAGTTGAGAATGGCCCTAACTTTCAAGATTTCTTCGTGCGGGGGGTGGAAGCCGTCTCAGGGAACGGGTCTCCCCCCTTGACAGGTACCAGCGCTGAAGCCTTCAGAGGCGGCATAGCCCCTAACGACAGCGGTATCGGAACATTTACTACAACAGCGGAGACTTCTAACTCGACGCCAGAGCCTAATGCGCTGCCACTTCTTTTATTTTTGGCAACCGTGGCAATCTTCCTGCGAAAGCGCATTGCCCACGGACTTCGACAATCCCCGCGACTGGACTGCGAGCCTCCCTCAGACTACTAGCCATCCAATACCTGCTTCCACGGCGGCGCGCAACCGGATTAGGACCATCACCAAATCATTCTTGAAAGACGCGACCTTTGGGGAATCTTTGGGGATTTTGCCCGCCAAAAACAGGACCACTTTAAGACCACAATAACCGTTCCCAAACGCTCCCAAAGGCTCTTTCGAGCGCCACTCGTGCCTTTGGTTTCTGTTGATTACCAGCGCTTGGCGAACTCATAACCCAAAGGTCGAAGGTTCAAATCCTTCCCCCGCAACCAATCCAAATCCATCGAAAACCGGTCAGGGCAGCAACTCCAGTGCACGCATCAGGCGTGGGCCGACGCGGATCGCGCTGAAATCTCGCCGGTCGGTGGTCAGTACTCCACGGGAGGACCGTAAACATGAACCAACTCGCCAGCCCTGATCGTCGCCACTGCCTTGAGCAGCTGCGGGAAGAGCGGTCGATAGAAAGTGATTTTATTCCGGGTCACATGAACAATGACGATGCCGAACGACAATGACCTGAGATCGTGCTCCTGCTTGAATCCGCGATCGGCGGTGATGAATGCATCACACTCCAGTTGCTTCACCAGCACATGGTCTTTCAGATGTTGCCGCTCCCGGCCGCCGCCTCCACCTCGGCAAGAATCTTCTTCTTATAAGGCGCGCTGAAACTGCGCCGCTTCGCCTTCGGTGTTACTTCCGGGTTCGGGGATGCCGCCTCCGCCAAACCAAACTTCTGGCCTTCCGTCATGATTCATTTCCTTCTCGCCCTGCTCTATTCTGAGCCGTCAGAAATGTCTCATCGATATTGGCACGAAGGGACATCCGTAATCGAGCCATCAGCTCTGTGAGAGACATATCCTCGGTATGGGTGATATGACCTTTGACGGTGAACAGGACAGCAGTGAGCAGAAAGGCGACCATCCGGGCTCGGCGTGTCGCACGGCTTCATGTCAGTATGCAACGAGCATGTGCGCACACAAAGGTCGCAGAGTGGGGCCAAAATGCTAGCTCCAGCATCAGCCATTAGCTTGATTACAAGTATCGCCCAAACGAGGCCACAAAACTACGAAGAGCGCCGGGCCAAGCCAAGGGTTCAGAGGCTCGGTATCGACGGCGCTCTTGTAGAATCTGTCTCAGACGCTCAGATTCCAGTCGTCAAGCGGGCGCACTCACGGGCACTCCGTTGTTTCAGAATGCCCAATGAATCCTTGATGTTTCAGCAGGTTGAGCTGAGTGCGAGCGAAAATGGCAGCCTGAGTGCGTTCGGGGCGTTGCAGTCCCCCGCAACCAATCCATCAGGCCCGGGGCTAAGCGGATTTGGGCAGTGGTAGAAAGCGAATCTCCACACGGCGGTTCAGTGCGGCCGCGATTCGGCGGAGCATCGCGACCGAATGTCCTTCGTAGTCGGCGTCTTCAAGACGGCAAATGACCGAGGCCGTGGTACCGACCAGTTTGGCCAGCTGAGCCTGAGTCAAGCCAGCCTTCGTCCGAAGCGCCTGAATTTTCCGCGCGATCTCATCGTTAGCGCGACATTCGGCAAGCGATTTCAGCTTTTCAGGATTGCCCTCATAAAACTCGCGATGCAGGATTTCAACTGCGTCAGTCGTTGCCTTTCTGTTCAGCGGCATTCTCAATTCTCCTCGAGCGTATGTTTCGATGGATTGCCCTCAAACTGCAATTTGCGGCGGATCGCCAGATCGATGTCCCGGTCCGGAACGGTTCTTTCTTTAACCACTCCGTGCGCCACGATGGCGGCAACCTGCTTGTGGAAGAAATACAGGACCCGGTAGTGAACACCGCGCGTCGTCGCGCGAAGTTCGTAGATTCCGTCACGCAGGAAGTCGGCCTCGGGCCGCCGCAATTCGTGGCCAAGCTCGCGAAGCCGTTCAATCCTGACGAGGACCTTATCTCTTGCATGGGCGGGCAATTCCCTGAACCAGTTTACGAACGGCGCCGAGCCATCCTTTTCGCGGTAGATCACTACTCGCGATTTCGGCATCTGCGTTCAGTCTATTCGCAAAATTGCGAACCGTCAAGGGCTGGTCGCGCCACGTTGGAGTGATGGCCCGGGAACGCTTTGACCCGCCGAGGATCGATGCAGGCGTCTATAACGACAAGCATGCCAGCTGATCAATGGCGATATCGCGGCTTAATTCGAGATAACGTTTACCGCGCCGCGCGTGGGCCCGCCTGTGGACCAAACGTCTGCGTTGCGCCCGCGATCAACGCCTCTTTTTCAGCCGCGCTGAGTCTGGCTGCCGGATGCATCGGCAGATAGAACCACGGCGGCATGTCGCCTTCCTTAACCTCCTCGGCGACATCCTTCGCATGACGCTGCGGTTGATCCCACTCCGAGAAGTTCAGATGCCGGCGGCCGCCATTCACATCCCTCCGGACGAGCCACGATACCGGCGCCACATTGGAATACCAGGGCCACACGGTTTCGTTACTGTGGCAGTCGAAGCAGGCGCGGCGCACTACGTCTCCGGTCTGCGGTGAATTCCACGCCGGTTCCTTCTTCACCGGCGGATTTGTGTGCGAGTGCCCGAAAGGTACGATCTGAATGACCACCGCGGCCAGTAACGCCCATTTCAGGATCTTCATATTCACGCGGGTTGCATGGCAATCGTCACCACGGTGATGTCGTCGTCCTGACCGAAGCTCTGGGCAGCTCTGGATATCGCGTCGGCGGGCTGCATACTCAGTTGGCGCGTGCGATCAAAACCAAAGAGTTCACCTTTTGCATTCCTGGCTTCCACGACACCGTCCGACACAAAAGTCAGCCGGTCGCCGGGCACGATCTGAATACGCGTCTCCGGATAAGCGGGATTCGCGATCAGGCCCAGCGGCAGCCCGCTTGGCACTTCGAGCTCCTCGCCGTTTCGATAAGGATAGATATGTCCTGCATTGGCCAGAGTGACGCAGCCACCCTTATCGAGCAGCGCGCAACCGCATGTTACGAAACCGCCGTCGGTCTGACCCATGAGGGCGGTGTTCAAATGCTGCAGCACTTCAGACGGCCGCCGGGAAGGCTCGTGGCGCAGACCGCCAATGATGTGCGAGACGAGCATCGCAGCCCGCAGTCCCTTGCCGCTGACGTCGCCAACCAGAACGAGCACCGAGCCGTCTCCGGCGGGAAGGATCTGGTAGAAATCGCCGCCCACTTCTTTGGCCGGCGTGTAATCCGCGTTGACAACGAAGCCGGGGGTTTCGGGCGGCCGCGCGGGAACCAGCAGAGTCTGGACGCGCCGGGCGGCTTCGAATTCCTGACCCAGCTGTTCGCGTTCCTCGCGCAATCGCAGAAACCTTTTCACCAGCACGTAGAACATACATACGGCGAAGACACCGGTTCCCAGATCGGGCACGCGCGCTTCGAACGGGCCCAGGGGAATGGTGGCGGGCAGTTGCGGAAGATACTGGCGCAGCCGAAAGGCCCAGACCAGCGAGACTTCGTACGCGGTGACTCCAATCGCCAGCACAGGGGCATTCGGTTCGCGCTTCGATGCCGTTCGGGCCGCGACCGCCAGACCCAGGATGACGGAGGCAGGTAGCCAAAGATCGATAGATCGGTTGGCGGTGGCGGCAAGCGGCTGCTCCGCGATCGCGAAGGCTACGCCCGTCAGCATAATCGCCGCCATGAACGCGACTCCCAGAACCTTGACGAAAAGCGGCGGCCGGCGCGAGATGCACGCGCCCAGAAACAGCACTGCGGCGCACTGTTCGATTCCGTTGACGGCAGTCGCGGCCAGCATGAACGGCAGAACGGGAAACGCCGTGGTGGTGACCGACAGAATGCCTCCGCTGCCGTCGAGAAACGCGAACACGAAAGCGATACCGAGCCAGAAGTGCTGCACATCGGTCCGGTCGCGCCGATAGAGTTCCAGCGCAACGCAGCCGACGATGAGACAGAGTAGTCCGATTTCGAAAGCCGGGAACTGCCGGAGCAGAAGGCGCTCGTGGCGCAGGGCAAGATCGTTCTGCAACACCGATTCGCTGCCCAGGACGGGCAACTGGGCCGTGTCGATGCCGAGCGAGTACCACTGCGGAGCGAGCTTCCAGCGGTAAACCCGTATCGCGATGAGCAAGTCGCTCGAGCCTGGGGGAATGGGAAACAGCAGATTACGCGCGGAATACCACTCCGCATGAGGCGGGAACGCGCCGATTCCACCGATGCGGCTGCCGTTGACGAAGACTTCGCAGGCTCCGTCAATAGGTCCGAGTTCGAGTGCCAAATCTTCGGCGAGCGGCGCCTGAACTCGCTGGCGGTACCAGAAGATTCCATCGCGCTGGGCCGTTGGCCGAACGTTGGCGAAGGCCTGCGCGGACATCTTCGGCCAGGCGGAATCGTCGAGCGAGGGATCGGCCCACTGCGGGTTGTCGCCGCGCTGCCAGGCCCAGGCTCCATCCAGTTCGGTCACGATCTCCGGACCCGCCGCGAACCCGCGCGCGGAGGCCAGGAGAAAGACGAGCCAGAGCGGAAACGCGGACTTGCGCGGCATGAAGTTCAGAACGACGCCTTCGCTGTCCCCTCGTCCGGAAACAACGATGTGTATTTGGTGATGCCCACCATGGTGAACACCTTCTGAAAATGCGGTGTCAGACCGAAGGCCCGGATGATCTGATCGGACTTGCTCGCCGCCAGCAGCATTTGAATGATGAGCGCAATGCCGCTGGAGTTGATGTATTCCACTTTCGAGAAATCCAGCAGAATGCGCGCGCGATCCGCTTCGGGAAGGTTCTGATAAGTCCCGAGCACGGCATCGCGGGATGTGCTGGAGATGTCCCCGATGAAGCGCAGAATCGTGACGGGCTGTCCGCTGGCGCCCACCGATTTGTCTACGTTAGCCTTAGTTTCCGTCTGCATTCCTTATTGACTCGCTTTGTCCAGTCGCTCCTTGTCCAGCCGAATGACGAGGCGCATATAATTGTCGCCGTTGGGCGAGCCCCGCACCCACTCCACCTCATCGACCAGCGACTGTATGAGAAACATGCCGAGGCCGCGGGCGGGCTCTTCGCCATGCATCTTGCGATCGATGTCGGGCGGCGGAACAGGATGATCGGGGCCCGTGCCCTTATCGACGACCCTCACTTCAAGACTGGTGTCGTGGATGGTCAGCACGATCGCGACCGGAAGCGCCTCATTGAATTTGTTGCCGTGCTCCATGGCGTTGATGCAGGCTTCGGCAATGGCGGTTTTCAGATCCTCGACGCGATCTTCGGAGAAGCCCATGAGCCTGGCGACGCTGGCGGCCGTGCCCATGGCAACCTTCTCGAAGCCGAGGCGCGAGGGCAGCCGAACCTCTACGGTAGCGTTCGTCGCGAGTACCATCAGGCGCCCTCCGCCGCGGCAGGTTTCCGGCACAGAACAAGCGCGGTCATATCGTCCTGCTGCTCGCTGCCGCCGGAAAATTCACCGACCTTTCGCCAGAGCCAGTCGAGGATGCCGGAACATTCCGTCTCCGGGCACTGGCTGAATTCGTCGAGGAGGCGCGCGAGGCCGTACTCGTCGTCATCGCCGCGAAACACTTCCGTCAGCCCGTCGGTATAGAACAGGAGACGGGCACCCGGCCTGAATTCGGGCGTACTCGAAACATACGTCTGGTTCGGCAGCAGACCCAGCGGAGTTCCGCCCGCTTCAATCAACTGCGCGCCGTTCCGGTCGTCAACCAGGAATCCCGGATGGTGTCCGGCGTTCACGATTTCGATCTGGTGTGTGGCAATGTCCAGCTTCAGAAAAATCGCGGTGACGTAACGCCGCCGGGCCTCCAAACCTTCGCCCCAGTGTTCCTGATTCAGGCGGACGGCGATCTCGGCGAGAGGCAAATCGGTGGCCGCGATGGCACGGAACGCCGAGCGAAACGACGTGCTCATGATGGCGGACGCAAGGCCTTTGCCCGCTACATCCGCGACCACCATAATCTGCTTTCCGGACGGAAGCGAGAGGATGTCGGCGTAGTCGCCCCCGACCTCGTAGCAGGGGCTGGAGCGGACAGCGGCGCTGTAGCCGGGCAGGTCGGGCATGGCCTGCGGCAGCAGGCTGCGCTGGACGACGCGCGCCGCCGCCAGATCCTGTTCGACGCGGGCCCACTCGACGTTGCGTTCGTGGTAGCGGGCGTTCTCGAAGGCGATGGCCGCCTGCAAGGCCAGACCCTCGAGAAAATCCTCTTCATAGAGCGTCAGGGCGTGATCGGGATGGGGCGCAACCACCAGTTCGGTCATCACCTGGCCTTCCTTGTCGTAAAGCGGGAAGCGGGAGCAGCCTGTCCACGGCTCGGGCGGAACATCGCCGTAGGACATCGCGGGCATGGCGAAAAGGCTGGTGTTGGTGAAGAGCGCTCCGGCCACTTCCAGCTCGCGCACGGAAATGCGGAGAACGAGGCGCATGGCATCTTCGAGCGTGAGCGCCGCGTGCACCTGGCGCGAGGCTTCGAGAAGGGCCTGCAGCCGCGCCACCTGTTGTTGCAGAGCGATCGTAGCCGACTCTTCGGCCGGCAGGGAAATGCGCGCCATGGGCGATGGCTTCACTTTACACGACGCTCAGCACATGATCTCAGCCCAGCATGTCGAGCGCCGCCTGGAGTTCGCTCCGCGTGTGCTGGTCGCCCGTTGCGGTCGTGATGTCGATGCCTTGGCGGTAAAGCGCTCGCGCGTCGTCGATCCGGCCGAGTTTTTCGAGCGTTTGCCCGCCGTGAAAATACGCGGCCGCGTAGTTCGGATTGTGCTCGAGCAGCGCGCGGAACTCTTCGACGGCGGTTTCGAGGTTGCCGGAATTCAGGTACTCCATCGCCAGGCCGTAGCGGCTGAACGCATCGGCGGGGTTGCCGGCGACCATCGACTGCAGGATTTCGATACGCTTCATGGCCATGCGCACTTGCTACTATAGCGTCGAAGCGCAAATCTTCATGGCCTGCCCGCTCTTCCTGCCCGCGCTGAACGATCCCGATGAAGGCCGGTGTGCGGGGGATCCCGCGGCGATCATCCCGTCCGACACGCTGCGCCGCTGCTGCACCAACGGTTATGCGCGCGGAGTCTGCGAACGCGCGGCCGGAACGGATGCCGACGCCATCAGGCTTCTGATCAAAGCGAATCGCGGAGGCACCATCGAAGTGGCGTGGTCCATCGAGCGGAATCATCATCCGGTAGCGGTGGGGTCGATGCAGGTAACGGGCTCTATATCGCCGGATCAAACGCCGCTCGAGCGCCAGGCGTGCGCCTGTGCCGCGTCGTATCTTCGGCAAATCGGAGCGGCCGCGTGATGGAAGGACGTCCGGTCGGCGAATCGGCTTCGGAGTATTCGGAACTGGCGTTGCCGAACGACGCGAACGGTCTGGGCAATCTGCTGGGCGGCAAGATCATGCACCTGGTGGATCTGGCCGGAGCGATCGCCGCCATGCGGCACAGCCGGAACGTCGTGGTGACGGCGTCGGTGGATCACATGGACTTCATCCATCCCGTGAGAATCGGTCAATGGGTGCGACTTCGCTCGAGCGTGAACCGCGTCTACCGGACCTCGATGGAAGTAGGGGTCAAGGTCTGGGTGGAGGATCTGATTCGCGGCGCGCAGCAGCACGTTTCGTCGGCGTATCTGACCTTCGTCGCCATCGATGCCAACGGACGCGGGGTGGAAGTGCCGCCGGTGATACCGGAGACCGACGAGGAGAAGCGCCGTTACGAAGAAGCGGGCGCGCGAAGGGAATACCGGCTCTCGCAGCGGCGGCGGTGAGGGCGCGACGGGATAGCACAACCAGTCGGAGCAACTGATTGAAGGCCACGAGACAGCCCGAAGGGATAAAGCCTATCGCAACCAGAGAGAAACTGATCTTAACTGGCTTGTATCTCTCGAAGTACGATATGGCCGGGGTGAGAAAGCTCGGTTTTGAAAGCTTCGTGGAAGCATTCAATGTGATCGGGTACGCGTTGGGATCAAAGCCCGCATCCATAAAGAACTATCGGGATGAGTTTGATCCTTTGGTTTCGAATCGGCGAAAAGGCTGGCATAAGCGCCCGATCCGCAACTATTGTCTCGCCGTGTATCGGGACTACGACACACTCGACTTTGAATCGTTCACCAGCTTAATCCGTGCATTCCTCGGATATGACGAAAATCTTTGGAGCGGGATTGAGCCTGCGGAACAACCCGGTGGGGCGGCGTCCGCCTTTGCCCAGCGACTGATTACTGGTCTTGCCGCGGAACAATATTTTGAGTCCGTTCAGGCAGGCCTTCCTGAATTCAAGGGTTACCTCGTGGAAAATACGACACGTTATGGGTGCGGATACGACTTCCGGTTAAGGAGAGAGCCGAACCACAAGGACTTTCTTGCCGTAGAGGTCAAAGGGCTGAAGGACCAAACGGGAAGTGTGTCGCTTACTCCGAAGGAATACAGCGTCGCCACAACGCTGAGAGAGCGCTTTTTTTTATTCGTCGTAAGAAATTTCAGGGAGTCGCCGTCGCACCAGGTTTTTCAGGACCCGCTATCCGGCGGGCTTCAGTTCAAAAAGAGGGAAACGTTGATGGTGCAAGTTTCATGGGTCGCTGCCGTATAGCGCCGACAATATTTTACTTTGCGAGGGATAGAATGCTTGACTTGGCAATCTCAATCGATATAGATTCGAAAAACACTACGATCATCGAAACCAACAATGGGGTGACGCTGAAATCCCCGGATTGGCCCCAGGATTGTGAGTTCCAACTGGTAGCCTTTAACCCGGCGAGAAGCACCTGCGAGGTTGTCTGGGCCGACGGTTTGGTGGAGGACATCGGCGAGGCGCTCGCGGCTCTTGAGGGAGTGCCCTCTTTAAAGGGCCGAAAACCAGATTGGTATCGCAGGCTTAAGCTCTACGCAAAACGGGAGCGATCGAGGTTAGAGCGAGCATCCTGATGTGCGCATAGCGAGGCGAGGCGCGCAATGGCTGTCGTTTCCTGAGGCGCAACTCGGCCACATAGCGATCTTCAAGATCGTCGATATGCTCCTCGATCAATTCGCAAGCACAATCGTCCTCGCTCCGGCCGGTTCGCCTCGCGAGTTCGGAGAGGCGCTTCTCCGTCTCAGGATCAAGCTGAATCGACAGCATAATGACCCCGCCTACGCGTCCTCGTCCTTATACATGTACTTGATGTTGCTCTTGTAAATCATCAGGTTCGGGTCGCCCTCCCGATTCAGCTTCAGGCAGGTCTTGTCGTACCACTCGATCACGCCCCTGATCACCTCGCCGTCCTTCAGCGTGATGACCATCGGGGTCTTCGACTGCATCTGCTTGACGTAATAAAAATTCTCGGCGTTCGTTTGATCGGGAGGGATCTGACGCTTCTGCGGCGCCGGCGCTCCCGACTTGCGGGGTGGCGCCTGAGCTTTCTCTTTAAATTCGTTGAATGAGGGGCGGATGAGTTTCCGGTTGCCGGACTCCACGGAGTTCCTTTCAGGCTTTTACCCAGTGATATCACACCGCCTGGGGCCGCGCAGGAAGCGTACCAGCGGTTCCAGCCTGCGGTCGAGCTTTGCGGCGTCCCGCGTATCGCATTCCCAGATTTCGAACACGCGCCAGCCGTCCGCCTTCAGCGCCGCGCGGTTGCGTTTATCGCGCGCTGCGTTGGAGCGGCGTTTCTCAGCCCAGAAGTCGCGGTTCGTCGCCGGGACGGGCTTGCCAAACCGGCAGCGGTGCATGTGCCAGAAACAGCCGTGCACGAAGAGCACCGCGCGCGCGCCCGCGAAGACAAGATCGGGCTTGCCGGGCAGGCCCTTGCCGTGCAGCCGGTAGCGCAGTCCCATGCCGTGCAGCAGCTTCCGGACGCGCAGCTCAGGCTGCGTATGGCCGCTGCGGATGCGCGACATGTTGTAGCTGCGCTGCTCGGGGGTGTGGACGTCGGTCATGGGACGCTGGCGTTCGGGAACAAGAAGAGATATTATCTCCCGTGCAAGCCCCCGGGGCTCCTTTTTTCGGGGGCAAAAAAACACAGGAGATTCTGGCTATGCCAATTTCGTTGATGGGCCTGATCGCCCTGGTCGCGGCCATCGCCATCGTCATCGGTTATCGCAAAATGGTCGCCAACAGCGTCGATGAATTTGTCCACGTTGCCGACGACTCAGGGGGGACCGTCGCTAAACAGGAGAGCGTGGCGAATAAACTCGGTCAGCTCGATCGTATTCTCACGATTCTGATCGTAGTGACAGTCGTGTATGGGCTGGCAGTCCTCGGGTTGTACGGCTATCAGGCCTTTAACTCGGGAACGGTCTAGCGGATAAAGAGAGAGAGCCGCTTGAAAAGCGGCTGTAGCCAGGATTGGCCGCCCCACAAGAGTTTTACTGGCGGCCGGGTGGATTATTGTTTCGTCGCGGCATCCAGCCGCGCCTGCGCCCGTTCCATCTCGGCCACCGCGGCTGCCGGATTTTCGCCCTGCACCGCTTCCGTCGCTTTGCGCAGCTTCTCGCGCGCGTCGTCGACGTTGATCTCTTCCTTGTGTTCCGCGGCGTCCGCCAGCACGCGCACCTGGTCCGGCAGCACCTCGACAAACCCGCCGTACACCGCCAGCACTTTTTCCCGGCCCTCGGCAAGGTAAGTCAGCACGCCCGGCTTCAGCGCCGACATCAGCGGTGCATGCCCGGGCAGCACGCCGATGTAACCTTCCGCCGCCGGAATCTGGATCTCCGTCGCATGCTCCTCGACGAGCATGCGCTCGGGACTCACGACCTGAAGCAGAATCGTATCGGCCATACTCAGCCCTTGAGCTGTTTGGCCTTCTCGACCACGTCTTCAATGGTGCCCTGCATGTAAAACGCCTGTTCCGGAAGATCGTCGTGCTTGCCCGCCACGATCTCCTGGAAGCCCTTGATGTTGTCGGCAAGTTTGACATACCTGCCGGGGATGCCGGTGAACTGTTCGGCTACGTGGAGCGGCTGCGAGAGAAAACGCTGGATCTTGCGGGCGCGCGCCACGATCAGCTTGTCTTCGTCGCTCAGTTCATCCACGCCCAGAATGGCGATGATGTCCTGCAGGTCCTTATAGCGCTGCAGCACGCCCTTCACGGCCTGCGCAGTGCTGTAATGATCCTCGCCGATGATGCGCGGATCGAGAATGCGCGACGTCGAAGTGAGCGGATCGACGGCGGGATAGATGCCAAGTTCGGCGATGGAACGCGAAAGGTTGGTGGTCGCATCGAGGTGCGCGAACGCCGTTGCGGGCGCTGGATCGGTGTAGTCGTCGGCGGGCACGTAGATCGCCTGCACGGACGTGATCGAGCCCTTCTTGGTGGATGTGATGCGCTCCTGCAGTTCGCCCATCTCGCTCGCCAGATTCGGCTGGTAGCCGACGGCGCTGGGCATGCGGCCGAGCAGTGCCGACACTTCCGAACCGGCCTGCGTAAAGCGGAAAATGTTATCGATGAAGAGCAGCACGTCCTGCCCTTCTTCGTCGCGGAAATATTCGGCGACGGTAAGACCGGTCAGGCCAACGCGCAGACGCGCCCCGGGCGGCTCGGTCATCTGGCCGTAGA
>Ga0181536_10005739_pt1 | contig 12639 bp, 8 predicted proteins | sample PEATcosm2014_Bin_41_FD_121105 | JGI IMG/M metagenome (GOLD analysis project Ga0181536, IMG submission 121105) | Peatland microbial communities from MTU Mesocosm Facility, Houghton, MI, USA - PEATcosm2014_Bin17_60_metaG | ecosystem: Environmental > Terrestrial > Soil > Wetlands > Peat | place...
ATCTCGGGATCTAGTTCAAGGCTAAGCGTTGTCGCGACGTGTCCGTGCTTCCGCCCACCGTCCAGGCTGGTGGTGCCGGGGTCTTCGCGACCCCGGCCCAATATACAAGCGTTGTCGAGGGACAGCCACGATCGTCGGCGATACGCCACCGTCCGATCGCGAGCGAAGCCGAGCGATCGGCCGGGATCGTGGCGATCGCTCGGCTTCGCTCGCGATCGAGTCGGTTATCTCTAACGTTCTATAATCGTGGCTGTCCCTCGACAACGCTCGGGATGACAGTTGGGCCGCGACCGTGGTGAAAACAACCGTGGCCAAATACGACTGTGGCGACAACGACCGTGGCGTCAGTACGTTGCTTAGTCCAGCACCGGGTCGTCGAAGGCGCTGCCGATCGGGGCGATTTCCTGCGAGCGCCAGCTGGACACGCGATTGCGGCCGTTGCGTTTGGCGTCGTAGAGCGCGGCGTCGGCTTGGCGCAGCAGCGCTTCGCCGGTGCTGCCCGGTAAGCGCGCGGCGACGCCGACGCTCACCGAGAGCAGGCCGCCGCCCGGAGCGGCGATGCCGGCCTCGAGCACCGCGTTGCGGATCCGCTCGGCGACGCCGGCGGCACCGGCCAGCGTGGTGTCCTCGAGGATCACAACGAACTCCTCGCCGCCGTAACGCGCGGCGAAGTCGCCGCTGCGCTCGACCGATTCGGCGATCGCGCGGGCGATGCGTCGCAGCGCCTCGTCACCCGCTTGGTGGCCGAGCGCGTCGTTGTAGTTCTTGAAGAAGTCGATGTCGATCACCGCGATGCCGATCGGACTCGAACGTCGAATCGCGGAACCAAACGCGCGGGTGAACTCCTCGTCGAAACGGCGCCGGTTCGGCAGGCCGGTCAACGTGTCGGTATGGGCCTCGCCTTCGAGTACGACCGCCCGTTCGATCAAGTCGGCGTAGAGGCGCGCAGCTTGCACGAGCAACACGGTCAACACCGCGCTGGTGGCAAACAGCACGACGACGCGCGATGCGTACCAACCGCTGGTGAAGCGTGAGATACCGACCAGCGCCAGGTACGTCTCCACGATGATCCCAAAGGGAATCATCGCGGCCCAGGCGTCGAGCACGTTGGCGCGCTTGCGGGATCTGATCGTTTCGACGACCGATGCTGCCGCCAGGAGAACGATCGCCGGCACCATGAGCTGAAGGAAGATCGGCGACCACTTTCCGTCTTCGATGGTCGGGGGGAGACGGGGTAACCAAATCGCCGCCGGTGTGAGCACGACGTATGCAGCGACCAGCCCGCCGATCGCCGACCGCCCACGGCCTCCGGCCAGCGGCTCGCTGCGTTCGGCCATACGCAACCACTGATAGGCGAGCAGCGCAACGAGCAATCCGGTTCGTGACAGCATCCAGAGGTACTGGTACGCCGTCGGACTCGCGCCGAGCGCCGTACCGAGACCGGGGACGACGCCCGGAAAAAGCAGCGTATACGGGACCATCGCAGCGGCTGCAAAGGCGAACCCGGTGCCGAGCACGGCCGTCGGCACCGACCGGACCGCGCGAGCTTGAACGAGCAGGAGCAGCGCGGTGATCGCGGCTGTCGTGATCGTGGCCGTCGCAAGCATCGCGAAGACCGGATACGAGACACCTAGGTCGATGCCGGCAACCGGCGTGATGACCAGGGCAAACAAAAGCAGCCCCAGTCCGAAACGAAGGACGCGGCCGAACTCGCCGGCCGGGGCGGTCCCGTCGGTTACCTCGGCCGTATCCAGCGATGCTCTCACACTCTAAGTTTCGGCAGAAAGCAAGCGCCTACTACCGGCGATGAAGCGGAAAAGTGAGCCAGCACGCGGTGCTGGCTCACTTTTTGTGTATGGTTCTTGTAAATGCCGAAAAGTGTTAAGGGTGTGTCATGTCGGCGGGGACGACGAACCGGTCGAAATCCTCGCTGGTGACGTAGCCGAGCTCGAGCGCCGTTTCCTTGAGGTTCTTGTTCTCGTGGTTGGCCTTCTTGGCGATCTCCGCGGCCTTGTCGTAACCGATGTGCGGAGCCAATGCGGTGACGAGCATCAGCGATTCGTCGAGGTAGCGCTTGATGACGGCTTCGTTCGGCACCAGACCTTCGACGAGGTGTTCGCGGAACGAGCGGCAGACATCGCGCAGCAGCGTCGTCGACTGCAAGAAGTTGACGATCATGACCGGGTTGAACACGTTGAGCTCGAAGTTGCCTTGCGAGCCGGCGAACGAGATCGCGAGATCGTTCCCGTAGACTTGCACGGCGACCATCGTCATCGCTTCGGACTGCGTGGGGTTGACCTTGCCCGGCATGATCGACGAACCCGGCTCGTTCTCCGGCAGGATCAATTCGCCGATGCCGGCGCGCGGACCCGAGCCGAGCCAGCGGATGTCGTTGGCGATCTTCATCAGCGTGGCGGCCAGCGTCTTGAGCGCACCGGAGGCGTAGATCACTTCGTCGTGCGAGGCGAGCGCCGTGAATTTATTCGGATGCGAGCGGAACGGTAACCCCGTCAGCTCGGCGATCTTGCGCGCCGCCCGGTCGGCGAATTCCGGATGCGCGTTGAGCCCCGTACCGACGGCGGTGCCGCCGATCGCGAGATCGTACAAGCCGTCGAGCGTCTCGCGGCAGCGCTGGATGTCGCGGTCGAGCTGCGTGACGTAGCCGGAGAATTCCTGACCCAGCGTGAGCGGCGTGGCATCTTGCAGATGCGTGCGGCCGACCTTGACGATCCCTGCCCACTCGGTGGCTTTCTTGTCGAGCGCGTCGCGCAGTTTCTCGACTTGCGGGATCATCGCGACCATCGCCGCCGCAGCGGCCATGTGCATCGCGGTCGGGAACGTGTCGTTCGACGACTGCGACATGTTGACGTGGTCGTTGGGATGGATCGGTTTCTTCGAACCCATCTCGCCGCCGGCCATCTCGATCGCCCGGTTCGAGATGACTTCGTTGGCGTTCATGTTGGTCTGCGTGCCGCTGCCGGTTTGCCACACGCGCAGCGGGAAATGGTCGAGGAGCTTCCCCGAGATCACTTCGTCGGCGGCCGCGACGATGAGCTTGGTCTTTTCGTCGTCGAGCTTGCCGAGGTCGTGGTTGACGAGCGCGGCGGCCTTCTTGAGCGTGCCCAGCGACTTGATGACTTCGGGCGGCATCACGTCGTGGCCGATGTCGAAGTGGATCAGCGATCGAGCCGATTGCGCGCCGTAGTAGCGATCGTTCGGGACCTCGATCTTGCCCATTGTGTCGGATTCGGTGCGCGTTCCGGCACCATTGAGCGTCGTGCTCATCGTTCTCCTAGTTTAAGAGTCGCAATTGCTGTTATCTTTTTGGAGCGATACCACTGCGCTCGCTCCATCACCGCTTGCCTTGCCTTATCCGGTGCCGGCGACGGCTTCGATCTCGACCCGCGCGCCTAGTGGTAACGCCGCGACGGCCACGGTGGAACGGGCCGGCGGCGGGCTGCCCAAGCGCTCGCCGTAGACGGCGTTGACCGCCGCGAAGTCGTTGATGTCGACGAGGAAGATCGTCGTCTTCACGATGGCGGCAAGGGTGAGTCCGGCGCCGGCGAGCACGGCGGCGAGGTTATCCAGCACGCGCCGCGTTTGTTCCGCGACGCCGCCGTCCACGAGCTTTCCGGTTGCCGGGTCGAGCCCGACTTGTCCGCTGCAGAAGATGAAGCCGCCGCTGCGAATCGCTTGGCTATAGGGTCCAACCGGGGCGGGTGCGTGGGCGGTCAGGAGCGGCGTCGCGTCAGGCATGCGCGACGGCCGGCTCGGGCGGCGTCATCGTGCCTTTGTATTTCATCGGCTCTTCCTCGACGCCGAAGTTGGTCGCCGCCAATTCCTTGATGCGCGCCAGCTCGTCGGGGGTGAGTTTGGGCGTACCGGGCGCGGCGGCGAACTCACGCAACTGCTCGCGGTCGTAAATGTTCGGCAGCACGTTCATCACGCGCGGTTCGGCCAGGAGCCATTGTATCGCCGCTTGTCCGAGCGTGCGCTGCGGCGTCACCAGGAACTGCAGCGTCTCGATTTTCTTGATGCCGTTGATCAGCCACGAGCGCGGGCGATGCCGGCGATGATCGTTCTCGGGGAACACCGTGTCGACCGTGTACTTGCCCTCGAGCATGCCGGACGAATGCGGTACGCGGATGAGGAACGCCGTGTCGGTGCCGGCCCGGTTTGCCGCGTCGATCATCGCGTCGCCGGGGAACGGCTCGAGGATGTTCTGGATCATCTGGACCGCGGTGACGCCGCGCTCCGCCGATTCGATGCCTTCGTAGAGCCAGCCGATCGCGGGGCCCAGCGCCACGCCCCAGGCGCGGAGCTTGCCCTCCCGCACGAAGTCGTCGAGCAATCCCGTCAACTCACCGTCGCGCACCTGTTCGAGATGCGCGTTGTGCATCTGCCAGATGTCGATGTAATCGGTTTCCAGCCGCTTGAGCGATTCTTCGAGGGCGAAGCGCACGAACTTGGGCGAGAAATCGTGCTCGATCTCTTGTTGACCCTTCCGCTCGCCCGCGTGGTTGTACCAGTCGTAGCCGAATTTCGTCGCGTAAACGACCTTGTCGCGGCGGTCGCGGAACGCTTTGGCAAGTTGGATCTCGCTGCGTCCGTTGCCGTAGGTGTCGGCGGCGTCGAAGAGCGTGATGCCCAGCGACTCGGCTTCGTGCAGCATCACGACGGCCTCGTCGTCGGTCATGTTGCCCCACCAGCCGGTCGCGGTGGTCCAGAGCCCGAAGCCGACCGTGCTCACGGTAACGTTGGTGTTCGGAAAGGTCCGGTATTCCATACCTCCCCCGTTCGGCTTCGCCATAGGGCCGTCTTGCTACGAGGGCAAAACCGTCGCTCGTGGCCGAGGACGGGGCGTTTCGGGAGCACTTCGCGCGGGTGGCGGCATGGATCGAGGACTACCTGCGCGATACGCGCCGGTACCCGGTCCTCTCACGCTCGCAGCCCGGGGATCTGATCGCGGCGCTGCCGGCCCAGCCGCCGGATGAGGGCGAATCGTTCGACGCGATCTTCAGCGATTTCGAGCGGCTGGTCGTACCCGGGCTGACCCACTGGAACCACCCCCGTTTCTTCGCGTATTTCTCGATCAGCGCGGCGCCGGTCACGATCTTGGCCGAAGCGCTCGCCGCGACGCTCGACGTGAACGCGATGCTGTGGCGCACCTCGCCCGCGGCGACCGAACTGGAAGACGTCACGCTGGGCTGGCTGCGCGGGATGCTCGGCCTGCCGCCGGCCTTTCACGGTATCATCTACGACACCGCCTCGATCAGCGGCTACACGGCGCTGGCCGCCGCTCGTGAATCGCTCGGCCTCGACATTCGCGAACGCGGAATGGGCGGGCGTAGCGATTTGCCCGCGTTGCGCGTGTACATTACCGACCAAACGCACTCACATATCGAGAAGGGTGCGATCGCGCTCGGCGTCGGGCGCGCGAACGTCGTGCGGATTCCGGTCGACGATGCGTTCTGCATGCGCCCGGAGGCGCTGGCGCAGGCGCTCGACGACGATCTCGCGCACGGCCGGCGGCCGATGTGCGCGGTCGCGACGGTCGGCACGACGTCGACCACGTCCAGCGATCCGGTGGCGGCGATGCGCGAGATCACGCGGGCACGCAACGTCTGGCTGCACGTCGACGCCGCCTACGCCGGACCGGCTGCGATCCTGCCCGAGTTCCGCGCGCTGCTCGACGGAGCCCACGACGCGGATTCGATCGTCGTCAACCCGCACAAGTGGCTCTTCGTTCCGATCGACCTCTCGGTGCTCTACGTGCGCGACCCCGAGCTGTTGCGCCGTACGTTCAGTCTCGTCGCCGACTACTTGGTGACGCCCGAGACCGACGTGCACAACTACATGGACTACGGCCTGCAGCTCGGGCGGCGCTTCCGCGCGCTCAAGCTATGGTTTGCCATTCGCACGTACGGCGTGCACGGTCTGCAAGCGCACTTGCGCGCTCACATCGCGCTGGCGCAAGAATTCGCGGGCTGGGTTGCCGCCGAGCCGGACTGGGAAATCGCGGCGCCGCACCCGCTCTCGGTGGTGTGCTACCGCTACGTGCCGCCCGGCCGCGACGACGCTGCGGTCGACGCGTGCAATGCGGCGATCATGGACGAGGTCAACGCCGACGGGCGCATCTTCATCTCGTCGACGAAGCTGCACGGCCGGACGGTGCTCCGTCTGGCGATCGGCAACGAACGCACGACGCGCGACGACGTCGTGTTGGCTTGGCAGATCATACGCGAAGCGGCACGGACTCATCGGTAGTGTTGCGGCGCGTCTCGAGGACGACGCGCACGTGGCTGCCGCCGCTCGGCGCCCGCGCGATGGTGAACTCGCGCGCCAGCTCGGCGACGATGAACAGCCCGCGACCGCTTTCCGCGTAGGCGTCGGCGGGTAGACGCGGGTTGTATTCGAAGCCCGCGCCGTTGTCGATGATGTGGATCACCGGCACGTCGGCCGAACGGTCGAGGATGACGTCGACGCTGCCGCCGGCGTAGCGCACCGCGTTGCCGAGCAGCTCGGCCACGATCAGCTCCGCGACCAGCACGCAATCTTCGGTGAGCCCGGCTCCGTGCAATTCGTCGACCAAAGCGCGGCGGGCGCCCATCGCCGCGCCGGCGTCGGTGACGTCGAAGTGCCAGCGCCGGGCGCGCACGCCGCCGGCGCACTCGGTGATCCGTTCGGCGAATTCGACCAGCAGGATCGCGACGTCGTCGTGGGCCGCTTCGTTGCCGAGGACCGCGTCGCGTAACTCCCGCGCCGTCGCGCCGCGGCTGCTCGCGCACACGCCGAGGGCGGCCGCGAGCAGCGCCTCGTCGCGCAGCGCGTCGCGCGCGCTTTCGATCAAGCCGTCGGTGAAGAGCAGCAGCAACGAACCGGGCTCGATGAACGTGCTGTAGCTGACGCGGCGTTGCGCCAGCGTCCCGGCGAGGCCGAGCGGCAATCCCTCCCCGTCCAGCGTGCGCACCGTCGCGTCGGGGTCGCGCACCATCGGCGGCGGATGGCCGGCCGTCGCGTAGCGCAGCGAGAAGTCGATCGGATCGACGATGCCGACCCACGCCGTCGCGTAGCGATCCCCCGGACCTTCGGTGAGGATGCGATCCGCGGCGTCGAGCAGGATCGCCGGATCGGGATTGATCGCCGCCGCGCCGCGGATGCTCTGGCGTGTTTCGCCCATCGCGGTCGCAGCGGCGAGACCGCTTCCGACCACGTCCCCGATCGTGAGCACGATGCGGCCGTCGGCGAGCCGGAACGCGTCGAACCAGTCTCCGCCGACGCGCGCTTCGGTTTTGCCCGGTTCGTAGAGCGCGTCGAAGCGCAGTCCCGGAATCTCGGGCAAGCGCCGCGGCAGCACCGCGTTTTGAAAGGTCTGCGCGATGCGGCGTTCGCGTTCGTAGATCTCCGCGCGCGCGAGCGCCGGCGCGATCCGGCGCGCGATCTCTTCCACGAACGGCAGATCGGAGTCGGAGAAGGCGCCGGCCGTATCCAGCATCGCCAGCGTCAGCACGCCGCGCACGCCGGCTTCGACGATCAGCGGCACGGCGACCGCGCTGCTGAAACCGGCCGCGCCGGATTCGGGCGCGGGGCGCTCGCTGTAAACGATGCCGGGACGGCCGCTGCGCATGGCCTGAGCGCCCACGGCCAGCGTCGTGCCCTCGGCATTGCGCCGGCCGATCAGCGCGCGCAGCTCGCGGCGCGGGCCGGGCGCCGCGTGGTCGGCGGCGGCGACGACGGTTTCGCCGTCGTCGTTCAACTCGACCATCGCCCAATCGGCGAAGTTCGGCACGAGCGATTCAACCACGGCGTTGAGCGTGGCGTTCAACGTCGGCAGCGACGTGAGCCGCTGGCCGAGCTCGGCGAAGAACGCCAGCTGCAGCGTCGCGCGGCGTTCGGCGTCGACGTTAGTGGTGGCGCCGTACCAGCGCGCGATCGAACCGTCATCTCCGTGCTGCGGGACGACGCGGGTGAGGAACCAGCGAAACACGCCGTCGGTCCCGCGCAAGCGATGCGACATCTCGAACGGTTTACCGGTCGTCAGCGAACGTTTCCATTCACGTTGGATATCGGGCAAGTCGCGCGGATGCTGCGCGGCTTCCCACCCGTTCACCGGCGCGTCCTCCGGTTTTTGTCCCGTGTACTCATACCAGCGCAGGTTGTACCAATCGGGGGTACCGTCGGCACCGGCGGTCCAGAAGATCTGCGGAACGGCATCGGCGATGGCGGCGGCTCGCCGTTCGTTGTCTTGCGCGAGCGCGTAGATGTGCGCGTTCTCGAGCGTTGCCGCGGCGCGCCGGCCGAGCTCCTTCGCGGTGGTGAAATCGTCCGCGGTGAACGGCGGGTCCGCGCCGCAACGGCCGAACGTCAACACGCCGAAGTTGCGGCTGCGCGCGATCAGCGGAACGGCCATCAGCGAATTGACCTCGAGCTCGCGCAAGTCGGCGATGTACGCGCCCGCGCCCGAGGCCTGCGCGTACCATGCCTCGTCGATCGGCCCGATGAAGCGAGCGTCGGCGGCAGCAAGCGCTCGCTCGGCGAGACGGCGGCGGCGCCACGGCAATTCGTCCGGGCCCGCGCGTTCGAAGCGGGCCTGCCAAACCGGGTCCCTGTGCACCGCGGCGAGGCGCGTGAGCGTGCCGTGGTCGTCCATGCCGTCGTAGTAGCAGAACGTCGCGAACGTCTCGACCGCCAGCGTCGCGAGGTCGGAGATGACGTGCGGCGTTGCGAACGATCGCTCGAAGATCCGTTCCGCTTCGGCCAGCAGCTCGGCGCGGTTCTTGGCCGCCGACAGCGCCTCGGCCGCGCGCTTTTGCGTTTCAATGTCGGTTGCCGTACCGAACCACGACGCGATCGAGCCGTCGAGCGCGGCCAGCGGCCGGCCGCGGACGAGAAACCAGCGGTACTCGCCCGCGCTGCCCAGCAGCCGCATCTCGACTTCGTACGGCAGCCCCTGGTGAATCGAGTCGACCCAGCGTGAGAGGGCACGATCCGCATCGGCGGGATGAATGGCGTTGGTCCAGCCGGTCCCGCGCGATTGCTCGACCGTGAGGCCGGTGTAATCGTACCAGGCCGCGTTGTGATAATCGATCAGGCCGTGCGGATCGGCGCGCCAGACGATGATCGGAATCGCTTCGGCGTACGCGAGCAGCTCGTTCTGCCGCAGGGCTGCACTGGAGGCCTTCACCTCCGTTGTTTTCGGAGCGCCGCCGCGGGCATCCCGTAAAGGGCGCCTTGCCCTTCGGTAGAAGCGCAGGGCTCGATGAGACGCAGCACCGATCGCATACTGGCCACGCACGCGGGCGCCTTGCCGCGCCCCGACGATCTCAAGGACATGGTATTCGCCAAAGCGCGCGGCGACGCGTACGACGCGCCGCTGCTGGCCCGCCGGCTGCGCGAAGGCGTGGCCGAAGTCGTGCAGCGTCAGGTCGAGTGCGGCATGGACTTCGTCAACGACGGCGAGATCAGCAAGACCAATTTCACCAACTACTGCCGCGAACGGTTGAGCGGCTTCGAGACGCGTCATTTCGGCCCGGGCGAAGGACCGCCGCCGCTCGACATCTCCGGCCGCGACGAAAAACTCTTCCCCGAATACTTCGCTTCCGGGCGCGGCAACACGATCGGTCAGGCCGGACGCACCCAAGCTTTTTGCACCGGGCCGCTGCGCTACACCGGCCACGATGCCCTCACCGCGGACATCGACAACCTCAAGGCCGCCGTCCAGGGCCTCGACGTCGCGGGCGTGTTCATGAACGCGAACACCCCCGGCACGATCGAGCACTGGCTGCACGACGAGCACTACAAGAACACCAAAGATTTCTTGTTTGCGATCGCGGAGACGATGCGCGTCGAATACCAGGGGATCGTCGATGCGGGCTTCATGCTGCAGATCGACGATCCCGATCTCCCCGACGGTTGGCAGATGTATCCCGACATGTCGGTCGCCGATTACCGCGCATACGCACAGCTGCGCGTCGATGCGCTCAACCACGCGTTGCGCGGCATTCCCAAAGACATGGTGCAACTGCACGTCTGCTGGGGTAGCTTCCACGGTCCGCATCAGAACGACATCCCGCTGGCCGACATCATCGACATCGTGTTCAGCGTGCACGCGGAACGGTTTTCGATCGAGGCCTCCAATCCGATGCACGAACACGAGTGGCACCTGTTCGAGCGCGTCAAGCTGCCGCCGAACGGCGTGCTGATTCCGGGCGTCGTCGGGCACTGCACCGATTTCATCGAGCATCCCGAGCTGGTGGCGGAACGCATCGAACGCTACGCCGCGCTGGTCGGCCGCGAAAACGTCGTTGCCGGCACCGACTGCGGGATCGGGCCGCGCGTCGGTCATGCCAAGATCGCGTGGGCCAAGCTGCGTTCCGTCGCCGAAGGCGCGCGCATCGCGAGCAAGCATCTGTGGAGCGTGGCCGCCTGATGCACGCGATCGTGGTCGAGGAGACCGGCGGTCCGGAGAAGCTGCTATGGCGCGAGCGTCCGGAACCCGTTCCGGGGCCGGGCATGGTGACGGTGCGGCTCAAGCTCACCAGCGTGAATTTCGCGGACATCGCCGCGCGTCGCGGCACCGGGGTCACGCCGGTCCCGTTCACGCCGGGGCTCGACGGCATGGGCACGGTCGAGGCGATCGGTGCGGGCGTGACGCGCGTGCGGCCGGGCGATCGGGTGGCGGTGAGCCCCGACGGCGGCTCGTACGCCGAAGTCGTGCTCGCGCGCGAAGACCTCGTCTATCCGGTGGACGCGGCGATGCCGGACGAGGCGGCCGCCTCGATGACGGCGCTCGTCACCGCGTGGAACATCCTGCACATGGCCGCGCGCATCCAACCCGGTGAGACCGTGCTGATCCATGCCGCTGCGGGCGGCGTCGGTTCGGTCCTCGTGCAGACTGCGAAAGCGGCGGGCGCCGGCCGCATCTTCGCGACGGCCGGCAGTCCGGCGAAGTTGAAGATCGCGCGCGATTTCGGAGCCGACGTCGCGATCGATTACACCAAGGACGATTTCGCGCAGATCGTGCTCGACGAAACCGGCAAGAAGGGCGTCGACGTCATCGCCGACGCGATCGGCGGCGACGTGTTCGCGAAAGGGATGGGCGCGCTGGCCCATTTTGGCCGCATGGTGACCTACGGGCAGTCCAGCGGGCATCACGGCGAGCTGTCGACGGAAAAGCTGCACCGGCAGAACCAGGCGGTGCTGGGCTATTCCAGCGGCCACTACCGGCGCAACCGGCCGCTGGCGATCCGCCCGGCCGTCGAGGGTTCGTTCAAGCTCGTCGCCGAGGGCAAGGTCCGCATCCTCGAAGGCGGCCGTTTCCCGCTCCGCGACGCCGCCAAGGCCCAGCACCTCGTCGAGTCGCGCGCGAGCACCGGCCGCGTCTTTCTAACCCTGTAGCCCACCCTGTCATTCCGAGGGGCGCGAACGAAATTGAGCGCCCGTCGAGGAACCTGCCCCCGACGACGTTGTTGCACCACTGCTCGCGCCTTCGCGCTCGCACCCGATCGCGAAGATGGTGGCGCGTCCCTCGACAACGCTCGGGATGACATGCCCCCCACCCTGTCATTCCGAGGGCGCGAACGAAGTTGAGCGCCGTCGAGGAACGCGCTCGCACTCGATCGCAATGGTGGTGGCGCGTCCCTCGACAACGCTCGGGATGACATACCCCCACCCTGTCATTCCGAGGGCGCGAACGAAGTTGAGCGCCGTCGAGGAACGCGCTCGCACCCGATCGCGATGGTGGTGGCGCGTCCCTGACAACGCTCGGGATGACATGCCCCACCCTGTCATTCCGAGGGCGCGAACGAAGTTGAGCGCCGTCGAGGAACGCGCTCGCACTCGATCGCGATGGTGGTGGCGCGTCCCAGACAACGCTTGGGATGACGGAGCTAGCAGGTGGGCATGGCCGTTCGGCGAAAAATGAGCATGCTCAAAATGCAAAGTATCGAACGACCGGCCGACATCATCGCCAAGACCGCTCCCAGCGATGCGATCGTCAAGAACGCCTGGTATCTGGGCGCCTGGAGCGACGAGATCTCGCAGGAGCTGTTTCCGCGCCGTATCGCGGGCGAACCGCTGGTGTTCTACCGCACCGTCGACGGCACGGCCGTGGCGCTGCTCGACCGTTGCCCGCACCGCCGCTTTCCGCTCTCGGCCGGGAAGCTCGCCGGCGACGTGCTGCAGTGCGGCTACCATGGATTCCGCTTCGATGCCGACGGCACGTGTTTGAGCGTCCCCGGTCAGGTGAAGGTGCCGCTCTCGGCCAACGTGCGCAGCTTTCCGCTGGTCGAGCAGTTCGGGCAGATTTGGGTGTTCCCGGGCGATCCGGCGCTGGCTGATCCGGCCAAGATTCCGCACGTGCCGTGGACCGGCGAGTGGTGGAGTTCGACCGGTTACGCGCCGTTGCAGGCGCGCGCGAGCCTCTTGATCGACAACCTGCTCGATCTCTCGCACGAAACGTATTTGCACGCCGCCGGGATCGGTTCGCCCGAGGTTGCGGAAACGCCGATCGAGGTGGAACGCGACGGCGACGTGCTGTGGGTGCGGCGCAAGATGTACGGCGTCGAATGTCCGCCGAACTACGCCAAGAGCAGCGGGCTCTCGACGCCGATCGATCGCTCGCAAGAGATCCAGTTCTTC
>Ga0181536_10005742_pt1 | contig 12638 bp, 9 predicted proteins | sample PEATcosm2014_Bin_41_FD_121105 | JGI IMG/M metagenome (GOLD analysis project Ga0181536, IMG submission 121105) | Peatland microbial communities from MTU Mesocosm Facility, Houghton, MI, USA - PEATcosm2014_Bin17_60_metaG | ecosystem: Environmental > Terrestrial > Soil > Wetlands > Peat | place...
CGAATTTCTCCGAAGCACTGAACAATCTGGCGTGGGTGCTGGCTGCCAGTCCCGATGACGAGTTACGCAATGGGGCCGAGGCGGTCCGCTTGGCCGAACGCGCGTGTGAGCTGACTCATAATGGCGAACCCTCGTTCATCGGGACGCTGGCCGCCGCTTATGCCGAAGCCGGCCGTTTCCCGGAAGCGGTGGCCACGGCGGGAAAGGCGGAGCAGCTCGCAACCGATGCCGGGTCTAAAAAACTGGCCGAGGAAAACCGGCAACGGCTTGAACTCTACCGCGCCGGCAAACCCTATCATGAACCTGTCCCGACAGTGCATTGAGTTCCGTTGAACATCGCAGATTTCTCTCTACCAGCTTTGGACAGAATTCATCTTCAAGCCACTCTGCCGTCGTGCGCCGCAGCAAGCACAGAAAAATATTCTTTGCTGGCGAAGCAGGCGCATCATCGCAAAACAGTGATGTGCTGCTTCGCTTTGGCGAAAGTATTGCCTTACCCCCGGCAAGTTCGTAGTCTTTTTAAAACATTCAACAGGCCCATGCTTTATCATTTATGATCAAACTCGGCATTATCATCGGCAATCGCGGTTTCTTTCCGGCTCACCTCTGCGACACCGGGCGCAAGGAAATCCTGGCCACACTCGAAAAACTCGGCATCGGCGTGGTCACGCTGCCGATGAGCGCAACGAAATTTGGTGCGGTCGAATCCGTGGCCGACGCGCAAAAGTGCGCCGATTTGTTCAAACAAAACGCCGGCAAGATTGATGGCATACTCGTCACCCTGCCGAACTTTGGCGATGAACGGGCCGTGGCCAACGCCATCCGGTGGTCGGGACTGCGCGTTCCCGTGCTGGTCCAGGCTTTCAACGACGATCCGAAAATCATGACCATCAAGGATCGGCGCGACAGCTTTTGCGGCAAGATGTCGGTGTGCAACAACCTTCGGCAGTACGGCATTCCTTTCACGCTGACGCGATTACACACCGTGAATCCCGGCCACGCCAGTTTCGTCGAGGACCTGGCGGATTTCGTGGTGACATGTCGCGTCATCAAGGCCTTGAAAAACCTGCGCATCGGCGCGCTTGGAGCGCGGCCCTCGGCATTCAACACCGTCCGCTATAGCGAGAAACTCCTTGAGCAATCCGGCATCAGCATCGAAACGCTCGACCTGTTCGAATTGTTCGGCCGGGTGGGCAAACTGAAAGACAACGACCGGGCGGTGAACGCCAAGCTCAAGGAGATTCAGGCTTACGTCACCGCCAAAGCCATCCCGCCGGTGGCGTTGTTGAAGATGGCCAGGTTCGGCGTCGAGGTGGACCGATGGATGAAGCAGACCCGGCTCAATGCCACAGCCGTCCAGTGCTGGACCGCAATGGAGGAATTCTTCGGGGTGGTGCCCTGCACGCTCATGAGCATGATGAGCAACATGCTGATGAGCAGCGCGTGCGAGGTGGACATCATGGGCACCGTCGCTATGTACGCGATGGCCCAGGCCAGCGGCAAACCGAGCGCGCTGGTGGACTGGAACAACAACTACGGTGAAGATCCGGACAAGGGCGTCGTCTTCCATTGCAGCAACCTGCCGAAGGACGTGTTCGTGGAAAAGGGTGAGGGCAAACCGGTGATGGATTACCAGGAAATTCTCGCGGGCACCGTGGGCAAAGAAAACTCCTACGGTACCGTCGTGGGCCGGGTGAAAGCGTCGCCGTTCACCTACCTGCGCGTGAGCACGGACGATGCGGCGGGCAAAATCCGCGCTTACATCGGTGAAGGCGAGTTGACCAATGACCCGCTGAAAACGTTCGGCGGTTATGGCGTGGTCAGGATTCCGAACTTCCAGAAATTGCTGCGTTACATCTGTGAAACCGGCTTCGAACACCATGTGGCCATCAATCCGACGCGCATCGCCGACGGCGTGAAGGAAGCGCTTGGCAACTATCTCGGCTGGGAGATTTACCGCCATTCTTAAAACACGCGGCGGTAAAAGCCGCGACACCAGATGTGAAAACTCATATGAGAATTCGATACGTGCTGGTGCTGGCGCTGGCGGCATTTGCGCCGCTCGCGCGCGGCGAATTGAAAACAGCAATCACTCTGGAGGCGCAGCCGTTTCCGCTGTCGCAAGTGCGGCTGTTCGACGGTCCGTTTCGCGACGCGATGCTGCGCGATGAAAATTATTTATTGAGTCTTGATTGCGACCGGCTGCTGCGTAATTTTCGCGTCAACGCTAATTTGCCGGCGGACGCAAAACCTTACGGCGGCTGGGAAGACCCGAACTGCGAATTGCGCGGGCACAGCGTCGGGCATTATTTGTCCGCGTGCTCGCTGATGTTCGCCAGCACCGGCGACGCGCGGTTCAAAGAGCGCGTTGAAAAAATTGTCGCCGGATTGGCCGAATGCCAGAATGTACTCGCGACGAATGGTTCGCACGCCGGTTATTTGTCGGCGTTTCCCGAATCGTTCATTGACCGCGTGGAAAACCGCAAGCCGGTCTGGGCGCCGTGGTACACGCTCCACAAAATCATGGCCGGTTTGCTCGATGCGAACCAGCTTTGCGGCAACGCGCAGGCGCTCGAAGTGCTGACGAACATGGCGAACTGGGTGAAATTCCGCGTGGACAATCTGCCGGAGGCAAAAATGCAGGCGTCGCTCGACACGGAATTTGGCGGCATGAACGAAGTGCTGGCAAACCTTTACGGCGTCACGGGCAACGCGGATTATTTGAAAACGGCGGAAGCGTTCAACCAGAAGAAAATTTTCGATCCTCTCGCGCACGGCCAGGACAAATTGAACGGCCTGCACGCGAACACGCAAATTCCGAAGATGATCGGCGCGGCGCGGCAATATGAATTGACCGGCGAAGCGCGCGACGCGGACATCGCGAAATTTTTCTGGCAGGAAGTCGCGCTGCGCCGTTCCTACGTCATTGGCGGCCACAGCGACCGCGAACATTTTTTCCCGACGAACGATTTTGCGAAACATCTTTCCATTGAGACCGCCGAGACTTGCAACACCTATAACATGCTCAAACTCACGCGCCACATTTTCGAGTGGCAGCCGGATGCCGTCACGATGGATTTTTACGAGCGGGCACTTTACAACGACATCCTCGCCTCGCAAGACCCGGGCACCGGGATGTTCACCTATTTCATGTCGCTCAAGCCCGGCCATTTCAAAACCTATTCCAAGCCGGACATTTCCTTCTGGTGCTGCGTTGGCACCGGCATGGAAAACCACGCGAAATGCGGCGACACCATTTATTTTCACGGCGACGATTCACTGTTCGTAAATCTCTTTATTCCGTCCGAATTGTCGTGGCCGAAAAAAAATCTCGTCGTACGGCAGGAAACGAAATTTCCTGAAAACGACACGACGCTGCTGAATTTTCAAACGCCAACACCAACGCAACTCACGCTGAAAATCCGCTGGCCGGAGTGGGCGGAAAAAATTTCCGTGCGGGTGAACGGCAAAAAACAAAAGATTTCCGGTGCGCCAGGCTCTTACGTTTCGCTCAACCGCGAATGGCAAAACGGCGACCGCGTGGAAATCCAGTTGCCGATGAAATTGCACACCGAGCCGCTGCCGGGCACGACGAATATCGTCGCGGTGCTTTACGGCCCGATTGTGCTGGCCGGAAATCTCGGCACGAACGGAATGCCGAATCCTTGCGCCAGAGACCAGCTTGATTTGGCTAAAATTCCCGACCCGAAAGTTCCGGTTTTTGTCGGTGACCAAAAAGCTTTTCTGAAAAAAACCAAGCCGACGGGCGAGCCGCTGGTTTTCCAAACAAAAAATCTTGGCCAGCCGAACGACGTGTCGCTGGTTCCGTTTTACAAGGCGAATCATGAACGATACTCGGTTTATTGGAACGTCGTCAGCGCGGCGGACTGGAAAAATAATCCCGCGCAAATTTCGGCGGCGGGCGACCAACTTTTGCAAACGGCTTTGAACGAGAATTAAAATGGCAAATCAATACGCCGTTGGTCTGGATTACGGGACAAATTCGGTTCGCGCCCTTGTCGTCAACGCCGCCAACGGATGCGAAGTGGCAACGTCGGTCTGGGACTATGAACACGGCGACGCGGGCGTGATTTTGTCGCGCGACCCGAACCTCGCCCGGCAGCATCCCGCTGATTACCTCAAGGGCGCGGAAGTCGCCATCAAGAAGGCCCTGGCCGGCGCGAAGAAAAGCGTGCGCGGGTTCAGGCCGGAGCAGGTCGTCGGTATTGGCGTGGACACGACTGGCAGCACGCCGTTGCCGGTGGATGCCAACGGGCAGCCGCTGGCGTTCAACAAAAAATTTGCGAACAACCCGGACGCGATGGCGTGGCTGTGGAAAGACCACACCGGCGTGGCAGAAGCGGCGGAGATTACGAGGCTGGCCGGAAAGATTCGACCGCGCTATCTCGCAAAATGCGGCGGAACCTATTCCAGTGAATGGTTCTGGAGCAAAATTCTCCATTGTCTGCGGACCAGTCCGAAAGTCTTCAACGCCGCGCATTCTTGGGTGGAACTTGCGGATTACGTTCCCGCCGCGCTCACCGGCACCGAAGCGCCGGCCAGGCTCACGGTGGGCATTTGCGCCGCCGGCCACAAGGCGATGTACAACGAAAATTGGGGCGGCCATCCGGACAAGGAATTTCTTACGCAACTCGGTCCCAAACTCGCCGAATTGCGCGGCCGTCTTTGCCCGCGCGTCCGAGCCATTGACTCTGCCGTTGGCGGTTTGACGGCGGAATGGGCAAGGAAAATCGGCTTGCCGGCCGGGATTCCAGTTGCGGTCGGAGCATTCGACGCACACCTCGGGGCGGTGGGCAGCGGCATAATGCCGGGTGTGCTCGTGAAAATCATCGGCACTAGCACCTGCGACATCACCGTCTGGCCGAACACGGAAAATCTGGCGGATGTTCCCGGCCTGTGCGGCATTGTCAACGGCAGCGTGCTGCCGGGATATTTCGGGCTCGAAGCCGGCCAGTCCGCCGTGGGCGACATTTTCAACTGGTTCGTCAATTACATCCAGCCCGGCGGCAAGGCCGGCACGCATGAAAAGTTGACGCAAGGCGCGGCGAAACTCCAGCCGGGCGAATCCGGTTTGCTCGCGCTCGACTGGAACAATGGCAATCGTACGATTCTGGTGGACCAGCGGCTGACCGGCCTGCTCGTCGGCCAGACGCTTTACACGACGCCCGCGGAAATTTACCGCGCGCTCATCGAAGCCACGGCCTTCGGCGCACTCGCCATCATCAACCGTTTTGAGGAATATGGCGTGAAAATCGGGCACATCGTCAATTGCGGCGGCATCGCGGAAAAGAACCCGCTGGTGATGCAAATCTACGCGGACGTGACCGGCCGGCCGATGAAAATTTCACGCTCGGCGCAGACGTGCGCGCTCGGCGCGGCCATCGCCGGCGCGGTCGTTGCTGGTGCGCACCGTGATTTCGCCTCGGCCCAAAAGGCCATGACGGGGTTGAAGCCGCATGTGTTCAAGCCGGATCCAAAAGCACACGCGGTTTATTGCGAGTTGTATTTGCTTTATAAAAAATGCCACGATGCCTTCGGCACAAAAGAATGGAGCGGGAACCTTTATGATGTCATGAAGCAACTTTTGGAAATCCGCAACTGCGCAAGGAAATAAACATGCTCTTATGCTTGAACAACTGAAAAAAATCGTTTGTCAGGCCAACCTTGATTTGGTGAAGGAAGGTCTGGTGTTGCAGACCTGGGGCAATGCAAGCGGCATAGATCGCGCCCGCGGCCTCTTCGTCATCAAACCGTCCGGCATGCCCTACAACGGCATGAAGCCGGACCACATGGTCGTCGTTTCGCTGGAAACCGGCAAAGTGGTTGACGGCTATCTCATGCCCAGCTCCGACACGCCGACGCATCTGGCGCTTTACCGTGCTTTTAAAAACATCGGCGGCGTGGTCCACACGCACAGCCTTTACGCCACGGCCTGGGCGCAGGCGGGCAAGGGAATTCCTGCTTACGGCACGACCCAGGCCGACTATTGGTACGGTGACGTGCCTTGCACGCGCTCGTTGACGTCGAAAGAAATCAAGGACGATTACGAAGCGAACACCGGCCGGGTTATTGTTGATGCTTTCAAGGATCTCGATCCGTTGCAACATCCCGCCGTGCTGGTGCCGAGCCATGGGCCGTTCACGTGGGGCAGGGATGTGAACGAAGCGGTGCATAATGCAACGGTGCTCGAATTTGTTGCGCGGCTGGCGAGCGAAACACTCCTCATCAATCCCAAAACCGGGCCGATGCAATCCGTGCTGCTCGACAAGCATTTCCTGCGCAAACACGGCCCGAAAGCATATTACGGACAGAAATAAAACAACCACAGACCCCCAATGAAAAAAATCACACAATTCCTCATGTTAGCGTCGGCTGGACTGGTCGCCGCCTGTATTGTAGGCTGCGCCCCCATGCCAATACCAACCAACACAGTCGGAAGCATCACCCAGGCTCCCTTCGGCGGTATCCCGGATGGTCCGCCGGTGACAATTTACACGTTGCGCAATGACAAGGGAATGGAAGCGCGCATCTTGACCTATGGCGGCATTGTCCAGTCGCTCAAAGTACCGGACAAGAACGGCAAATTCGACGATGTCGTGCTCGGCTATGACAACCTTGAAGGTTACCTCACCAACAGCCCGTACTTCGGCGCGCTGATCGGTCGCTATGGCAACCGCATTGGCGGCGCCAAATTCACGCTGGAGGGCAAAACCTGCACGCTGGCCACCAACAACGGCCCCAATTCGCTGCACGGCGGCATCAAGGGCTTCGACAAGGTCGTCTGGCAGGCCAGGTCATGGCTCAGCCCTGACGGGCCGTCATTGGAACTGACCTACGTCAGCAAGGACGGCGAGGAAGGCTTCCCCGGCAATCTCAAGGTGACGGCGGTTTATACCCTTACTGAAAACAACGAACTGCAACTGAACTTCACCGCCACGACGGACAAACCCACGGTCTGCAACCTCACGCATCATTCCTACTTCAACCTGCGCGGGCAGGGGAACGGCGACATCCTCGGCCACGAAGTCTATATCAACTCGGACAAAACCACGCCGGTGGACAAGGATTTGATCCCCACCGGCGAATTTGCGCCCGTGGAGGGCACGCCGTTCGACTTCCGCAAGCCCACCGCCATTGGTGCGCGGATCAACAACCCCGACCAGCAACTTCAGTACGCGACCGGTTACGACCACAACTGGATCATCAACAAGCCGATGGGCAAGCTCGGTCTCCAGGCGCGCGTTTATGAACCAACCACCGGGCGCGTCGTGGAAGTGTGGAGCACCGAGCCGGGCCTGCAATTCTATACCGGCAATTTCCTCGACGGCACCATCACCGGCAAGGACGGCAAGGTTTATCAGCGGCGCAACGGTTTCTGCCTGGAACCGCAGCACTATCCGGATTCACCGAACAAACCGATGTTTCCCACCACGGAGTTGAAGCCCGGTGAGACCTATCAGAACACCATCCTTTACCGGTTTTCCACACGATAACCCCGGCTTCCAAACCCAAACTCGACAATAAACCATGAAACCTCTGACTCCTCTCTTCGCCGCCGTTGACACTGGCTCCACTTTGACCGGACTCGACTGGCTGGCAATTGTATTCTATTTCAGCATCCTGTTTTGTGTCGCATGGTGGGTCATCAAGCGGCGCAAAGACACGGCCGCTGATTACTTCCTCGCCGGACGCAATCTTGGCTGGTGGATCATCGGCGCATCCATCTTCGCGTCCAACATCGGCTCGGAACACATCGTCGGCCTGGCCGGGTCTGGCTGCACCCAGGGCGTGACGATGGCCCACTACGAACTCCATGCTTGGTGCCTGCTGGTGCTCGCGTGGGTGTTCGTGCCATTCTATGCGCGCTCGCTCGTGTTCACGATGCCGGAATTCCTTGAACGGCGATTCTCGACCAGTTCGCGCTACGTCCTGTCCATCGTGTCGCTGATTACCTTTGTGGTGTCCAAAATCGCGGTTGGCATTTACGCCGGCGGCGTTGTGTTTGCGACCTTGTTGCCGGAAATGAAGATCATTTTGAGCCGGAATGCCATGGATCCGTCCGGGTTGCGTACGATGCTGGTATCCATGCATTTCTACAATCTCCAAACCAACCAGTTGCTCATCAATAGTTTCTGGATCGGATCGGTGCTGGTGATTGCTTTGACCGGTTTGTACACCGCCCTGGGTGGAATGCGCGCCGTGGCCTACAACGACGCTGTCCAAGTCCTTGTCCTGATTGTCGGTTCGGCGCTACTGACGGTTTATGGACTGATCACGCTGGGCGGCTGGCACGAACTGAGGGCTATTTGCGGTTCGGACATGTTCAACCTCTGGAAACCGATCATCGCTCCCGGCACCGAGGGGACCTGGGCGCCGATTCTGGAAAAAACCGCCGCCGCGGGTCATGATTTTCCAAGACAGGCCTGGTATTTCAATCAAAACTTTCCCTGGCCGGGCATGCTCATTTGCGCGCCGGTGATCGGCCTGTGGTACTGGTGCACCGACCAATATATCGTCCAACGCGCCCTCGGCGCTCCCAATGAACAGGTTGCCCGGCGCGGCGCCATCTTTGCCTCGTTCCTCAAACTCGCGCCCCCTTATCTGTTCATCATCCCCGGCATGATTTGCTTCGCGCTGGTCAAGAGCGGCAAGGTTCCCGCTCTGTCCGAGGCGTTCGGCGCGGACCCGAATGCAGCGCAAGGCGCGTTTCCGCTGATGGTCAAACACATGCTGCCCGCAGGGCTGCGCGGCATCGTTGTGGCCGGGTTGCTCTCGGCCCTGATGGGCTCGCTGGCCGGTGTCTTCAACGCCTGCTCCACGCTCTTTACCGTGGACCTTTATCAAAAATGGAAACCCGCCGCGTCCCAGCACCAGATTGTACGAACGGGCCGGTTTGCCACCACCACCATGGTGATCATTGCCATGGCGTGGATTCCGGTCATCCAGGGCGCACAGGGTTTGTACAGCTATCTGCAGGCGGTGCAAGGCTACCTGGCGCCGCCCATTTTCGTGGTGTTCTTCTTCGGCGTCTTTTGGAAGCGTCTCAACGCCAAGGGTTGTCTTTGGTCCATGATCGTGGGTTTCGTCCTGGGAATTGCCCGCATGTTGCTGGACACGCCGGTCACCATGAAATTGCCTGGCTTTGAGAATGGCTACACGGAGGGCTCATTCCTCTGGATCATCAACAGCATCCCCTTCCAGTATTTCAGCATCCTGATCACCATTATCTCCGCCATCGTGATGGTCGTGGTCAGCTACCTGACGCGGGGACCGGACTACAATCAGATCAAGAGCCTGACCTTCGGCACGGCCACGGCGGAAGACAAGGCCCGGACGTACGCAAGCTGGAGCTGGCACGAAGTGGCCGCATCCGGCTTCATCCTGATTTGCATTCTCGGAGCTTATCTCTACTTCAGGGGATAGCCGTTCGTTGACTGGCTTTCGGGCGCCGGATGGACAGACATCCGGCGCCAGTCAAAATATGATTGTGAAGTCCGCGGGAATTTTCTTTCTGCTGTTGGCGGCGAATTTTCTGAACGCCCAGGTTCTTTCGCCGAACACCAATCTTACCGTGCGCGAAGAACAAATCATCGCCGCCGCCAAAGCCGGTGCCGCGCCCCGGTTCAACGGCGCGCGCATCGTCGGTATTCGTCCTGGCACGCCGTTCATTCATTCGCTGGCCGTGACCGGTAAGCGTCCCATCGCCTTTTCCGCAAAAAAATTGCCCGTCGGTCTGTTGCTGGAAATCAAAACCGGCATCATCACCGGTTCGCTCAAAAGGGCAGGGGAATACACCTTCAAAGTCACCGCCCAAAATTCCGCCGGCAAAGCTGAAATGGAAATCAAAATCGTCTGTGGCGACACCCTCGCGCTCACACCGCCAATGGGCTGGAACAGTTACGACGCTTTCGGCGACAACGTCCTTGAGTCCGAAGTCCTGGCGAATGCGCGCTACGTTGCGGAGAAGCTGCAACCGGTCGGCTGGGACACGGTCGTTGTGGATTACTGCTGGTCCGACCCCGGCGCGCACGACAACAACCGCAATGTCCGCACCAATGCGCCGCTGGCCGCGGATAATTTCGGACGCCTGCTGCCCGCGACCAATCGTTTTCCCTCCACCACCAACGGTGCCGGTTTCAAATCCCTCGCCGATGCGGTTCACGCGCTGGGCTTGAAATTCGGCATCCACGTCATGCGGGGAATTCCGCGCAATTCCGTCAAGGCAAACCTGCCTATTGAAGGTTCGAACTTCACCGCTGCCGATGCCGGCAACACCAACAACAAATGCGTCTGGTGTCCCGACATGTTTGGCGTGAACAGCAATGCCGCCGGTCAGGCATGGTATGATTCCTGTGCGCGGCTGTGGGCCGCGTGGGGCGTGGACTACATCAAAGTGGACGACCTTTCCCAACCGTATCACACCGCCGAGGTGGAGATGGTCCGCCGCGCTATTGACCGGTGCGGTCGCAGCATCGTCTTCAGCACTTCGCCGGGCGAGACGCCCTTTGCCGATGCCACGCATATTTCGGCGCACGCAAATCTCTGGCGCGTCTCCGGCGATTTCTGGGACAACTGGAAATCACTCGACCACGAGTTCACGCTTGGCGGACGCTGGCATGATTTTGCCGGGCCGGGACATTGGCCGGACGCGGATATGCTGCCGATCGGCCATCTTTCCGTCGGCAACCGCTCCGTCGGCCCCGACCGGTTCACCCATTTGACGCGGGACGAACAGCTCACGCACATTTCGCTCTGGAGCCTGCTGTCCTCGCCGCTGATGGCCGGCGCAAACCTGCCGGACAACGACGACTGGACGACGGCGTTGCTGACGAATCCTGAAGTCATCGCCGTGAATCAAGACGTCCTCGGCCAGCCCGCGCAACGGCTGACGAATGTTCTTGTCGGCGTGGAAATCTGGACAAAAAAACTCGCGGGCAAATCCCTCGCGGTCGGCATCTTCAATCGCGGCAACGCTGCCGTGCCTGTGAATCTCGTCTGGCACGATCTGGGCCTGCGCGCCAAGCCCGCCGTCCGCGACGTGTGGCTGCGTCAGGATTTGGGCCGGCAGACAAACTTCATCACCGAACTTCCACCACACGGCTGCGCTTTGCTGCGCGTGAAGTGACGAGCCTTATCCGAATCCCCCTTTTGAGCGCCGCGGTAGCCGGTGTTTTGTCTGTCGCCAACTTCTTTTCCAAAACCATTCCCGGCGTGCCAGCCAGCCCGGCACCGCCATTTTGTGATTGCTTCCCCAAACCTTCAGCCATTAAAAGAAACCTGTGGAACCGGTCCATCGTTTCAATCTCACGGTGCCCGCGGAGGTAATGGATGAAAACCGCCACGCAAACAACGTCGCTTATGTGCACTGGATGCAGGAGGCGGCCATCCAGCACTCCGCCATTTGTGGCGCCACCCGGCTGGCCCAGTCCCTCGGCGCAACTTGGGTGATCCGGACGCACCGGATTGAATATCTTGGCCCGGCGTTTGCCGGCGATGCCATCACCGTGGAAACCTGGGTTGCCAACTTCCGCAAGGTGCGGTCGCTGCGCCGGTACAAGTTCATCCGTGCCGCCGATCAAACCGTCCTGGCGGAGGCGGAGACCGACTGGGTGTTTGTGGATGCAGCCACAGGGCGTCCACGCGCAATTCCCGGCGAAATCCGGAAGGTTTTTGGAGTCGCTGCCGGCAAAGCCGCAGAAACCCGCGAATGACACGGCTGGCCGCGCCAGTCGCGCACAATTTGCGCGGAAACTTGAAATGCCCAAACGTGGTTTTGCGGTTGGTTGCGGATTTGTTGCAAGTCCCTGATTTAAGGCAAAATATAAATTCGCCAAGAATGTAACCAAACGGTTACTTATTCGTCTAGGTTTGGGTAAGGCAACAACGCCTCGAAAAAACTATGAAAACCAAAATGCTCCTCCTGGCCGCGCTGGTCGGCGCGGCTGCCATGTCGGCCAACGCCGGAGTCCGCTTCGGCTTCTCCATCGGGTTGCCGCTGCCGGTCGTCATCTCGACGCCGGTGGTTTGCGCAACGCCAGTCATACCCGCATCGGTGACAGTGGTTCAAACCGTTCCATCCTGTCCGAACGTGGATTATGTTTGGATGCCCGGGTATTGGTCGTATTGCACGACTGGCCGTGTTTGGATGCCCGGCGCATGGTGTTACCGCCCGGCTCATGTCGTATATGGCCATTACTACGCCGGTCGCCGCTGGTAGTAATCATTGGGAGACCGCTGCAAAACGGGCGTGGCGGCTTTCGGCAGAAAGCCGGACAATTCCGTTTCTTGCGCAATTGCGGCGGTCTGCCGACCTGCCGCTACCATGGCCGGGAGTTTTTCAGGGGGCTCATTGGGTAAAACAATTCCCGTGCTTGTCGGCGATACCGGCGTGGTGCTAACGACGCGTCATGCCAGCCGGGTTCCGCCTACATCCGATTTCGGCGCGAGACAAGTTGATGCAGTTAAGCCGCGTGAGGCTGAAAGCCTTTTACGCGGGTAGTGTCACGATTTTTGTGTAAAAGGTTTAAGAGGATGTAAATCCCAGTAAATATTCATACGGTCAAAAACGCTAAAAAGGATGCGTTCACAACTGCTGCGGGTGGTGAAGGCACACATCG
>Ga0181536_10005744_pt1 | contig 12634 bp, 10 predicted proteins | sample PEATcosm2014_Bin_41_FD_121105 | JGI IMG/M metagenome (GOLD analysis project Ga0181536, IMG submission 121105) | Peatland microbial communities from MTU Mesocosm Facility, Houghton, MI, USA - PEATcosm2014_Bin17_60_metaG | ecosystem: Environmental > Terrestrial > Soil > Wetlands > Peat | place...
ATGAGCTTCACGTTGAAGTACCGGGGGTCGGTCAGGCTGTTCGTGAAGCGGCCGGCGCGAAACGCGCGTGTCAGATCGCGGACCGCATCTTCAATTGTGCGTCTCGGCCGGTAGCCGAGCACGCGCTCGATGCGGTCGGCGTTGACGCGATACGAACGCAGATCGTCGGTCGTGCTCGTCTCGATCGTGATCGGACCGAGCTCGGGCATCTCGTGTTGCACGACCGTTTGCACGATACCGGCGATATCGGCGATCGAGCGGTTCTGGAAGCCGACGTTGTAGGTTTCGCCGGCAACCAGTTCCGAGCGTTCGTCGAGCAGGTCGACGTAGAGATCGGTGATGTCGTCGATGTGAATGTTCGGGCGCATCTGCGAGCCGCCGAAGACCGTGATCTTCCGGTTGTTCACCGCCAGATTGGTGAGGATATTCACCGATAGATCGAAGCGCATGCGGGTCGAATAGCCGCACACCGTCGCCGGACGCAGCACGACGACTTCGAACCCGGGCGAATTGTAGCCGAGGGCGATCGGCTCGCACAGCGCCTTGAACTTGCTGTAATCGGTGAGGGGAAGCAGCGGATGGTCCTCACGCACTTCCGGCGATTCGCTGACGCCGTAGACCGAGCTCGACGAAGCGTAGATGAAGCGCTTGACGCCGGCGCGTTTGGCGGCTGCGACCAGCGGCTCGAAGGCGTCGAAGTTGATCGATTTTCCGAGCTCGGGATCGAGCTCGAACGACGGGTCGTTCGAAATGCATGCCAGGTGAATGACGCTATCGCAGCCCGCGACGGCACGCTCGACCGCGGCCCGGTCGCGCAGGTCGGCGTCGATCTCTTCGAGCCCGGCGGCACCGCGCAACGTCTCCAGCGGCTCGCGGCCGTAGTAGAAGCAGTCGAAGACGCGTACCCCGAAGCCGCGCGCCAGCAGCTTGGGCACGAGCATCGCGCCGACATAGCCGGCGCCGCCGGTAACGAGAACGGTCCGTTTCATCCTGGGCTAGCCTTTCTTGGTGCCGTAGAACGCGCGCACCGTATCGATCGTATACGACACTTCATCCGCGGTGAGGTGCTGGTGCGCCGGCAGCGTGATGCAGACCCGCGAATCTTCTTCGGTGACGGGGAAGTCGCCGGCATGGTAGCCGAGATGCGCGGCGGCCGGCTGCAAATGCACCGGAACCGGGTAGTGGACCTTGGCTTCCACGCCGTGGTCGTTGAGGTACTTCAGCAGCTCGTCGCGCTTCTGCACCCGCAGCATATAGAGATGGAACACGTGGTGCACGCGCGGGTCCCGATACGGTACGCGGATCATCGGCGCCATGCCGGCGAAAGCCTCGTCGTACCGTTTCGCGTGCGCACGCTTGCCCTCGGTAATGAAGTCGGTCTGCTCGATCAGCCGGTTGCCGACGACCGCTTGCAGGCTGTCGAGGCGCGAGTTGTGGCCGAAGAACGCGACCTCGTCGCGGCCGACGAGGCCGTGATTGCGGTACAGGCGCAGGCGGTCGTAGAGATCTTTCGAGGTCGTGACGATCACGCCGGCATCGCCCCAGACGTTGAGGTTTTTGAGCGGGTGGAGGCTGTAGCCCGCGGTGAGGCCCCACGAACCGGCCGGCTTGCCGTCGATCGCGGCCTTGATCGACTGGCACGCGTCCTCGAAGATCATCAGGTTGTGTTTCTGCGCGATCTCGGCGATGCGCGGCATGTCGGCCATCGCACCGGTGTAGTGCACGGGCATGATGGCCTTCGTGCGCGGCGTGATCGCGGCTTCGATGAGCTCCGGATCCATCACGAACTGCTCGTTGCTGTCGGTGAACACCGGGGTCGCGCCGGTCATCGCGATCGCGCCGACCGTGGCGATGAACGTGTTGGGCGACGTGATCACTTCGTCGCCCGGGCCGATGCCCATGAGCTTCATCGGCAGGATCAGCGAATCGGTGCCCGAGTTCACGCCGATCGCGTACGGCAGGCCGATCATTTTGGCGAAGCGCTGTTCGAACTCGGTGACCGGCTTGCCCAGCGTGAAATCTCCGGTCAACACGAGCTCGCGGATGTCGGCGAGGTAGTCGTCGAGGTTCGCGAACTGACGGTCGAGGTAGGAGAAGGGCACCTTTTGCGGTGCGTTGACGGCCGAAGTCATCGGGATCCCTCGTAGAACTCCCGGATCGTCGCCGCAACGCGGTCGAGCTGATCGGGACGAAGCGTGGTGTGAACCGGTAGGCTGAGAATGCGGTCGGCCTGGCGTTCGGTCACCGGGAACGCACCGCGCCGGTGGCCCAGTTCGCGCGCTGCGGTGTGCAGGTGAATCGGGACCGGGTAATGCACCGAGGTGCCGATGCCGCGTTCGCTCAGATACGAGCGTAGCGCTTCACGCCGTTCGGCCTGCACGACGAACGTGTGATACACCTGGCGCTCGCGCGGCGAGTCGGCCGGCAGCGTGAGTCCCGGAACGTTCGCGAGCAGGCTCCGGTAGCGCGCAGCGTTCGCGCGCCTGGCGTCCGTCCACGCTTCGAGATGGTCGAGTTTCACGAGCAAGATCGCGGCTTGCAGCGTGTCGAGGCGCGAGTTGACCGACCATTCGGCGCAGTCGTCGCGGGTCTGCAAGCCGAGATTGCGCAGGACGCGCAGCCGCGCCGCAAGGCGCTCGTCGTTCGTGGTGACCATGCCGCCGTCGCCGCACGCGTTGAGCGTCTTGAGCGGATGCAGGCTGAAGCAGCCGAGGGTGCCGGTCGAACCGACCTTCCGGCCGTCGAACTCCGCCAGAATCGCCTGAGCCGCATCTTCAACGACCGCGAGCTCGTGCTTCGCGGCGATCGCGAGGATGCGTTCCATGTGGGCGGGGCGGCCGGTGAGGTGCACCGGCATGATCGCCTTCGTGCGCGGCGTGATCGCGGCTTCGATCTTGTCCGGGTCGATGTTGTAGGTTTCGTCGACGTCGACGAACACCGGCATCGCGCCGGCCAGGCGAATGCACGACGTCGATGCGACGAAGGAGTTCGGGGGCGTGATCACTTCATCGCCCGCGCCGATGCCGAGCGCGCGCAGCGCGAGCTGTAGCGCGTCGGTCCCGTTGCCGCAACCGACGGCGAAACGCACGCCGAGCAGCGCCGCGAGGCGCTTCTCGAATGCCTCCACCGCGCCGCCGAGGATGAAGTCGCCGCTCTCGAGCACGCGCTCGACGGCGGCGAGGATCTCGGCCTTCAGCGGTGCGTGTTGCGCCGGAAGGTCGACGTACGGTACCGGATCGGAGCTGATCGCCGTCACGTTAGAACGGCCCGCGGAACGACGCGTCCGGTACGTCGAGCAGCCGGTCGGGATCGAAGCCCAGCTCGAGATCGGTCTTCGGCCGCAAGCCGTACATCGCGCGCACTGCGTTGACGATCGTTGTGGTGGACGGATAGAACGCGTTGGCGAGCGAGGGCGTCGTCGGAACGTAGGCGTCGGGCGGCGTGACGCGCACGGGGGCCGTCTTGAGACTGCCGAACGCGCTTTCGGAAACGAGTGCGATCAGTTCGGCCGCGATCCCGAACGTCTTCCAGCCCGAATCGACGGCGACGAAACGGCCGGTGCGGGCGGCGGATGCTACGATCGTTGCCCTGTCGAGCGGCTTGATCGTGCGCAGGTCGATGACCTCGCAATCGATGCCGATGTGGGCCAGCAGTTCCGCGGCGCGCAAGGCCTCGAGGGTCGAGTAGCCGCTGGCGGCGAGCGTGACGTCGTTGCCGCGGCGGGCGACGCGCGCCTGGCCCAGTTCGATCGAGTAGTGACCTTCGGGAACCTCGCCGATCGTGTTACCGAGCCAGCGGTGTTCGAGCACGATCGTCGGGTTGTCGTCCTCGATCGCCGCGATGAGCAGCCCCTTGGCATCGTGAGGCGTGGACGGCATGACGACCTTCAAGCCGGGGAAGTGTCCGTAGGTGGCCTGTAGGTTCTGCGAGTGCTGCGGCCCTTGACCCCAGCCGCGGCCCATGATCATGCGGATCGTGAGCGGCACGCAACCCTGACCGTTAAACATCGTCGACCACTTGGCCGCGCTGTTGGCGATCTGATCCAAAGCGAGCAGCGTGAAGTCGACGCGCTGGTGTACCATGATCGGACGCTTGCCGGCGAGTGCTGCGCCGATCGCGACGCCGGTCATGCCGTTCTCGGCCGTGGGCATGTCGAGCACGCGCTCGGCGCCGAACTGCGCTTGCAAGCCGGTCGTCGTGCCGAAGATCGCCTTCGGATCGGGCACGCCGAGACCCATGAGGAACGTCGACGGATCGGCCGCCATCGCGACGGCCGTTCCCTCGCGCAGTGCTTCGGCGTAGGTGATCGTGCGCGCGCTCATCAGCGGTCTTCTGCGTAGACGTGGCGGAGGAGGTCGCCCGGGGGCGGGAACGGCGATGCTTTGGCAAACGCGAACGCGTCGTCGATCTCCGCGCGCAACTCGCTCGCGATCTCGCCTTGCAAGGCCGCATCGAGCGTGCCGTCGGCCAGCAACGTGCGTTCGAGCGTGGTCACCGGATCGCGCGCGAGCCACTCCGCGACGAAGGCCGGGTCGCGGTAACCGAGGTCGTCGTCGAAGAACGGGCCGCAGTGTTCGCGGTGCCGGAACGTGTCGAACTCGAGGAACGTCGGGCCGCCCCCGTTGCGGGCGCGATCGACCGCGACCTTGGCGGCGTCGTAGACGGCGGCGACGTCGTTGCCGTCGCCGGTTCCGGTCGCCAGGCCGTTGGCGGCCGCGATCGCGACGCGGCTGCGGTTGGGGTGCTGGCGTACCGCCAGCGCCGAGTACACGGAAAAGCCGTTGTTCTCGCACACGAAGATCACGTTGAGCGCCTTGAGCGCCGCGAAGTTGAGCGCTTCGAGGAACACGCCCTCTTCGGTGGTTCCGTCGCCGAAATACACCACGGTGACGCGGTCGCCGCCGTCGAGCCGGGTGGCAAACGCGGTGCCGACGGCGATCGGCAGGCTGCCGCCGACGATCGGCGTCGAGCCGATCATCCCGACGCTGCGGTCGACGATGTGCATGGAGCCGCCGCGTCCGCCCGAGCAGCCCGTTTCGCGGCCGTAGAGTTCGGCGATGAAGGCCCGCAGGTCGCCGCCCTTGGCGAGGTAGTGCGCGTGCGCGCGATGGGTCGAGATCATGTAGTCATCTTTGCGCAGCGCCGCGCTGACGCCGACGGCGACGCCTTCCTGTCCGATGCTCAGGTGCACCGGGCAGCGCATCTCTTGCTCCGCGTAGCGGTCGGCGATCGTTTCTTCGACCAGGCGAATGCGCAGCATCTCGCGGTAGAGCGCGACGAGTCGTTGGTTGCGGCGTCCTTGCGCGATCATTTGAGCAGCGTTTGCACGAATTTGAGCAGTGCGGTCCGGTCGACGGCCGATCGGTTGCCGACGATCTGCACCTTCATCGCGCCGACGACGTTGGAGATGAAGCTCACGACCTCCGGTTCCATCTTCGCGGCGACGCACATCGAGGTGATCGCCAGGACGGCGTCGCCGGAACCGATACGGTCGACCACGCTGCTCACGAAGGCCGGGCTTTCGAATTGCTGCGGGCCGGCGAAGAGCGTGCTGCCGCGTTTGCCTTGCGTGACCAGCACCTTCGATCCGCCCATCTTGACGGCCAGCGCCTCGACGAGGGCCGCCAGCGGTGCGCGGCGGCTGCGCGCGTCGATCCGCACCTCGCCCTCGTGAATGCAGATGTAGTCGGCGCGCGGATACTTCGTGATCGTATGGTAGCCGATGTTGGCGGCGTTGATCTGCGTGTTGACGGCGAGGAAACGCGCGCGTTCGACGAGGCGTTCGATGGCTGCCGGGGTCATCAATCCGTGTCCGAAGTCGGCCACGATCGTCGCGTCGCCGTGGCCCACGCGCTCGTCGATCAGCGCGCACAAGAGCGCATCTTCTTGGGGCGTCAGCAACTCGTCGTTGAGGACGCAGACTTCGAAGAGCTTCGACTGCAGGTACGATTCGACGTAGCGGCGTTTGACGATCGTCGGCGAGTCGGACTTGTAGACGAAGTTCGTGCGAACGTTCGGCAGGAGGTGCGTGCGCACGAAATCTTCGCGCGGATCGCGATCGCCCAAATACGTGATCAGCTCGACCGAATTGCAGAAATTCGCGGCGTGATTGGCCACCGCGAGCGACCCGCCGGCGAACATCTCGGCCGAGGCGTAGCGCATCGCGAGCACCGGCTCCTTGGCCGACTTGCCCATCTGCTCGCAGTAGACGTACTCGTCGAGAATCGTATCGCCGACGACGACGGCTTTGAGCGCGCGCAGCGCTTCGATGCGCTCGACGATGTCGCTCGCACGATGACGCGAGCGGAAGCCGGCCAGGTAGTCGTTCACGTCGCCGGAGTAGGCCGGCATGAACTGGTTGATCAGCGCGGACGAGCTGAAGGAGACGTCGTCGGTGATGTGGATGCGCCCGCCATGTTCGCGGACCGCCGCTTCTTCGAGGGCGATGCCGCCCGAGACGTCGTCGGCCGGATTGCGGTAATCGGGGCCCTTGACGTAGACGTCGGGCCGGATCGTGTGAATGGCGGGAACGGCCGTCGCATGGCGGCTGATCGCGACGTAGTCGACGGCTTCGAGGGCCGCGATCGCTTCCGCGCGCAGGGCTTCGGGAAACGCCGGCCGGTTCGGGCCCTTGTTGACGTGTCTGTCTTCCGTGAGGGTGACGACGAGCAGCGAGCCTTGGGCCCGCGCTTCGCTGAAATGCCGGATATGCCCGACGTGCAGAAGATCGAATACGCCGTGGGCGTGAACGACGCATTTGCCGGCATCGCGTTCGCGCGCGACGACCGCACCCAGCTCGTCGAGTTCGCGGATCTTCGGCGCGCGGCCGGTATCGACGCTCACGGCTGCACCGGCTCTTTTTGCAGAAAGCGGAACCAGTCGCGCGTCGCTTCGGCGATCGACGCCGGTTCCCAGACCGGTGCGTCGCGCCAGTCCTCGGCATGTTCGAGCATCGTGCGCACGCCGTCGGCAAACGGCACGCGCGCCTTCCAGCCCAGCAGCGCCTCGATTTTGCGCACGTCGGCGAACGTGCAATCGGGTTCGCCCGGGCGTTTGGGAACGTAGGTGACCTCGCCCCCGAGTTGCGCGACGAGTTCGTTCACGCTGTACGTTCCGCCCGAGCCGACGTTGAGGATCTCGCCCGAGAGCGCGCTCTCGCCGGCGCACTGCACGGCGGCCGCGACGTCGGTGACGTAGGTGAAATCGCGCGTCTGCGTGCCGTCGCCGACGACGGTGTACGGTTTGCCGGCCATCCGCTGCGCGAGGAAGACGCCGAAGACGGCACCGTAGGTACCGGTCGTACGCGCCCGCGGGCCGTAGACGTTGAAGAAGCGCAGCGAGAGCGCGGAGACGCCGTAGACGAGATTCCAGTGCAGCACGATCTGCTCGCCGAGCAGCTTGCTCAGGGCGTACGGATACTGCGGACGCGTCGGGGCGGTTTCCGGCGTCGGGTAGACGTCGGGAATGCCGTAGCACGACGACGACGCCGCGTAGACGATCCGACGCACGCCGGCCGCGCGAGCGGCCTGCACGACGTTGAACGTGCCGTCGACGTTGGTCGTGAAGTAATCCTCGGGCCGTTGAATCGAGGGGACGATGTCGGCCAGCGCGGCGAGATGGTAGACGATATCCGCGCCCGCGAAGTGCGGTGCGATCGCGCTCGCGTCGCGGATGTCGGCGATCCGGACGGTCAGCTGCGGATGCGGTTCGGTTGCCGCGAGGTTTTCGCGCCGCCCGGTGCTCAGGTTGTCGATGACCGTCACGTCATAGCCGGACGCGAGGAGGCGTTCGGTGAGATGGCTTCCGATGAAGCCGGATCCACCGGTGACGACGGCGCGCAACGACATCGCCGCTTACGCGAACGCTTGCGTTGAGGCCGCGAGAAGCTGTGCTTCGATGCGGGCGCGCAACGCCGTCGCGACCGCGTGATTGATGATGAGGTGACCGTCTTCTTGTTGACCGATCGACATCGCCGGCACGATCACGCGGTGTTTGGCGGCGATCGCCAGCTTGCCGCCGGGGAATCCGCACAGGCCGATGGTCGTGCCCTTCGTATTCGCATACTCGACCGCGCGGAGCACGTTGGGCGAGTTGCCGGAGCCCGAGATCGCGATCAGGACGTCGCCGTCGTTCATCAGGTTGCGCAGCGGTTCGACGAACACGTCGTCGTAGCTCGCATCGTTGCCCCACGCCGAGATCAGCGGAACGTTGTCGGTGAGGGCGATGGCCCGGAAGCGTCGCGCGCCCGGCACCACGGTGAACTTGTTGAGGTCGTTCATCATGTGTGAAGCGGTCGAGGCGCTGCCGCCGTTGCCCACGACGAACGTGGTATGACCCGCGGCCCAACAGGCCTCCAGCGTGTCGACGACCGTCGTCACGTCACGGCGAGAGATCTCCCGAATCGCCTGCTCGATCTCCGAGAGGTACTTCTCAATCGGGTCCATGGTTAAGGAATCGGCCGTTTTCTATACAAAATTGAGGTGCTGCGGGGGTGCCCCGGACAGGGCCGGGAGCGTCAGTCCGCTCTTGAGATAGCCGTCGAGCGCCTCGTTGACCTTATGCTGGAGGCACAACGTGCCGCACATCGACTGGGCGTTGAACTCCGGCCCGGCCAGGAGGTTCATGACCTCCCAGTACTCATCGCCGGCCCAGATGTCTTTGAAGCGCTGCTCGACGATGTTGCCCATGTGGAACTTCTTGTAGCGTTCGTTGAAGAGCATCCCGCAGGGCGCGATGAGACCCGAGCCCGAGATCTGCAGCATGAAGGGCGGTCCGTAGCAGCGCTGGTAGGAGCGCTTCCCGTCGGCATCGATCTTCGACCACTTCACTGCGACCTTGTAGCCGTCGTCCGAGAGGGCCTCGGCGCGGCGCAGGGTGTCGTAGAGCGGCCGGTAGCCGTCGTAGTTCACGCCTAAGTCGCCGTCTTCGTTGTCGCTACAATGTTTGATCACGAGATAGTCCGGCCGCAGCTCCTTGCCGAGCATGGCCAGCGGGATGATTTGGTCCTCGTATTCCGGCATCAGCACCATCTGCAGGCCGATGGTCACGGCGAGATTCTTCTCGCGTTTGATCGCGACCATGTCGCGGATGTTTTGGCAGACGCGATCGAACCACTCTTCCTTGACGCCCATGATCTGGGCGTAGCGCGAGCGCTCGCCGGCCGAGATGTTGATGCGCAGATACGTGAGATGCGGCAGTATCTCTTCGAGCTTCCGGCGGTTGAGGACGAAGCCGTTCGTGCCGACCGCCATCGAGAGACCGACCTCGCTCCCGTGCACGATCGTGTCGACGAAAACCGGCGAGATCGTGCTCTCGCCGTCGGAAACGAGGCTGACACCCTTGACGCCGATCTCCGCGCAATCGTCGAGAAAATCGAAGATCACCTTGCGGTCGATCACCTGCCGGTCGTTTTCCTGGAGCATCGCGTAGCAGTAGTGGCAACCGTAGTTGCACGCGCGCGTCAGAGCCATGTCGATCGTGATCGGGGCGATGCGCTCGCCGCGCTCCCAGGCCTTGATCCGGTCTTGATGCCAGAAGATCTTGGTGCCGTCGAGGATCAGTTCGGTGTGGTCGGTCATGCCGCTCATGGTAAATTCAGTGTTCTTTCCGTAGCGCTATAGGCGGCGCAACACGTTTCCGTCTTTGACTTCGCTCATGAATACTTGCAGCGACGGCTCGAGCTCCGCGTGCAAAACGCGTTCGAAATCGCGAATGAAACGCGGCTTTTTCTGCACCGCGACGCTCTCGCGAAAGGCGATCGTCGCGCGCACTTGCTGCTCGATCGCGATCACGCGGGCGTCGTCGTCGAGCAGGCCCAGGCCGCGAATGTGCGCTTGCAGCACGGCGTTCAGCCGGGCGAGTTTCTCCTCGTCGGTCAAGTGCAGCCAGCCCGCGTCGATGCGGCGGGAGAACGTGTTTTCGCCGAAGACGCGGCCGGTTTTCTCACGGTACACGTCGGCCAGCGAGCGGACCAGCCGCGCGGGCAGATCGAACATCGCGTCCGCGTTACGGGGCAGCACGATGCCGGGAACCGGCCGCTGGCGGGCATCGGTCCGCATGCGGTATTCGAGGCGCACGACGCCGTGCTCGGCCGCCTCTTGCATCGTGAGCCCGCAGAGTTCTTCGCAAAACGTATCGAGCACGGCCGTGGTCGCGACCGATGCGGCGCCGCGATGGGCCGCTTCAGCGATGATCGGCCCGGCGTGCAGACGGACCGTCAGCGTCACGCCCTCGACCGTCGTTTCGAAGACGTCACCGTGCGCTTGCGCGCTGAGTTCGCCGCCGTGTTTGGGCGAGCCGGCGGCCGCGGCCACCGCGGCTTGGTAGGGGGTGCCGATCGCGGCCGGCGGCGCCGCCGGCGGCGCGCCCGCGATGCCGGTCACGTGCAGGATCGCATCGTCCTCGCCGCGCCGGAGCGAGACGCTGCCGATGCGCGATGCGGCCGCTTCGAGCGCGGCCAGATCGAGCGCCCGCAGGGTCGCGGCACCCAGCCGGATCGCGATTTCCGAGGTCCCGGTGAGTTCGGCCGCCTCGAGCATGTTGAGCACGCCCTTGAGCGGATTCTCGTCGGGGACCCACGTGTCGAGGTACTCCGCCGAGCGGTGACCGCGCAGAACGAGGAACAGGTTCTTGTTGTACTCCTCGACCAACGCTTCGTAGTCGAGGGGTTCGTCCTGGAGCATCACGTGCGTTAAAGTCATCGACTAGGCGGCCTCAGAGCTTTAGCGACGCTTGCTCGTTTGCGCGCTACTTGAAGAGGATTCCGGGCGCAACCGCGCGGCCGGAGACCGTGTCGGTGAGGATGCGTATGTCGCCCGAAAAGCTGCTCCTGTTCCTGGTCATGCTCTCCGTGCTGGTCGTGCTGCACGAGTACGGACACTTTCTGCTGGCCCGGCGCAACGGCGTCCGCGTCGACGACTTCGCGCTCGGCATGGGGCCCACGCTGCTCAAGTGGACGTCCAAGCGCAGCGGGACCAACTACCGGATCAACCTCTTCCCGATCGGCGGCTACTGCGCCATGAAGGGCGAGGACGGCAAGACGACCGAGGCCGAGCAGCAGCGGGCGTTCCGCAACGACGGCAAGCACGACGACGATAACTTCCAGTCCAAGACGCCGTGGCAGCGGATGGCCATCGTCGTGGCCGGTCCGGTGGCAAACTTCATCGTGGCCTTGGTCCTGCTGTTCCTGAGCGCGGCCGTGTTCGGGGTCGCCGACCGCGCGCCCACGACGAAGGTCTATCAGCTGCTGCCCGGTTACCCGGCCCAGAAGGCCGGGCTGCACCCCGGCGACGTGATCACCGCGATCGACGGCGTGGCGATGCGCGACGGCGATCAGCTGGTCCACACGATCTACGCCAGCCCCGGCAAGACCCTGCGCGTGACCTACGTGCGCGACGGCCGGACCACCAACGTCGAGGTCGCCACCAAGACCGTCCCCGACGGCCGCGGCAAGCCCCAGGGCCGGCTCGGCTTCAGCCCGATGCCCTCGATGCGCCCGGCTTCGATCGCGGAAGCGGCGTCGGCCGCCTGGTGGCAGTTCAGCGCGGTCTTCATGGGCACGCTCAACGTCCTGGGGCAGCTGGTGACCAATTTCGCGGCCACCGCCGGCCAGCTCCAAGGCCCGATCGGCATCGCTCAGGTCTCGGCGCAGGTCGCCGACTTCGGCTGGGGCGCCTACATGTCGCTCGCAGCCACGTTGTCGATCTCGCTGGGCATCTTCAACCTGCTGCCGATCCCGGCGCTCGACGGCGGCCGCGGGCTCTTCATCCTGGTCGAATTGCTGCGCGGCAAACCGGTCGACCCCGAGAAGGAAGCGCTCGTTCACGTCGGCGGCTTCGCCGCGCTGATCGTCGTGATGCTGGCGGTCGCCTACCATGACATCGCCCGCATCGTCGCGGGCCAGGCCGCGTTTTAGGGCGAAGAAGAAGCATCATGATTCGTCTGCGCCGCCAATCCAAGCCGGTTTTCCTGAAGAACAAGTCGGGCGAATCCGATTCCAAGGGCGTCTGGATCGGAGGCGATCACCCGATCGCCGTCCAGTCCATGACCACCACCGACACCGCCGACTACGAGAAGACCCTCGAGCAAGTCTACGGGCTGGCGATGGAGGGCTGCGAGATCGTCCGCGTCACCTGCCAGGACCCGCGCGACGCCGCGGGACTGCCGCGGATCGTGAAGCGCTCGCCGGTCCCGATCGTGGCCGACATCCACTTCGATCACCGCATGGCGCTGGCGGCGCTGGAGGCCGGGGTGGCCAAGCTGCGCCTCAACCCCGGCAACATCACCGACCCGGTCAAGACGCGGGAGGTCGTGCGCCTGGCGATCGACATGCAGACGCCGATCCGGATCGGGGTCAACATGGGCTCGCTGGCCCGCGACCTCGAGGAAAGGCTCGGCCACACCCCCGAGGCGATGGTCGAGTCGGCCCTGCGCCACGTGGACATCCTGGAGGACCTCGGGCACACCGATATCGTGATCTCGCTCAAGGCCCACGACGCCCCGATGACGATCTACGCCTACCGGCTCATGGATCAGCGCCTGCGCGAGCGCAAGACCCCCTACGCCCTCCATCTGGGGGTCACCGAGGCCGGTCTGCCGCGCGAGGGGACGATCAAGTCCGCCATCGGCTTGGGCG
>Ga0181536_10005745_pt1 | contig 12633 bp, 11 predicted proteins | sample PEATcosm2014_Bin_41_FD_121105 | JGI IMG/M metagenome (GOLD analysis project Ga0181536, IMG submission 121105) | Peatland microbial communities from MTU Mesocosm Facility, Houghton, MI, USA - PEATcosm2014_Bin17_60_metaG | ecosystem: Environmental > Terrestrial > Soil > Wetlands > Peat | place...
CTCTGGGAAGTCGCTTCTTTCCCTGATGTGCGCGCAATCCTTCGTTTCCCCATGGCGAGCCACGCCGTGAAGTCTTCGCAGACCTCGGCGTGAAGGAAGCAGGCCACTCGACACTTGCTACGCCCCCATCCGGCAGGGAAAAACGTCTCCTGGAGTGTCGTCGCCCCCGTCTCCCTATTCCTGCCTTTTCTTGGCACGCACACATTCCGCTATTGCCTTTTTCCCCACGAGGCGTATCCTTGGGCGCAGCATCAATCTACACAGGAGGTAAGACGAGATGCGCAAATCTGCGTCTGTTGTTGTCATCTGCCTCTTTTTGTCTACGGCCTGTCTCGTGGCTCAACGGAACGCTAGCGTCCGCATCGGCGGATCGTCTCTGCGCGCCAACGGACAGATTGCCCAGAGATACCAATACACCGGCCCCTGCCCAGTCGACCTCAAATTCGGTTGGGGCGTGATTGCCACTGCGCCCACCTCCGTCACATACCGCTTTACGCGCAGCGACGGTGGCCAGTCCCAGTCCTTCAGCGCCGAGCTTCCGCAAGCCGAACGCTCCGTGCCTCTCTATGATGATTGGCGCCTCGGCGCGAATATACCGCAGTTTGCCGACTTCAATGGCTGGGTCAATCTCATCATCGAAGGTCCCAACCACCTGGAGAACAGGATCAACTTCACCATTCACTGCCAGTGACGCAACACAACTCAATTCCATCGAACCACCGGCCCACTCTCGCCGGGAGCGCGGCACAGCCCGTCGTATACTTGCCTTTGCTCCTGGGGTGAGCGCCTTGTGCGCCTCCCCCATTGCCGGCGCAGACGGCGAAAAGCGCACCGGCATGTCCGAGCTCACCGAGCGTGCCGACAATTCCATCAAGTTTTTCAGTGACATGCTTGCCGCGCGGCCTTACCGGCCCGCATCCACCAAGGTCGGCGTGCCCGTTTACAAAGACCTCGTGGCCCAGAAACTCAAGACCGCCGAAGACCTCTGCCACGACATGATCGAGCATTTCAATCAGGCGCGCGGCTTCTTCCTGGAGGTCGTCGTAGTCCTCATCCTGCTCGTTGAGCTCGTCTATCTCTTCCTCGGCAAGGTGGCGTAGGCGGGCGCCGACTTGCGACGCAAATAACATCGTTGCCCCATCCTTTCCGCAGTTTCATCGCGGAACGGGTGGGACAGCACGAACCCACACTCCCGTACCCTTCAGGAAAAACTCTTGCCATCCCCCCACCGCCTCAATAAGAATCCGAAGTACCGGGCTCGGGGACGGGGTTCCCCGGCGCAGGCGAGTCCCCCATCACCAATCGAATACAGGCGGGTCTTGGCGGAGACCTCCCACCCTTTTCCGAAAAGAACGCGGAAAAGGATGGGGCAACCGGTCTTATTCTTTTGAGCGGAATCCATAAGGAGCTTGGCATGGCGACATTATCGTGGCAGACCTGGAACAGCGGTCCTTTCAGCATCGAGCGCAAGCCGGGCAAAGCGCCGGGCACGGTTATTCTCAGTTTCCGCGGGCCCTTCACCTTGCGCGACGCATACAGCAGCTTGCCCACCATGACTCTGAAACAGGTGCTCGAGCTGGAGCCGGCGCCGGGCGAGGATCCGCCGGTCAAAAACATTCTCGACCTGACCGCGTGCCCTTATATGGATTCGAGCGGCCTGGGCATTATCGTCTCCCACATGGTCCACTGCAACAAGAAAGGCATGAAGATGATCGCTGCGGGCATGACGCCGCGTGTGCGCGAGGTCTTCAAGCTCACCAGGGTCGACGCCGTGGTTCCCATCGCCGCCTCGGTGGAAGAAGCGGAAGCGAGCTAGAGCAGGGAACCAGCGTTGTGAGTCAGAAGCTCGCGTCACAATGAAGTTGTCATCCTGAGCGGAGTTTGCCGCGTTCTTTGCGGCAAACGAAGTCGAAGGATCTGCGGTTGCTTTTCGTCAGCGCCCCACATTCTGACCATAATGCCAGACGTTCTTCACTGAACCTATATGTCGATACACCGTAGGGACGAAGAACAAAAGCTGGCAGCCAGGAGATGGAAGCCATTAGCTATTTCGCTACTAACTATTGGCTAACAATTTACCCGCTACAAGCACGTTTTTACCCCCCCAAAACACCTCAAAAATGGCCTAAAATGACGCAAAAACACGCATCCAGGACCCTTCTTGATGCATTTGCGCGAAATTCTCTGCGAACTTTCGCAAAAATTCGCGAAATTCTCTATTCGTGTTTGCCCTTAAAGTGCGCAATTCTCATTAATTTGTCTCAAAAAATCGCGAAGCTCCAGGCCAACGCTAGCGCACCAAACGGTCGCTCCCAAGCGAACATTTGGCCATTTTGGGCAGCGCGAAATCGCACATTTCGCTTGATTCCATGGGACTTCCAGTCTCCAACCCCACAGCGGCAACAAAACGCAACTTAGCCGGCCACTCCTCAGCCGCCGCTCTCGATCCGCGCCCCCAGCTGCCGGATCACGCGATGCGCCGAGAGCGCCGCACCCTCCTGCCAGCCCACGATGTGACTGGTGTGGTCGCCGGCAAAGTAGATGCGGCGGTCGGGCGCCTGCAGCGTGGCCAGCGCCGCCTGGTCGCTCCAATTGAAGCTGATCCACGATCCGAGGTTCCACGGGATCTGGCCCCAGCTGATGTAGATGGGCTTTGTAAGTTCTTTACCATGACCGGGATGCAGCAGCTCGATCGATCGCCGCGACGTCTCGAGCTTGGCCTGCATGTTGGGCAGATGCCCGAAGGCGTAACCATTGGCGGTGGTGGTTTTGAACGCGAGGGGAGCCGTGGCCAGGATATCGGCAAGCGGTGGCGAGCCGGGTCTGAACTCCATGGAATAGCCGCCGATGACGATGCCCTTCTCTGAGAACAGGCGCGCGCTGGGATACCAGACCAGGTCGACCATCTGCTGCAGGTACGAGATGCCGCCGTAAATGTTCGCTTCCGTTTCCCAGAAGCGCGGCGCCTCCCACGCGATTTTGTAGGCGCAGTCGTACTCCACCTTGTCGAGAATCGCGCGCATCTGCGGCCCGAAGTCCGCGTCGAGACCACGCGCTAACGTGAGTGGAATCGCGCAGATACAGTAATCTGCCGTGACAGTCTCGTCTGCGCCCGAACTCGACCTGTACGTGACCGCAACGCCCGCATCGGACTGGCGGATGCGCGTCACCGCGGCATCGTAGCGGATCACGGAATCAAGGCGTTGCGCAAACGCCATGGGAATGCGATCCATGCCGCCGACGGGCTGAAACATCGTCGGCTGCCAGTCGATGGTCTCCTCGACGAGCATGCCGAACAACAAATCAGCATCGAGAAGTTCGCGCATTGCGAGAGGATCGTTGACCACGGGCTCCGCGAGTTCGGCGCCAGGTGGAATCTTGAAACCCGAGCGATCGGTGCCGCGAAATAGATGATCGGGATTGAGGTCGCCGTACTGGACAAGAAACGCGATCATGCGCTCGCGGTCGTCGGCGGTGAATTCTTCGTCGAGCGCGCCCTTGCGCATGCATTTGGCCAGCAGCTCCGAGATGTGCCCGCGCGTGTCGTTGAAGACACGGCGCTCGGGCACTGCCACGCCGCCGTTCAGCTTGTCGGCTTGCATCAGGGCGCTGCGCGAAGAGTTGACCTCGACTTCGAGCGCGACGCCGAGCTCGTGGCAGTAGCCGAGCATGGTGTGATGCGTGGAGGGCAGGCGCGCGGGTCCGGCGTTAAAGTAGTGGCCCTCCTCAAAGCTGCAGGTCTGGCGCGTGCCGTCGGTAAAGTCCACCTCCGTGCCGTTGCGAATGCTCCAGTTGCGGCCGCCGGGCCGTTGCCGAGCTTCGAGAATGGTGCACGACCACCCTGCCTTGCCCAGCTCGTAGGCCGCCACCAGGCCGGCAATGCCTCCGCCCAGAATCACCACGCGCGTGCCTTTGCCGTCGACGAGACGCAGAGGCTCGTTTTGTGCGGCAGCTTCCGGCAAGGGCAGCAAGCCGAGTGACTGCATGAGGACGAAGGCGGTACCGTATCCGCCCGCCTGGCCGGCACGCATCAGGAACTGACGTCGGGTGAGGCTCATAGTCGTAGGCTTTCTTGTGCTATTCGGGGAATGGATTGAGGAACGGGGGCCTGATGAGTGATTTATATCAGCAATATGCGGGGGTTGGATGCAAATTTCCGGATTCTGCGGCGTACCTCACGATTTCGCCGCCGTCCGGGTCAATCTGTGCCACGCGATCCTGCGCCTCGGGGCGGGCGCTGCAGGGCTCAAGCCTTTTGCCCACTGCAGCTTGCAACTGCGGCACACCGTGCGACTGGCGCCGCAGCAGTCGCCGTCACACCTGCATCACTTCCGCTTCCTTCTTCTGCGAGAGCTCTTCCATGCGCCGGATTTCGCCGTCAGTCATCTTCTGCACTTCATCCAGGGCGCGCTTCTCATCGTCTTCGCTGATCTTCTTGTCCTTGGCGAGCTTCTTCAAGGCATCGTTGCCGTCGCGGCGCACGTTGCGCACCGCGGTGCGGTGTTCTTCCAGCACCTTGTTCAGGTGCTTGCACACCTCGCGGCGGCGCTCCTCGGTCATGGGCGGCACAGGGACGCGAATGATCTTGCCGTCGGACATGGGATTGAAGCCGAGATCGGCGGCCTGGATCGCCTTCTCAATCTCCTTGAGGATGCTGGGGTCCCAGGGCGAGATGGTGATGAGCTGCGGCTCGGGCGCCGACACCTGCGCCATCTGGTTGATGGGCGTGGGCGTGCCGTAGTAGTCGACCTTGACCTGGTCGAGCATGTGCACGCTGGCGCGGCCGGTGCGCGTGGAGGCCAGATTGGCCTGGAAATCCGCGACCGCATGATCCATGCGCCGCTTCAGGTCGTTGTAGAGGTCTTTGAGTGCCGGATTGCCGGCCATGAAAGCTGTCATCGTCGATCGTCCTCGTTCGAGCGAATTTCCAACCGATATTCTACAACCCGCGACGGGTGTTATAGCGGTCAGAAATCAATGGAATGCCGTGAGAGATTCGATCTATTTGTCGCGTGGACGCCGGATCCAGAAAAGTATTGTCTCGACGAGTAGGGCGACTCCACTACAGAAAAAACCAGCCCAAAATGCGACCCTAAGCGCGTCCAGTGTCAATTGTCTCTCGAAATGGCCCACACGATGTTCCGCCCAAAAGAGACACGAAAAGAAAGCAAAACTGCTTCCAGCGAAGAATGCAACTGGGATCGCGACCGAAGCCAGCAGCGTATGGAGAAGTTCTCTTGCGCAGCCTTTCATTGAACTTTCCCCTCGATATACAAGTCCCTAAGCCGAGACTGAGACACCTGTCGCCGCCGCCTGCTCGTGCGCGTGATAGCTCGATCGCACCAGCGGCCCGGATTCAACGTGGCGAAATCCCATTTTGAGAGCTTCGCTCTTTAACTCCTGAAACTCCCGTGGTGTGTATAAACGCTTCATGGGCAGGTGATCGCGCGAGGGGCGCAGGTACTGCCCGATGGTCAGGATGTCGCAGCCCACGGCGGCCAGATCGCGGAAGACCTCGATCAGTTCATGCGTCTCTTCGCCCAACCCCACCATCACGCCGGACTTCGTCACCCCTTCGGGCCGCAGCTCCTTGGCGTAACGCAGCAGTTCCAGCGATTTTTCGTAGCGCGCGCCGGAGCGCACCACGCGATAAAGACGCGGCACGCTTTCAGTGTTGTGGTTCAGCACCTCGGGCCGCGCAGATACAACCATTCTGATGGCTTCGCGGTCGCCCTGAAAGTCGGGGATGAGAACTTCCACGCGGCAGCCGGGGGCCTGGCGGCGAATCTCTTCGATCACCATGGCGAAGACCCGCGCCCCGCCCAGCAGATCGTCATCGCGGTTCACGCTGGTGACCACTGCGTGGAGCAGCCCTAACGTAGCCACTGCTTCCGCGACCCTCCGCGGCTCGTCAAAGTCGATCGGCTCGGGACGGCCCTTGGGCACGGCGCAGAATCCGCAACGGCGCGTGCACAGGTTGCCCAGCATCATGAAGGTCGCGGTTTTGTGATGCCAGCACTCGCCGATGTTGGGGCACTGGGCGCTTTCGCACACCGTGTGCAGTCCCAGCGAGCGCGCCAGCCGCTTGAGCGAGTGGTAATTCTCGCCCACCGGGGCGCGCGCCTTCAGCCACTCCGGCTTGGGCGCAGGCGTGCGGCGCGCGGGCTCGATCTGCACCAGTTCCATCACAGCTTCATTGTAGCGGGAGCGCGATCGGACGCGGGCGCGGCGCGCCAGATCCGCGCCGCCAACCCGGTAGTGTGAGCTGGTGCTAGCGCAGCTTCTCGCGCACGTCGGTTCGCACCAGGTAGAGGAAGAACACCAGGTTCAGCAAACCCTGCACCAGAGAAGCGGGAACGTGCTGCGTCGTGAAAGACCACAGGAACGATCCTGCGGAAAGCGCGACTGCGGCCAGCGTCAGAGCCCAGGCCCAGCGCAGCAGCAGCAGCAACCCCAGTGCGCCGGCAATAAACAAGGCGGGAAAGATCAGAAAAAACGGCTGCGCGAGACCTGTGGTGACACGCATGATCATGACCCCGGCGAGCAGGATCATGTAAAGGCTGATGGCGACAAGGCCGGGGAGCTTCGACAGCTTCACGGGCCCGGCGGTGGCTTTCACGCGCGGTCCGGGCAGGCCGGCCGGGGACGGATTCGGATTGGCATCATTACTCATAGTGTGTGAAGGTAGGCAAGCAAATCGTTCAGTTGGTCGTCGGTAAGTGGTGTGCCGGGCATCGTCTGCCGCCCATGCAGGATGACTGCGGTCAGGCGCTCGTCAGTGGGCGGCGCACCTGAGGGCATGGCCTTCAACTTCGTCAGCGCCTGCAATCCGGGCCCATGCAGGGGATGCGTCGACGTGGGATAGTGGCAACGCGCGCACTTCGCCTGGTAGACGGCCGCACCGCGCGTCTCCTGCGGCGTCCACTCACTGGAGGGCTTGGAGGGCGGCAGAGAACGGCAGCCGGCCAAACCGAGAGCGATCGTGGAGAAAGCAGAAACCATAAGAAAATTGCGCAAGAACATTTGCCTCTCATGATACCGCGCATTCAGGGGCATAGCATGTGCATTTGGAGAGTGTTCCCAGTTTTGCAACGCAGCTCGCGGAGGCTGCACCGCGGCGATCTGCCGTCACTCCGCCGCGGCAATGGCCTCGGCAATGCGGTCGATAGCCTGTTGCTCGTCGTCGCTGCCGGGATAGCGGCCGTTCACCAGGATCGAGAAGGCGACCATGCGCCCGCTGGCCGCCATCACGTATCCGGAAAGCGCATTCACCTCGTTCAATGTGCCGGTCTTGGCCCACATCCGGCCTTTGAGCGAAGTGTTCTTGAAGCGGTTGTCGAGCGTGCCGTCCACGCCTGCGACGGGCAGCGTCTCGCGCCACGCCGCGCCCCACGGCTGATGCGAAGCGTAAGCCAGCAGGCGCGTGAAGGCGCGCGGAGAGATCTTGTCCATCGCGCTCATCCCCGAGCCGTCGTAGAAAAAGAAATCGTTGTCGTCGATGCCGGCATCCACCAGGAACTGCCGCACCACGCGCGTCCCCTCCTCAAAGCTGCCGTCGCTGCCGTACACCTTGCCCAGCAGGCGAAGCAGCATCTCAGCGTGCAGGTTCTGGCTGGTCTTGTTGATCACCGCAATATCCTCGGCCACGGGCACCGAGATGCGCGCGGCCAGCACGCGGCGGCCCTCCGGGGCGCCGGCAATTGTGGTCAGCTCAACGGGCGCGAGCTTCAGCGGCTTCTCGCGTTCTTCGGCAAAATCGCCCGTTCCCAATGCATACTTGTGCCGCGATTCCGGATCTCCGCTCACCTTGATACCGCGGTGCAGCAGAGCCAGCTTGAACGCATCGGCCGTGAACTCCGCCGGGTCCTCGACGGCCATCGCAACATGCAGGCCGCCGGCGGGCGCCGTGCCCCAGGCGCGAATCATCGTCAAGCCGGGGCGGCGTTCCAGGCCGGGCCGGGCCTCCTCGCCGGGTACAGTGGGCTTCATGCTGTTGTCCACCGTAAAGTAGTCCACGTCGGGCACCCACTCGGCCAACGTATGGCCGCTGCCGGCAGGATGCTCGTTGATATTCAGCTCGTCGGCATTTTCGTTGAAGGTGAGCGCGGAGATCGGCGCGCCATAGCTCCACTGCAAATCGTCCCAGCCCCACCCCTGCCCCCAGGGCTCGTCGAGAAAGTAGGTGTCGTCGCCCACCACCGTGCCTTCTACCGCACGCACGCCCGATTGCTCCACCTGCTCCGCAAGCAAATCGAGCGGCGCCATCACCTTCAGCGCCCGCTCGGTCTCTGCAGCCTCTTCCGGCGAGACCTCACTGGCCGTAGTGGTACTCGCCTGATTTGTCCCCGTCGGAGTGGTCCCCGCTCGCCCCGTGCTCGCCGCAGCATCGGGCGGTGCCGTTGTGGGCTCCACGTAGGGATAGGTACGTGCGCTGATCGTGGGATCGCCCACGCCCAGCAGAATGATGTCGCCGTGCAGTGTGCCTGCCGCGTCCACTTCGCCGTTGGCCACCACGAACGTCGTCCAGGTAAGGGTCTCCACGGGCAGCAGGGCGAAGGCTGCCGCGGTGGTGGTGAGCTTGGTGTTGGAGGCGGGCGTAAACAGTTCGGCGTCATTCAATCCGTAGAGCGGCTGCCCGTCGAGGGTCGTCACGCTGATGCCGAATTGCGCATGGCTGAGCACGGGGTCGGCGAGAATGATCCGAATACGGTCGGCAAGCGGGCCGGTGGTCGGCGCCGGACGCAGCGGAGGATGAGGCGCGCGATGCGCGGGCGCTTGCGCCTGCAAGCCTAAAACGCAAACCAAGAGGCTGCTCAACGCAGTTGCGGGAATGCGCCGCAAAATCGTCATGCCCGGAGTGTAGCAAAACACCGCTGTGCGGCGGCGTACCATCTGGAGTGAGAGCTTATGCGAAGCATCACAAATTGGCGGCTGCGCACGCGCGCCCTCGAGCTGGGCCGGCGCACGCTGGTGATGGGCGTTGTGAATATCACCCCAGACTCCTTCAGCGACGGCGGTTCTTTCCTCGACACCGAAGCTGCGCTGGTCCACTGCATGCAATGCATTGAGGAAGGCGCCGATCTTCTCGATCTCGGCGCGGAAAGCACGCGCCCCGGCTCGCGAGCAGGCGGCGCGGATGCGCTCGTCGGTGCTGGCGAAGAGCAGGCGCGGCTGCTCCCGGTGCTGGAAGAAATCCTCAAAAGGCTGCCGCACGCAGTGGTCTCTGTTGACACGTACAAGGCGGCGACGGCGCGCGCGGCGCTTGAAGCGGGCGCAGAGATCGTCAACGACGTGAGCGGCTTCACGTGGGATCCCGGCGTTGCGCTGGTCTCAGCGGAGTTCGGAGCGGGTGTGATCTTGTCGCACACGCGCGGCCGACCCGAGGCGTGGCGCGCGCAGCCGCAACTCGCCCCCGATGCGCTCATGGCCACGGTGCGCGACGGGTTGGCCGCAAGCCTCGCCGCGGCGCAAGCGGCGGGAATCGCGCCGAATCGCATCGTCCTCGATCCGGGGTACGGATTCGGCAAGCGCTCCAGCGAGAACTACGTGCTGCTCAACCGCCAGGCCGAACTTCTCTCGCTCGGCAGGCCGTTGCTCGCGGGCTTGAGCCGCAAGTCTTTTCTCGGTCACACCCTTGCGCCGCTCTTTGGCGGCAGCGATGCCCCGCTCGATGAACGCGAGAACGCAAGCCTGGCGGCGATGACGGCCGCGATCCTGCAAGGCGCGTCCATTGTCCGTGTGCATGCGGTGCGCCCCGCGGTCGAGGCCGCGCGCATCGCCGATGCCATTCTTGCCGCTTCCATTCTTACCGGATCTGGAAGCCAGTAGAATGGCCGCAGGGATGCTTCCCTTGTTCCGCGTTCACAATCCATGAAAACCCATTTTGCATTTGGCAAGAACGGCATTGACGTCGAGGTCCCGGAGGAATTCGACTGCCAGGTGGTGCGCAGCCGCGCAGCGCAAGCGCTCAACGACGTCGCCGGTGCCCTCGAAGCGGCGCTCGACCACCCCATCCACAGCGAGCCGCTCGAGCAACTGGCCGCGGGCAAGCGCACCGCAGCCATCTCCGTCTGCGACATCACGCGCCCCGCGCCGAATCGGATGACTTTACCGCCGCTGCTCAGGCGCCTCCACGCCGCCGGCATTCCCAAAGATGGCGTCACGATCCTTATCGCCACCGGCCTGCACCGCGCGGCGACCGATGAAGAGCTCGACATCATTCTCGGGCCTGAAATCGTGGCAACATACAACGTGGTCAGCCACGATGCGCGCGATTTTGCCAGTCATCGCGCCGTAGGAACCACGCGTCGCGGCACGGCGGTATATGTCGACGAGCGTTTTGCCGCCGCCGACCTGCACATCACGCTCGGCTTCATTGAACCACACCTCATGTTGGGCTTCAGTGGCGGGCGCAAGCTCATCGTGCCCGGAGTCGCGGCGCAGGAAACCATCAAAGTCATCCACTCGCCGCGCTTCATGCGCGAGCCGCGCTCCACAGAGGGATCGATCGAGGGCAATCCGTTGCACGAGGAGCTGCTCGAAGCCGCCGCGCTGGCGCGCCACGATTTCATCCTCGACGTCACCCTGACGCAGGAGCGCACCATCTCCGGCGTCTTTGCCGGCCATCCGGTCAAAGCCCACGCAGCAGGAGTGGAATTCATGGTGAGTACCTCGCTCACCCCGCTCGACGGTCTCGTCGATGCGGCTATCACCTCTTCAGCCGGCTATCCGCTCGACCTGACCTTCTACCAGTGCCTGAAGGGGCTGACCGCGGCGCAGCACATTGTCAAGCCCGGCGGAAAAATGCTCCTCCTGGCCGAGTGCGCCGAAGGCATCGGCTCGCCCGAGTACGCGCGCCTCCTGAAGGCCTATCGCGGCCACGCGGAGTTCCTCAAGGAAATCGAGAATACGCCGGTCGAAATCGACCAGTGGCAGTTGGAGAAGCTGGCGTTGACGGGGCTCAATCACGAACTGCTGTTTTACGCGCCCGGCGCCGCGCGCGAAGCGCTCGGAAGCCTGGGAGCGCATGCATTCGCCGATGTGAACCAGGCGGTTGCCGCGCTGTTGAGCGGCCTCGCGCCCGGAGCGCGCGTGGCGCTGCTGCCCGAAGGTCCGTACACCTTCGCGCGTCCCATGCCGGCCTATGCGTAGTGAGTTCGCAGTTCGTAGTTCACAGCGATTCCTGGTGAATTAAGGGGCGTGCGATCCCACCCTTTCCGCACAAAACGCGGAAAGGATGGGGCACGGAAGAAACTACGACTAAATGCTGATGCCCACCTTGTAGCGCGGCCATAGCGGACGCATCGCCGCGTGATCGACGATCGGTTCGCCGTCGCACTCCACTTCAATCACCGTGGCCGGCTGGTCGGGCGCCACCAGCGGAAGGCCCGTCAGCCGGAAGCTAAACTCGTCCTGCGTGAACTCAACCTTCTTGCCGGTTTTGAGCACGCGCGCCGAGAGCACCTTGGGTTTGAGCCCGCCGATCGCCACCACCACCTCGGGTTTGTAGAAGTCGAGCCACTCTGCCGCCGGAGTATGTCCGGGCCAGTTGTATACGTGCACGTAAAGCGTGTTGCCCTTACGCGAATAGTTGCAACTCGCATCGGCGTTCAGCGTTCCCCGTTCCGAACCGTAGATGGTCTTGCCATTGGTATCCATCCACTTGCCCACAGCTTCCAGAACCTCAATGGAAGCCGGCGGCACGGAGCCGTCTGGCTCGGGGCCGATGTTCAGCAGGTAATTCCCGCCGCCCCGCGCGCAGGTGATGAGGTTGTCGACGATGGTCTTCGGCGTCTTCCATTGGTCGTCAGCGCGATTGAAACCCCAGCTGTTGTTGAGTGTCATGCACGACTCCCACGCGCGCCCTGCGGCCGAAGCCTCAATGCGCTGTTCCGGCGTGGCAAAGTCGCCCTCCAGGCCGTTGCGGTTGTTCACAATGATGTTGGGCTGCAGCTCGAAGACCATCTCGTTCATCCGCTCCGATTCCCACTGCGCGGCGGTCAGCGGCCAAGAGACGTCGTACCACAGGATGTCGATCTTGCCGTAGTTCGTGAGCAGCTCGCGAATCAGGCCGTGTGTGTAATCCACAAACCGCCGGCGCGCCGCCTCGTCGGTCTTGCAGATGGCGCCATCGGGATGGTGCCAATCCATGAGCGAGTAGTAGAAGCCCACGCGCAAGCCCTCGGCACGCGCCGCCTCCACGTATTCCCGCACCAGGTCGCGGCCCGGGCCCTGCTTCATGGCGTTGTAGTCGGTCAGCTTGGTGTCCCAGTTGCAAAAGCCCTCGTGGTGCTTGGTGGTCATCACCATGTACTTCTGGCCGGCGCGCTTGGCCAGCCGCGCCCAGTCGCGCGCCGCATTGGGCTTGGGATGGTGATGCTTGGCCAGAATTTCGTACTGGGGAATCGGCACGCCCTCGTGCTCCTTCACCCACTCGTGCTGGCCGATGATGCTGTAGAGGCCCCAGTGGATGAACATGCCGAACTTGGCCTCATGCCACCACGCCATGCGCGCCTCGCGCGTGGCAATCTGCTTCTGGTCGGTGGCCGTGAGTGCGGGCTGCGCCGCGGGAGCTTGCGCACCCATTGCCGCGGGCATTCCCAGGCCCTCCGCCTTGGTCGCGGCGAACGCCGC
>Ga0181536_10005746_pt1 | contig 12632 bp, 14 predicted proteins | sample PEATcosm2014_Bin_41_FD_121105 | JGI IMG/M metagenome (GOLD analysis project Ga0181536, IMG submission 121105) | Peatland microbial communities from MTU Mesocosm Facility, Houghton, MI, USA - PEATcosm2014_Bin17_60_metaG | ecosystem: Environmental > Terrestrial > Soil > Wetlands > Peat | place...
AATCAACGCAGCACAGTCCTTGGAGCCGGTGACCGGCAGCAGGACCGGCCAGTCCGTTGCTCCACGAGCCTCACTCGCTACGCCCTTTTCCCCTTGGTTCCCCTTCATGAATTCGCCCTGGGAGTATGGAGCCCTCTGCAGCTTCTGCTTGACGAGACCTCGGGGTCCCGCGTTAGAATCCAGCATCACCATGAATGGAAAACGCAGTGAATCCCGAGACGACTCCGAAAATCCTGGAGGAGCTAGCCAGACTGGCAGGGCGACGCTGGTGTGCCTCGCGTAACGCTGGGGCAACCGCTCCCCAGGCGCACGCCCGCCGCCGCGCTGGCCCCGCCGGACTGGACCGACTTCATCGCCGAACCACCCGCGGCCAATTCGGCGAGTGGCTCTGGCGACTTGTTCCGTGTCGGCGCGCCTTAGTGTGAACCCTCGCCGTCAGGAGTAGTATGGCCGGAACAGATCGACCGAGGAGAATACAAAAGCCACAACCGGCCGCCGCGGGCGCCGGCCCTGCGCAGGCGCCGGTGCCTGCGGTTGAATCTGGCCCGGCGTTCCGGCTCGGCTATTGCGGCGGCTTGGACGGGTTGCGGAGCGTCGCTGTCATGGCGGTGGTGCTTTATCACGCGCGAATGCTTCCGCAGCCGTTCGGCAATATCGGGGTCCAGATGTTTTTCGCGTTGAGCGGTTTCCTGATCACGTCATTGCTGGTCGAGGAACACGAGCGGTTTGGCCGCATCCGCTTGGGGAGATTCTATCTGCGGCGGGTTCTGCGGCTGTTTCCGGCCCTCGTGGTCATGCTGCTGGCATTCGTGGCCTATCGCTGGCTCACCAGCCCGCGGGCGGCCGCCCTGGCAGCGACCCGCCAGGCGCTGACCGCCTTGTTTTATTGGACCAATTGGGCCTGCACGGCGGGTCCGCTGCGCTCGTATTCCCTGGGGCATACCTGGTCGCTTGGCATCGAAGAACAGTTCTACTTGATCTGGCCCCCGCTGCTGATCTGGCTGCTGGGCCACACTCGTTCGCGGGCCTCTATGCTCAATTGGATGCTCCTGGGCTGCTACGCCGCCGCCATCAACCGCTGGCTCCTGTTCGCGCGCTGGCCGGACCCTTGGCGGATCGACTTCGGTACAGACACGCAGGCCGATTCCCTGCTCTGGGGCTGTGCCGCCGCCATAGCGCTCGAATCGGGATTGCTCCCCCGCGGCCGCAAGGCCCAAGCCGCCCTGGCTTGGGCGGCCGTCGCATCCCTGGCCGGCCTGATCTACCTGGGGTCCGCCAAGCCCTGGAAGTACGGCCTTACTGCCTGCGTCGGCTATCCGTTGATCTCTTTTCTCTGCATGCTGATGGTGCTGGGGTTGGTCGCCGCGCCCGCCGGCCCGCTGGCGCAGGTCCTCTCGCATCCGATTCCTTCCTACATCGGCAAGATCTCCTACGGCATTTACCTTTGGCACGTGCCGGTTTTCCTCGAGACGCAATCGCACGAGTGGCCGCTCGCCAAGGTACTGGCCGTCGAATTCGGCCTGGCGGCAGCGGCGGTGCTGGCGTCGTATTATTTCCTCGAGCGGCCCTTGCTCAGGCTGAAGGCCCGTTTGCGGGATTGGGCACCTGCACGCGGTCGACTTGGCTGAGGCCGGAGAAGCATTGGAGCAAGGGGCTCTCGGCGGCGGGGGGCAGCAAAGCCGCGATAGTCTTCCAGGAGCAGGATGCGGGCCACATAGCAGCCTAGGACGCGCCGGCAGCGCCCGGCTGGGTCACAAAACAGACAAAACGCGGAAATTGCCGCCGCAACGCCTAGCCGCGGTCAGAGCATAGCTTGGGCGGTTTGAGGATCCCGGCCGAGGTGTCAGCAACGGACAGCCGTTGCGGATAGGGGGCACCCATTAGCAATCCTGGCCCTACGGCTCGGGCCCTCGAGCCCGCCGGCGCTCCTCAAGAGCTCTGGACGCGAGTTCGATCTCGAGCTCGCCGCGTCGTGCCGTGAAGAACGTCTTTATCTCCACGAGCGTGGGAGGGTGAGGAAGCAGATGAGCGTAACCCTCGTCGTCGCTTTGCGGTACGCCGCTACAAAGCCGGCTCAGGCTGGTGTCGCACTGGGATGCGACGTCCGCCTCCACGAATGCCGCCCGATAGTCCTGCAACGTGAACCCATTCCTGTCGGACGCGTTCTACACCAAACTCCAGTGTGATGTCCAGCAGTTGGGCGAACCGCGGTCGCAGCAATGCAGCGCGGATCCTCCCCGCTTCACCCGCGTTGGGATTGGACCAAAGCAGCCCCGGGTGGCCTTGCCCAATCGGCACGAAACCCTCACAGCCAACCGCAAGAGGCGGGGAGCGCCTCCTGCCCGTGGTAGAAGTCTTCCAAACCGCCATAATTCGTTGACCCTTTGTTGAACCCCGGAAGGGCTAAAACGGCCCTGTTGAACCCCGATCGGCACGCTCGATCCGAGGCGCTTCCTTGAGGCTGGACCATCGAAATCCTCTTATTTTACGGGCTTTCACCAGGGGTACACCCCACTTCGCCTGGTGATCCGCACAGGGGAAATAACGGTTTAGCAAACGGTCGCCTTCAGCCACTCGGCCATCTCTCCAAACCACGTCTGCTGTTGCAAGCGTGCGTTCGGTGTCCCCTGACGAGGGAGAGTGTGTCAAGGGCGGAACAAAGGAATCAAGTCTGCATCAGACCTGCCTTTCGACTTGGCTCTGCGAGCGGATTCCAGACGCGCGCAAATCCGAAACCCTCAGGGAGATCACTGCTCCTCGGTTGTCGTTGCGCTTCTTTCCCGGAGAAATCTCTCTTCCGCCTCAGGGACCTGCGCCAGCTTCTTGATTTGCGCCGCGCTCATCGGCCGCGTTCCCATGTCCCTGGGTTGCGGCAACTGCCATGCCTCAATGCTCTCATCTGGAGACGGATGGCGGCCGAGGAACTCCTCGGCCGCCCGCCGAATCGCCTCGGCCAACGACCACTCCCGTTGCCGTGCAAGGCGTTTGAGCCTGCGATGCACTCCTTCGGGCAACTGGATCTGTGTTCGTATCATGTAATCATAATACCATCGCCAACATTATGATGTCAGCCATTTCGCTGACTTTTTTCCGTGTCCGAGCAGTCGCGACGTGTGGACGTCCTCCATGTTTGGCACGGTGCCCGCGAGGAGCCCAAGTTCTGAGCAGCCCCATTCCGGTCCCTTGGAGCAGCCGGAAAGGACCGCCACTCGCTCCCTGTCCTGCCACCAACGGCGACGACGGCGACCGTCAGGTCGAATTCCGCGCGTCGGGGGACGCTCGGGACTCCCCGGGAATGTGGGGGAAGCCCCGCGCTCCGTGCCAGAAGCGGACAATTTGAATCCGTTGGTGCTCACGCTGTACCCGGTAGATGATCCGATAGGAACGGCAGATGATTTCGCGAAGGTCCGGCTGCCGGAATTCCGGCACCGCGCGGCCCATTTCAGGAAAGCTCGCCAAACCTTCGGCGCGGGTGATCAACTCGAAACCGAGGCGGGCGGCGGCATCGGAATTATGGTCCGCAATGTAGCGGACGATTTCCGCCAGATCGGATCGCGCCGACGGGCCAATGATTACTTGCCAGCCCATTCGGCGATCTTGGCCTTGACCTTTTCGATGGGAATGCCTTCGCCGCGATCCAGTTCGTCGAGTCCCTGCTGGACGGCCTGGCGAAACTCCAGTTCATAGATGGCGTCATCAAGCGTGGCATCCGGCGGGAGTTTTTCCGCCACGTCCAGGAGAATTTCTTTTGCACTCATCGTTTCTGCAGGGCTGGCCGGAACTTGTCCGCCATCCCGAAATCAATTTCCCACACCTCACCGGGATTGACGAGGGGTATCGTCATCCTCCATGCGGTCAAACGTCAACGCGCCATCCGCCGCCGCCTGGTTGCACAGTTCAATATCCTGGTTTTGCACCGCCAGTTCGAGCAACCCCTGGCGCACCGGCCGCAACTGAGCCTCGGTCAGCCTCGGCAGGTCATCGATAATTTCGGTCGCGCTCATTGTTGGAAGTTAATGCGTGTGGGCGGGCTTGTCAGGTCGAAAGTTGAATCCTGGACACGAGCCGCGTGAACCGTAGCGGGAGGCCGTTCCGGCATAAGCCGGCCATCCGGGGGCTGGGCGCCAACGTGGCGATCAAACTGGGCATCTGGGCGCTCGCCGAAACCTTCCGCTCCAATTGAGCGGCTTGAACCACGGGCAGGCTGGAAACGGCCTGCCCTCCTTTTTCACCCTATGAAAACCCGCACCAAGCGACCCGTCCCCAGTACCCAGCATTTCCGCGACGGGACTAAGGAACAGTGGCCCGCCCAGCTTGCTTACGCGATCTGGCTTGCCGTGCCCGCTGTGGCGCTCCGGACGGCAGGCGACAAGCGACCCGTCCAGCCCTGGGAATTCCAGGCTGGCCGGAGACAGCGGCGACCAGAGGAGCCTTGCCACTCTGGACACCACGCTGGCATTGTCGCTACGCTTGGCCTTCACGCTCCGCGCCCTTTCTGGCAGGCGGGAAGGAAAGTCGCTGTGAAAACGGTGTGGTGGTTCACACGTCCCCACTTGTTGAGCGGCCTCGCTGGGCCGCTGGAAGCCTGCTGCCGGTCCGCCTCCAAGTGAAAAGTTATGGCCTGATAGCCCTCGCACGGATCGCCTCAACGGGCTCTGCCCGCGAGGGTCCGATTCAAAGAACGAAAACGCAAGATCGACCCAGCACCGGCACGGCGGTCGAAAGCATTCTACCGCGTGGGTAAGGTTTTCCCGTGAGTCAACGCGCGGTTGGAGAGTTGCGGGGAGAACGGCTTAGAAAGAAAACCGGACGTACAACGTTTTTTTTACTTGACCAGTGCCCTAATGGCTGGCTGACCCCTGCGCTTCTCCGGGGCAGTTTCTGCTTGCGGGTGACGCGTGATGGGTCATCATGGCGAACACATCCGCTCCTCAGCGCGACCAACTTCGCGTCACGGGAGTCGGAAAGAATCAACGAACAAAACATATGGCAGCTTACGTAAATGAATTCCAATCTCCTCATTTCATCGAGGAGACCATCATCAAGTCTGCAACACATGAGACGGTTGGTAAAATCCGAGTGAAGCCGGTATCGTTGCTTTGGAAGCCCAAGGGAGAGCATAAGTATTATGCTATAGGCCTTGATGAATTCGCAGCTTGGATTACGAGAAAGGAGACTGGTGCGAAGCGCACGGTGAGCTGACGGAAGTCGATTGGAACCGGTTTCGGTATGCGACGGCGTGACCGTTGACTGGAACCGCCCCTCCCGTACATTCTGGCTCTGTGTCCTCTGCGCTTGCTGACGCCTAACCAGAGACCCTGACTGCGGCGCGAGGTGCGCTTTCCGGCCGGTGAATGAGGGCGGTGCAAGTCGGCGAGCGCGACGAGGTTTGGCGGCGGGCGGGCGACGTTCCCGCTTGACGATCAGAAGCGGGAATGTTCTGATGTGTCGGTCATCCGAGTTTTGTGAGTGGTGTAGTCCGGCAACACATTTCGGCGCGAATTCTTCCACCGGGTGCTCGAGGAAACAGCACTGCACGCCTCATATTCACTGGTCCGGTTTGGGATGCTTGGAAGCACGACATTTTCTTTTGCATCCACGGCGAGTTGCTCACTTTGGCCTGCGGACTTTGTGACACCTTGTTACTGCCCAGGCATGAGGTTTCACTGGAGCTGGCAGCTTTGGACGCCGAGCCCCTCCGATCACACGAGGTCGCTCGGCTCCTGGGCCTGATTTTTCATGGGGAACACGTAAACCGCGCTGCTTCGGGCAGACAAACGCCAGAGATTCCACCCAAGACGCCTGAAATCCTGCACGAGGTCCTTTCGAGTCTGCCACTTCGCAACCGTCTCGTGCTCCGCCTTGTTCTTCGGGGCAAGTCGGCGGCCGAAATCGGATTAGCCGTCGGACAATCCGATGACCGGAACGCTGGCATCTCCGCCACGCGCGTGGGGCAACTAGCGAAGCAGGGCGTTAGGATGCTCCGGCATCCGCTCCGGGTAAAGCGGATCGTCTCCTCCCTGCCCATGAGCAAGTGGTCTGGCTTTTTGAGGCCGTACCTAAGCGGAGGAAAGCCGGAATGCTCTTAAGGAGGCTGCGTGGACTACCGTCGGAAGTTTGGTGCCCTCTTTTTCTGAGCGGGCTGGGGATGGGGCCGGGGTTGGCCTGAGATAACGCCCGAAAGCGGCCGTCATCGAGCTCCGATAAACCAGACCGGCATGTAATCCTCATCACCAACCGGAAGAGGCGGCGAGCGTATTCCGACCCGTTGTAGCGGTTTCTCTCAGCGGCAAGCTGAAAATGCGGTGAAACCGCCGGTTTGAAAATGCTGGCTTCTTCCGGCTCCGTCTTCTTCAAACCCTTACATTTCAAGGTGTTCTTCCGTTTTCTTCCCAAAGGCGATCGGGAGATCCCAGTCGGGGTGCGTTACAAGACCGCTGAGCGCTGCGTTACAAGACGCCTGACCGGCGTCCCGAGCCCGTCCACGTGGGCTTTTCGCACAGCCGGGTCTGCGTAACAAGGCCCCTTCCCAAGGGGACCTGGCCAGGGTGCCCGATGGTATTTCCTGCGGAAACAACGGGCTGCATTTTCAAACCGGCGGTTTTGGTGCATGTTTGCGCCGTCGCGCACATTTCTTAAGACTTCCCTTGAGCCGCTGAAACGAAGGGGGTAAAGTCGGCGCCTGACAACCTATGAACATTAGGACACGAAATTATGCTCGCCCATTACCTTGACGTTGCGATGGAAATGGCCAAATACGAGATCGTCCAAGACGACGCTACATACTGGGGCGAGATCCCCGGGCTCCAGGGAGTCTGGGCCAGGCAGCAGACGCTGGCTGGGTGCCAGCGGGAACTGCGCGAGGCCCTGAGCGACTGGGTCGCGCTTCGGCTTAGGCTCGGGCTGGACATACCCGAACTCGCACAGATGAACCTCAACCAAATCGGAACCGTTACTCATGGCTAAACTGACCCCGGTTTCGCGCCGCAGATTCATCCAGCGCCTGCAGGAGCTTGGGTTTGAAGGGCCTTTTGCCGGCGGCAAACACCCCCAGATGAAACGTGGGAACCTTACGCTCATCATTCCCAACGAGCATGAAGGAGAAGTCGGCCCCGGGTTTCTCGCTCGTTTGCTGAGGCAAGCGGGGGTTTCACGCGAGGAGTGGGTGGGTGAAAAGTGACTTGGTCTCCGTGCTTTTCAAAACCTCGGCGGGCGCACATGTCCGGGTGCGAAATTAAAACCACCGGGTGCTCGCCCCGGAGAATCGAGGCGCCAAACGTCGCCGACCGGGACGCACCGAACGACCCGCCCTCAGTACCTTGCATTTTCGCGGCGGAAACAAGCAGCAGTGGGCCGCCCAACTCGACATGGCTCGGCACCTTCGCTGCCCTGCGCACGTGAGGCGTGATTCTCGGCCTTCGCCAGCATCTTCTGAACTCGCGGCTGCGCGGCCTGATGTGCCGGCCGCCCGGGCGAAGACCAAAATGAACCAAGCTATGGTTGAACCCCTTTTCAGTTGGAAATCACCACCGGCGGACCCGGTAATAGCGTTGCGCGCCCGCCGCCGTGCCATCGCTCAAGACCTGAACGCTGCCGTTGCCGGCGGTCAATGGCAGCGCCGTCCACGCGGCATCTGCCAGCGAGTTCCTATATTCCAGCCGGTAAACCCGGCCGCTTTGAGTAGGCACCGAACAGGTGAAAACACCGCCGCTCCAGCCAATGTCCCGCGGCTGGAGCTCGGGCAGCGGCGGGCCGTTCCCGAAGAGCGCCAGGTCGTGGTCGGAACCGGCCGCAATGGCTGTGGGGTTCACAAGGCCGACGGGCACCACCGGTGGAAAGAAACTGACCCCGTTGTAGTACTCCCCCCAAACGACGACAATGCCGTCTGCTGCCAGCGCAATGCTGTGATAATCCCCGGCGCCGATGGCGACGGCGTTCGTGAGCCCGGCCGGGACGCTGGTCTGGCCGTTGGCATTGTTACCCCAGGGGACGATGGTGCCGTCGGCCTGGAGCGCCAGGTTGTGGAGTCCGCCGGCGGCGATGGCGATGACATTGCTCAGCCCGGCGGGGACACTGGTTCCCACGGCGGCCACAGTCCCGTCGTCCAGCAGCACCAGGTTGGCGTAATCGCCGGCGGCAATGGCCACTATGTTGCTCAGACCAGCAGGGACAGTTGTGAGGGAGCCCCAGGAGAGGGCGGTGCCATCGGCCTCCAACACCAGGCACTGGTAGCCGCCAGCGGCGATGGCCACGACGTTGCTCAGGCCCGCCGGCACGTTGGTCTGGCCGTAAGAATTGTCCCCCCAGACAGCCACGGTTCCGTCCGCCCGCAAGGCCATGACGTGATCCCCGCTGCGGGATGAGATGGCGACGACGTTGGAGAGGTTCGCCGGGACGTTGGTCTGGCCGTTGTCGTTGTCGCCCCAGGCGACCACCGTGCCGCCCGCCTTGATGGCCACGCTGTGGTGCCAGCCCCCGGCGATGGCTATCACGTTGGTCAAATTAGGCGGCACGTTGGTCTGGCCGTATGAATCGTCACCCCAGGCCGCCACTTCAGACAGCGTGAGCGCCGCGCTGGTGCTGAGGACCGTACCCACTTGGCTCGTCACCACCACGCTGTAGGTCCCGGCATCCGGCCCCTGAACGTTGGTGACCAGCAGTGAGGCGTTGGTTGCGCCGGGGATGCTTTGGGCGTTGAACTGCCATTGATACGCCAGCGGCGGCGTGCCGGCGGCGGTCACGGAAAACGCCGCCGTCAGGCCGGGCGCTACCGAGAGGCTGGCGGGCTGGGCGGTGATGAAGGGAGCCGCCGCCCCGGGCGTGTAGCTGACCTGGTCGAGCCAACCGGCGTCCTGGCCCGCGCTCCCGCTTGCATCCTTGGAATACGTCCACTCGACGACCTGTGTCCCCGAGCCGAGATAGATTGTCTGTGGCTGCCAGTCAACTGCGCCGGAGATGACCGCCTGGGTGGAACTGTTGGCAGTTAGGCAAAGAAGGTCGTGGTTTGTCAGCGAGGACACCTGCCACCAAAAGCTCAACACCCCAGGGCCGGTGAGGGTGGTCTGGAGGGTGGAAGTTTGATCATTGGTGACGGCGCCGCTTTGCGCCGCGGCCAGGCCGTCATGGGTCACCGCTGTTTCGACGAACCAAGGGGCATCCCCGCTGGTGGTCCAATCCACATTGGTTGTGCCCAAGGCCCGGTCAAAATCATCGGTCGTCAACACCGTGATTGTGAATGAGCAATGCATGACATTGGTGCCGTAAAGGGCAGTGACGCCCACGGTATCATCTCCGGCGGGAAAAGCAGAGCCGGGCGGCGGCGAGTTGCTCACGCTCGCTCCTGGCGTGGCGAAAGGTGCGGGATAATCGACCACGGCCGAACCCTGGCCAACCGGAGCCACTGTCACCATGTTCGATGGGCAATACAAAAACGGGCAGGCGACCGGAGGTGTGGAGGGTTCGAACTCGAAAGCACCCATATCCACGAGGGCTTGGTCACCAGGGCGCCCCGCCACGATGCGCGGCCCCCCGTCAGAATCCGTCGTCGGCAAGAGCACCGCGCCGTTTGTGCCGGCGTCGATGCATGGCGAACCCACGAGTAAATGGAAGTCACCGCTAGGCTGGCAGGCGAAGAAAGGATTAGCGGAAATATTGCCGTCGATTCCGGTCAGGTTCGTGACCCCCGAGTAGGCCGCGCCGCCGGGAGAGTAGATATCATTAAACTGAATCGCAGGGAGAGCCGAGCCGCCAACAAGAAGAACTGCAGGCTCGCCGACCACGACATTATTAATGACCTGCGCGCCTTCTACAAAGGCGACTGACGCGACACCCCAGATGCCCGCCCCTCGATTGCCAACGATCGTATTGTTGACCAACCAAGGACCGGCCTGGCCATCCTGAGATAGCCATGCGACCCCATTCCCCTCGTTCTGGACGATCAAGTTTTGAACGACGCTGGCACTCCAACCCAGCGCCACTCCATCCCCATGGTTCCGCCGAACGAGATTGTTTAGTATGGTTAGAGTACCCCCTCCCGATGAGTCAACTCCCCCTCCATTATCTTCCAAAGAGTTTCCCTCCACGAGGGGGCTCACGAGGGCGTTGTCAGGAGAGTACACTTGGATGGCGACCCCGGAGCAGCCCTTGATGGCGTTGCCACGGATGATCGGCCAAGGAGGTAGAGTGACCCAGGCCACGCCGCTATAGATTCCCGTGCCGCAATTGACGATGACATTTGAGGTAATCGTTGGTGAGGCGCCGGAAACCGAAACGCCCACCGCGGCGTTGGTGATCGTGAAACCGGACAGGACCGCGTTTGATGTTTCCCCGGAAGCGAAGGTGACTGCCGACGATCCTGAGGGAGGGTTGATCGCCGTGACCACGGGTCCTTCAGCACTGACCACCACGGCACGCTTGCCCTTGAAATCAATGGACTCGTTATAAGAACCTGGAGAAACCAGCACAGTGTCCACCGTCAGGACACTGGCATTGTCGATGCCCGCCTGAATCGTGGCAAAATCTCCCGGAATGCGTATGGTTTTGGGCGCCGGAGCCGGTGGCGCGAGCTCTGAGCAGTAGCGCACCTCGCCCGTCATTTGCGGCGCGGTACACTCGCATACATCCGTAAACGTCATCCAGAGACGATCCACCTGTCCGCTGCCGTTCGTGCCCAACTCCAGGATTTGAAAGGTGCCGCACTCCCTATTGCACGGGCCAACGTCGGCAACGATGTCAATGCCAGGAGCACTCCCATTGAAGGGCCATCCCACCGCGTTGGTATAGGTCCCTACGGTCAGGTCCGATCCCTCCGGGCCGGCAAAAGTGAACGAGAAGCCGAATGCGCCCACCCCAATTGTTGATGGCGGACCCGAAAGCGAAATGTCCTCAACGTTTGTCGTGACGTGGATTTGCGCCTCGTACCCGCTATAGCCGTTGGGGGGCTGGCAGACAAATAAAACAAGGTTGGACTGAGCGTCTGCGAACGCACTTGCGAACAGCAAGCCGCTTACAACGAAGGTAAAACGTGAAAACATAGCCCGTTTTGTTGGGATTGATGGGGCCACAACACAGGCAGGAAATTGCTCTTTTGCCGCGCCGCCGGGTATTAACGCTAAGCGAGCGAGGGAGAATTGGTTTTCGGTCCCACTCATTATGAGCGTATGCTGCCAGGGGATTAGCAGAGGGTCAACAGGACAGTCTTGCCGGTCTTGTGGTGGTTTCGGCGCAACACGGGGGGCACTGGCGCGCGGTCGCGCCTGAGGACCGGGTCGACGACTGAAAGCTGCGCGGCGACGGAGGCGGGTCTCGGCCGACCTGAACGGAAAGATGGCGCCGCCGCGGGAAGGGCCACCCGCGGACCGGTCTAAGTGCGCATCTGCGAACTTCCATATCGTTTCCACAGTCGCTCCCTTCCCCGCGTCTGAGAAAGCGTGCGAAGAGTGCAAGCCGAGCGCAGGACGAGCACGAGGCTTGGACAGCAGGTGCCCAGGGCGGCAGCCAGGGCCTTAGCAGGTCGCCCCGACGCCACGGGCCCCAGTTTCGAATCGCGTGGCAGGGCCCGGATCGGCCATGGGCCCCGGGGTGGAACCCGTGGTCAGCATCCGGTTTTTCTCAACGGGCAAGGGATGTGGGGCGAATTGGCCTGGGTATCCCCAATAGCGCCCGTCATCGGGCTCCGAGGAACCCCCACCGGCACGAAACCCTCTTCGCCAACCGGAAGAGGCGGGGACCGCCTCCTGCCGGTGGCGGCGGTTTTCCAAACCGCCATGATTCGTTGACCCTTTGTTGAACCCCGAGAGGCCAGAAAAAGTCGATGCCACCGGTGAAACGTGGATAGCCATGGCAGATGACGGCCGCGCCCGGACACTCAATTCCAAGCGGCCGTGACGTGTGTCCAAGTAAACCCAGAACGGCACTTCTGCCAACCGAGATTGTAAGATTGTCGGACTGACCCTTTCAGAAGTCAGGCTCGCCAGGCGCCTGTGGGCCGAAACATTGTTACTACTTGGCGACGGCTGCCGAGAGAATGGAGGCGAACCGCTACCCATCACCGTAAGATGCTTGGCCATAGATGGTTGCGACGGTCCATTGCACAGCCGTTGATCGTGTGAGAATGTCCGCAAACGGGTAGCGTTTCAAATCTTCGATCCTCATAGTGAACCCAAGTTAACAACCCGATTTCTATCGAATTGGCTGAAGTGGAATTCGTTGCCAAGGGTGGGAATTGGAGATCAATAAACCATGAAAATGAAGAACAAGGCTATTAAAGGCGCATTGCTCATTCTGAGCATCGGGGCCGCCTGCGTGTCGCCCGCCAATGCCGCGATGATATTGACGCTGACCTCCGGGTCATCAACCACGGGGCCTCTGTCGGATAATGGCAGTGGCGCCATTAGCGTTGCCTTCGGCACTACAGTGGGGGGCTGGAGCGTCGATGCGGCGAACGCCTATGGTGCGCCAAATACAACATTCGGGTACACTTTCACTACGCCGGGAATGCTTTTTGAGGGGGTTTTAAGCTCACCGGCATCAGGCACGCTTACGGCCGACCTCTCGGAGAGCGGTTTCACCGCCCCGAGTTCAGGTACCCTTGCGATCGTACTCAACGACGCCGGCGGTACTTACCCCGTATC
>Ga0181536_10005751_pt1 | contig 12626 bp, 11 predicted proteins | sample PEATcosm2014_Bin_41_FD_121105 | JGI IMG/M metagenome (GOLD analysis project Ga0181536, IMG submission 121105) | Peatland microbial communities from MTU Mesocosm Facility, Houghton, MI, USA - PEATcosm2014_Bin17_60_metaG | ecosystem: Environmental > Terrestrial > Soil > Wetlands > Peat | place...
ACGATAAACGGCGTGCGTGTGGTCTCGTCGGGAGATGCGCCCGATTCGGCTTCGTCGCGGATGAGCGCGAAGAAGCGCTTGACCTCGTCGCCTTGGCCGACGAACAGCTCCTCGCATTGGTCGACGGGAATCACGACGGTGGGAAGCGGCGCGCGCTCGTCGACGCTCTGCCCGCCGCGCCGGCGCAGCGCTTCGACGACCGCGCCGAGCCCGCGCGTCTTGCGCAGCTCCTCGCGGATGGTCGCGCGTGAGACCGCGACACCTAGCTCGAGGTGGAGCGCGTCGAGGCTGGCGACGAGGCCTTCGGGTCCTTCCAGCACGCTACGGCGCGGCCGCACGATCGGCGCGACGAGAAAATGCTGGGAGTCGCGCTGGAGGCGCGGCATCAGCCCAGCGCGCATGAACGACGACTTGCCCGCGCCCGAGGCGCCGACGATCACGAAGCAATTCTCGGTGAGGCTGTCGCGCATTACGCGCAGTTGGCTGATCGCGTCGAGCAGCTCGGCGTCGCGGCCGAAGAACACCGCCGCGTCGACGGGCTCGAGCGGTTTCAAGCCACGATAGGGCGCGCGGTCGGGATCGCGCTCGGGCGGCCATGGGAACGCCTCGGCGGTAAGGCCGGCGCGCTCGAGGCCGAGCTTCAGTTTCGCGAGGCCCGAGGAAGAAAGCGCCACATCGGTGGCCGCGACGGTCTCGGAGCTCACGTGGAACGAGACGCGGTCGCTCTCGATCGTCAGATAGCAGAGCTGCCATTCGCGCTTGATCAGGTCGGGCACCTCTTCGAGCGTGACTTGGGGATCGATCAGCACGCCGATGAGCTGCTTGCCGAGATGGCGGGCGAGCCGCATCTCGTCCAGGCACCAGGTGGAGGCGAGCCAATTTCGCGAGATCAGCAGGATCACGACCTCGCAGACCCGAGCGGCCTTGCGCAGCGCCATCTCCCAGCGCTCGCCGGGCGCAATCGCGTCGCGTTTCAGATCGAGGAAGTACTGGCCACTCCAGCCTTCGCGGTCGAGCCATTCCGTCAGGGCAAGCGCGTAAGCGTTGTCGGCGCTTGAGTGCGAGATGAAGATCTTGCTCAACCTTGCCTCGATGCCCCCAACGGCCGCCGCCTGCGCTAGGCGGGTTGCGCCAGCGCGAATAAAGAATACTCGGCGATAACCCTGAAGCCTATGCTTTCGTAAAGCGCGCGACCGGCGGCGCTGGAGTTGAGATAAAAGCGTCTGACGCCGGCGCGGCGATATTGCTCCAAGAGCTGGGTCAAGAGCGCGCGGCCTGCGCCTTTTCGCTGATGCTCGGGATCAGTCGCCATCAACCAGACGCCGGCCGACGCGCCGGTGCGGATGAGGGTGATGGTCGCGTTGGGCCCGCCGCCGTCGGAGCCGATGAATGTCTCGACCGAGCTCGCCTCGGTGCAGCTCGCCTCGAAGACCCGCGCGATCGATTGGCGCGGAATATCGAATGCGCGCGCCTGAAGATCTCCGGCGATCGCCGCCTCGCGCGGGTTGGCGACGCGTTCGATCTTAGTGGCGCGGCTGGGTTCGATGGGCGCGGTCGCGCGCAACACCATCATCGGCAGCGCGCCGGCCGGCGTGAGGCCCAACCGTTCGGTGGAGGGCGCGAGCTCTCGAGCGACATGGGGTGTGAACGCGGCGACGAGCGGCAAGCGGCGTCTGCGCGCCGTGTCGATCGCTTTGTTCAGGAAGCGCTCGGGCTCCGGACCAGGGCCGACGAGAAGCAGGTTGAGATCGGACACTTCCTCACCGCTCATCAAGAGCGCCGAATTGTGCGTCATCCGCACCAGTAATCCCGGGGCTTCCGCGATCAGCGCGATAACGCCGCGGGATGTCAGGCGATTGATCTCGAGGACTTCGTCCGATCCGGAAGTGCTAAGACGCGGCACGTTGTCTCCCGATTAGCTTCAATGAGACTAGGCATCGAATATTACATGCCGCGACGTACCCGCCGACACGAGAAACTCACGTCGCGGCGCGGCAGTGTTCGGCAAGACGGCAATTTCCACGATTCCATCGTGCGCAGATTCGTGGTGGTGTCGATCTGATCGCGATTGTTGCGCGCCGGGCAGATAGAGGACGCCTTCGACGTGACAGGCCGTCGGCTCGTTAACCCGCGCGCCGCGCCCGGGGGGACTGGTTGCCCGCCGAGAAGAGACGCTTCCAACGTATCCTTAGGGTCAACTCGGGTCAATCGTCCCTTCGCCGCGAGTTACCGCGACGGGTGTGCCCGACACGTAAAGCGCGGGATCCCGTGTCGGATCATCGCCGCTCGGGCCGGCGTCGCGCCGCGGCTACGACGCGATCCAATAGGTGAGCAACCCCGAAACGAACGCGCCCATGATCGTTCCGGCCGCGATGTCGGAGGCGTAGTGATGTCCGACGGCCAAACGCGACCACGCCATCGCGGCCCAGACGGCCAACCCGAGAGGCCAAGCTCCCGGCGCGACGTAAACAATCGGCGTGAGTGCGGCGCTCAGCGTCATGACGTGGCCGCTGGGAAAGGAATATTTGTCGAGCGGCGGGGGCGAATAGGCGAAATCCTCCTTGACGTCGCGCGGCCTCGGGCGCGCCGTCGCCCTCTTGACGATCGGGTAGATGCAATGCAGCAGGACAATGCTTGCGGCCGCGCAAAGAATGATCGTCGCGGCTTCGTGCGGATGGAAGAGAATCACCGCGCCGACGATCAGGAGATAAATCGGCCCGTTGCCCAGTCGCGACACGGCGTTGGCGGCGGCCACGGGCATGCGCCGGTCCGGCCGCAGCGCCAGAGCGTGCGCGATAGGCCACTCGATGGCGCCGATCCTGTCCCAGCGGGAGCGCCCGCCACCCTGCACGTCCCTTAAATCATTCAGCATTGGCCGCCGAACCAATTTCAAGGATGCTTTTTCTGACGCTAACACATTTGAACAATACGCCGTCAATGTGACAACACAAAATCAACAATCGCGAATGTGACGCGCCCGCACACGGCCCGACGCCTCCTCGCGGATGCGGTTTCGCTCGGTCTCCCTTGATAAGGCGGGCCTTTGTCCGCTCTTGCAAATTCGCGCTCAGCCGGCGGCCATCGCCTAGGCGCGAAATATATTCTCGACGAACTGCCGCGCCGAGGCGCGCAGGCTGAAATTGAGCGCGCGCGCGCGCGCCAGCTCGCGCGGAATCGCCAGGGCGGCGAGCGCGGCGCGCTTCAGGTTGGCGTCGAGCACGCCGGCGCCGCTGTTGCCGATCACGTCGAGCAAGCCGGGCGCCGGGAACGCCGCCACCGGCAGGCCGGAGGCGAGCGCTTCGAGCAGCACGAGGCCGAACGTGTCGGTCAGGCTGGGGAAGACGAACACGTCGGCGCTGGCGTAGGCGGCGGCGAGCGCCGCGCCGTGCATCTCGCCGACGAAATGCGCCTCGGGAAAGCGCGCCTGGAGACTTCGTCTCGCCGGACCGTCGCCGACGACGACCTTCGAGCCCGGCAAGTCCAGAGACAGGAAAGCGCTCAGGTTCTTTTCGATCGCGACGCGCGCGCAGGTCAGAAAAATCGGTCGCGGCAGGTCGAAGACGCTCGCGGCGTGCGGTCGATAGAGATTGCAATCGACGCCGCGCGACCAGCGCATCAGGTGGGCGAAGCCGCGCGCGGAGAGTTCGCGCTCCAGCGTCTCGGTGGCGACCATCATGCCGACGCCGGCGTTGTGAAAGCGGCGAAGCAGCGCGTAGACCAGACCGCGCGGCGCGATTCGCCGCACGGCGAGATATTCGGGGAAGCGCGTATGGTAGGCCGTGGTGAAGGGGCGCCCGGCTCTGCGGCAGGCGATCCAGGCGCAGATGCCCAGCGGGCCCTCGGTCGCGATGTGGACGAAATCGGGTTTGAGGTCTTCGATGCGGCGCGCGACGACGCTCGGTCGCGTCACCGCTACGCGCAGCTGGCGATAGGTCGGCACCGGCGCGGTGCGAAATCCGGCGGAGCTCAGGACATCGATCTCGACGCCGAGCGACGGCGCTTCCCGCAATAGGGCTTCGATCGAACGCACGACGCCATTGACCTGCGGCAGCCAGGCGTCGGTGACGATGAGAATACGCCTCGAAATGGGAGCCTCGAATCGGATCGCGTCGCCGGGCGAATCGGCCAAGAGCGCCGGCGCTGCCGGATCGCGATCATGGTCGCCGAGGCGGGCAACCTCAATCCGGCCGTCGCGATTTCGGCCGCGGCTTCTCGACGCTTCGCTCAATGCAGTCGCGGCTTCTTGAGATGGCCGCTGCGATCCGTCGATCGGATGTGCAGCCGCAACGCGCGGTCGTCGCGCGTCAACTCGATGGGAATTTCGACGCCGGCGGGGCCGCAGCGCCAAACCTTGCGATAGAAGTCCGCCAGGCTCGCGACCGCCGAATCCCCGACGGCGGCGACGATATCGCCCCGCTGCACCCCGGCGGCGGCGGCCGGGCCGCGTTCGGCCACCGCGACGACGATGATTCTGCCGTCGCTCTCCGTCGAATAGAGGCCGAGCCACGGCCGTGGCGGCCTGTCGACCCGGCCGAATTTGAGCAGATCGGCCAAGATCGGCTCCAAGAGGTCGATCGGCACGATCATGTTGACGTCGCGATGCCGGTCCGGCGCGGTCGCCTCCTCGACGTGGAGCGAGCCTATGCCCAACAGCTTGCCGCTCGCGTCGATGAGGCCCGCGCCGCCCCAGAACGGATGCGCGGGCGCCGTGAAGATCGCCTCGTCCAAGAGATACTCCCAGTAGCCGGCGAATTCGCGCTTGGCGACGACTTGCGCGCGCATGAACTGCTTGCGCCCGCCCGCCGCGACGATCACCGGATCGCCGCGCTTCGCCTCGCTCGAGCGGCCGAGCTCCAGCGCCGGCAAGCCGAGCCGGTCCAGCGCCTGCACCAGCCCGAACCCCGTTTCCGGATCGACGGCGAGCGCGTGGGCGGGCGTCAGACGACCGTCCGCGCTGGTCAGCCAGACGCTCTCCGCCTCGGTGATGAGATACCCGATCGTCAGCACGAGCCCGTTCTCGTCAATCACCACGCCGCTGCCCGCCCGCTTGACGCCGAGCGTCGGAGCGGTGAAGCCGTCCTCCGGAATCTCCGACTGGAGCGCCACGACGGATTCGAGCGCGCGATTCAAGTCGAAGCCGAATTCCTCGGGCCTCGGCGGATCGGGCGGCGACTCTTCCCATCGGGACTTCCCGACCATTGACGCATTCCTGACGGTTGCCCTGTCGGCTGCAAGGCGCTGATCGGCATATTACCGTCCCGATGCGACGGCCGCAATTTCGGATGTCGGATCGCTCGGGCGCCGGGGCGCGCGCTACGGCTTTTTCGACTTCAGCTTGATCGTTTCGCCGTCGACCGCGAACGCGCCGTAGCCGCGATGGTGGATCGTCTTGGCGTCGCGATGCCCACGATCCGCCCACGCCTGCACCACTTCGAGGATGAAGAGGTTGTATTTGGCGACCAGGCGCGTGTCGGTCGCCTTGCATTCGAGATTGGCGAAGCACTCGCTCACCAGCGGCGCCGCGACGCGCCGGGCGACGGCCCGCGTCAGCCCGAACTCGCCGAATTTGTCGACCGTGCGCCCAGAGCAGTTGCCGATCTCGACGACCTTGGGCGCCAGCGCGAGGGCGGGAATGGCGATGACGCATTCTTTCGTCGCGCGAAGCGCGGCGAAGCTGAAGTTGGCGTCGCTGACGACGCAGGCGACGAGCGGCGGGGTGAATTCGACCATCATGTGCCACGACAGGGTCATGACGTTGTCGCGGCCCCGGTGGGCGGTGGTCAGCAGGACGACCGGCCCGGGCTCGAGCAATTGATAGACCGCGTCTAAGGGAAATTCCTTCATCGGATCGCCCCCTCGGGCCGCCGGCTTCACGACGGCGCCGATCAGCCGACCCAGAGGATTTCCGGCGCCTTGCGGGGAACCGGCGCCGTCGCGCCCTTCGGTCTGCCGACGATGATCGGCGCGACCGGAACCCAGGCCTCGGGCGCGCCGAGCGCCGCTTTGCCGTGCGGCGTGTTGAGGTAGCTCTGCGCGAAGCCGATCCAGCACGTCCCCAGCCCCTCGGCGAAAGCCGCGAGCATCAGGTTCTCGGCCGCCAGCGCGCAATCCTCGACGATCCACGGACCCGGCGCGCTCGCCGAAATGACGACGAGCGCCGGCGCGCGATAGAAGATGTCGAAATCCGGGTCGCCGAGGTGCAAACGGAAATGCCCGGAATGGACGCCGCCGGGCATCGTGGCGAGCATGTGAGCTTTCGCCTCGCGCGAAATCCGATCGAGCCGATCGCGCTCGCGCACCACCGTGAACGTCCAGGGTTGCTGATTGACCGCGCTCGGCGCCAGCACGGCGGCGCCGATTAGGCGACGAATAGTCGGCTCGTCGACCGCTTCATCCCTGTAGTCGCGGACGGCCCGGCGGCCGGCGATCGCGTCTTCGAGCCTCATCGCCCCCTCCTCATTCCAATGCGCCGGCGCATCTTATCGCGCCGGATCGCGGCGAGCGCATTGAGGCCGGTCAAGCCGGGCCAAGTCAGCGCGGCGGCTTGACGAATTTCAGGGTGAAGCGGTCGCTTTCGCCGATCGCCGCGTATTTGTCGCGATCGACGTCTTTGAGCCGATACGTCGGCGGCAGGGCCCAGACGCCGACGGAATAGTCCTTGGTGTCCTTAGGGTTGGCGTTGATCTCCGACTTGCCGGCGAGCTTGAAGCCGGCGGCCTCGGCGAGCGCGATGGCGAAATCCTCGCGCACGTAGCCGCTTCCAGCGAGCGGGTCCTGGGCTGCGTCGGCGCGGGCGCGATGCTCCTCGAGGCCGAGGACGCCGCCGGGCTTCAGCGCGTCGTAGAAGGCCGCGAACGCCGCCGCGGCGCGCCCCTCGGCCATCCAGTTGTGAATGTTGCGGAAGGTCAGCACGAAGTCGGCGCTCTCCGGGGCCGCGATCGCGTATTTGTCGCCGGAAAACTCGGTGACCTCGATCGCGCCGTAGCGTTCGGGCGTCGCGGCGAATTCCGCCTCGAACGCCTCGATGGCTTCGCGTTCCTCTTTCGACGCGGAGGCGCGGTCGCCGACCGCGGCGACGTAGTGGCCGTGGTCCTTCAGGTAGGGCGCCAGGATTTCGGTCCAATAGCCGCTCCGCCCGGGAAGGATTTCCACCACGACGCTGTCGGACGTCACGCCGAAGAAGCTCAGCGTCGCCTCGGGATGGCGATAGGGGTCGCGGGCGCGATTGGCGGGGTTGCGGTCGGGACTGGCGACGATCGCGGCGAGGGCGGGGTCGGCGGTTTGCGCGACGAGCGGGGAGGGGGCGAGGAGGAGCGCGGCGGCGAGGGCGGCGAAGCGGATCATGACGACGGCCTCATTGGGTTTCCGATCGAACCGCCAGCGCTTCCAAATTCATGCCAAACATTTCCAAATTTGCGGCCTTTTTCTCCAAACATTTCCAAAGATTCCTTTGGCGGTTTTGTGGAAATTCAGAAGCTTGCAAGGAGAAAAAGGAAATTTCGCTCGGCTCCAAATCTTTTTCGCCGCCTCCCGTCCGAAAGCCTCCTTCCGCCCGGTCGGAGAGGTGGGCGTCTCAAACCGCGACAAAGGAAGCCTAGCATGATTTTCGGTTTTTCAAAATGAAATGAATCCGAGCGGCGCATCCGCGCCCCGGCCGCTTTCGCGACGGCGAGCGCGTCGCGCCGAGGCCGCCCGCGTCAGGCTCGCGGGATCGTCAACGGGCGGCTCTCGCGCGTCTGGGGATTACTGGGACATATGCATGCTTGCAAAATACGGCGTTCGGAAGGCCGAGTAAGGGGCGTTCGCTTATCGAATTGCGTTCGGCGCAACCGGGTGACCCACTCGCCTTCGTCTAGCGGAGCGCCGCACCATTTCGCTCGCGCCGACGTTCGGCTATCGACGCGGCCCGATCGAGGCGCGAGACAGCGACACCATCTTTTTAGGCAAACATGCATGTGTCACCGTGGTCCAGGATGTCTTTGTTCACATTTCGGCGGTGGAGCGCGCTGGCCTGAGAGGCCTGAACGAGGGACAGAAGGTGTCCTACGAAGTCGTCACCGACCAAAAGCGCGGAAAGACCTCGGCTGAAAACTTGAAAGCCGGGTAAGCTCCTCGGCTGACCGAAGCGGCGGCTACCCACATAGCCGCAAGCACGGCGGCCAATCCCTGAAGCCTCGGCCCGCACTGCGGCTGGCGGGCTGGGCGAGAGGCGATGAAGCGTCCGCCCCTCGTTGCTCATGCGGCGACCGTCGACGTCGATTGAAATTCCTAAGCCGCTTTTTTCGTGTTCGTGGGTTCAAAGCCCGGTCGATCGCCAACCACAGCGATGCAGGAATGGGCGAACTCACAAGGACATGCTCGCCGTCCCACGCATTCCCGACTTATTCGCATCACCTCGTTGTCGAATGCGTCGGCAACCGCGGCAATCTCCGCACTCACCGTCTCGGGGGCGAGGGCCGCTCCCAGTTTCCGATAGTGATTGGAAATCCGAGCCAGCTTGCTAATGCGAAATTCGAGGACATCGACCATTTGCGTCTCTCCTCGGTCTTGCCCTTCCGCGCCTCCCGTTCATCCTGCCGTCGAGGGCTACGCCAAAAGCGTTAAGAAACGGTTAAGGTTAACGAAACATTAAGGCCATTGGACGCTGGTCGTCCGCTCGCTTCGCGCGGATGATCCAAGCGAGTGGTGGCCTCGCACGGATCATCATGACATGATCGCTACCCACGTAGCCGCCGTCGCCGCTCCCCGCCGTTGCGCTGCGGATTACGGGGACACATGCATATTTGCAAAAAAAACGGCGGCGGAAGGGCGAGTAAGGGGCGTTCGCTTATCGAATTGCGTTCGGCGCAACCGGGTGACCCACTCGCCTTCGTCTAGCGGAGCGCCGCACCGTTTCGCTCGCGCCTACATTCGGCTGTCGACGCGGCCCGATCGAGGCGCGAGACAGCGACGCCTTCTTTTTAAGTAAACATGCATGTGTCACCGTAAATCCGTAAATCCAAGCCATGCGACCGCAGCCGCCCTATCGGCAGTCGTCGTGACGCAGTAGAACTAAGCGATGCTCGGTAAACCATATTCCCCGAAAGGCCGTCTCAGGTTAACTGAATTAAATATTTCACACTACCAAAATCCAAACTGACTCACTACCTGAAAATATGGCGGGGTGACAATCTCTCTCGCGCTATACCACCACCCTGTTGTGCTTTACGCAAAGCACGAGGAAGGCGGAATGGACAAACAAGCCAAGAGCCATATTTATTCCGCGTCCATTTTACATAGGCCGGGAGGCGGCAAGGAAATAACCCTAACATCAACGAATTTGATTGCGATCACTGACCTCGACGCAATCCAAGAGGCGCGCGTGTGGGCGAACCCACTAATCACCGACGAGTGTACGGTGCTTCATGTGACGAGGGACACTTACCAGATCAGGAGCATTCGCTTTGAACATATCAATGCCCCGAGGTCCTAAAGGCAAGAAGCGTCCCGCAGAGCGCTATCGCCCCCCGTAACCGCGACCGAGCGCCGCCGCACCGCCAACCGCCGGCCTCTTCATGACGACAAAGCCCGATCGCTCCAAATGGTCAACGAGGCGCTTTGCGACGATCGCCGCCATCATCTCGGCCGCGTCGTGCTTCCGCTTCCGGCCGTCGAAGCGCAGCGCGAACGCCAGGGCGTTGGCAAGGTCATCGGGCGCGGCGGCCGTGAGGGTGGCGGGCAAGTCGATCATGCCGGGGACCGTAGCCTGAACGTGAGAACAAGACAAGAACATCAAGGGCGGATTAGCGGATGATGCTCGCTTCCGTTGTTGATAATGATGCGAAAAAGCCACGCAACCGAAGAAACCCCTTGCGATCGCGCTTTGGCCTTGGAAGCCAATCTATTAGACGGTAAATTTGGTGTGCGACAACTCGTCGCAAACCGACTTAGGTCGTTTCCCCGGGATTCAGGCCGCCTTGCGGGGGCGGCCTGTTTCTGGCGTTCGGTTCGCGCTTCCGGTGCGGTCGCCTCTAAAGTTGACGCAATCGGCCGCCGCGAACTTCGGATTACGGGGACACATGCATATTTGCAAAAATAGCGGCGTCGGAAGGGCGAGTAAGGGGCGTTCGCTTATCGAATTGCGTTCGGCGCAACCGGGTGACCCGCTCGCCTCCGTCTGGCGGAGGCCGCACCGCTTCGCTCGCGCCAACATTCGGCTATCGACGCGGCCCGATCGAGGCGGGAGACAGCGGCACCGTCTTTTTAGGCAAACATGCACGTGTCACCATGGTCGCCGGGCGAGCGCATCGCGCCGGGGCGCCGGCCTCACAGTCTCGGGATCGTCAACGGGCGGCTCTCGCGCGTCTGGGCGGCGAGGCGGATCGGCGCGTTGACCGCGCCGAAGCCGCGATAGGTGCGGCGCTCGACGATCTCGAAGAAGAACCGCTCGGCGAACGCGTGGGTGTAGATCTGGAAGAACTCGCCGGCCTCGTCGCGATCGTAGAGGATGTGCTGGGCGCGCATCGCCGCGATCGTCTCGGGATCGAACTGATATTTCGCTTCCAAATCGTCGTAGTAATTGGCGGGGATGTCGAGGAACGTCTGGCCGTGCGCGCGCATCTGCGCCACCGCGGCGAAAATGTCGTCGGTGGCGAAGGCGACGTGCTGCACGCCCGAGCCGAAGAATTCGGTGAGAAAGCGCGCCGACAACGTCCGCATCGACGCCGAGCCGTTGAGCACGATCCTGACCGAATCGTCCGCGTTGGCGAGCGCCTGGCTCTGCACCAGGCCGGCGGGGTCGGCGACGTCCTGTTGCGGCTCGCGCGTCAGATCGAAGATCGACTCGTAGAACAGCAGCCACGACAGCATTTCGTCGTAATGCATCGACTGAGAAATGTGGTCGACGCGGGTGAGGCGCCCCGCGTGCGCGGAGTCGACGACCGGCGTGAACTCGCGGCTCCACACCTCGCCGAGCGCCCCCTTATGCTCGAGAAAATAGATGAGCGAGCCGCCGACGCCGCGGATCGCCGGAATTTTCAGCTCGCCGTGGCCGACTTTCTGGTGGAAAGAATCGGCGCCGAGCGCTTCGGCTCGCGCCGTCGTCTCGCCGACGTCCGCTACGTCGAGGCCGAAGGCGCAGACGCCGGGGCCGTGGGTGACGTAGTGCGAGTGGGCGAAGCCCTCAGGCTGCGCGTTGATGACGAGGTTGACGGCGCCTTGCGACCAGCGCTCGACCGCCTTGGAGCGATGGCGGCCGGTCTTGCGGAACCCGAGGCCATGGAACAGCGCGCCGAGTTCGCGCCCCGTGGGCTCGTCGACCGCGAATTCGACGAAGGCGACGCCTTGGCTGGCGGCGCGCCGGGGCGACGGCGTCGCGCCGGCGCGGTCCTCGAGAGCGACGAGAGAACGTTTGCCGTCGCGCGCCACGCGCGCCGCCGAGCCGGCGCGAAACTGGTCGTTGAAGATTTCGAGCGACAGCGGGCCAGCGTAGCCAGTCGCCTGGATCGCCTTCAGAAAATCGACCAGCGGCAGGTCGCCTTGCCCGGGGAAGCAGCGGAAGTGCCGGCTCCACGACTGGACGTCGAGATCGAGGCGCGGCGCGTCGGCGAGCTGGACGAGGAAAATGCGATCGCCGGGGACGGCGCGGATCGCCTCGAGCGGCGTATTGCGCGCCAGGATGGGGAAAGAGCCCAGGATCAGGCCGACCGCGGAATGGTCGGCGCGGCGCACGATCTCCCAGGCGTCGCGATAGTCGTTGACGTGGCGTCCCCAGGCGAGCGCCTCGAACCCGACCCGCAGGCCCCGCGCCGCCGCGAGCGCGCCGAGTTCGCGAAAATCCGCCGCCGCCCGGTCGACGCCGCCGAGCGAGACGGGCGAGACGTTGCTGCACACGAGAAGCAAGTCGGCGCCGAGTTCCTGCATCAGGTCGAATTTGCGCGCCGCGCGCTCGAAATTCCGGGCGCGCTGGGGCTCCGGCATGCCCTCGAAATCGCGGAAGGGCTGAAACGCCGAGATTTTCAGACCGAGATCGCGGCACAGGCGCGCCACGTCGCGCGGCGCGCCGTTGAAGGACAGAAAGTCGGCCTCGAAGATTTCGACCGAGGCGAAGCCCGCTTCCGCGATCGCCCGCAGCTTTTCGTCGAGCGGCCCGCTCAGGGAAGCGGTGGCGATCGAGTGGTTGGTCATTTCGCCCTCTCCATGAACTCTCCCGGATTGATTTTCGCGCCCGTCCGCGCCGCCTCGCCGATCGCAGGATATCGCATCCGCTCTCAACCTTTGTCGGCCGGTCGCCCAGCTTCGTTCAGGCGGCCGTCGCCGCGCGGCTTCTCGCCTCCATCGCCGCGTCGAAGGCCGCGCCCATGACTTCGGTCGAGGGGCTCGCGCCGGTGAAGAGCTCGAACGCGTCCGCCGCTTGATAGACCGCCAGCTCGCGCCCCGTCATGACCCGTGCGCCCGCCGCTCTAGCGCTCCGTAGCAGAGGCGTCCAGAGCGGGGAATAGACCGCGTCGGCGACGAACAGACCCGAGTGGAGACATTCGGCCGGCGCCGGCGTGTCGCGGTTCGGCGCCATGCCGATGGGCGTGCCGTTGACGAGCCCGACCACGCCCTCCATCGCCTGCGCGACGGAGGCGCAGGGCGTCGCTTTC
>Ga0181536_10005759_pt1 | contig 12614 bp, 9 predicted proteins | sample PEATcosm2014_Bin_41_FD_121105 | JGI IMG/M metagenome (GOLD analysis project Ga0181536, IMG submission 121105) | Peatland microbial communities from MTU Mesocosm Facility, Houghton, MI, USA - PEATcosm2014_Bin17_60_metaG | ecosystem: Environmental > Terrestrial > Soil > Wetlands > Peat | place...
GCCCGGCGATAAGCGAAGGGGTCTCCGCCTGGATGAGGGGTTCGCCTCCGGTCACTTCCACCAGATCGCACTGGAGCCGCCGAACCCGGTCCACAATTTCCGGAATTTCCATAAACCGGCCCTGTTCATACGCATAGCTCGTATCACAGTAAGCGCACCTTAAATTGCATCCCGTGAGCCTTATAAAAACGCACGGTTGTCCGGACCAGGAGGACTCTCCCTGGATGCTGTGGAAGATTTCGCTTACCTCGAGGGCCATTTATTCTTCCCAGTAAAAGGCTCCGGCTCCGGGGGTCTCGCTCACCTTGACCCTGGAAATGTGAATTTTCGGGGTGTTGAGCTTGCGGGACAGTTCTTTGTAAAGAAATCCGGCAATGTTTTCAGAGGTCGGATTTTGCTCCGTGAACAGGGGCAGACCGTTTAAATCGCAATGGTCGAGCCCAACCAGCACGTCTTTTACAGCCGCCTTGATGTCGCGAAAATCAATGCCTATTCCCAACTCGTCCAGTTCGGTGCATCTGACGAATACTTCGACCGTCCAGTTGTGCCCGTGGACCCTCGCGCAGTCGCCGGGATATCCCCTCAGGCTGTGAGCCGCTGAAAAGTGACTTTTTACGTAAACTTCAAAAACCCCCGCCATCGAATCTCCGATTTAATCACGTTGCCTCGGCTTTTCTTCTCGCCTTTTGGCGTGACTGTTTTGCCCTTATGGCATGGGATGCACCAATTCCAAAATAATATCCTATAATCGTTGTCATGGCAGCAGTAAGTTCCTTCGGGGTTGAATAATTTGGATCTCCCTGGTTTGCAATCAACAGGTACACAAATGTTCCAGCGAACATCAGAGCAATAATGCCCGGCACTATTAGTAATAATGCCTCAACGGCAACGTGACCTTTTAGATTTTTGTTGATCGGGAGCATCTTAAAAATCCCCCCGTGCCCCCCTTTAGAAAAGGGGGAAGTCATGCGAGCAAAGTCTTATGTTCCCACCCTGGCCGCTCCGTTGTTCGCGATGACGCACGGAATCCCCCAAGACCTTACACTCACTATGTTTCCACCTCCGCAGAAACCGGCGATATTTTCTGTTTTCGCAGTTCTATTCGTTTCGCGACATCACGCCCAACCTCGAGAATTTCCTGCGCAATAACAGGTTCTTGTCCCAGGAAGATTTGCAATCCTGCAACGAGCGGTTCCAGAATAGAAGCACCGGAGTTTTTTCCGAGTGATGCGAGAACCTCCTCCGCATAGCCGGATGCGGCCACATTTATAAAGAAATCAGTCAGTTGACCCACAAATCTTTCCGGGCGGTTCGCATGCGTGAGGAACCGCGATGCAGTGTCAATCGCATCTTTCCATTGACCGATAGCCTCCAGATGATCCATGAGCCGTCCAAGTTGAGCCCACGCCCAATCGTAACTGGGGTCTAGTTCGATGGCTTTCTGGAAAGCGGCCTCGGCTTCCTCGAATCGCTCCAACCTCTGTAGGAGCCGCCCAAGTTGGACCCACGCCCAATTGTAATTGGGGTCTAGTTCGATGGCTTTCCGGTAGGCGGCCTCGGCTTCCTGGAACCGCTCCAGCTTCTCCAGGAGCCCCCCAAGCTGTACCCACGCCCAATTGTAATTGGGGTTTAGTTCGATGGCTTTCTGGAAAGCGGCCTCGGCTTCATCGAATCGCTCCAACTTTTGCAGGAGCCCCCCAAGCTGTATCCACGGCCAATCGTCATTGGGGTTTAGTTCGATGGCTTTCCGGAAAGCGGCCTCGGCTTCCTCGAATCGCTCCAACTTTTCCATGAGCCCCCCAAGTTGGACACAGGCCCGCGCGTCGTCGGGGTATAGTTCGATGGCTTTCCGGTAAACGGCTTCGGCTTCCTCGTAGCGCTCAAGCTTCTCATGCAGGAGCCCCCCAAGCTGGATCCAAGCCCAATGGTAGGCGGGGTTTAGTTCGATGGCTTTCCGATAAGCGGCCTGGGCTTCCTCGTAGCGCTCCAGCTTCTCATGCAGGAGCCCCCCAAGCCGTACCCACGCCCAATCGGAATTGGGGTCAAGTTCGATGGCTTTCCGGTAAGCGGCCTCGGCTTCGTCGTAGCGCTCCAGCTTCTCATGCAGGAGCCCCCCAAGCTTTACCCGCGCCCAATCGTAATTGGGGTCAAGTTCGATGGCTCTCCGGTAAACGGCCTCGGCTTCCTCGAATCGCTCCAACTTTTCCATGAGCCCCCCAAGCTGGACCCAGGCCCACGCGTCGTCGGGGTCTAGTTCGATGGCTTTCCGGTAAACGGCCTCGGCCTCCTCGTAGCGCTCCAACTCCACGTGCAGGAGCCACCCAAGCTGGATCCAAGCCCGATAGTAACCGGGGTCTAGTTCAAGGGCTTTCCGGTAGGCAGCTTCGGCTTCCTGGAACCGCCCCAACTTGTCCAGGAGCCACCCAAGCTGGCCCCACGCCCAATGGTAACTGGGGTTTAGTTCGATGGCTTTCCGATAGGCAGCCTCGGCTTCCTCGAATCGCTCCAACTTCTCATGCAGGATCTGCCCAAGTTGACCCCACGCCCAATGGTAACCGGGGTTTAGTTCGATGGCTTTCCGGTAAAAGGCTTCGGCTTCGTCGTAGCGTTCCAACCTTGTATGCAGTAGCCACCCAAGTAGAGCCCACGCCGGAGCGTAATCGGGTCTCAGTTCGGTGGCTTTCCGGTAAAAGGCCTCGGCTTCCTCAAACCGCGCCAACCTCTCCATGAGCCCCCCAAGCTGGGCCCACGCCCAACCGTAGCTGGGGTCTAGTCCGATGGCTTTTCGGTAAGTGGCCTCGGCTTCCTCAAACCGCTCCAACTCCTGAAGGAATCGCCCAAGCTGTACCCACGCCCAATTGTAATTGGGGTTTAGTTCGATGGCTTTCCGGTAAGCAGCCTCGGCTTCCTCGAACCGCTCCAACTTCTCATGCAGGAGTTGCCCAAGTTGAGCCCACGCCCAATCGTGACCGGGGTTCAGTTCGATGGCTTTTCGGTAAGCGGTCTCGGCTTCATCGAATCGCTCCAACTTCTCATGCAGGAGTCGCCCAAGCTGAGCCCACGCCCAATCGTGAGCGGGGTTTAGTTCGATGGCTTTCCGGTAAACGGCCTCGGCTTCGTCGAACCGCTCCAACTTCTCATGCAGGAGCCGCCCAAGCTGAGCCCACGCCCAATGGTAGGCGGGGTTTAGTTCGATAGCTTTCCGGTAAGCAGCCTCGGCTTCCTCGAACCGCTCCAACTTATCATGCAGGAGCTGCCCAAGCTGAGCCCAAGCCCAATCGTGATCGGGGTTTAGTTCGATGGCTTTCCGGTAAGCGGCCTCGGCCTCGTCGAACCGCTCCAACTTCTCGTGCAGGAGCCACCCAAGATAAGTCCAGGCCCGTCCAAAACCAGGATCCAGCTCAACAGCCTTGAGGTAAGCTACCTCAGCTTCCTCGTAGCGCTCCAACTTCTCATGCAGTAGCTGCCCCAGCCGAGCCCACGCCCAATCGTAACTGGGGTCTAGCTCGATGGCTTTCCGGTATGCGGCCTCGGCTTCTGCGAACTGATGCAACTTCTCATGCAGTAGCTGCCCAAGCTGGAACCACGCCCAATAGTAACCGGGATTTAGTTCGACGGCTCTACGGTAAGCGGCCTCGGCTTCCTGGAACCGCTCCAACTTCTGCAGGAGCCGCCCAAGTTGGACCCAAGCCCAATCGTAACTAGGGTCAAGTTCGATGGCTTTCCGATAAGCGGCCTCGGCTTCACTGAACCGGCTAGTTTTTTCATGGAGCAGTTCGGCAAGGCGTAGCCAAGGTTCAGCATTTCGCTCATCGAGTTTGATCGCTTCCCCGTATGATTTCTCCGATTCCTGGAGATGGTCCTCACTTTGTTGCAATTCGTCGCCGCGCGCAATCCACGAAGCTGCATCTAGCGGTTTCGCTGGCGCGTTAACCTTAGCATCCTTATCTGATAGTGCGGGTGTTGCGGGCGCTAATCTGATGCGGTTGAGAGACTCCTTTATGGTTGACGGAATGTCCGGATTCTCGAAGAATTGTTCGGGGGTCGCCCTGAGTATCCGCTCCTGTAATTCTCTCGATGAGATTTTTTGAAGAATTGTTTCATAAAATTGATAGTGGTCCTTCCTCTGCTCGCCGTCGAGCTTGCAGGCTTCATCCGCCACAGAGGCGACTGCGCTGTCCAGGTGCTCACCGTAGAAAAGGATCATGAAGTTCACTACGGCCCGAAGACGATTCGAAGGGTCGCCCCGCCGCCGCATCAGGTGGTAGATGTTGTACATACGTTCGGCGACCTGGTAAAATTTTTTCCGCCCTCGTGTTTCGAAAACGACAACTGCGCCACGAGAGATCAGGCGGTTTAGAAGAGAGCTTGTCTTATTCACACCGACGCGGGCAGCCTTTCCAACCTCTTTGGCGGTCAGCGGGTCCCATAAGTCTACGAGGGCGACGAAGACCTTCCGCTCCAGGGAGGGAAGTCTTTCGAGGTGGCTTTTGAAGTACTCCGTATGCTCGTCGACCAGTTCCGTCAGGTCCGACATCAGCTCACGCAGCGAGATTCTTGCAGCAAATTTTGCAATGATCGACAGGAGCCGAGGGTTGCCGCCTGTGAGGATTTTGATCGGCTTGACGCGATCTTCCGAGAGTTCCACCTCGGCGATCTTCCGCCACATGGTCCGGCAGTCATCGGTATTCAACGGCTCGAGATCGTGGATTTTGAACACCTCAAACATGGCCTTTCCATAATTCTGTATCTCATTGAATCGGCTAGTCGCCGTGCCGAGCAGCATCAGGCGGGGTTCGTTCTGAAGAGTGTGGCGCAGTACCCAAGCGTCGTTGCTGTCTATTTGTTCTCCGAGAATCATATTGAGATTTTCTACCACCAGAAGTATGCGCTTATTTTGTTCATCCGCAAAATCCATCAATTGCGCCAAAGTACGCTCCCTCAACCTTATCTCATCTTGTTCAAGCTTCAATTCCCTATAGATTCGCCGCCGCTTCTCCGATTCAGTCTGTTCTCCCAAATGGAACAGCGCTTCAAGCCAGAATTCTCCGGGAGAACAGACCTCGTAGCTGTCTTCGCCGAAGATGATGGGGAACCACCGTTCTTTAAGCTCGGCATCGCGCCTGACTTCCGCGACGGCGCGGAGCACCAGCATCGTCTTGCCGACACCTCTTGGGCCGATAATGAGAATATGCTGATTGGAGCCGCCTGTATTGTGACGTATGGTTTCAAGCGTAAGTTCCAGCTCGGCATGACGGACTACAAAGTAACCGATTAACTCATCGCTGGTGAGAAAAGCAGGATTGTATTTCATTATACGCCGGGTCATCTTTGGTCCCTCCGCTGTGAAACGGGCTTATAGTAGAGTTCGAAACGGGCTTTCCACCAATCACGCAGCAAATGTGAAACGAATATGAATTCGGTCCCCACTTTCTGTAAGTAACCGTCATGCTCGAAGATCCCAAAAATTTGCTTAAGATCATCTTTTGAAGTCAGGTTTTCAAATGTGTATTGTTCGCTCAGATAAACAGCCGCGTCAATGGTGAGCCTACCAACCACGGCCGCCTCCGTGAGTAGTTCCAGGGCCAGGGGATAAGCTTCGGGGCCGAGCACCATTTTCAGCCGTTCCTCAAGGTGGCTTAATTCGGCGTGGCCAGATGCTCCCAGCATTCGTGTGTGATAAACCTCCTGCACTAAATCTCTTGTTACTACCTCGCTTCTGCTGAGCTTGCAATTCATGTAGACAGCATTGAAAAACGTTTCAACATGATGAGGGATGCAAGACCCGAGCAGTTCCACAATCCTTTCATCGGCCCCTTCCTGGAACCTCATGCCGTATTGGTTTGCAAGCGCCCGCAGGCACCCGGTTGCTGTCTCGGAATCCCATGGCGGAAGATCGAAAGGAGAAAATGTGTTGAGTGTGGCGCTCAACCCCGCCTGGTGTAAAACGGGTCCTATGCCGATAGAACCCGTAAGGACTATCCGGAGTTTTCCTTTGTGCCGGATGCTGTTTTCTCTTAGCCAGGACATAAAACCATCCACCTCCCTGATCCGCTCCGGGGTGATCTTATAGTCGCTTCCCTTGAGCATCCGGTTGACCAGGATGGCGATTTCATCAAAGAATATGACGACCGGCTTGTCGGAATCTGCAAGGATACTCAGCAGCCTATCGCCTTTGGCGCTCCAATCTCCTGAAGTCAGGCCGTTGCGGAGGGTGAGCGTAAGATCGTCGATTTTCAATGATTCGATAGTTCCCATGACCTGGCACACAACATTACGAAAAATGTCGAACGTCCTTTCCCATATTTTCTTGTAAGGACGCGTGGTTACACTCAGCTCCACCAATGCGTCGGCAGGGGACTGTGATTTCTGCAGATCGACTTGCAGGCATATATATCTGCCATTGATTCTTCGCGCTGCTTCTCGCATCAGGCTCGTTTTCCCGATGCGGCGGGGAGCAACCAGAAGGATGTGGGCGCCTTCTTCGATCAATTCGGTGAATCTTTCGATTTCCCGTTCCCTGTCCCAGAATTGGTCCCCCACGACCCAATTCCCATGGCCGAGCTTCAGTTTTTTGTCCATCGCCGTCCTTTCAACAATATTGTTGGCAACATATTTGTTGGCATAATACACCCTCGGGTCCGCGTGTCAATATTTTTTTAAAACATTTTTGTTGGCTAAATCCACATTTTCAAATTGGCTCATTATTCAGGGAGGTTATGGCCGGGGGAAACGAAACGCCTGCCCGCCGCGTTGCGGCATTTAAGTTCACCCTTATCTTTGAGCAGGCTGTGCCGGGCGTCGGATAAAAGAGATTTAAGCAATTATTTATGTCGCTGTGTATAAACCGGGATGAAATGACTTGAATTTATCATTTGGCGCAAAAGGTCCCTGGATAGCGATCTCAATTGTGCTTGTTTTTATCTCATCGGTATATTCGAGCGTCTCGGCCCTTACCGCAGAGGAAATCACCACTATTGAGGCCTACAGAAGGGTCGCGCCATCCGTTGTGAACATCACGACCCAGGTGTGCGAGGCCGAGTTTTTCTTCTGTGCGACTCCGTCCATAACGGGTTCCGGATCGGGAGTCGTGCTCAGGGAGGACGGACTGATCATTACGAACAGCCACGTTGTCTCCGGAGCACAGGATATCCGGGTCGTGCTCTCCGACGGCAGACGACTCGAAGCCAGAATTACCGCTTCCGGCCCGATCGATGACCTGGCAGTGATAAAAGTGGACGCTGGGGACAAGCCCCTTAAAGCAATCGCTCTCGGAGATTCGGACGCCCTTAGAGTCGGCCAAAGGGTCCTCGCCGTGGGGAATCCTTTCGGTTTGGGGCAGACCCTTACCTCGGGAATTGTCAGCATGACCAGCCGGACCATCAGGGATCAGGGGACAGTCCTCAGGAATCTGATTCAGACAGATGCTCCCATAAATCCCGGCAATTCAGGAGGGGCGCTCATAAACTTGAATGGGGAACTGGTGGGGCTTTGCACAGCGATTCTCAGTCCCACCGGCTCGAGTATCCGTATCGGATTCGCCCTGCCCGTAAAGCGCATCAAAGCCGCAGCCCCGGCGCTTATGCATCCCTGGCGCAAGGTCGCCGGCTGGGTTCTTGCTATACTGCTGGCGGCCTGGTTTCTCAGACGGATATACAGAAACCAGAGCAGGCGCTACGATATGGAGTAATCTATTTTATTTACTAATCCACGGTGACGATGGAGAGAGCATGCGTTCCACAAGAATACTCAGCCCGGCGTTTCTGGTGTTCTTCCTTGCTTATACGTCCCTGGCGGTCGCTCTGACCGAGGAAGAAAAAAACAATATCGACCTCTACGAGCGCCTTGCGCCGGGAGTAGTGAACATAACCAGCACGGTTATGGAGCACGATTTCTTTTTGAACGTGATTCCCCGCAAGGGAACAGGGTCAGGCTCGATTATCGATTCCCGCGGCTTTATCCTGACAAACAATCATGTGATCGGGGATGGAAAGCTGGAAGTCACTCTTGCCGACGGCAAAAAGTACACGGCCGGGCTTATGGGCTCCGATCCGGACACCGATCTGGCGGTTCTCAAGATAGTGGCTCCCGTAGAAAGTCTGACCGTAATCCCGATGGGCGATTCGACCGGCCTTAAAGTCGGTCAGAAAGCCATAGCCATCGGAAATCCCTTTGGGTTGGGCCAGACCCTTACGACGGGGGTGGTCAGTTCCGTTGGGCGGACTATGAGGGCGGAAAACGGCACCCTGGTCGAGGACATCATCCAGACAGACGCCTCCATCAATCCGGGCAACTCCGGAGGACCGTTGATCGATTCCTCCGGCAAACTGATCGGCATCACCACGGCTATTTTCAGCCCGACCGGGGCAAGCGTAGGGATCGGCTTCGCCATTCCGGTCAATACGGCCAAAAGGATAGTGAATGATTTAATCGAGAAGGGGTATTACAGTTATCCATTCTTGGGCGCAACTCTGATGAACCTGTTTCCGGATATCGCCGAGGCGCTGAGACTCCCTGTCAAGGCGGGCGCAATGGTGATCGAAACTACCCCGGGCGGGCCTGCCGATAAAGCGGGAATAAGGGGAGGAAGTCGCAAAGCGCAGATTGGGAACAACATTGTGGCAGTAGGTGGAGATGTTATCGTAAGTGTCAACGAAGTGCAGGTGCCGGACGCGGACACCGCGATCCGGGAAATTCGAAAACTGCGTCCGGGCGATAAAATTCAAGTGGGGATTGTCCGCTGGGATGGCGCATCTGGAACCTTAACCGTAACCCTTGGTGAGAAACCCCGGGGTGTAAGAGTGCGGCAGCCCTGAACCTCGCCCGGGTTAAGCGCAATACTGACAAAGCCTCCCGCGCACGCCCCGTCTCTGGTCATGGACAGTGATCATAGACAGGTCAGGAATGGAGAGCGTCGAGAATAGCGGCGGTCGGCCTTAGCGCTACGCGGCGTATATCGTGCAGGGTTGTTTATAAGTCTATCATACGAGGTGACGGAATTGGGAGAACAGGTATGAAGGGCATGGTAAGTTTGCTTACCCACCGAAGTCCGCGCCCGGTTACTGTGGCGATCATGGACGGCATCGGCTACCGCGAGGACCCGCTGGGGAACGCGGTGGCAAACGCCTGCACTCCCAATCTGGATTGGCTTCTCGCCAACTGCCGTTACCGGCTGCTCCGCGCGCATGGAAAGGCGGTCGGCCTTCCTTCCGATGATGACATGGGTAACTCCGAGGTTGGGCATAATGCTCTGGGCGCGGGCCGCTTCTACCCCCAGGGAGCGAAACTGGTCAATGAAGCCATCGAATCCGGCAGGCTTTTCGAAGGGCGCGCCTGGCGGCGTCTTGTCCGGTACTGCTTTGACAACAAGGGATCGATGCATTTCATAGGCCTGCTCTCGGACGGAGATATTCACAGCCATATCAAGCACCTGGAGGCAATGCTCGAGCACCTTGCGTTCGAGGATAAACTGCCGCGGGCACGCGTACACATTCTGCTCGATGGACGGGATGTGGGCGAGACCTCCGCACTCGAATACGTCGGCAGATTGGAGAACCTGCTGCAAAAGCTGCGTGAGCAGGCCCACGTTGACTACTGCATCGCAAGCGGCGGCGGACGGATGAAGATCACCATGGATCGTTACGAGGCCGATTGGGGCATGGTAGCGTTGGGATGGAAGACCCATGTCGCCGGGGAGGGAAGGAAGTTCCCTTCCGCTGAGGCGGCCATCAAGACTTACCGGCAGGAGAAACCGGGCATCATAGACCAGGACCTTCCGCCGTTCGTAATTGCAGGCGAATCCGGGGTTGCAGCGGGTCCAATCCGTGATGGGGACGCTGTTGCACTCTTCAACTTTCGCGGAGACAGGGCCATAGAGATAAGCCGCGCTTTCGAAGACGGGCATTTTTCGTATTTCGAGCGGATACCATGTCCCAGGGTGGCCTATGCCGGGATGATGGAATATGACAGTGAACTGCACATTCCGCACAATTACCTGGTTGAACCGCCGCACATCGAGCACACCGTAGGCGAGTACCTCTCCATTCATCACCAGCGGCAAATGGCGATCAGTGAGACTCAGAAGTACGGGCATGTTACATATTTCTGGAATGGGAACAGGTCCGGGAAAATAGACGAAAAAATCGAAGACTATGTCGAGATCCCTTCGGACAGGGTGCCTTTCGAAGAGCGGCCCTGGATGAAAGCGGCTGAAATTACGGACAAAACGGTGGAGGCAATCCTTTTGAGACGCTGCGATCTGCTCAGGCTCAACTACCCCAACGGAGATATGGTCGGGCATACGGGGGTCTATCAGGCGGCCGTGATAGCGGTCGAAACGGTCGATCTGTGCCTGGGAAGGCTGATGGAAGCCACCCGGAAGGCTGGGGGGGTCCTGATAGTCACGGCGGACCACGGCAACGCCGAGGAAATGTTCGAAATCGATGAAGAGAGCAAAAAGCCAAAACTCTATCCGGACGGCAAGATCAGGGCAAAAACCGCTCATACGTTGAATCCCGTGTGGTTCATCGTCTATGATCCGACAGGAGACGATTGCATCGTGTTCAACCAGGAAATCAAAGAACCAGGCCTGACAAACGTGGCCGCGACTATCATGCAACTGCTCGGCCTGAAGCCGCCCGAAATCTACGATCCGCCTTTGCTGCTGTTCAGGGAGGAATGCTAGCACCCTGTAACATTATGTATTTCACATAATCCGCCGGGCGTGCAAAAGCGGGGCGTTGCCCACCCTGGTGGGCTGGTGCAAGGCGGAGAGTATTTGTGGAAAGGACATATGTATAAAAGATGCCCAACTGGGATGCCGAGCTCTATTTGAGGTTTTCCGGCGAGCGGACCCAGCCGTCTGTGGATTTGACCGCACGTGTAGCAATCCCTGATCCTGGACGGATCATAGACCTGGGCTGCGGGCCTGGAAACAGCACGGCCGTTCTTAGGCAGCGCTGGCCCAAAGCCGAGATCACGGGCCTGGACGGCTCATCGGACATGATCGCCGCTGCGTCCAGGTCTTACCCGCATCATGAATGGCTCCTTGGAGATATTGCAGCCTGGAGCGCTGAGATTCCCTTCGACCTAGTTTTTTCGAACGCGGCCTTGCAGTGGGCGCCGAGGCATGAGGTGCTTTTTCCTCACCTTTTCGTTCAAGTGGCCCCTGGCGGCGCGCTGGCGGTCCAGATGCCCGCGCACTTCAATTCGGCCCTGCACCGGGAGATTCTCGAAACAGCCGAGGACCCAGCCTGGCGTCACCTCATGGGGCAGGCGCTGAATACGTTCACCAAACAACCCCCATCCTTTTACTATAATCTGCTTCGGCCGTTGGCGGCGCGCCTGGAGATCTGGGAGACCGAGTACTACCACGTAGTTGACAGCCCTCTATCCATCATTGAATGGTTTCGAGGGACCGGTCTGCGTCCGTTTCTGGCGGTGCTCGAAAATGAAGAGCAAAAGATGAGATTTGAAGAGTTGTTGCTGGAAAGATACACGCGAGCCTATCCTCCACAAAACGACGGCCGAATCCTGTTCCCGTTCCGCAGGCTCTTTATCATTGCTTATCGGGCATAAAAATAGTACCCGTCCGCCGCAGAGGCGGGGCATAGTCCGGTCAAGGAGAGAACGCAGAGAAAGTCAAAATCTTTCCGGGGAGGATTTACAGATCGACAACTTGCACGACCCTGGGGTGTGTTGATGGGGGCTCAAGTTGATCCTCGTTATGGTTTGCTCTGCGCTTTTCTCAGCGATCTCTGCGTTCTCTGCGGTGAATCGCTTTTATAAGCAACCGGTATTACCAGACATGCGGAATGAAACGGTGCTTCACCTGCGCCATATAGGCATCGTAGCCTTTGAGCTGTTCTCGAAGCATGCGTTCTTCCAGCACCGCTCTCACGGCAATCATGCCCACGAATATCGGGTCGAAAAGCACCCCGTACCATGAACCCAGCACAAGGGCCGTCCCCAGAAAGTAAAGGAAACCTGCGGTGTACATTGGGTGGCGCACATGGCTATATAGCCCGGTCGTAACCACCGTTTGCCCTCGATCTTCCTGGATGCGCACCGTCGCCGACAGGTATGGGTTTTCACGAAAAGTAAGATAAAAGAGATAGAACGAGAAGAGCAGGACGATAACGCCCACCGCTTGAAGCCATACCGGCATCCGGGACCAGTGGAATCGAACGGCGTCCAGCGGCATCAGGATCAGCCAGACAAGAAAAACGATGCACAAGGCTATGATAAACATCTTATCCCAGGCTTTCTGATCGGGTTTGAACCCAATGCGTTCTTCGAGCAAACCGGGGTCGTGCCTGAGCAGCCATAGAGTTATGACTATGCTGAAGAGGGCGAAAAGCACCAGGTAGACCCATCCGGCAGTCCAGGCGCCTGTGCCGGCCGGAACGAACAAGGCCAGGGCCATGACCGGAAACGTGATTGCTTGCCATAAAAAGGCTTTCGCTCTTATATTCATATGCTGATTCTTTCCATGACTTATACCAAGTTGCGTTCAAGTTGATGTAGCATAGGGCCTTGTGCCCGTCCGCACTTCCAAGCGCCCACAAGGGGCTATACTACTTTCGTATGCTCGCTTCTAGCACGTTCTTGAACGC
>Ga0181536_10005762_pt1 | contig 12612 bp, 10 predicted proteins | sample PEATcosm2014_Bin_41_FD_121105 | JGI IMG/M metagenome (GOLD analysis project Ga0181536, IMG submission 121105) | Peatland microbial communities from MTU Mesocosm Facility, Houghton, MI, USA - PEATcosm2014_Bin17_60_metaG | ecosystem: Environmental > Terrestrial > Soil > Wetlands > Peat | place...
GTCAGCGCGCGCATCTGGAAATGGCCCTGGCTGGACGACCACACCTCGCCCTGGCCATCGGCCTCGACGCGGGCGACGCAGGCATGCGGCTCGATATAGGCCTGATGCACCGCAGCGGTCTTGAACTCATGCTCGACGATCACATCGGCCGCGGCAAAGCCGGCGTCCAGATCGCCGATCTTGAACTCCAGCCGCTTGGAGATGTTGGACGGCCTGGTCGGTGCCGGCTCGACGCCGCGGGTGATCATGTCCTCGAACAGCAGCGGCGCGTCGGGCGCCATCGCCGCATCCACGTCGATGACGTGCGGCAGCACCTCGTACTGCACGTCGATCAGTGCCAGCGCCTCTTCAGCGATGCGCGGGTTGATCGCCGCCACGCCGGCCACCGCGTGGCCCTCGTACAGCACCTTCTCGCGCGCCATGATGTTGCGGCTGACGTGCCAGAAATTCACCGCGACCCGCTCCGGGCCGATATATTCGAATTTTTGGTCCGGGAAATCCTTCGACGTCACCACCGCCTTCACGCCGGGCAGCGCTTCCGCCTTCGACGTGTCGATCGACTTGATCCGCGCATGCGCGTGCGGCGAGCGCAGGATGCGGCCGTACAGCATGCCCGCCATCTTCATGTCGGCGCCATACAGCGCGCGGCCGGTTACCTTGGGAACGCCGTCCGGACGGATCGGGCGGGTTCCGACCCACTTGAAACGCTTCACCGAATCGGTAATGACTGAATCGTTCACGGCTCCACCCTCGCTTCTGCCTGTCGGGGACTGTCTGGCTGATTGTCAGGGTTGCGCAGCAGGCGGGCAAAGGCAAGCCCCGGCCTGACCATGCGCAGGCTGCCGGACGGGAAGAGTGCCGCGTCGCCGCGCGGCCCGCAATGACCGCCATGGCGCAGGACTTGCCGACGGCCAGTCGGTCGATCGGGCACCGGCACAAAGCGCCCGGGAGCCGCCCTGGCGAACGCGCGCAGCCTTACGGTGCGGACGCGCTGCGGTACAGGATGCGGTAATCCGCGGCGGTCTCGCCACGATCCGCCGCCGCAAGGTCACGCGCGAGCAAGTCCGCCACCTCGACGCGGTAATGCTGCCCGTCCCAGTAATTGGTGTCGGTGTCGGTGATCGGGCTCGGCAGCAGGAAGTCCACAACGAGGCTGTCCGGCACGGCCTGCGCAAACGACACCACGCGGCGCTTGCACGCATCCCAGATCGCCGCGACCGGACTGTCAGGCGGCGAAATCATCCGGTGATTGTACGGCACAAACAGCAATATCTTGCGCGTGGCGGCCGGCAGCAACGCCAGGTCGCTGCCCAAGGTCTCCAGCGCCGGAAAGCGCCAGCGCGCGGGATCGCCGGAGCGCTCGCCCGGCGGCACCGCCGGCCCCTCCTCACGCAGCTTCATGGCCGCGCGTGCGGTGTCGTATTGCGAGTCGGGCGGCACGAAGCGCGTGTAGCCGTCACGGCCCATGTCCTCCGGCTTCAGGCCGGTGAGGACGCCGAACTCCTTGCCGGCCTCCTGCACCGCGAACAGGTTGAACATCTCGGCATAGCCGCGCCAAAGCCGGGGGCGGTACATCCATTCCGGAAACGGCCGCGGGGTGAACTGCTGGTACGTGTCGCCGGTGGCGCATGAGCGTACATCCAGTGCCAGCACAACAACCTTGGGCGCCGGATGCGCCCGGACAAACACCTGGAACAGCCGCGATATCTCGTAAACCGTCGCATCGTTCATCGCCAGGTTGGCGAAGCGCGCGTGGAACTCGGGATCGAGCGCCGCCGGGCGCAACAGCCGCACGGTCGAGGCGCCGAAGACCGCACTGTCGAAGGCCGCCGAGCGGGCCAGGGACGGATAGGAGAAGCGCTGGTTGCCGGTGACCGGCAGGCGATCCAGCGGTGGCGAAAACGGCAGGATGTTCCACGGATCGACCAGCACGACAAAGGCGTAGAGAACGCCGGCCACCGCCGCCGCCGTGCCCGCGGCGAGACGGAAGAAGCGGCGCCATGGCGCGCACGGGTCAGAACTGGAAGTAGATGAAGACATTCGGCAGCCGGCCCCCGACCAGCAGCAGCAGATAGGCCAGCCCGACGCCGGCGGGAATCGCCAGCCAGGTTTCCGGCCGCAGCCAGCGCAGCGCGGCTTCCTGGCTGGTCGGCCCCAAGGTCGCGACGGCCGCGCCAAAAGCCAGCACCACGACATACTCGCGGTCGAGCTTGATGTGCCCCAGCCCATGCCAGCCCGCCATGCTGGCAAGCACCTGTCCGGCATGGCTGAAATCCGGCGAGCGGAACAGCACCCAGCCCGCCATGACGAACAGCAGCGTCAGCGCCCAGGCAATCGCGCGCGGCAGGCGGACACCGCCGGTTTCCCAGACGTGGTTCACCGCCAGCGCCAGCCCGTGCAAGCCACCCCAGGCGACGAAGGTCCAGTTCGCGCCGTGCCACAGGCCGCCGAGCAACATGGTCGCGACCACGTTGACCGCCTGGCGCAACGGACCGCAGCGGTTGCCGCCGAGCGGAATGTAGAGGTAGTCGCGCAGGAAGCGGCTCAGCGTCATGTGCCAGCGACGCCAGAAATCGCGCACCGACAGGGCGCGATAGGGGGCGTTGAAGTTGAACGGTATGCGCAGGCCGAACATCAGCGCCAGGCCGATCGCCATGTCGGAATAGCCGGAGAAGTCGAAATAGATCTGCAACGTGTAGCCGCCGGCGGCAGTCCACGCCTCGGCGGCGGACAGCGGTGTGCCGATCGCCTTGGCGAACAGCGGATCGGCGGCCATGGCCAGCGTATCGGCCAGCGCGACCTTCTTCGCCACACCGATGATGAACAGCACGAAGCCGCGCGACAGGTTCTCCCACATTTCGGCACGGCGCGGATCGAGAGCGAACTGGTGGATGATCTCGTTGTGGCGCACCAGCGGGCCGGCAATCAGTTGCGGGAAGAACATGACGAACATGCAGAAGTCGAGAAAGCCGTAGATGTGCCGGTCGCCGCGGCGCAGGTCCACCAGATAGGAGATCTTCTGGAACACGAAGAAGCTGATGCCCAGAGGGAGAATCAGGCTCCAGGGATGCCAGTCCTCGCCCAGCAGGCCGAACACCGTGCCACGGAAGAAGTCGGCGTATTTGAACAGGCCCAGCACGGCGAGATTGAGCCCGACGCCGAGCACCGGAATCCATTGCGCGCGCCAGGCGCCGAACCACTGCGCCACCAGCCAGTTCGCCACGGTGAGGCCGGCCAGCAACGGCACGAAACGGACGTCCCACCACGCGTAGAAGGCGAGCGAGGCCAGCACCACCACCGCCTGCCGCGCGGCCCGGTACGGGGCGAGCAGGTAGTACAGGCCAAGCACGACCGGCAGAAAGCCGACGATGAAGGCCTGGGAGTTGAACAGCATGGCAAGCGGCCGGCCGGACCGCCTTCACAACGTCTCCAGCAACCCCGCCATCAGCGCCGCCCGAGGCGCGAGGTCCCGCCACAGGATATGCTCGTGGCTGGCATGCGCACCGGCGCCGGTGCAGCCCAGCCCGTCCAGCGTCGGCACCCCCAGTGCGGCGGTGAAGTTGCCGTCGGAGCCGCCGCCGCGATGCTGCTTCGGCAGCGCAATGCCGACCCGATCGGCGATCGCCCGCGCCGTTTCGTAGAGCGACCGGATGGCGTGGTTCTCCGCGAAGGGCGGGCGGTTCATGCCGCCTTCCACCGTGACGCGGCAGCCGGCGGTGACCGCGGTGCGGCCCAGGATCGCCTGTTCCATGCGCTCGCCATCGGCGATCGAGTTGACCCGCAGGTCGATCTCGCAGCCGGCCTCCGGCGGGATCACGTTGGGGCGCGTGCCGCCCCAGACCGGCGCGGCATTCAGCGTGATGCCGCCGTCCAGATCGACCATGTTGTGCAGCGCCAGGATCTGGTGCGACAACTCGACGATCGCCGAGGCGCCGTCCTGGAAGGCGCCGCCGGCATGCGAGCCGACGCCCTCGATGCGCATCACGAACCGGCCCACTCCCTTGCGCGCCGTGACGCAGGCGCCGCCGGGGCCGGCCGGCTCCGGGATCAGCACCACGGCGGCCTGGGCGGCCTCGCGCTCGATGATGTCGCGGCTGGTCGGGCTGCCGACCTCCTCGTCCGGCGTCAGCAGCAGGACGATGGGGCGCGGCGTCTTCACCTGCTGGCGCAGGATCGAGCGCACCGCGTGGAAGGCCAGGAAGCTGCCCGCCTTCATGTCGTAGATGCCGGGGCCGTGCGCCTTCGCGCCGTTCACCTGGTAGGGCATGGCGTCCAGCGTGCCGTGCGACCAGACGGTATCGAGATGCCCGGCGACCAGGACCGGCGCGCCCTCGCCCGGCGTACGGGCGAGCAGGTTGTCGCCGTAGCCGTCGCGGCCGGGGATGCGGGTCAGCGCCGCGCCGGCGCGGGCGAGTTCCGCCTCGGCCACGTCCATCAGGCGGTTGACCGCCGCGGGGTCGGTGGTGGGGGTTTCCAGCCGCACCCAGGCGGAGAGTTCATCGAGCAAGTCCTCGGAACGGCCGACATCGGTCTGCGGCATGCGGTTCACCCATGGTCGCCAGGAACTGCCTGCTGTGTGCACTGGCGGCGGCGGCTTGTCCATTTGATGGGTCGGGGGGACGCACTCACTTGTCGTTGGGGCAGAGCCCCTTGGTGGGGTCCAGAGCCTGCCCCGGCGAAGGCCGGGGGGCGAAGCCCCTGGCTTTGCTTGGTTCACCCGATTGCCCTGCCGCTTTGCCGGTCGGCCCTTCCCGGGCGTGAAATCTCGGCAAGGTCGGGTGGTGTTTGCAATCGGCGCTTGCCCCGGCACCCACGTGCGTACGACAATACAGCTATGATGCCGCAGGAGGCTCCTTCGGCGGACCTCACCGCCGCCCGGACAACGCAGACGCACCGGTTCCCCGGCCCGGCCTTTGCCGCGCTCGACCTGGGCACCAACAACTGCCGCATGCTGGTGGGTGCGCCGGCCGGGGACAGCTTCCGCGTGCTCGACAGCTTCTCGCGCATCGTCCGGCTCGGCGAGGGCCTGCACCACACCGGCGCGCTGAGCCAGACCGCCATGGATCGCGCCCTGGCCGCCCTGCATGCCTGTGCCGCCCGCCTGGCTCGCCGCCCGGTCCGCCGGGTGCGCGCGATCGCCACCGAGGCCTGCCGCCGCGCCGTCAACGGGCGCGAATTCCTGGCCCGGGTGAAGCACGAGACCGGGCTCGAAATCGGCGTGATCTCGCCCCGCGAGGAAGCCGAGCTGGCGCTGGAATCCTGCACGCCGCTGCTGGCCGACGGTGGCCGGCGGGCGCTGCTGTTCGATATCGGCGGCGGCTCCACGGAACTCGCCTGGGTGCGGCTGACCGAGGGCCGGCCGGCGCTGATCGGCTACGACTCGCTGCCGGTCGGCGTGGTGACCCTGGCCGAGCGCTGGGGCGGCGCCGGCTTCACCCCGGACGGCTTCGCCGCCATGGTGGACGACGTGGCCGCGCGGTTCGCTGCCTTCGAGTCGATCCACTGCATCGGCCACGAGATCCGCAACGGCGGCGTCACCCTGCTGGGCACCTCCGGCACGGTGACGACGCTGGCCGGGATCGCGCTGGAGTTGCCGCGCTATCGGCGGCCGCTGGTGGACGGGGTGGTGCTGAGCGCGGAGGCGGCCGATGCGGCATTGGCCAGCCTGCGGGCGATGGGCCGCGAGGGCCTGGCGCAGCATCCTTGCGTCGGGCCGGAGCGGGTGGATTTCGTGCTGCCGGGCTGCGCGGTGTTCGCTGCCATCACCCGGCTGTGGCCGGCGCCGCAGGTGATCGTGGCCGATCGTGGCCTGCGTGAGGGCATGCTGCTGCGGATGATGCGCGGCGACGGCGCTCGCCCGGGGCGGCGGACGGGGCCGCGCCGGTCGGCATGAGCGCCGGCAGCGGTGGTAAGGGTCCGCGGGCGCCGCGCGGCTTGCCCAGGGGACTGGCCGTGGCGGTGCGGACGACGCGCAATCGCAGCGCGGCCTCGCAGCGCTGGCTGGTCCGGCAGTTGAACGATCCGTATGTGGCGGCGGCCAAGGCTCAGGGCTGGCGATCGCGCGCGGCGTTCAAGCTGATCGAGCTGGACGAGCGGTTCGGGCTGATCCGTCCGGGGGCGCGCGTGGTTGACCTGGGCGCCGCGCCGGGGGGGTGGACCCAGGTGGCCGTGCAGCGGGGCGCGGCGCGCGTGGTGGCGCTGGACCTGCTGCCGATCGACAAGCTGCCCGGCGCGGTGCTGCTGGAGGGGGATTTCCTGGACCCCGACGTCGCCGCGCAGGTGGTGGCGGCGCTGGACGGCAAGGCGGACCTCGTGCTGTCGGACATGGCGCCCAACACGACCGGCCACACCGCGACCGACCATCTGCGCATCATGGCGCTGGCCGAGACGGCGCTGGCGTTCGCCGTGGAAGTGCTGGCCGAGGGCGGCAGCTTCGTCGCCAAGGTGTTCCAGGGCGGCTCGGAGAAGGACATGCTGCTGCGGCTGAAGCGGTCGTTCGCGTCGGTCCGCCACGCCAAGCCGCCGGCCAGCCGGAAGGAATCGAGCGAGCTGTACGTGGTCGCGATGGGCTTTAGGCCTGTGGCGGGAGAGATCGAGGTGCGAGGGCACCGAAGGTGAGGGTGATCGGGTCGGCACGCAGCGGTGGCAAGGCCGCTGCTTGCCGACCCGATCACTCTCACCCGGCGCTTCGCGCCGACCTCTCCCGCAGCGCGGGAGAGGTTTTCAGCGACCTTGCCCAAACCCCGGCCGCACGGCATCAAGCGCCGCATGGACGGCACCACCCCCAAGATCCGCCTGCGCAACCTGCGCAAGAGCTTCGGCGACAAGGTCGTGCTCGACGGCATCGACCTCGACATCATGCCGCGCACCTCCATGGTGGTGATCGGCGGCTCCGGGTCCGGCAAGTCGGTGCTGCTGAAATGTATCCTCGGCCTGATCGAGCCGGACGACGGCAGCATCGAGATCGATGGCCAGGACATCCTGCGCATGCCGCGCCACGAGCGGGAGGCGGTGTGCTCGCGGATCGGCATGCTGTTCCAGAACGGCGCGCTGTTCGACAGCCTGCCGGTCTGGGAGAACGTCACCTTCGGCCTGCTGGCGCAACGCAAGCTGGCGCGCGCCGACGCCGGCACGCGCGCGGCCGACTTCCTCGCCGAGGTCGGGCTGGCGCCCAGCGTGGGCGAACTCTACCCGGCGGAACTGTCCGGCGGCATGCAGAAGCGCGTGGCGCTGGCGCGCGCCATCGCGGCGCAGCCCGACATCATGTTCTTCGACGAGCCGACCACCGGCCTGGACCCGATCATGGGCGCGGTGATCGACGGCCTGCTGGTGGATTGCGTGAAGCGGCTCGGCAGCACCGCCGTGGCGATCACGCATGACATGGCGAGCGCGCGCCGCATCGGCGACGCGGCGGCGATGATCTACCGGGGTCGCATCATCTGGAGCGGTCCGGCGGCGAAGCTGATGGACAGCGGTGTGCCGGAGGTGGACCAGTTCACCCACGGCCGCCGCGAGGGTCCGATCCAGATGGAGCTGCGGCGGTAGCGGGCAGGAAAAAGACTCCCCCTCCCCTTGAGGGAGGGGGGTGGGGGGAGGGGTGCGTACAGCCGTGGTTCTCGGATATACGCACCCCTCCCCCCAACCCCCTCCCTCAAGGGGAGGGGGAGGAAGCGGCCTTCTGCTCAGCGCCCTTTCCACACCGGCTTGCGCTTCTCGACATAGGCGCGCACGCCCTCGACGCGATCCTCGCTGGTATAGGGGCTGATGCCCTCGTTCAGCCGCAGCGCCGCGGCCATCGGCAGGCCCGATGCCTTTACCGCGGTCTCCTTCATGCGCCGGATCGTCACCGGGGCGTTCTCGCAGATCGCCTCCGCCATGCGCAGCGCCTCTGCCAGCGCCTGGCCCTTCGGCACGATGCGGTTCACCAGGCCCCAGCGCTGCGCCGTTGCCATATCGATGTATTCGCCGAGATACAGCATCTCGAGCGCGATCCCCATCGGCACCAGCCGTGGCAACAGCACGTTGGCGAAGTGCGCCCCCTTGCCGCGCTTGGCTTCCGGCAGCCCCAGCCTGGCATGTTCCGCGCCGATGCGGATGTCGCAGGCGAGCGCCAACTCGCAACCGCCGGCGACCGCGGGGCCGTTCAAAGCGGCAATGGTCGGTTTGAACGTCTCCAGCACCACTTCGTACAGGTAGCGCCTGACGCGCGAGAGCAGTGGCTGGAACGGCTTGCCGGCGGCGTCTTCCTCCTTGCGCGCCTTGAGGTCGGCGCCGGCGCAGAAGGCCCGGTCGCCGACGCCGGTCAGCACCACCGCGCGCACGGCATCGTCGGAATTCGCTTCGACGAACGCCTCGATCAATGCGTCGCTCAATTCGGGGGAGATCGCGTTCATCCGCTCCGGGCGGTTGATCGTCAGGATGCGGACGTGCCCGCGATCTTCGGACAGCAGGATTGGTTCCCCGTCATCGTTGTGCGTGTCGCTCATGCTGTCGCTCCTTCAGCAATCGTCATGGCCCATGCCGCGAGGACAGGGCGTTTCGTTGCACCGCAAGCAAGAATTTTCGCCACAGATGCACACAGATAAACACGGATGCAGCGGCGGCCGACCCGCGAGTCGGGCCAACCACGCGCCTACCAAATCGGTCTATCCGTGTTCATCTGTGTGCATCTGTGGCGAAAATTCTTGCTTGCCTTCCCACGCGCCGCCGCCGTCGCCGGGCAACCTGACACGGCTGCCTGACCTGGCTATCTATGCGGGCACCGTGCCAGTGTGGCCGGCCGGGTCAATCCCCCGGTCGATTGCCCGGGCCGGCCGCGATGCAAGGAGCACACGACGCATGCCGGATCGGACCGCCACGCAGCAAGCGCTGCACACGCTGTTCCACCCGCGCGCCGTGGCGGTGATCGGCGCCTCCGACGACACCACCAAGCATGGCTACATCGTGCTGACCAACGTGCGGGCAGCAGGCTTCAGCGGCGGCATCTACGGCATCAGCCGCCGCCTGAAGGACGTGGACGGCATCGCGTGCCACCCCGATCTCGCAGCGCTGCCGGAACCGGTGGACGTGGCCTTCCTGGCGATCCCCGCCGAGGCGGCGGTGCAAGCGGTGCGCGACTGTGCGCGGGCCGGGCTGACCGCGGCGATCGTCGGTTCCGCCGGCTATGCCGAAAGCCTGGATGCCGCCGGCGCCGACCGCCAGGCGGAACTGGCGCGCATCGCCGCCGCCGAGGGCATCCGCATCGTCGGCCCGAACTGCAATGGCATCTACAACGCGCATCTGCCGCTCTCGATCGGCTTCAATACGTCGCACGCCAAGCGCCATCCGGCCGGCGGCATCTCGATCTTCTCGCATTCCGGAGCGCTGTTCGATGCGATGGCCGGCCGCCTGCACATGCTCGGCGCCGGCCTGTCGCTGTTCGCCTCCGCCGGCAACGAGGCCGACCTGTCGGTGCTCGACTACATGGAATACGCGATCGGCCACGCGCCGACCCGCGTCATCGCGTTGCTGATCGATTCGCTGGATGACGGCGCACGGTTCCGCCGCCTGGCGTTGCAGGCCGCTGCAGCCGGGAAGCACGTGGTCGCGTTGAAGATCGGCGGCTCGGAAGCGGGAGCCCGCGCTGCCGTGGCGCATTCGTCGCGCATCGCCGGCGACAATGCGGCGTACGCGGCGCTGTTCGAGGCCAGCGGCGTCGCCACCGTCGCATCGCTGGAAGGCTTCATGACCGCCGCGGCGTTGTTGGACCGCTATGGACGCTGCGCCGGCGGCCTCGGCGCCCTGTCCACCTCGGGTGCCGGCGCGTCGTTGCTCGCCGATCGCTGCGCCGCATTGGGGGTTACGCTGGCGGGTCTGTCGCCGGACACGCATCGGCGCATCGACAGCCATCGCATGTTCTCGCGCATCGGCAATCCGCTCGACCTCGGCATCTTCGGCGGCATGCGGCGCGCCGGCGCGGTGCCGTCGCTGCTGGCAAACGATGCCGGCGTGGGCGCCATGCTGGCGCTGGTGCATTCGATGAACCCGTGGCAGGGCGATCCGATCCGCGCGGCCCTGGCCAATGCGCGCGAGACCTCCGGCAAGCCGCTGCTGATCGTTGCCCCCGGCGGCATGCCCGAAACCGAACGGGCGTGGTACGAAACCCACGCGATGAACGTGTTCACCGAGACCGACATCGTGATCGAGGCGATCGGCGCCCTGCTGACGCCGCTGCCCGCCGCGATACCGGAATGTTCCGGTTTCGGGAAACCGGTTCCGCCGGATCGGTCCGGCGCCGCGTCGCCGGTGCTGCCGAACCGGACGCTGACCGAACCGGAGAGCCTGCGCTTGCTCGGCGGATTCGGCGTGCCGGTCGTCGAGACCGTCACATGCACCTCGGCGGATGCCGCGCTCGCCGCCGCGGAACGGGTCGGCTGGCCGGTGGTGTTGAAGGGCGTGGCCGAGGGCGTGGCGCACAAGAGCGAACTCGGCCTGGTGCGCACCAACCTGCGCGATGCGGTGGCGTTGCGGGCGGCGTACGCCACGCTCGGCACCCCACGCGCGATCGTGCAGCCGATGGTGCCTGCCGCGCTGGAGGCGATTGCCGGGATCAGCCGCTCGCCGGGTGTGGGATTGGTGCTGCTATGCGGTCTCGGTGGCATCTATGCCGAAGCGTTGCGCGACATCTGCATCTGGCCCGTTCCGGTGTCGCGCGAGGCAATCGTGGACAAGCTGGCGCAAAGCAGTCTGGGGCGCGTGCTGGCGAGCGCACGCTGGCAACATCCGGATGCGGAGGGCGCCTGCATCGATCTGTTGGTTGCGTTGCAGAACGTCGCCGTTGCGCTCGGCGACCGGCTGGAAGCGGTGGACATCAACCCGGTGATGCTGGGCGCGGCCGGCGCGGTGGCGGTGGACGCGCTGGTGGTGCCGCGCCCATGACCGCGCGGCTCGGCGTCACCTATCACGTGCGCAGCGATGCCGCTTCCATCGAGGCGCGTGCGCAGGCGATCGCGGTCGAGCAAAGCGTGGAGATGCCCCTGGAGGCGATCGACGAACCGGCGGTGCTGCGCGACATCGTCGGCGAGGTGCAGTCGATCGAACCGCTGGACGACGACCGTTTCGCTGTGCGTATCGGCCTGGCTACCGCAACGATCGGCCACGACGCCGGGCAATTGCTCAACATGCTGTTCGGCAACACGTCGCTGCACGACGACGTGGTGCTGCACGATGTGACGCTCCCCGGCGCACTGGTCGCGGCGTTCGGCGGCCCCCGGCACGGCATCGCCGGCCTGCGCCAACGCGTCGGCGCCGGCCGCCGCGCCCTGACATGCTCTGCCCTGAAACCGCAGGGCCTGTCGGCGGAACGGCTCGGCGTGTTGGCGGAGCGCTTCGCGCGTGGCGGCATCGACTACATCAAGGACGATCACGGTCTGGCCGCGCAGGACTACAGCCGCTTCGAAGATCGCGTCCGCGCCTGCGCCGCCGGCGTGGCGCGGGCGACCCGGGCGACCGGGCATCCGACGCGCTATGTGCCGAGCCTGTCGGGCGACCTGAACGCGATGCGCCGGCAGGTTGGGGTGGCGCGGGCATCGGGGCTCGATTGCGTGCTGCTGGCACCGCTGATCGCCGGGTTCGCCAACATGCAGGCGCTGGTTGCGGAATTTCCCGATGTGGCGTTCTTTGCGCATCCCAGCCTGGGCGGCGCGGCGCGCATCGCGCCCGCGCTGCTGATCGGCACGCTGTTCCGGCTGGTCGGGGCGGACGCGGTGATCTTCCCCAATTTCGGTGGCCGTTTCGGCTACTCGCCGGACACCTGCCGACTACTAGCGGACAATGCGCGCGCGGTGCGCGACGGGATGCGCGCGAGCCTGCCGGTGCCGGCCGGCGGCATGACGCTGCAACGCACGCCGGAGCTGCTTGACTTCTACGGCGCCGACGCAATGTTGCTGATCGGCGGCAATCTGCTGTTGGCGCGCGAGCGGCTGGCCGAGGAGACCGCCGCCTTCACGCGCGCCGTCGCGGCACACGACTATCGGTAGAGACCATGGACAGCGAACAGACCGGACAGAAACGCGACTTCCACGAGGGTTTCCGCTGGGATGGCGTCGCGCACATGCCGTACAAGCAGGATGGCAGCGCGCCGTTCAAGGACATCTCGCGCCAGGTGCTGTTCCAGGAACCCGACATGGGTTGCGAGTTGCGCTATTTCGAAATGGATCCCGGCGGCTATTCGACACTGGAGCGGCATGAGCATGCCCACGCCGTGATGATCCTGCGCGGCCATGGACACTGCCTGCTGGGCGACGCCGTCGTGACGGTGAAGCCGTTCGACCTGGTGACGATTCCGTCCTGGACCTGGCACCAGTTTCGCGCCACGCAGGGTGAACCGCTTGGCTTCCTGTGCATGGTGAACCAGCAGCGCGATCGTCCGCAGTTGCCGACGCCGGAGGAACTGGCTGCGCTGAAATCGGTGCCGGCGATTGGGAAGTTTCTGGCGGGGTGAGAAGTCGGGATAAGTGGGGATACTCCCCCTCCCCTTGAGGGAGGGGGTTGGGGGAGGGGTGGGTACAACCACGGACGGCGGCTGTACGCACCCCTCCCCCCAACCCCCTCCCTCAAGGGGAGGGGGAGAAC
>Ga0181536_10005765_pt1 | contig 12607 bp, 5 predicted proteins | sample PEATcosm2014_Bin_41_FD_121105 | JGI IMG/M metagenome (GOLD analysis project Ga0181536, IMG submission 121105) | Peatland microbial communities from MTU Mesocosm Facility, Houghton, MI, USA - PEATcosm2014_Bin17_60_metaG | ecosystem: Environmental > Terrestrial > Soil > Wetlands > Peat | place...
CCGGCAAGTCGGGTAAGAAATATCTCCCGGAGACCCTCGGCTCCGGCGCCGCCTTTTTCGATGCTGATGGCGACGGCTGGATCGATGTCCTTCTCGTGAACGGGAAGGACTGGACTCCGCGCGGGCGGCATACGACTGCGGCACTGTACCGCAACAATCATAACGGGACGTTCACTGACATTACGCGGGGCAGCGGGCTCGATATCGAAATCTATGGCATGGGCGTGGCTGTGGCTGACTTCGATAACGACGGACGCGACGATGTCTATATCACCGCGCTCGAAGGGGACCATCTTTTTCATAACGAAGGCAACGGCAAATTCAAGGACGTGACCGCGGCATCTGGAATCAAAAACGCCAGCTTTGGCACCAGCGCGGCATGGCTGGATTACGATCGCGACGGCAAGGTGGACCTGTTCGTCGCAAACTATGTTCAATGGACGGAGAAAGGCGATCTGTGGTGCTCGCTGGACGGCAACGTGAAGTCTTACTGCACGCCCGAATCGTACAAGGGAACTTCAAACAGGCTGTTTCATAACCTGGGCGGCGGCCGCTTCAAAGACGTCACGAACAAGGCCGGTCTGGGCGACTCGACCAGCAAGTCTCTCGGCGTTACGATCCTCGATTTCGATAACGACGGGTGGCCCGATATCTTCGTCTGCAACGATACGCAGCCGAACAAGCTTTACCACAACAACCGGAACGGCACTTTTGGCGAACAGGGAATGTCGGCCGGGGTCGCTTACGGGGAAGACGGCGTGGCGCGTGGAGCCATGGGTGTCGATTGGGCCGATTACGACCGCACTGGCCGTCCGCATCTGCTCGTTGGCAATTTCTCGAACCAGATGCTGGGTCTTTATCACAATGAAGGAAACGGCCTGTTTGTGGACGAAGCGCCCCGGTCGAGCGTGGGGCGCGAAAGCCTGCTATCGCTGACGTTCGGCGTGTTCTTCTTCGATTACGACCTGGACGGCTACCCCGACATCCTCACGGCGAACGGACATATCGAAGAAGAGATCGGGCGCGTGCAGCCGAAGATCAAATACCAGGAGCCTCCCCTGCTGTTTCACAATCTTGGTTCGAAGAAATTCGAGAACGTCTCGAACGCCGTGGGAGCGGACTTCACGAAACCGCTGGTTGGGCGCGGTGCGATCTACGGCGATTTCGACCACGATGGCGATCTCGACGTTCTGCTGACCTCCAACAACGGCCCCGCGCACCTTTACCGCAACGATGGCGGAAACAAGAACAAGTGGATTTCAATCCGCACCGTCGGGACGAAATCCAACAGAGATGGAATCGGCGCCTCCATTACGATCGCGTCAGCTTCCGGCAAGCAATGGAATGTGGTGCGCAGCGGTTCCAGCTACGCTTCGCAAAGCGATCTGGCGCTGGTATTCGGTCTGGGTCAGGATCCGGTCGTCAATTCGATCGAAGTCGCCTGGCCGAGCGGTACGAAACAGAAGTTCGCGAGCGTGGCCGCGAATCAATTCATCACCATCGACGAAGCTCGCGGCATTATCAAGTAAGGCCCCCGGGCTTCAGAAACGGAAGTTGGTTTCGAGGAATGCTCGTACGGAAGTAATGCGGCCGCTCATCCCAGTATATTATCTCGCGAGGGCCGCGGGTTCGCTCGGCGACAAGGGTCGCAGGAGCCGCAGAGCGGGACGCGTCAGATATTCGCGGATATAGTCCCGGTGGGCGTCGTCGTCCGGATAGTGCTCGTCGGCCGGGTACGGGTATCGGCTCATCTTCTGGAAGGGCAGAGGCAGCACTGACTGCGAAAAGGCCGTATTGGCGTCCGCGTCCTTGGCCCAGCCGTCGACCAGTAGCAGGTAGTCTCGCTTCCAGCCCGCCGGCAGCGCGGGCAGCCCGGAAGTAGCGAAGCTCATCCGGATCTCATCACCCGAGCCTAGGATCGCCATGCGATCGTCGGGCTCCCGCAACAAGTCCTGTACGGAGCCGTAGCGCGTATAGTTTCCGGACGTGGGGTTCCACAAGGAAGTAGAACTGGTGGTCTGGTAATCGAAGGATTCCGGTTGTTTGCGTTCGGGGTCGATGGTGGCGCGCGAGAAACCCCGAAAATGCAGATTGGCGGAGGCCATGGCGATTTCCGTGAGACGCACGGGCGGCGGAGCATTGCCCTCGAACAGGTAGATCTCGTCCCAATACACGCACAGATTGGTCACGATCCGCACTTCGCGCGACGAGGAGAGGAACTTGCCGGTGAGATCCACAGCCATGGGCTTCGGCTTGCCGGAGGGCATCCCCATGTCTTCGATGACAGTTTTCCAATTACCCTGTGCATCTTTCACCTGAAGATAAGGAAACACCAGGTCGCGATGCGCCTGAGCCGCGGCCAGGAACGTGCTGCCATCGGCCCAATCCACCCAACCGTACAGTACGAGAACGGCTTTTCCGTCGGGGGCCGCGCCCGCAAAATTTAAATCCAGAGTATGCAATTCCGCCACGCCCGTGGAGTCGCGCTGGAACGCGTTGGGATAGCGCTGGTCATTCGCCAGCAGAGCCGCCCGCACGTCGTTTCCATGGCTATCCCGCGCCGAGACAGGGTACGTCCGCCGATTCGATCCGTACAGATGGAACTCGGGGAAGGGAGCCGACTTGAACTTCTCATTGGTTATGATTTCCGTGTCCGCCGGGTGGTCCAGCGCCATCAGCTTGATCTGATCGATATAGGAAACCTCGCGCAGTTCCTCGGTGAGGCGGATTTCGAGGGCTCCCTCGCGCGCCTGCAGCATGGCGGCGGGAATGGAGACGTATTCCTCATGGTCCACCGGGAAATACTGTCCGTCGCCGGAGCTGGCGCCCAGAGGGGCTACGCCTAACACGTCGGTGACAAACTGGAAACGCTGGCCGTTCCAGGTGAAGATCATGGGGCACGAGCCGGCTAGGCGCGGCGCCTCTTTGAACACCATCACGCGGTTCACCGGTTGTTTCATTTCGTTTTGGATCAGGGCATTCGGCCAAGTGATCCGGATGGTATCCACGCTCGTGCGGCTGCCGAGACGAAATACCAGGGGCACACCGGCGTAGGTCATTTTTTGGTAGCTGGCGCCGGCCTTCACTTCCACTTTGGCATTCACGGAGAGTTTGGCGTTCTTGACTCCGGCGAGCGCTACCTCGATCCAGTTGCCGTAGGCCGCGGTAACGTCGTGAGCGACAACCAGGCTTCCATCGTCCTCAATGCGCGCCCAATCCAACCGCCCCGTGCCCGTGAAATCGGCGGCGGCGGACGCGGCAGGGAACGCGCCTTGGCCCGGCCGCGGAACGGCTTGCAGTTCGCCCGCGCGGTTCAGGAGCCGCCCAGCCGGTTCGAACTCCAGGTCGGTATAGCCATCGTGGTTGATGTCCGCCGCCACAAGCCCACGGGCATTCGGCGGCAAGGAATTGAGCGGTACCGCCTGGTAGGTTCCCCCCAACCGGTCGCGGTACAGCACGCCTCGGCGGTCGGCATAGGAGACCACGAGGTCGAACCCCGGTGTATCGGGTTCCAAGTCGAACGGTACGGCGTCAATGGCCCGCCCCGAAACAAAAGGAAACCGCTTTGTCTCGTCGCTAAAACCCGCTTCGCCGTTGTTGCGCAACAGGCGGGAGTCGTCACCGATCAAAATCAGGTCTTCGTCGTAGTCGTGATCGTAATCGATCCAGACCGCTTTTCGGAAGGAGCCGGCCGCCAGTTCAGCGTGCTTCACGAACCGGGTTCCCGTGTTGCGGTAGAGCGTGGCGCCCTTCGTCGTCACGACGCACAGGTCGGGCAGGCCATCGTTATCGAAATCGCCGGGTGCGATGAATCGGACGTCGCGGAGTTCTTCCAAGCCGGAGTTTTCCGCCAAGGTGCGGCCGTTGCGGAACAAGGCCACGCGGCCGGGCGACCAGGCGATGAGATCGGGGCGTCCATTGGACCCGAGCAGGGTGGCGACTCCCGACCCCGGCCCGCCGAACCCTTCCGCCAAGTTCTCCACGCGGTATACCGGGGCGGCCAAAGGAGCCGAAGGCGGGGAATCGATCGGATCGTAGAGTTCGGCATACCGGCACCATTCCACATCTTCGGGAACGGCTGATCCCTCCTGCTGTTTCTTCAGTGCCTGAAAGACGCGCAGCTCTTCGGCTGCCTGATCGGGACGGCCTGCACTCCGGTACAGCCCATAGAGTTGGAAATGCGGAGCGGCCATGCGCGGGTTCAGATCGCGTGCGGCTTCGAATTGGGCGATGGCCGCGGTGTTGTCGTCTTTCAGCTTGTAAACCACTCCCAACTGGTAGTGCGGCGTCGGCTCATTGGGGACCAGTCTCACCATCTCCCGAAACTGAGCCAGTGCCTTGTCCGTCTCATTCTGTTTCTTGTAAACAATGCCCAGGTTGAACCAGGTGTAAGGGAGTTTGGGGTTGCGCTTCTGGACCATCTCCAACTCGGCGGTAGCGCTTTTGACGTCACCCTGGCGCAGCAGGGCCAACCCGTAATTCAACTGTTCGCGCACCGAATTCGGCGCTAGCGCCAGGGCTTGACGCAGTTCCTCGACGGCCTCTTTGTGGGTGGTCGGGTTTTCGTAGAAGGCCTTGCCCAGATTGCGGTGCTGCCAGATCCGGGCGTCGTCCAAATTGTTCTGGCCGAAAACCAGCCAGCCCGCGGCGCTCACGCCGGCCAGCAGGGCCGCCCACGCGAACCCGCGTAATTTGCTGCGCATTTACCTGCCAGTATGCCAGCATTTGGAGTCTGCCGACGCGAGGATGCGCGAGAATGATACTTGACTTCGAAACGCACGGCGGAAGACCATATCCTGACGCTCTCCGCTCGGGAGCAAGCCCGCCTCATCCGGATTCGCGGGATCTCCTCGCGCGAACTGATCTCCGCTCATTTGGAGCGCATCGCCGCTATCAACCCGGTGCTTCACGCGGCCGTGGAAATCCAAGCCGAGCGCGCATTGGAAGACGCGGCCGCAGCCGATCGCGAACTGGCGGCGCGGTCTTTACGGGGGCCTTTGCACGGCGTGCCGTTCAGCATCAAGGATTCCATGGAGCAGGCCGGCAGCCGCTGCACCGCCGGCACCTTGGGCCGAAGAGACGCTCCACTTTCCACCGCCGACGCGACCCTGGTCGCGCGCCTGCGCAGCGCCGGCGCCATCCCCATCGCGCGGACGAATTTGCCGGATCTGCTCTTCGCTTTCGAGAGCACCAATCTGCTCTTCGGACAGACCAACAACCCTTATGACGTGACCCGAACTTCGGGCGGCAGCAGTGGCGGGGAAGCGGCACTTCTCGCCGCGTGCGGTTCTCCCTTGGGTCTAGGCAGCGACGCCGCCGGTTCCGTCCGTCTGCCCGCTGCCTTCTCGGGTATCACCGGCATCAAGCCGACCTCGGGCCGCCTGCCGCGTACGGGTCACTTTCCGCCGGCGGGCGGGTGGATCGAGACCCTATGGCAGATCGGTCCCATGGCCCGGCGGGTGGAAGATCTCATCGAAGCCATGCGGTTGCTGACCGGTCCGGATGGCATCGATCCCACGGTTCCCGATGTGCCCTACCGCGATCCCCAAGACGTGAAGCTGACCGAATTGCGGGTGGCGGTATTCACCGATAACGGAATTGCCGCGGCGGATGGAGAAGTTTCCGGAGTGGTTCGCGCGGCGGCGACGGCTCTCGCTTCCGCGGTTCGCTCCGTGGAGGAATCCTGTCCGGCCTGTCTCGCGGCGGCCTACGATTTGGAGATGAAACTGATCGGTCCGGATGGCGGCGACGGACTACGGGCCTATTTGCGTGACCTGGGATCGAGGGAAGTCCATCCGCTTCTCACCGCCTGGCTCGAGAAACTGGAGCCGTATCGCACGGATCTGGCCGGCTTGGCGCGCTACTGGGCCGAGTTGGACGCGTATCGTGCCGAAATGACCCGCTTCCTGCGCAAGTATGACGTAATCCTTTGCCCGGCTTACATCCACCCAGCGCTGCCGCACGGCGAATCCGTCCGGGACGATAATTTTCGGGGTTTCAGCCACACCATGGCCTTCAACGTTGCCGGTTGGCCGGCTGCCGTGGTGCGCTGCGGCGAATCGAAGACTGGCCTGCCGATTGCCGTGCAAGTGGCGGCTGCCCCGTGGCGTGAAGATATCGCGTTGCGTGTGGCGCTCTGGCTGGAGGGAGTCTTCGGCGGCTGGAGGCCCTCCGCGTTGTTTACGGAGACGCCGTGAGGCCGCGATTCTCGTCATGAAGATGGAAACAGGTGCCGTCTCGTAACTTCTGCCCTTTCAATGCTCAATAGACCTAGGAGTAATGGTCTGTGCGGATGTTGTGCGAATGCCGTGCGGATGCTGATTGCAAGTTCCCACTCCTCCTATATCTTTTCTCCTAAAATTCTCGCCTAAAATCAAAAGTTTGGGATAGGACCGTGGTGCGGCGTAATCCGTATGTAATGGATTACATGTGGCTTAGGTAGCTAAGTCCTTTTGGCTATGCGACTGCTTTAAAATGGCGCGCGATCAGCAAAAGGAGGAGCTCTCGTGAGGAGTTTAAAGTTAGGTTTCGGAATTCTGATCATTGCCGGGATGGCCCCGGCCTGTTTCGCCGACATCTGGGATTATGTGGCGAATGTTGGCGGCTCGACGTATTGTGCGAATCTTACCGGCTTCACCAGCTGCCCCGGCGGCGGCACTATACTCAGTTCGGGCCAGACGCTCTCGAATGTGCCCAGCATTGTGAGCACAATCGATGAGGTCGGTGGAGTTTCCAACCAAGCGCCTGATTCCACCTCTGGGCTGGGCACTGCTGCTGTGACTTTCAATCCTGGCACTACAGGATCGTTCAATGTAAACCTCCTGCTCTTTGAAGAGTTGAACGATGCCTATGGCGACTACGAGTATGCGACGACCGGCGGAGCCCTCGCTTCTGGTGAGTCCTGGCAAGTCGATGTGCCGGACTACGACTTTGCCGGCGATCCGAACCCCGATGCCACGGGGACGATTGGCGCGAATACTGCGGCCAGCACTCTTTCGAACACGAACGACGTGCCGGGCCCGTGTCCAGCCAACCTTTCCGGAACGGCTTGCGACTTTACGGCGATGGCCTTGGGCTTCAATTTCACCTTAGGCACTGGCCAGGAAGAACTTCTAGCTTTCACAGTATCAACCTCGGCTCCGACGAGCGGTTTTTACATCGAGCAGCAGGACAACGCCGGGAGCGGCTCCACCCCCATCTATTACTCAGCCACTGCGGAGACGTGCACCATCGGAGTCGATTGCCCCGGCAACACGCCGCCGCCCCCCCCGCCGCCGACGGTTCCCGAGCCGGGATCGGTGACTCTTCTGGGGTCGGCTCTGGCTGTTTTAGGTTGGACTTTGCGATCGCGTTTCGCGGCTGCGAAGGCGAGTTAACTGTTTTTGAAATATCGAGATATTGAAATCTGAGGATCAGGAGAAAACGATGGTAAAAAGACTTTTCCCCATGGGCTTAGCAGCGCTGGCTGGGGTACTCATCTTGCCCTCCGTTACATTCGCGGCAGGTCTGACCGTTTTGACAGTACCGTGGGTTCCCGCCAACCCCACATTCCCGCACACGACTTATGCGATTAACCCGACCACGGAGGCGACCGTCGTGCTCGGGGCAACCGCGCCCAGCGCGGCATCCGGGGATAGCCTGAACGTCGTGTGGAGTTTCGGCGACGCCAGTCCGAACGTTTCGTTCACCACCACCAACCAGTACAATCTCTCCACTACCCACCAGTATCCGGCGTCTGCCGCTGCGGGTACGGCGTGGACGGCCACCGTGACGGTTACCGACACGACTGCCGGCACATCTGGATCGGCTAACTATTATGTGTCGCAGGAGGCCAACAACTTGGCCTCGCGGGTGAACGTCGCCATCGATAGAGGCCTCTGGTACATGCACGCGACCATGTGGCGCACGAACGCTCCGGCGAACGGTCAAACCGTGAACTGGGGCGGCTGGGACGGTCAGTCCGGCTCTCCCGGCTGCAACACTGTCTACGATTCCACTTATAGCGAGGGCCTCGCCTGGGACTGCTACAGCACGGCCGTGATTGACCCCAATAACGTGCAGGCCTTCGAGGTCAGCGGTCATCAAGGCACCCAAGCCGGCGGACCCGCTACGGACCCTTATACCGATGACGTGGACCGCGGATTTGCGCGGATGTTCTACTTCCTCGGTGTCGAAGCCAGTGGATCGAATACGTATCAGTATAATCCGGCAACCGTAAATTATGGTTGCAGCGATGGCACCTCGGTTAACACGTCCGGCGGCTGCAACGGAACGGCGACCAAAGTCTTCTACAATGCGTCCACGACCACTTGCACATCGCCGCCCTGCACATTTGCGTTCGATGCCAATGGCAACGGCAAGGCGACCTACTCCAACGACGGATCCGGCGAGGTGATTTACACCGGCGGGCCGTTTGTGGATGCGATCGTAGCCAGCGGCAAGCCGACCGCTACAGCGTTGACCGGCGTAGCGGGAGTGGTCGGGCAGACCTATGCCACGATTGTTACCGACATGTTGGACTATTACGGCTACTGCCAATATGAGCAAGACGAGGACCCCGGCAACCAGCCCACGTTTAACGGGTACACTCGCGGTGCCGGCTATTCCGCTTCGGGCGGGGGCTGGCTGTACACCTGCCAGGAAGGCGACGACAACTCTACTTCGCAGTGGGCCGCCATTAGCTTTGTATCTGGCTTACGCGGTTCGGGTTTCGGTTTCAATGCCGCCGCTCAAGCTTACTTCAAGGTAGTCCAGGACTATAATAACGTTTGGGTTACCAACAGCCAGGATGTGGTGGATAAGGCACCGACTGCAGCGGATCCTTTCAATACAACCGGAGACGATCAGGGCGCGTTCGGGTACCGAGGGTCTTTCTATTATTCGAATGCGTGGGGGCCGTTTGCGGTCACGCCGTCGGGCATGGTGCAAATGGCCATGGACGGCATCGGGAGAACCACCAATACGGCCTACGGCGATGGGTCAACCGATCCCGATCAACGCTGGAACAACGCGGAAACGTTCTATGCGGATAACTTCTGCAACGGCGAGACTTCCGCCTACAACAATCCCAAGTTCTATACCTACGGGATGCTGTCGTTCACCAAGTCCATGTTGTTGCATGATCCGGCCGGGGTTTTGAGTCCGATTCAATACATGCGGACGCAGACGCCCGGTGTCTTCACCGGCGATCCCAGCGTTCCCGCCAACACCATCGATTGGTATGCGGCTCTTTCTGCTGCCAGTCACGGTAGTGGCGACCCGACCGCCGCCGATCCTTGCGACGGCATAGCCCAGACGCTGGTGAGCTACCAGGATCCGACGGGTTTCTGGTACGGTCATGATTACGATCAGGGCTATCAAGGCGCCCAGAGTCCGTTCGAAACGGCGTGGTCCATCATCATGCTGAACAAGACGGTCTTCGTCTCCTGCGTCAGCAATCTCGCGGGCCGCGGGAATGCTTCGGGCGGCGGGCAAGCTGTTCTGTCCTGGACAGGGCAAGCCAATGCCACCGGGTACAACATTTTGCGCAGCAGTACGAGCGGCGGCCCCTACACCCTAGTTGGGACCAGCACGATAACCGCGTACAGCGATGCACACGATGGGCTGACCCCCGGCGACACGTACTACTACGTCGTTGACCCGGTTCAAGGTTCGACGGCAATCTGTCAATCCAATCAGGCCACTGTGAAAATACCGTAGTAGCCTCACCTCGCTTCGGCGAACCAGTAAGCCCTCAAGACAGCGCAATCGGGCTGTTTTGAGGGCTTTCTTTTTTTCGCGCGCCGGACCTATCTTCGGTAGTATAAATGCATGTGGAATCAATGCATCCGGAGATTCTCACAGGAGACGATCACGAAAATGAAGCGTATCTACTATGCCGCTCTGGCCGCCTTGGCCGCGTTGTCCACCGGGCACGTGGCCGCAGCCCCCACGGACCAGCCAGTTTACATCTACCTTTACGCCACGGTCAGCGACCACATCAACTTGGACATGACCGAAGACCGTCTGCGCCATATTCTTCCCATGGCGCAGAAATACCGCCAGATGCACCCGGAAGCGCATATCAACGCGACGATTCTTTTCTCCGGAGCGGTGAGCCGGGCGCTCCAGGAGAGGAACCCGCAGACTCATATTTTGGATTTTGTGAAAGATTATCTCCATCGTGGCATTATCGAAGTCGGATATGACGGAACCGACGAACCGACATATACAATTCGACCGACCCTGGTGTTCACCGAAAATCTATCGCCCGAAGAATGTTGGCAGCTTCGCCAGAAGATCGCGTCGGAGTTTCTGACGCAGGCTCGCGACCCTTTGACGGGTGCTCCCGCGGCGGGGGATGGAGGGTTGAAAGAGATGCAGGCCGTTTTCGGCCCAGCGGCGACGTTGAAGGGAATTGAACTGGCCCTGAAGACCGACCGCGCTCACGGGCGATATTTCGCCAAAGGGGACGTTCCTGGCCCCATTCCCGGAGGAGTGATGTCGATCCCTGGAATCTACAGGGAGATTGGCGGCGATACGGAAACTTTGCAAGCGCTCCGTCCGTACAATACGACGGCGATCATATTCGGAGTTCCAGCCGTGAATCCCGCGCAAATACCGGGTTACGGAGAGTCGGTGAGCCATTTTGGGGAGCTAATGTCTCCGGTCCTAGAGGCCGCTCCGGAGATCTACTGGCAGGACTACGTTTTGCGGATTTCGGAAGCGTCGCGGAATGTCCGGCCGGTGAAGGCGTTCAATGGCGTGGAAGCTTTGAAGACTCTTTTCAGCAAGGTGAGCCGGGCCAAGCTCCACGTGATTCAGGTCGAACTGGGCGCGCCGGAGGCATATCTTACGCCGGCGTTCGTGAAGAGCGCGCCGAACGCTCCCTTGAAGTATGCATACGATCACCCCCAAAGCCCAAAACTGCCGGCCGAAGACCTGCTGGCGGCAGCCGATGTAACTGCCGCGTGGAACAGAGAAGACGACTTGCTGCGCTGGCTTTCGGGCGAATTCTTTCCCGCCAACGCCGGCAGCCGGGTTGTCGATAGCGCCGATCTGAAAGCTATGGCCGGTTCCAGCACCGGGTTCACCGTTTCCACCGCCAGTCTGCAGGCTCAGCTTGTGGCGCTGATGAATATATGGCATCACGATACCTTTACTCCTTCCTACCTCAAGGTGGACGATCATTTTCTCTCGCTGGCCGAGTGGTTTCAGGTCATGACCGACGAATTGGCGGAGTTCCATCGCACGGGCAAACTGCCGCCATCGGTGAAGGTGGTCAGGGTCCGCGGCCCCATCTATCTAGCTACTGGCCACGGCCCGAATATCGGCGAGGTCAAACTGGAGGACTTAGCCACTCTCTGTGCGGATATCGCAGCCCCTCTGCATGACGACAGTTCGAACGAGATTCCTAAGAATGCGATTCCATCCGTGATCACTCTCAACGGCACAAAAGTGAATCCGGCGCAAGTGCTCCGCATGATGGCGCAAGCGTTGGCCGACATGACGCCTCAAAAATTGATTCCGATCAAGATGACCTACACACTGGATGAACTGGGAGGGGCCGCGCCTAGATCCCGCCCGTTGGGTTACGACGGTTTTGTGTGGACTTTGAAACCGGCTCCGTTACAAACCGCGCTCGCGAAATGACACGCCGGAGCAAAGCCGCCGAGGGTCTAGACGCTAAGCGTGCTGTCATTCATGACGCGGCGTGACCTGCTCTGGCTCCTGGGCTCCGCAGCCTCCGGCGCCCAGGCGCAACAGTCGGCCGGAATGGCTTCGCGCGGCTTGGGGGCCAACCCGCGAGGGAAGCCCTCGGGCCTTCCCTTTCACGCCCGGTTTACCGACATCGCCGCGCAGGCGGGTTTGCGCGCGCCGGTCATTTACGGACCGGAGGGACGGACGGATTACATTCTCGAGTCGATGGGCTGTGGGGTCGCATTCTTCGATTACGACAACGATGGCTGGCTCGATGTGTTTGTTCTTTCGGGCACGCGCCGCAACGGTCCGGTGGCGGGGGCGACGAACCGGTTGTATAAGAACAATCGCGAGGGGACCTTCACCGACGTAACGCAAGAGGCCGGTTTGACGCGCCAGGACTGGGCCTGCGGGGTGACCATCGGCGATTACAACAACGATGGGTTCGAGGACATCTTCATTTCCCAGTGGGGCCAGAATGTGCTTTACCGCAACAACGGCGATGGCACCTTTACGGATGTGACGCGGGAGGCAGGTCTGCTTCACGAAGGCAGACGCTGGGGAACGGGTTGCACGTGGGTCGACTATAATCGCGATGGCCTGCTGGATTTGTTTGTCGCGCACTACGTCGTGTTCGACTTTCAGTCCGTCCCAGCTACCGGCCACAATCCCAATTGCAACTTCAAAGGCGTTCCGGTTTATTGCGGGCCGAGCAGCTTGCAGCCCGAGCGGTGCCTGCTGTATCGCAATAACGGCGATGGCACGTTCACCGACGTGACCCGTTCCGCGGGAATCGACCGCGCGGCGCCCACTTTCGGGCTGACGGCGATGGCCGCCGACTATTTCGGAAGCGGCTGGCCGGACATCTATGTCGCTTCCGATTCCACGCCGAGCCTGCTGTTCCGCAACCAGCGGGATGGTTCGTTTA
>Ga0181536_10005766_pt1 | contig 12607 bp, 12 predicted proteins | sample PEATcosm2014_Bin_41_FD_121105 | JGI IMG/M metagenome (GOLD analysis project Ga0181536, IMG submission 121105) | Peatland microbial communities from MTU Mesocosm Facility, Houghton, MI, USA - PEATcosm2014_Bin17_60_metaG | ecosystem: Environmental > Terrestrial > Soil > Wetlands > Peat | place...
GTTCCTGATGGAACTCATTATCTATCCGCCGGTTTTCGCAATCTGGAAATGGAACTTTGAGGTCAAGCCAAGACTGAAACAGGAAGAACCGAAGCCCGTTGAACCGACAAATCTACAGGAGCCGGTACATGCCTAGATGGACTCAGCAACTTGGAATGTCGGTGGCGCTGGTTGCACTCACCGCGTCCGCCTGGTCGCAGACGGCGCATTACACCGTCCCGGCGGTTTCGGTGGAAAATGATTTTGCGGCCTACCGCCAAGCCATAGACAGTGCAGCTGATTCGGCTTTGGCCAATGTGATACGAGAGGCAGCAGCGAGCAATCGGATTGCTGAAGTCGCAGCCAAGACTGCAGCCCCGCCGGATGCGACGGCGCTGCACCGGTTCGCCGAGCAATATTGGAACGGCAACGATGAAGCCGTCCGTCGCGCCGTCGCCAGAGTGACGGAACTCAGGCCGGTGTTGACGCCCATTTTGCACGAACAGGGTATCCCAGACGAGATTGCTGCCCTCGTGTTAGTTGAAAGCGCTGGGCAGCCGACCGCGCGCTCCCCCAAAGGCGCACGCGGTATCTGGCAGTTCATGCCAGATACTGCCCGTCGCTACGGTCTATCCGTGACAGCCGACCTTGATGAACGAATCGAAATCGTGAAATCCACGGTTGCAGCTGCTCGCTACTTGCACGATCTGTATCAGAGATTCGGTGACTGGCGGTTGGCATTCGCTGCCTTCAACGCCGGAGAGCAGACCGTCCAGCGGGCATTGGCTAGGACGGGGCACGGCAATTTCTTGCGGATCGAACGTGCGCTGCCTGAGGAGACGCGCAATTACGTTCCCGCTGTAATGCGCGCCATGGAATTGCTCGGCAGCAACAAGCAGGAGGTCTTACCGTCGGTCCGATCCGGGAAGTCGCCGGCTCGTTCCGTGTTGTACGCATCGACGGAGAGCGCCGATTAGGTGTTGTGGAACGAAAATATTTTTTAAGTGACTCGCGCTGCTAGCGCTGCGGAGCGGGTGATAAGGGCAAGGCCTTCCAGCGTCACTCCCGAGCGCGTCCCCCTGCGTCATGAGTTGATGCGAACGGTCCTCTACGCCGCGTTTCGACAAAGACGTTCGATAATATGATATCGGGTGTGTTCAAATAGTTCTCCTGTTATGACTAGAATCATTCAGTTCCTCCTCAAACCCACGGAAGGCCTCCGCAGCGTGCTGCTGGTTCGGATCGCAGTGGGACTGATCTTCTTTACGCAGGGCATTCTGAAGTACATCGACCCAAATATGGGAGTGGTTCGCTTCACGAGAATCGGGTTTTCACATCCTTACTTTACAGCCCATTTTGTCGGTACCTTCGAGGTTTTCTGCGGTCTCCTGCTGTTTCTGGGTCTGTGGACGAGGCTCGTGTCCATTCCGCTACTGATCGTGATCACGACCGCGATCGCAACCACGAAGATTCCAGAATTGTTTCGCGCCAACCAGGGTTTCTGGTACATGGTCAGCGATGCGCGCACCGATTTCGCCATGTTCTGCTGCTTGGTTTTTCTCATCTCAGTGGGTGGTGGGAGTTGGTCTCTTGACGCAACGCTTGCTCGGTACCCAAGTAGCGACTGACAGGGAGGTTTCGATGAAGGAATTGTCGGAATCCAGACGCACATTTTTAAAAGTAGCGGGTCTGACAGCAGGAGTGGTTCTCCTGCCCGCCGGCACTGCCGTCGCTGCATCGGGCATTTCAACGCAGAGCAACGACTCAACTGGCACTTCGTCAGAGTCCGGGTCTCCTGACTACACGTTGCACATCAAAACAACTCCCGTGGAGATCGCACCCAAGCGGATCATTTCGGTGACCAGCTACAACGGGCAATTTCCGGGGCCGCTGCTTCGCTTCAAGGAAGGCCAACAGGTCACCGTGGACGTATTCAACGATACAGATGTACCAGAACAACTGCATTGGCACGGCCAGATGGTGCCGGTTGACGTGGATGGATCTGCGGAAGAGGGGACACCCTTTATTCCTGCCCATCGCAAACGCCGGATCGTATTCACTCCGCGACCCGCAGGATTTCGTTTTTATCACACGCACAATCGAGCGGGCGCAGATCTCTACGCGGGACAGTACGGCGGCGAGGTTGGTCCCGTGTACATCGAACCAAAGCACGAGCCAGGCAACTACGAGCGCGAAGTCTTCCTTGTGCTGAAGGAGTTCGAGCCAACTTTCAGCCGCGGTGGAGACATGGCGCAGAACTTCCTGCCGCCAACCAAGGTGAAGGTGCTCGAAGAGCAAGGCGAATCGGCCATGAAGGCTTCCCTCGCCAAGGGCATGCAGAATGGATACGAAGTCGGCTACGGTTCTTTTACGATCAATGGCCGGATGCTACATCACGGAGAGCCCATCCGTGTGAAACAGGGAGAACGAGTTCTGTTCCATGTGTTGAATGGAAGTGCGACCGAAATTCGTAGCCTTGCCCTGCCTGGTCATTCTTTTCAGGTGGTCGCCTTAGATGGCAATCCCGTGCCGAATCCGGCGAGTGTTCCCGTGCTCTGGCTGGGCACGGCGGAGCGCATCTCTGCCATTGTTGAAATGAAGCATCCTGGAATCTGGATCATGGGCGATCTGGCGGAGGATGATCGTCAGCACGGCATGGGAATCGTCATCGAGTACGCGGGGTCCAAGGGTAAGGCAGAGTGGATTGCACCGTCGCCCCATCGGTGGAATTACGGGTTATTCGCGAAGCCGGGTGCAAGTGCCGCGCCGCCGGACGAAACTTTCGAGATGATCTTTGTAAAAGATAACGCCGCCGAAGAAGGCTTCAACCGATGGACGATCAACGGTGTGGCTTACCCGATGAGCAACGAAATGGCTCCCGCCTCATTTCATTTGAAAGAAGGCAAGCGCTATCGAATCCGCATGCGCAATGCCAGTGACGACATCCATCCCATCCACCTGCACCGGCATAGCTTTGAACTAACGCGCTTGGCCGGAAAGACAACGTCCGGAGTCTTGAAAGATGTGGTCATGCTGGGCGGCTACCAGGAGGCGGAAATCGACTTCATTGCCGACAACCCAGGACTAACGCTATTCCACTGCCACCAGCAACTGCACATGGATTTTGGCTTCATGACACTGTTCGACTATGTGTGAATGACCAGGCATCTGGAGCAGGGTTTTCACCGATCTCTTCATCCCCTTCTTCTCGTCGTGTGGGGGATTGCGTTTCTTACGCATGGACTCGCCGCGCATTTCGACGCGGTGGGCGTTGTGAACCAGACGGTCGAGGATGCCATCGGCAATGGTGGGATCGCCGATCTGCTCGTGTCAGCGCGAGACCGGCAGTTGGGAAGTGAGGATGGTGGAGCGAGTTTGGTTGCGGTCCTCACAGATCTCCCAGACTTCGCGGCGTTCGGGCTCATTCAGCGGTGCCATGGCCCAGTCATCAATGACCAGAACATCGATTCGGCCTAGTCTTGCCAGGAAGTTACGCAGCCTTCCATCCGCTCGGGCCAAGGCCAACTCACGAAGCAAAGCGGCAGCCCGCAAATAGAGAGCTGAGAACCCGTCGCGGCAGGCTTTCTGCGCCAGAGCCAAAGCGATAAAGCTCTTACCTGTCCCGCGGCTTGTACGGACGTGCGGGTACGACTCCCATCCCGTGATGCACCGCGAACTCTTGATAGGTGGGATTCAGATCCGGATCGTAACGGCAGGCTCGGGAGACAGCCGTTTTCGTGTTATCTGGCACCGCCAAAATCGGGACCCCTCCGAAAAACTCTAAGGCGTGGATGTGTGCCTGAATCCAGGGTTCCAGTTGCTGATCGCGAGTCGCTTCCGCGTAGGTGTAGGAACTGGCGCCTAACACAGAAACAAACAATGATGCCGGCCACGCTTGACCGGTCGTGGCGTCATACACGGGGATCGTTGCCCCCGCCCAGTCCACGAACATCTTTTCCCCGGCCTTGTGTTCCTGACGCAGCACGACATCCAGATGCCGCCGCCAGTGCTGATAGCGCTGGCAAAACCAACTGTAGCGATACCCCTCGGGATTTGTTTGTCGGTATTCTTCCCACACCAACTGCAGGGTCAGATGGCGATGCTGTTGGAGTTGCTCATGAATGGTTTTCCAGTCCGGTTGCGGCCGCAGTCGCACCGCTCTCGCCTGGACGGGTTGGTTCCCAAACAGCTTGGCTTCCAGTTCCTCTTCGCTCACGCCCTCGGGCAACGGCCAACCGATCCCGGCCGCAGCCGCCCGCTCCAAGTAGTCGTGGACCGTACCTAGTCCCACTCCGCAACTGCGCGCGATTTGCCGCTGCCCGAGTCCCAACTCAAACCGTAACCGCAGGACTTCCTTCGTTTTCCGCATGGACTTTCTCCTGGCCGGCACCCTGTCCTCCTTATGGTTGGAGTTTCAATGCCGGGCGATTGTCCATGACCACATTTCTGCAGCACAACCACGTTCGAAGTGCCGCACGTGCGCTCGCGTTTGAGGCTCCGATTCGGCGGGGTGCTTTGGCGCAGGTTAACGATCGAGCTCCTCGCGGGCCTTGCGAGCGATGAGACGAAAATCCTTCCGGTCCGTGTCTTCCTTAAGTTTCTCTAGTCGTTGTCGGCCCGAAGCCCTCGAAGAACGAAGCTCCAGTCTGCCGAGATCCAGCCGGGCCTCGAATTCAAACTCCTTGTAGCCATCTCGGACAGACTCGCTGAGAACGGATTGCAGCGCCTTCGTCGCTGCGGGCTCCTTGCCGCTGCGCGCGTTCACTTCGGCAGCAGCGAGTGATGCCAAAAGGTGAGTCGAGCGATCACTGGTGTGTTCGGCCAGAGCCAGGGCATTGGCTGCGGCAACCTGGGCGTCTCCGATTTTCGACTGCGCCAGCAAAGCTCGCGCGAGCAAAGCCGCGGCTTGGCTCGCGCCGGCAGCCATCTTCTGCTGTCCAAACTGCGGGCCCGCAGCGCGAATCAACACCTCGGCCTCCGCTGGCTTGCCTCGCTCGATTGCGATGTCGGCAAGCGCAATCTGGCTCTGCGCAATTTGAGCCGAGTCGCCGACTTCTTTCCGGAGCCCTAGAGCCTGTTCCTCTCGATCACGCGCCCGCGAGAGTTGATCCCGAGCCAGGAAGATTTGGGCGGTGCCGTCCAAGTCGGCCGCGCGGCCGAGCTTGTATCCGATTTTTTCGGCGAGGGCGGCTCCCTTTTCGTAGTCTACGATCGCCTGGCTCAACTCACCTCGCTCGACCAGGACACTCCCCAGATTATTGAGCGTGCTGCTCTCGCCGCGCTGGTCGCCGCCATCCCGGAAGCCTTGCAAAGACTTTTCATGCATGCGGGTCGCGCCCGCCAGATCGCCCAGGCCGTCCAGAACGTTTGCGATACTTCCCACGTCGCTTCCAACCATGTTGGGTTCTGCGCCGATCTCTTGATGAATCTGCAGGGCCTGTTCATAGTAGCGTCTGGCTTCCTCCAGTTTTCCCTGGTCATAGTAAACATTTCCCAGGTTGACGGCAGCCACGCCGATCTCAATCCCAGCCCCGATTTCTTGAAATATGTTTAAGGCCTGTTCGTAAGCGCTCCGCGCACCCGCGAAGTCCCCTTTGTCGTACAAGACTATTCCGTAGGTTTGTAAAGCGCGCCCTAGCAGACGGCGGTTGCCGCCGTTGGCGGCGAGATCGCGGCCTTCGAGGCTCTTCTGAGCCGCCTTATTCAGATCGCCTAGCCGGTCCCATGCGAAAGCTTCGGCAAGAATTGCCTGCGCCTGAAGCATACGCGAGCCTTGTGCCTTCGCTTTGACCGCCGCCGCTTCCGCCGCTTTTTGGAATGCGCTGAAATTGCCCGCGGCGTTTTGGGCCGAAGCCTCTTCCACATCAATGCGGGCATCGTCGCTTACCGGCTTGGGCAAGGTTCGCATTTGCGCAATAGTGTCGAGCGAGTCCTTTGGATGTCCGGCCTTCCTCTGCGATGACTCCAGACGCAACGCGTAATCAAGATTGTCGGGAAAGAAATTCCTTAAAGTGCGATAGATTTCTATGGCCGAGGGGAGGTCGTGAGCAAACTCGCGATAGCGCCCCTCCACAGAAAGATGTTGTTCGCGCGTCAGATTGGCCGAAAGATCGAACGCCTTCTTAGCCTCCACTTCCGCTTTCTTGTCGTAACCGAGTTGCGACCAAGCCTGAGCCAAAGCGGCGTGCGAGAGGGCGTAGTTCGGATCGGCTGCGATCGCCTTCTCCAGCAGATCCCGGGCAGCCAAAGCTTCATACGCGTCCACTCGCCGCTTCGGACTAGCTCTTGTGCCTCAAACGCGCGACGCGAGGCACCCAAAAGCAGCAGCATGGCGATGTCTGCTGTTGCGTCCGTCACGGCGCTCGGCGTGTTTCCAATAGCAATGTGCCTATGCGCCGCAGCCTGTAAATCAATATGATCGACACCGATTGAATAGGTAGAGATCACTTTCACGGAAGGAGAGACACGCTCAAAGAAGTCGGCGTCGAGTCTATCGAACGGAGTGACGAATAACGCATCCGCTCCTTCGGCGGCGGCAAGGAGTTCATCGTGCTGAAAGGGTGTTCCGTCGGCTTTCCTCCGCACCTCAAATTCATTATCGATTCGAGTCTCGACTGGCCTAACGAAGCGGGTCGTTGCTACTAATATTGGCTTCTTCACAGACATTCTCCTTCGTCGAGCTAGATCGGATTTATCTTATGCGGCGACGTTCGGAACAAGGATCAATTTCCTGTTGACGAACTCTTCAAGGCCAAGGCTGGAGAGCTCTCTTCCGTACCCAGATCGCTTAATGCCTCCGAAAGGCAGCTCCGGAGCGCTGACATAGGGATAGTTGATGAAGACCATGCCGGACTCGATCCGACTGGCCACTCGCTTTCCTCTTTCGATATCTGAAGTATAGACAGATCCGCCAAGGCCAAATGGAGAATCGTTCGCAATCGCAATGGCGTCTTCCTCATCCTTTGCCGGAAACACTAGCGCGACGGCCCCAAAGAACTCCTGCTTGTAGGCTGGGTTGTCCGGAGTCACCTTCGTCAAAATCGTTGGCTCCAGAAAGGCGCCGACTTCGCCGGCTCGGCGACCACCAAGGACGATCTGTGCTCCATTACTCGTCGCCTCCTTAATCTGTCGAAGGATGAGCTGAAGAGCCGCATCGGAAGCGAGCGGCCCCAAGGTTACACTTTCGTCGAGGGGATTGCCCAACTGTAGCTGCTCGGCCGCAGCTATGAAGCGGGGAAGAAACTTGTCCAGCATCGACTGGACCACGATGAATCGCTTTGACGCGATGCAGGTCTGCCCGCTGTTTCCAAACCGGCCGAGCACAGCCATTGCCACAGTGTGGTCAAGATCGGCATCGTCTAACACGATGAACGCGTCGCTGCCGCCGAGTTCCATCGTGGACTTCTTCAGGTTCCTGCCTGCTCGCGACGCGAGTGCCTCACCAGCGCGCTCGGACCCCGTAAGGGCGACACCCTTCACCCGTGGATCATCGATCAAAGCTCCCGATTGGTCGTTGTTCAGGAACAAATTGCAGCGCATTCAGGAGAATATGGACGAAGACTTTCGGCACTGTTTCGAGGCTCCCTTCTACACCCTGGGGCCGCTCGTCACCGACATCGCCCCGGGCTACGATCACATCACGAGCGCGATTGGTGCTGCCCAAATTGGGTGGTACGGGACAGCGATGCTCTGCTACGTCACTCCCAAAGAACACCTTGGTCTTCCAAATAAAGAGGATGTTCGTACGAGCATAATCAGTTACAAAATCGCAGCGCATGCGGCCGATTTGGCAAAGGGTTGGCCTGGGGCGCAGCTTAGAGACAACGCGTTGTCGAAGGCGCGCTTCGAATTTCGTTGGGACGATCAATTTAATTTGAGTCTCGATCCCGAACGAGCGCGCGAGTATCACGACGAAACCTTACCTCACGAAGGGGCAAAGACCGCACACTTTTGCTCCATGTGTGGACCAAAATTCTGTTCGATGAAAATCACGGAAGAGATTCGTGCCACTTACGGGTCAGACGAGCAGAAAGGAATGGCGGAAAAGGCTCGCGAATTTGTCGCTAGTGGCGGTGAGGTCTATCGGTGATGCAACCCGATATTGCTATCGGTCGTCCCTTTGCATCGGGCCCATCACGATTGGAAGACCAGGCGCCTGGCTTGATGAGAGGGTAGCTCTACGAATTTACTTCGTTCGAACCGACACTACATACTGGTTGAGTGAAGTTCGCCCTCTCTATCATTCATTTCCTCGATTCGTTAGCCCCCGCTCGAGTCTTGCCTCATGGATATATCAGCACGATGGATCTGCACAGTATTGACGGTTTGTCTTGTGCACGAATCGGCAGTCTAATCTTGCAAGTCGTCGGTGTCACTATCTGACGCGTCACTGTCACTCGACTCCGAGTGACGGCCACAATCATTGTTAACTCTCCCAACCTCTGCAAATCTAGGCCGCTTGAATGATCCGACGCTCCAAGAGGCGATTCTCAGCTTTGGCAATGTCTTTGCTCTAAGTAATTCGAGTTTTCTGGCAATGACACCGGGAACTTTCGCTTGAATGGCTAACGTGGGCAGGCAATCGATTCTGCGTAGCAAGGATGAAACTTGGAGGGAACGACGAAAAGAATTAAGACTCTAGGCACCGTCAAGAAATCTGGGAGATCCCTAACCTTCGTAAGGGCAGACGTCCAGAGTGAGCAAAAGCGCGCGATTTCCTCAGCAGCTTTGTGTTCACTCTGGCGGCAAACCCGCCCAGCGTCATGGATTCTGTCAGTCACGATGAGCATTTTGTGTTGCGGAGTCGTGCCGGTCGACGCACAAGAGTCTTCAAATCTAACTGAGACGGTGCAGCCATCGGCAACCGCAGCCAAGCCGGAGCTGGAGTCTTCCGACATTGCGAAGGCCGCGCAAAACCCTATCGCTCACATGATCTCAGTGCCCATCGAGAATGACTTTTATCCTCAGACCGGCATGAACAAAGAAGACGAATACGTCCTTGAGATAAAGCCGGTTGTTCCCATCCCGTTGTCGAAGAACTGGAATTTGATTACGCGAACGATCATACCGGTAATTCAAACACCCGAGCTTGCACCTGGAATAAATGGGACAAGTGGGTTAGGAGACATACAGGAGTCTCTGTTCTTCTCACCGACAAAAGCGGGTCTAGGCGGGATTATTTGGGGAGCGGGACCAGCCATTTCAGCCCCCACTGCCACATACGGCTGGCAAGGCGAACGGCCGCGGCAATCGTTATCCCGCGCCAATCCGGGACCGACTCCGCGCACCGCCAATCCATCGATTCCAACTCCTCGATCCACTCCTCGATGGACTGTCGGACTTGCCCTGAACCGAAGAGTTCCTGAACCGCGCGAGCAAATGCGGCTAGCTCTTTCTCGGCATCAGATAGAAAGCCCGCGGTGGCATCGACAACGATGTCGTTTGCTTTTTGCATGACCGAAATCCCCTCAACCCGAGGCGTGATGTGGACAAAGTACTTGTATGTCGGTCATTGGGAAACCTCAGAAACCACAGAATTTGACCTAGATTTTTCTGCAGGTTAGCCGCGCTTGGGGTCGGCTGAATTGTCAGATCTGCAGAAGACCCCGACGAAGGGCGATCATTACCGCATGAGTCCGATCGTTCGCTCCCAGCTTGTCCACAAGATTCTTGATGTGAAAATTGACGGTCGTCTCCGCGATTGCCAATTCATCCGCAATCTGCTTGTTGCGATGGCCGTCGCGAATGAGCCGCAGCACTTCCAGTTCGCGACTCGTAAGATCGTCGTCTCCCAGATGCTCAGCGAGCCTAGCTGCTACCTCGGGGGGCACATTCCGACTTCCAGCGTGAACCGAACGGATCACGCCTAGAAGCTGATCTTTCGGCATGCTCTTAAAGATGTAGGCGGAAGCCCCGGCTCGGAGCGCACGTTGAATCTCGCCATCACCGTCCGAGGTCGTCAGAATAATGATGCGAGCCTGAGGAAACTCGCCACGAATCGCGATGAGAGCGTCGATCCCATCGGTACCGGGAAGGCGCAGATCCATCAACGTGATGTCTGGTCGATGACGACGAAACTCTGCGGCGGCGTCGACCGCATTTGCAGCTTGCGCAACCAGCAGCATATCTGGCTGCGATCCGATAATCGTACTCAGTCCTTCGCGAAAGATCGGGTGATCCTCAACGCTTAGGATGCGAATCGACTTAGAACCTTCCATCCCCACATCCCCATTTCAAAAAATTGTACTGGATCGACGTGGTTTTTCCTAGAATCCCTCGGGAGGCCTGTTTTTAGTCTGACCTAGTCGGGACCTGTGGAAAAATACAGGATGGCAACTGTAGATCAGCAGGTACCTCCGTGGCCATGAAGAGCGTAGCGTTAGGGGCGCGGTCGAAGCGAGTCTGAGCTTCGTCGATCACAGTTGCGTGGAGGCGCGGTCTTGGTGGCTGCGAAATCTAACGGTTTGACTGGCGAGAAGAGGTTTTTGGCATGAACGCGCCCGGAGTTCAGCATCGCGGATTCGCTACCAGGACTGAGCCTCGGAACACCTCACGATCTTTTTCCTTCTTCTTTTTATTTCTGTTCTTTGCGTTGAGCTCAGCTTGGGGAGTCGATTCGAGTAGGCACATTTCCCAATATGGGCACACCGCTTGGAGAATTCAGGACGGCGTCTTCAGCGGTGCTCCGAACGCCATTGCGCAGACTACAGACGGATATCTTTGGATTGGGACGCAAAATGGGCTTATCCGTTTCGACGGGGTTCGCTTTGTTCCGTGGGTTCCGCTGAAGGGAAAACTCTTGTCGAGCGGGATCTTTTCGCTCCTGGCAGGAACGGATGGCGGCTTGTGGATTGGAACATCAACGAACCTCGCCCATCTTCAGAACGGCATTTTGACCAACTATCTCGATGCAGACGGACGCGTTAATTCTATCGTCCAGGGGCACGACGGAAGAATCTGGATCACGCGCTCACGAGTTCATGATGACAAGGGCCCTCTCTGTGAGGTCAAGGGTCCATCACTCCGCTGCCATGGAAAGGCAGACGGAATACCTTCTCCTTATGCAGTACCGCTCGCTGAGGACTCCGAGGGGAATCTTTGGATCGGCAGTGTCAACCTTCTAATACGTTGGAGAGCAGGCTCATCCACTGTATTCACTCCGTCAGGAACAAGGAGTGGAGAAGGGCTGAGCGGATTTCAAGCCATTGCCTCCGACCCGGACGGTTCGATTTGGAGCGGAATGGATCGCCGCGGACCAGGGCAGGGGTTGCAGCGGTGGTTACATGGCGTTCGGAAGCCCATCAACCCGACATTAAGCGAAAGTGCCCTCCAGGTTAGTGCTCTGTTTCTAGACCACGAGAACACATTGTGGATTGGAACCCAAGACCAGGGTATCTATCGCTTGAACGGCGACAAGGTCGATCAGTTCTCCAGCGCTGACGGTCTGTCCAGCGACACGGTAAATGGCTTCTACGAGGACCACGAAGGAAACATCTGGATTGCAACGACCGAAGGAATCGATTGTTTTCGAAACATTCGGGTCACCACATTCTCAACTCGACAAGGGCTCAGCGCCAATCTGGTCGATTCGGTCCTAGCGGCGCGGGATGGAACGATCTGGATCGGAAATCATGGTGCGCTTGGGTCTCTTCCTGCTGGTGGGGCATTCCTACGGTGGCTCCGTCATTACGGAAGCCGGAAATGATCCGAATGTCGCGGGCCTGGTTTATGTGGCCGCTTTCGCACCCGATAAAGGGCAATCGACGCTGGATCTAATCACGGCGAACCCAACTCCCGTAGGCCCGGAGCTTAGACCTACTGCAGGATTTTTCAAACTATCTGCTAAGGGAGTTTTCGAGGCCTTCGCTCCGGACCTGCCTGAACTGCAGCGAGAGGTTCTGTTTGCAACCCAGGGCCCGATCGCGGGCGCAGCAATTGGTGCGCCGATAAGCACGCCGGCCTGGAGGAACAAGCCATCCTGGTTTGTGATCGCCGGCGACGATCGTATGATCTCACCGAAGCTCGAAGAGGCTGAGGCACAACAAATGAAGGCGAAATCGATCACGATTCCTTCGAGCCACGTCGTTATGCTCTCGCACCCCGCCGATGTCGCAGGCTTCATCGAGGGAGCAGCACAAGGATCGGGTACGGATTGAACGAAACTCGAAAAGCGACGGGCCGCTCTGCTGGCGTTCACCACCATCATCGGCCCGCCGTTGAGTACAAGGCAAACGCAAGAAAACGAACAAAAAGGAACTTCGAAAAGGAGAAATGCGATGTCCGTCGCCAAAGACACAACTCGACGTCCTCCATTGCCGCCCTTCACGCGCCAAACGGCCATTGAGAAGGTTCGACTGGCGGAAGATGCATGGAACGCTCGGGACCCAGAAAAAGTGGCTCTGGCGTACACAGTTGACTCACGCTGGAGAAACCGCTCGGAATTTGTGAACGGAAGGCAAGAAATCGTTGCGTTTCTCAGACACAAATCGGCGAAAGAGCTGGAGTATCGACTGATCAAAGAGCTTTGGGCGTTCGAGGGAGCCCGAATCGCCGTGCGCTTTGCCTATGAATCGCACGATGCCTCCGGGAATTGGTTTCGCTCGTATGGCAATGAGAATTGGGAGTTCGA
>Ga0181536_10005767_pt1 | contig 12606 bp, 10 predicted proteins | sample PEATcosm2014_Bin_41_FD_121105 | JGI IMG/M metagenome (GOLD analysis project Ga0181536, IMG submission 121105) | Peatland microbial communities from MTU Mesocosm Facility, Houghton, MI, USA - PEATcosm2014_Bin17_60_metaG | ecosystem: Environmental > Terrestrial > Soil > Wetlands > Peat | place...
ACTTCTTCGATTGGGCGGCCGGGTTGATAAACCGGCAGATTATTCAGCACGGTATTGGTGGGTAGTGGGGTTGTCATGTTACAAGGATTGGATGATTTTTTTGACGTTCACGTTTTTGGCGACGATGTCACGGATGAGGGAAATTTTTTCGGCGTCGGTTGGCCGCGTTTTGACGGTGAGGTTGTGGACTTTGGACGCAACCTGATAACTGTCCGCCTGCGCGAGCAGCACCGGAATCCGCATGGTCTGAATGACCTTGAGCACGCTCGCGCCGGGACGCAGACCACCGGTCAAGACGATGCCCGCCATTTTTTCGCTGCTTTGCCCGTCAATGCCAGTGCCCGCGGCGAGCACGATGTCCTCGCGATCACCGGGGGTGATGAGCAACGTGCCGGGCTTGAAGAATTGAACCGCGTTTTGCGCACCCATCGCGCCCACAACCACGTCGTCCACGAGCGTGTCCAATGTGGGCGGCTGATTAAGCAATTCGGTGCGCAGTTCTTCACGGATCAAATCCACCGTCGGGTTGCACAGCATTTGTTGATGAGGAATGACGCCAAGCAGTTCCAATCCTTTGCGCTTGAGGCCGCGGCCAACGAACCGGGTAATTTCGGGAATTCTTTCCTCGAGCACCTTGTTGATGATGACGCCGATAACCTCGACCCCTTCCTTTTCAAACAGCGCCTCGTTGAGGCAGACTTCGTCAATCGGTTTGCCAATGCCACCCTGGGTGACGATGATGACCTTGCAACCGAGCGTTTTCGCGACCTGGGCGTTGGACAAATCGAAAACCGAGCCGACGCCCGCGTGCCCGGAACCTTCGCACAGGACAAAATCCTTTTCCCACGCCACGCGGTCGAAGGCGTCCTGGATGCGTTTGACCAGCGATTCATTGTTCGCCGATTCAAGGTATTTGCGGGTGAAGGCCGGCTCGACGGCAATGGGGCTCATGTCCACCAGCGGACAGTTCAGGCGATACACTGCGTCCATGAGCACGATGTCCTCGTCAATTTTTTGCTCCTCGATTTCGACAAACCGCTGGCCGACGGGCTTGATGTAGCCGATGAGCGGAAAATGTTGCTGCAACGCGGCAATCAGGCCGAGTGACACGGTGGTCTTGCCCTCGTTCTGCCGGGTGGCGGCGATAAAAACGCGCGGCGTGGTGGTGTTCATTTACTCGCCGGGCAAGTGCGCGTCGGCGCCCGGATAAAGTTTCTGATAATCAATCGCCTGCACCCCGATGATGGAAGCTACGCCGAGAATGTCATGCGCGTTTGAACCGCGCGAAACGTCCGCGGCCGGCCGGTTCAAGCCCAATAAAATATGCCCGTAAGCGTTCGCGTGGCCGACGAGCCGGACGAGCTTGCTGGCAATGTTGCCGGAATTGAGTTCGGGAAAAATCAGCACGTTGGCGCGTCCGGCAACCTGGCTGTCGTGCAATTTGCGTTCGGCGATTTCCGGCACGAGTGCGGCGTCCACCTGCAATTCACCGTCGAAGTCGGCTTCCAAAAATAATTGTTCCGCCTTGCGTTTGGCCATCGCGGTGGCAGCCTGCACCTTGTCGACGGACGGATGCGACGCGCTGCCCTTGGTCGAAAACGACAGCAACGCCACGCGCGGTCGGACGCCGAGCATGTGGCGCGCCAGCCGCGCGGTCGTCACCGCAATGTCGGCGAGTTGGTCCACGTTGGGATCGGGAACGACGCCGCAGTCTGCCATGAACAGCACGCCGTTTTCGCCGACGCGCGTGTCCTCAACCTCCATGATCATGCAACTCGACACGGTGGCAATATCCGGCGCGGCTTTCACGATTTGAAACAGCGGACGCAACACGCTGCCGGTGATGTGCGACGCGCCGGAAACCAGGCCGTCCGCCTGGTGCATCGCCACCATCATCGTTCCGAAATAATTCGGTTGCAGCATCGCCTCGCGCGCCTCGGTGGCGCGAATTCCCTTGGCGCGGCGAAGCGAAAGGAAACGCCTGGCGAAATTATCCAGATCCTCGCTTTCGACGGGGTCAATGATGCGGATGCCCTCGATGGAAGTGTTCAAGCCCTCGGCGATTTCCGTCACTTTTGCCGGGTTGCCAAGCACGATGGGCGCGCCCAGCCGCAACGCGTAAAACTGCCGGGCCGCCTGCAGGATGCGCGGCTCCGTGCCTTCGGGAAATACAACCCGCTTCGGATGCCGCTGCAATTTTTCGATGATGTTGCCAATGAAACGCATGGCAGTAAGTTAGCGGCCAATGGCAAAACCGCAACAACGATGCGCAAATTGAATTTGCCACCGGGCACGGCAGCGCATTGACTTGAGCCCGGTCGATCGTTAGTCTCTTCGATTCAATGCAGGAGACGATTGAGAAACTCTTGGTTTTACAGGACCGCGACCGCAGAATTCACCGCGTTCAACAAGAACTCGCCCACATCGGCCCTGAACGCGAAACCTTTCGCACCAAAGCCACGGCCACCCAGGCGCAACTCGAAACCGCCAGGACCCGCGTCAAACAAATCGAGTCCGACCGCAAACGGCTCGAACTCGACGTCGAAACCAGGAAACAGCAAATTGAGAAATACGCCAACCAGCAGCTTCAGACGCGCAAGAACGAGGAGTATCGTGCGCTCGCCCACGAAATCGAAACGTGCAAGGCCGACATCACGCAGATTGAGGACCAGGAAATCGTTTTGATGGAACAGGCCGAGCAGGTGCAAAAGGAAGCCAGCCGCCTTTCGCGCGAAGCCGACGAAATTAAAAAAACCGCCGAAGGCCAGATCGCGCAACTCAACCAGCGCGAGGAAAATTTGAAGCAGGAACTCGCCGATTTGCAGCAAGGCCGCGCGGAACTGGCGGCGGCGGTGGACAAATCCGCCCTCGATCGCTATGAACGGCTGTGCAAGAGCAAGGGCGACAACGTTGTCGTGGGCGTGCAGCACGGCGTTTGCGGCGGCTGCCACATGAAATTGCCCGCGCAAATTCTCGTCCATTGCCAGGCGCAGAAGGAAATCCTGGCCTGCTCAAACTGCGGCCGGATTTTGTACTACACCCGCGACATGGCGCTGGCTGGGGCGGATTGATGCACTCCGGCCGATTAATTCATTCACGATGCTGGTTCAAGGCGGAGATCCGAGAGGTTCGCCGTTTCGGAAGGAGAAAAAATACCGGCCGGGCACGGAACTGTTTAAATTGTGGTATATCAGGCCGGTCACCACGTTTGTATCCAGAAACGCTCCTTCCACGCCAGAACCCGGCAGTTCGTAATCGTCAATACCATCCGAGTAGCCTGCACGGGGAGGATATCCGGGAGGATTTCCTTCTGCTGAAGAATCATCTCCCCATTCCCATTGCACCTTTTCGTAATTGAATTCCATGTCGAAATCGCCCGCAATAATGTCCGAACGGTCAATGATCACCAATTGACAGCTTAAAAGTTTATCCGCATGCGCCGAAAAGTAACCGACATTTACCCAGTCCACTCCGAAGGCATCGTGGCCATCCACCATGTTGGTTCCATATTTCACGACATCAGAGTCGGCATTATCAGTATCCACGTCGGCCCAGTAAGGAGCGATGATGTTGGTAATACCCGATTGACTCAGTTGATTCAGTTGATTCAATGGAATGGGTGCAAATTCCCATAGAGCACCGTCAAAAGTCACGTTGCCATTGTTGTTGACCCAAACATTGGAGTAGCTCGCGCCAAAAAAAATTATGGTGAACGGTATTGTTGCGCTTACACTGGGACTATCATCCTCTCGCGGGAGGGAAAATTGATCAAACCCGGGTCGGATGGTGTTTGCAGTTTCCAACTGGAAGAAGCCTTGCCCCGGCGGCAGGTTGCTCACCGTAAGATTCGTTTGCCCCGAAGCGCACCGCGACAACCACGTCCAATTCTGATCATAGGTCAGGTTCGTCTTGAAATATAAATCATACACCCCATTCTCATTGGTTGCCGGCGCATAAACTGTGAAAGCGGCGGTGCCATTGGTCAGCGCAATTTCCAGCCATAAATTGTTCGTATCAAAACCTTGGGCGCGCAAAGCCTGGTTACAGGTAATGCCGGCTCCCACGGCCAGGACGGAGAGCAGAGTAAAAACTTCTCGTGAACACTTCACAATACAACTTTACCTTTCCGAAACGCTTGGCTCCAACTTTATCACTCCATCAAAAAAAAGCGAGAAGAATTGCTTGGATAATCCGATGGTCCATGGATGATGGCCTCGTTTCCATTGATTTTTCATCTTAATTTCATTGTAATATTTTCTTAATTCGATTCAAAGCAAAGACAGGACAAGGATTCCGATGGCGTTCAAACCCTGCTTGTCAGTTCTGCACTTTGCGGCTAGATTGGGCATGGTTTTGGAAGGGCGGAGAACCGCTTCCGGCGCGAGCCGGAAGAGGAAAGTCCGAACACCGAAGGGCGCGATGCCGCGTAACTCTGTAGCGGCGGTCTATGACCGTCGCAAAACAAAGATACACGCGGGCGGAAAGTTGAAAGACTTTCCGACGGACAGTGCCACAGAAAATCAAACCGCCGAAATTGTAGCGGCGCTCTGTGAGCGCCGGAAAAAGTGCGACGGCCACAGACCGCCGCTACAGTTGGCAAGGGTGAAAAGGTGCGGTAAGAGCGCACCGCGCGAAGCGCAAGCGATGCGGCACGGAAAACCCCATCGGGTGCAAGGCCAAATAGGGAATCCCGGAGCGGCCCGCTCCGTGTTTCGCGAAAGCGAAACGGATTCCGGGTATCGGCTGCACAGACAAATGGTTCTCTCCACCCGCAAGGGTGCAGACAGAATTCGGCTTACAGCCCTTCCAAAACCAATTCCAATTCCCAAATCCGGAGGGGCGAGTTACACGAGCCCCGCTCCAACCAACAGAAAGTCAGGGACTCGTATAAATCGTCCCTCCGAAATCAATTCAAAATCATTGTGTTTTTCCCGGTACGCACCGGCTGGGTCTTTTTGATTGCGACGGGTGAACTCAAATTTCCGGTGCGATCCACCGCGCTGACGGCCATCATCTCCGGCCGGAAATTTTCAAACGTCCGCGTCGTTTGATGGGCCGGCAAAATTTCCGTCGCCCAAACCTCGTTGGTGCGATACTGCAACACCCACAGCCACGCTGGTTCGCCGTCTGTTTCCCAACGCACGCTCAAACCGGACCGGTTGTTCTCGACGACCATGAGCTTCGGTTTGACCGGCGGCAGGGAAGCCAGCCACGGCGACGCCGGCACGAGCGCGGTTTGCGGCCAGGCGGCGCGAACCACACTGGCCAACGCCGGATTGTCCGTCAGATTTCGCAGGTGATAAAAGATTTCGCCGCGCGCGGCAGGTTGGTCGCGCATGATCTTGATTTGCCGCACAATTTCATCCGGTCCCCACTTTTCCCCGACATTGGCGGCGTTGAGTCCCGGCCAGAGATGCCGGCCTTTGGGATTTTGTTGCACCCACCAATTGAGCAGGACAGGAAAACTTTGTTCCTTTGGCTCAACCGCCCAGTAAAGTTGCGGCGCGAAATAATCGAGCCAGCCGTTGGCCAGCCACAAGCGCGAGTCGGCGTACAGTTTCGCGTAGGCGTCCATGCCCCGGATTTGCGGCGGATTCATCGGCCGCCAGATGCCAAACGGGCTGATGCCAAACTTCACCCATGGTTTCAGCGCCTTGATGGACTGATAGACGCTCTGGATGAATTGATTGACATTCGCGCGCCGCCAGTCGTCACGGTTTAAAAAACCATTGGCCAAACCAAATTTCTGCCAGGTCGCACCGTCGGGAAATTCCAGTTCGCGTCCTGCCGCGTCCTTTTCCGGGTAGGGATAAAAATAATCGTCGAACTGCACGCCATCCACGTCATAGCGCTGCACCACGTCCATAACCACGCGCAAAACGTAGGCCCGTACGAACGGTTCGCCGGGGTCGAGCCAGAACTGTTCGCCGTATTTGCGGACCAGTTCCGGGTGCGTCCGCGAAATGTGATTCAACGCCACAGGCGATTTGCCCTGCGGATGCAACGCGCGGAACGGATTGAACCACGCGTGCAGTTCGAGTCCGCGCCGGTGCGCCTCTTCGATGACAAAGGCCAGCGGGTCATAAAGCGGCTGCGGTGCCCTGCCCATCGTGCCGGTGAGATATTCCGACCACGGCTCGATGGCCGAGGCATACACCGCGTCGCATGACGGGCGCACCTGGAAAATAATTGCGTTCAACTTCAACTGCACCGCGCGGTCCAGCAGCGCGATCAACTCGGCCTTTTGCTCCGCCACGCTGAGGCCGGGTTTGGACGGCCAGTCCTTGTTCGCGACAGTCACGAGCCACGCACCGCGAAACTCGCGCAGCAGTGGTGGCGGCGTCACGGCAACGGGGCGATAAACCTCGCCCGCCGCGAACAACATCGCTGGCAGCAACCCGATGAAAACGGCCAGAAATTGAATTCGCTTCATAAGCGGTTGAGAAATAAGACGCTTTGGCGCGCCCGTTGGCAAAGGTTTTTTTGGTCAAATCATTCCTTAATACATTCTTAATGCCAACCGCCCATCTCTTGATTAGCCGTTTCGCCGGCGTTGCGTCATGGTGCAGACATGAACGAGCACAATTTGATTCAACGGGTGGCCGGCTCCGGCGAGCCTCGCCCGTAATTTGAAACATAACGTATGATTGACTTTATTTTCATCGCCGTCATCGCGCTCTTTTTTGTGGCGGGCGGGTTGTACGCCTGCTGGTGCGAAAAACTGTAAGGAAATTTATGGAAAACCTTGTCGTTGGTCTGATTGCCCTCGCGTTGTTCGTGTATCTGTTCATCGCGATGGTTTATCCTGAAAAATTTTAACAATTGCCAACTATGAATACTTCCGGCTGGTTACAACTCGCCCTTTACGTCGGCGCGCTCGCGCTCATCACCAAACCGATGGGGCTTTACCTCATGCGGGTGCTCGACCCAAAGGGCAAAACCTGGCTCGACCCGGTGATTCGTCCGATCGAACGTCTCTCCTATTGGGTCATGGGCGTGCGCCCGGATCAGGAGCAGACTTGGCGGCAATACACATGGGCTATGCTGTTGTTCAGCCTCGTGAGTTGCTTGTTCACCTACGCGATCCTGCAGCTGCAAAATCATCTGCCGCTCAATCCGCAGGGCTTTGGCGCGCTGTCGCCGGACTTGGCGTTCAACACCGCCATCAGCTTCACGACGAACACCAACTGGCAGAGCTATTCCGGCGAATCCACGATGTCCTATCTCTCGCAGATGGTCGCGCTGGTGATTCACAACTTCGGCTCGGCGGCGACCGGCATTGCCATCGCCGCAGCGCTGGTGCGCGGCATTGCGCGGCATTCGACGCAATTGCTCGGCAACTTCTGGGTGGACCTGGTGCGCATCACTTATTATTTGCTGGTGCCGATCTGTCTGGTTTTTGCAGTTGTGCTCGTGTCGCAAGGCATGATTCAAAACTTCAAGCCCTACACCCAGGCGAAGCTCGTCGAATCTTACACCATCCAGGTTCAGAAAACCGACGACAAAGGCCAGCCCGTGACCACGAATATCGCAGTCACGGTGCCGGCACCCAAGCTGGATCAAAATGGACAACCGCTGATGACCAACGGCGTGGCGGTGATGATGGATGTGCCGCAGCTTGATGCGAAAGGCCAGCCGGTCATGACCAACGTGGCCGTCATGGTGGATCAAAAAGTGGAGGCGCAATCCATCGCGCAAGGCCCGATGGCGTCACAGGTCGCCATCAAAATGCTCGGCACGAACGGCGGTGGCCCCACCAACGCCAACGCCGCGCATCCGTTTGAAAATCCGACACCGCTCTCCAACTTTCTACAGATGCTCTCCATTTTCGCGATTGGCAGCGGCCTCACTTATTACCTTGGCCGCATGACCAAAAATCAGGCGCACGGCTGGTCCATCTGGGGCGCGATGATGGCTTTGTTCCTCGCCGGGACACTGCTTTGCTGGTGGGCTGAATCCAGGGGGAACCCAATTCACCAGCAGCTCGGGGTGGCTGTGGCAGACGGGAATATGGAAGGCAAAGAGGTTCGCTTTGGCATTTTCAATTCCGCCTTGTTCGCCACGGTCACCACCGACGCCTCGTGCGGCGCGGTCAACTGCATGCACGATTCGCTCACCGCGCTGGGTGGCTTTGTGCCGCTGTTCAACATTCAGCTTGGCGAAATCATCATCGGCGGCGTCGGCGCCGGGCTTTACGGCATGCTAGTGTTCGTCGTGCTCGCGGTGTTCATCGCCGGCCTGATGGTCGGGCGCACACCGGAATATCTCGGCAAAAAAATCCAGTCTTTCGAAGTGAAGATGGCCATGCTGGCGCTGTTGATTCTCGCCATTGACATTCTGGGCTTTTCCGCCTGGGCGGTGGTCAGTCAATGGGGATTGGCCGGGTTGAACAACAACGGGCCGCACGGCCTGAGCGAAATTCTCTACGCCTATTCTTCCTGCACCGGCAACAACGGCAGCGCTTTCGCCGGCCTTAGTGCAAACACGCCGTGGTATAACACCACTCTTGGTATCGCGATGTTTATCGGACGTTTCCTGATGATCATTCCCATCATGGCGATGGCCGGGGCGCTGGCGCAAAAGAAACTCGTCCCGGCCAGCGCGGGCACCTTCCCCGTCTCCGGCGGCACATTTATCATCCTGCTGCTGGGCACGGTGCTGCTGGTCGGCGCGCTGAATTTTCTCCCGGCGCTGACGCTCGGCCCGATTGTCGAGCACTTCCTCATGCTCCAAGGCAAACTTTTTTAATTTCATGTCACCTGTCACTTGTCCCCCACCCTATGACCCATAAAGCTCCATCTCTTTTCGATTGGAAAATCGCCGGGCCGGCGATGGGCGATGCCTTCAAAAAGCTCGACCCGCGCCTGATGATCAAAAACCCCGTCATGTTTGTGACGATGGTTGGCGCGGCGCTGACCACCGTCGGGATTTTTACCTCGTCAACGGACCGCGGCTTCATCGCCCAGCTCGCCATCTGGCTCTGGTTCACCGTCCTCTTCGCCAACTTCGCCGAGGCCGTTGCCGAAGGCCGGGGCAAGGCGCAGGCCAAGGCACTGCGCGGCACACGCGTGAAAACCATTGCGCATCGCCTCGCCAAAAACGGCCAGGTGGAGGAAGTCAGCGCCAACGACCTCCGCAAAAGCGACGTCGTGGTCGCGCGGGCCGGGGAAACTATTCCCGCCGACGGCGACGTCATCGAAGGCGCGGCCACCGTGGACGAATCGGCCATCACCGGCGAATCCGCCCCCGTCATCCGCGAAAGCGGCGGCGATCGCAGCGCCGTCACCGGCGGCACGCGCGTGCTCTCGGACGAAATCAAGATCCGCATCTCCATCAACCCTGGCGAAGGGTTCCTCGACCGCATGATCTCGCTGGTCGAAGGCGCGAAACGCCAGAAGACGCCCAACGAAATCGCGCTCACCATTCTACTTGCGGCGTTAACGTTTATTTTTCTGCTGGTGTGCGTGACGTTGAAACCGTTCGGCATTTATTCCGCCACGGTGTTCTCCGTGCCGGTGCTGATTGCCCTGCTGGTGTGTTTGATTCCCACCACCATCGGCGGATTGTTGAGCGCCATCGGCATCGCGGGCATGGACCGCCTGCTGCAACACAACGTCCTCGCGATGAGTGGTCGCGCGGTGGAAGCCTCCGGCGACGTGGACGTGTTGCTGCTCGACAAAACCGGCACCATTACGCTCGGCAACCGCCAGGCAACGGACTTCATCCCCGCGCCGCTCGTCACCGTTGAACGTCTCGCCGACGCCGCGCAACTCGCGTCGCTCGCCGACGAAACGCCTGAAGGCCGCAGCATCGCCGTGCTGGCAAAGCAAAAGTTCAATCTGCGCGGACGCGACGTCACCGAAACGCAGGCCCGGTTCATTCCGTTCACGGCGCAGACGCGCATGAGCGGCGTGGACTTTGCCGCCATTGACGGCCAGCCGGCGCGTTGCATCCGCAAAGGCGCGGCGGAAGCGATGCGCGTTTTCGTGGACCAGAAAGGCGGCCTGTTCCCCAAGACGGTGTCCGACACCGTGGACAACATTTCCCGATCGGGCGGCACCCCGCTCGTGGTCGCCGACGGCCGGGAAGTGCTCGGCGTGGTCCAGCTCAAGGACATTGTCAAAGGCGGCATCAAGGAACGCTTCGCCCAGCTCCGCAAGATGGGAATCCGCACCGTAATGATCACCGGCGACAACAAACTCACCGCCGCCGCCATCGCCGCCGAGGCGGGCGTGGACGACTTTCTCGCTGAGGCAAAACCCGAGCACAAACTCGCGCTCATCCGCCGGGAACAAGCTGGCGGACGCATGGTGGCCATGATCGGCGACGGCACCAATGACGCCCCGGCCCTCGCGCAGGCCGACGTGGGCGTGGCCATGAACACCGGCACCCAGGCCGCCAAGGAAGCCGGCAATATGGTGGACCTCGATTCAAACCCGACAAAACTCATCGAAATCATCGAAATCGGCAAACAACTGCTCATCACGCGCGGCTCGCTGACGACATTTAGCATCGCCAACGACGTGGCGAAATATTTTGCCATCATCCCGGCGATGCTCATGGCGACGTTCCCCGCCATCGCGCCGCTCAACGTGATGCATCTGCACAGTCCCACGAGCGCCATCCTCAGCGCCATCATCTTCAACGCGCTCATCATCGTCGCCTTGATTCCGCTCGCGCTGCGCGGCGTGAAGTTCAAACCCATCGGCGCGCTCGCCATCCTGCAACGCAACCTGCTCATCTACGGCGTGGGCGGCGTCATCATTCCGTTTGTCGGCATCAAGGCCATCGACGTCCTCATCACCAGTTTGCACCTCGTTTAAAAATGAAGACAACCTGCAAAGCCTTTTCTACTCGTCCTCGTCCTCGATTGGACGCGGTTTCGATTACGAGAACGAGGACGACGACGAGGACGATTTGGTCGCAGCAACCCTCAATACCGTTTTACCTTGGCGTTCTTGGCGCCTTGGTGGTTAATCCCCTATGAAAAAACTTTTCTCTGAACTCCGCAGCGCCGTGATGGTCACGCTGGCTTTCGCCGTCGTCTGTTGCGGGCTGTATCCGTTGGTTGTGTTCGGCGTCGCCCAGGTTTTCTTCCGCGACCAGGCCAACGGCAGCCTCATCGTGGACACCGATGGCACGGTGCACGGCTCAAAACTCATCGGCCAGCAATTCACCGCCGACAAATATTTTCACACGCGCCCCTCGGATGCGGGCGCCAATGGAATGGCCTACGATCCGACCAGTTCCGGCGGCAGCAACCTCGGCCCGACTTCGCAAAAGCTGAACGACGCCATCAAACAAAATATCTCGGACTATCGCACGCAAAACAATCTCGACACCAACGCACCCGTCCCCGCCGATGCCGTGACCGCGTCCGGCAGCGGTCTCGACCCGCACATCAGCCTGCGGAACGCCGAATTACAGGCGCCCCGCGTCGCCAAAGCCCGCAACGTCAGCGTGGAAAAAGTTTTGGAGCTTGTCCGCGCGAACACCGACTCCGCCAGTCTCGGCTTTCTCGGCGAACCGGGTGTAAATGTCCTGGAACTCAACCTGGCATTGGATTCATTAAAATGAGCACGTTACATGACCAGCCACATGGCCTTGGTGAAACTTTACGCGGCTTTACGTCGGCCTGCCACGTGAGGCAAAGCCTTTTACGTGGCGAACCGGGCGTGAATGTTCTGATACTGAATCTGGTTTTGGATCGGTTGGGTTCTCAAACGGCAAATAAAGTCACTGAGAAAGACGGGTAACGCTGTCGTCGGAAAGGAATGCAGATTTATGAACAACAAACGCATTTTAATCCCGGTCAACCTGCTGAAAGGCTCTTTCGACGCGTTGCAGTTCGCGCAAGGTCTGGCGGACGAAGTCCCGATCCATGTGACATTGCTCAACGTGGTGAATCTGAACGTCGTCAAACTTGAATACCGCATTTTTAATGAAGTCTGCGCGGAGAGCGAAGCGACGCTGAAGAAGCTGGCGAAACATTTTTTCGGCGACAGCCCGTCGGTGCGCATCAATGTGCGCATGGGCCGGCCACACGAGGAAATCGTCGCCGAAGCCGAAGCGGAATTGTCCGAACTCATCATCATGGCCAGCCCGAAGCCTTCGCGTTGGAAACGGTTTCTCGGCCTGGGCACGGTCGAGCGCGTGGTCCGCAATGCGCCCTGCCCGACGCTGGTGTTGCCGCGAATCTGGAAAATCACGCCGGAACAGTATCGGCACGCGACGCGCCCGCGGAGCGACGCCCGGTCAAATGCGGCCTGGCAGCCGAATGCGGTTTCGATCCATGCATGAATGCCATTGCTTGGGCTGTTTTTGTGGTGGCGGCGCTGCTCGAAGTCGGGGGCGATGCCGTCATCCGGCACGGACTGCGCGGCCACAGGCTGGCGGTGGTGCTCGCCGGATTCGTTACGCTCGGCTGCTACGGCTTGTTGGTGAATTCACTCAAGTGGGATTTTTCGCGATTGCTGGGCGTCTATGTCGGATTCTTTGCGCTGACGAGCGTTCTGGCGGGCCGGTTCGTTTTCCGGGAAAATGTTCCGTGGCCCACCTGGTGTGGCCTTGGCCTGATCGCGGCCGGTTGCGCGTTCATCCAATGCA
>Ga0181536_10005768_pt1 | contig 12605 bp, 11 predicted proteins | sample PEATcosm2014_Bin_41_FD_121105 | JGI IMG/M metagenome (GOLD analysis project Ga0181536, IMG submission 121105) | Peatland microbial communities from MTU Mesocosm Facility, Houghton, MI, USA - PEATcosm2014_Bin17_60_metaG | ecosystem: Environmental > Terrestrial > Soil > Wetlands > Peat | place...
GAAAGAGGCCGCCTTCGCTGTCGACGATTCCGAGTGGAGTACGCTTCCAATAATGTTCCATCTCCAGCGGTTGGAAGAGGTATTTATTGGCATACTCCTCAATGTCCTGTCCCGTTTCCTTCTTGAAGATGTATGGCAAGAGCATCGCGTTTCCACTGCTGTAGTTAAAATGCTCCCCAGGTTCTGCTTTCATCGGTTTGTCGATTACGTACTGCACCCAATCGTCGGATGCTTCCATACTGGTAAAGTCGTCTTCTTCGTTCCAATCCAGACCAGTAGACATCGTGAGAATGTGTCGCAGATTGATGCGACGTTTACGATCGTCAAGGTTCTTGATTTTGTCGGCTTCGAAGTAGCGGAGCACGGGAGTATCAAGTGGCACTTTGAAGTCGCCACGTTCCATCGCAATACCGATGATGACGGATGTGACTGTCTTGCTGATGGACTGCATTGAGTGCAAAGATGAGCCGTGGTAGTAGGGGTGCCACGCCGGATCGAAGTAGTTATAAGGGCCGGTAAGATGTCCATTGAGCGGCCCCTTGGTCTTCGCTTCCATCCCGTAGATTGTTCCGTAGTCGTGGCTGTACGTTCGCCGGTAGACGAGTTTGCCGCAACGAATCACATCGAAACTGTCAATTAATGCGTACTTTCCGCTCCCCAGGTCATCCGCGAACGCAGACAATGTCTTCCCATCGAGGTTGACCTTGGATGGATCGTCTGTCTGCCAATCTTTTCCCGGCCAGATCGTTTTTTCTTGTGCTGCAAGAGGAACAGCCGCAGCTAGAAGCAGGCAGATGGAGACTAGAAGCAGAATAACCAGCCATACATCTCTTAGACACTTGATCGTCATAGGTCATTTTCCCGGCAACCTGTCATGCGAGACGGCTTTTTGGAATACGACGCCAGACTCTAGCTGATAATTGCCCACTCATTGGTCCCTGTCCTGGAACAGGAGCGGCGCGAACGTTACCAAATTCCTGCGATAGACCATCCATGTGTGAGCTCCGGTGTCTCGACTGCGGTGTAATGCACTCCCTTGTAGGAAAGCCCCGCACCGAACTTACGGTTGATCTCAAGCAGGCGATCGTCCTTACCGCACGCAATCCACAGCAGGCTCGAGGAAATTGTTCGCCTTCGCGTCCAGGCAGTCCTCTTGGTTGCCAGACTGGAGGCTGCGCGAACGGTATGCCTTTGAAAACAGCTCCTCCTGGTGTAGGAAGAAGTTGGCCGCGAATCTGGCCGCCAGAGACGGTGACGATTGGCGCAGTGGTACCCTTCTCAGAGCAAGCAGCCTTTGACCCCAAGAACGCCGCGGTCATGCCAGTCAAGAAACCTAGTTTCAGGATCAGCGGTCTGCCGACCATTCATGCCCCTTTAGAAATTGATTCGCGCTGTTAATTGGACGGCACGGGGACCTGCGCCCTCTGCGTTCTGCAACGATGTGATTTGTCCGAACCCCGGTACTCCCAAGGTAAGATTACTCGGCGGTCCGAAATTCGGATGATTGAACAAGTTAGCAACCTGAGCTCCAATTTCCATCCGAGCTTTTTCCGTGATGGCAACGCGCTTCAAGAGCGACATAGCAACCGCCTTGGTGCCAGGCCCGACTACGGACCCCTCGGAGGAATCACCGAAACGGCCGATGTTGTTTGGCGGATCTGCGAAAGCATTGGGGTTGATCCACTGGGCAATAGATTGCCCTTGGTAAGGACTCACACCCGGAACGACATCGGCGCGTCCACCAGTGGAGTTGAAAACGTTGTACCCTGTACCGGACGGGTCATTCAGCGTGGTCACAGTCATGAAGGGACCGCTCTGGAAAACTAACACTCCGCTGACCACCCACCCACCAACGATCCGGTCGACCAGGCCATTTGTAGTATTGAGAAGGGGCTTGCCTTTTCCGAAGGGTATTTCATACAAGAAAGTCGTCAGGAACCGATGCCGCCGAGTGTAGGCATTGCCGTAATCTAGGCCCGGGTCGTAGGGATTGCTTAACCAACTCCCTGTCTCAGCCTGGAATCCATACGCTGCCGCGCCATTAACATTCGATAGATTGCGGGTATAAACGTAGCTGGTTTCAAATTCAAGTCCATGGCTCATCTTCTTGTTCAAGGAGAACGTTCCGGCGCTATAGTTGCCATAACCGAGAGGTGATTGGTTGGCGATGTAGACGAACTCAGGAAATGGTGCTGTCCCAGAGAGCACGTCAAAACCCTGGGTATTCGGTTGAAGCTGCTTGGCGTTCAGCCAGACGCCCAAACTGCCGGAGTGATTTCCGTCATAGGAGGCCCGGAAAATTACTTCCCTCCCTAGTTCCCGCTCAAGCGTGAGGTTCCACTCGTTGACGTAGGGGTCTCGATAATGAAGGTAAGTGGCAAAGTAAAAGGCGTCGGTGCCGGGCTGGGCTATGTTGGAAGGCCAAGAGTATGGCAGGCTGAACACCGGAAGGCCGTTGCTTCCGAGGGAGTTCGCAAACAATCCTACATCAGAGGATTCTACGGCCCAACCGTTAAAGGCGGTGCTGCTTAGTAGAGTTTCAATAAACCTCCCATACCCACCGCGTAGGACAGTCTTGTTATCGTTGAAAATCCGCCAGGCAAATCCAATTCGCGGAGCAAAATCTGTCTTTTGTGAAAAACGCAATGCTGATGGGATCCCAGCCTGAGCGGCCGTAATCACAGGGATGGGGGCGATGCTTTCCACGAAGCTCGGATTCACACTCGGGAAGGTGGCTTGCGATGGAACAACTACCGCACCATTGACAGTCTGGCCGTTAACCGTGCTGGTGTAATTCGGGTCAAAATTGGCCAGATTATTTCGGTAGTCGCCAAATGCGGGGTGGTATTCATATCGCAACCCGATGTTCAGGGTCAACGCGGGAGTTAATTTCCAATCATCCTGCGCAAAGAACGCATAGTGGTTGCTATAGGCATCCGTGGTCGGATTCAGGACGGTTGCAATTTGGGTGTTATCAGGATACCCGAGGAGGAAACCAGCGAATGGACCACCCTCACCATTGAGAAATGGCGTGCAAGTTGTCTGAGGCGGCTGAGGCGTACAAGTCCCGAGGGAACTTCCATTGAACGTGTAGTCGCCCATCCGCCAGTCGTTGTACACGGCCGTGAACAGGGATTCCAAATGACGGTAGTCCGCCCCGAACTTAAGAGTGTGCTTGCCCCGTGACCAAGTGAGCGTATCCAGAAGCTGCAACGTTTCTTGATGAGGGTTTGTGTTCACCACCGGTGACATAAATGACATAAAACCTGACAGATTGAGCTCAGGGATATCGTCCCCAGCCGGAATCCCTCCCGGGAGATTGGTGAGTCCCAGCAGGTTCGCTGCCTGCTGTGCAGTCACTCCAAAACTAACGTTCGTGCGCCGTTTCGAGAAGCCGCCGCGGACCTCATTGACGATTGAAGGAGAAATGAACCAGTTCCAGTCTCCAGCGAGCGCATTGTAGATTTCTGGCGCTGACACATTGCCGAGCAGCGGAGAACTTGGATTGCCGTTAATATCCGTGGGGAAGGTTGTAATGCTCCTGTTCTTGAAGGAGTAGCGGAAGAAGACCGAATGTTTATCGGTAATCTTTTGATCGATTCTCGCATCAAATTGCGCACTATTGATGGGGACGCTGTAAGAGGCAAGATAGTTGTTCGTTACCGCTCCCGCAGGGCCATAATTGGGCAAAGGGTACCAGGCGTTTAAGAAGGCCGTCGCAAAAGAAGAAATCTGGTTTTGCGGGATGATGTTGCCCGGGTAGAGAATAGCGTTGATCGGATCTGAATAGACCGAGAGGTTGCCGTCGCGCATGTCCTGTGTTGGAACACTAGTTATGGCGGTGAAGTGTTTGGGCAGGCGCAGTGCCTCGCCACTGAAAAAGAAGAACGTTCTGTTGTGGCCGTCATAGATATGTGGAATCACAACCGGGCCACCCAAGAACACACCGAAGTCGTTAAGATGGATCGGCGTTGCCTCCTGGCTGAAATAATCCTTCGCGTCCAACCCGGTGGTCTGATAATTCTCGAAAAGTCCGCCATGATAGCTGTTGGTGCCGGACTTGGACACAGTTGTGACATCTGCCACGCCACCATACTCGGCCGGGTTCAACGTTTCACTAATGCGGATTTCTTCGATGGAATTGAAGGAAGGGAACATTTCGGACATGGCACCATACGGATAGCCAGGAGCAACCGAACTGATGCCATCGATGCTAGTGGACACCTGCGAATAATTGCTGCCGGCAACCGAGATATTGCCATAATCGTCAGTCTGAACGCCCGGCTGTGCCGTGAGTGTGGAGAAAGCACTGGTCGAACCATTGGCTCGCGTGGTAATCGCCACCGGAAGGTCGATTAGTTCACGGCTGCCCTTGGTTTCCCCGACGTTGGAAACTTCTGTTTGAACGGCTGCAGCCGAGTTAACGGTGACCTCGACTTGTGTGATCTGTGATGCCACTACCAGCGTAATGTCCAGACGCTTGCTCTCCCTGGCCGCAAGCCAGAACCTTTCTGCGACAGCATTCTTGAAGCCTGGCGCTTGAACACGAACTTGATACTCGCCGACATCGACATTCTCAAACTGGTAGGTGCCGTCCTGGTCGGAACGCGAGGTGTGCGTCGCATTCGTGCCTACGTTGAAAAGTTCCACCACGGCGTTGATGACCACGGCGCCTGTCGGGTCCTTTACCGTGCCGACCACCGTTCCAAATGTGGATTGACCCATCAGAGTGTCGGAAAACCCGAAGACAAGCAGGAATAGAAAACCGGCTGTAAACCGGCGTAGGACTGCCAACTTCATAAAACCTCCGTTCGCGTTATTCGAGAGATTTATGCGTGCTCTTAAATCGTTTCGACCTGGCACAAAGAAATAGATCGTTCAAAATCTCGAGCTAAATACACGACGGGTCCAACACCTACAATTTGCTTACCACACTTGCTGCAAAATGCCTGCCCTGGTTGCAATACAGCGCCAATTTGCTCGCAGAACCATACTGTCCTCCTCATGCGTCTGGATAAACTAAAAAGAGTAAGATCCAAACCTTGCTATAATGTTGTAAGGTTAGAGATTCCGGCAGCTCTCTGTCAAGCGGGAAAAATATACGTGATCCAAATCACTAGTCATTGTTTACCGGGTTGAGAAATCTCAAGCCGCGACTCCGAGATCTGCCACAGAGTGGGCATGGATGATTTCGGGAACAAGGATCTGAGGCGGTGGGTCGTTCCAGGAATCGCGGGGCGTTTTCGAGGTTGGCGGTACGAGGTCGAGAATCTTTTGCCTCTCTCTGCAACACAGTAATTCCATCACGACTGCGAAGGATTCCGCTTCCGCGCAAGAGCTTCTGGCCAAGCAAGCAATGGAAGCGCGGACCGACACGATTTCGCGAACTTCGCAAACGGGGCGTAAGTACGGACCTCGCGGCACAAACTGCCGGGAGTCCTCACGGCCCGTGGCGGATTGCGAACTCGCCCGCTCTCACCATCGCTTTGCCGAATGCAAATTAAATACGGAGTTCAGTTGGTTCTTGATGGAGAACGCGAGGCATTCTTCTCCAGAGCCTCCACCGCTGTTTTCGACAAAGCGTGCAAAAGTTCCAGGAAAGCGGCATTCGTCCAGCCAAAACCAATCACATTCGCTTGATAGCCCATTTCCACCTGGGATTCTGACGATCCGGTGACTACGTTGTATTTTTCCCGGATGGTTCCGTCGCGCGCGAAATTCTCAAGCACGGTGGACAGGAACTTGGAAGACAGACGGTCGGCATCATCGCTAAAACCGTAGCGGCGGATTCCCTGGATTGCGAGCATCTGCACAGGCGCCCAGCCATACGGGTAATCCCATTGCGTTCCGGATTTTACGGGGCTCATCGCCAGCCCACCCGGCTGCTCAAACACGGAGAGCTTTCTCACGACGGCCTTGGCTTCCCCACGAGTCGCCAGTCCCGCCTACAAGGGATAGTAGGTCGTAAGAAAGCGATAAGTCGACCGTTTCTCTTCTGTGAAGTCGTAATCAAGAAACAATCCGCGCTCGCCATCCCAAAGGTATTTCTCCATGTTGTGCTTACGGGCTTCCGCGCGTTCGCGCCATGTCTTGGCATCGGAGTGCTTGCCCAGTAACTCGCTGATCTGCTCCATGTCCTTTTCAGTCTTATAGAGCAGGCTATTGAGGCAGACCGGGGCATAGTGATGGGTGGCCGCTCCGTATGCCCCAAACCGAAAAGAAATATCGAAACCAGACTCCCGCATCGAGCGGTCGCCCTTGTAGTAGTCCGCGCTCAGGCGAACAAGGCGCTGCGCGTCGCATTCTGGCTTGGCCATGGTCGTCGGAACGTCGCACACCGTGATGCCATAGCTCGATCCCGGACTGGTAGGCGCCTTCCCCTTCTCCTGCTCCACCAGGTAGTAGTCCGCCTGCTCAGGATGAACCATGAAATAGCTGATCACCTTGCGGTAGAAGCCGCCTTCGTCCTGCAAGGCTTCCGGCGGTGGACCCTCGCCAAAATCGTAATAGCGAGCCAAGCCAGTCGTTCCAGCCAGGTGCGGCTCTCGTGTCCACATCAAGTAGTCTTTCTCGAGGTACGGGTATGCCCATGCCAGCCATTTTGTATCGGCGCCACCGGCGCGTGTCTCTGCCTCGTAAATGTCGAGCACCATCGAACTCAGGAAAGGCGGTTGCGAGCGCGTCAGATAGTAAGTGCGGTTGGCGTTAAGCAAGGCTCCATAATTCTCGATCTCAAAGAAGAAGTTCTCGACCATGCCGCGCGCTAAGGCGGTGCGGCCATCGCGCAGTAGGCCTACCACAATGAAGTAACTATCCCAGCCGTACATTTCGTTGAAGCGGCCGCCAGGAACGACGTACTTATTCGGCAGATATAGCAGTCCGTGAGGATGGAAGGTTGAGGTATCAATTTCTCCCAGCTGATGGATCGGCTTGGAGAGGTGCTCGATCTCGACGTTGCAATCGGCATGAAGCCTTTCGACTGACGGAGGTACGGAGAACCCGGCAGGTACATAGAGCACGGGGCTTACCTTCATTTTTGGATCGACAATGGAAGCACAATCTGTCATCGAGCGAGTCAGGGTGTCCCAGCCGGCGGCGATGTACCGGCGGATGGGAGCCAGCCCTGCGGCTGCAGTCGATTGTTCCTGGGCGCCTGCCGCACCGGCGGTGAACACCAGGAAGACGAGCAGGCGGACCAGCGATTGTGAAGAGAGTTTTGTGGTTGTCATCGTCGGATCGGAATCGAGTCAACATCATACTCTCACCGGCCTGCTGCTGAACCTTTCCCGGCTTGACATCATTCGAATCAGAAGATTGTCGAGCAGGACAAGAAATGTGCGATCTGTAACGAAGAGTTTACCGACTACGACGACATCGTTCCGGACCACAAAAACCCCAAAGGAATAGGAGGGAAGTGGAGAAACGATCACCCGGACAATATCCAAGCAACGCACTATTGGTGCAACGGCGAAAAAGGATCAACCAAAATGGATGATGGAGGTCTGCGCTTGCTCATTACGGCAGCGATGCGCACGGCTGAACCGTCACGCCTTTACCGGTAAGTTCCGGATTCCGTCCACCACAACACCCGTTGCAAGGCAGTCGTCTTGGTTGTAGTCGAGTATGCGCTGCCTGATTGCCGGATCGCGGGATTCGAACCAGCGGTTATACCACTCGATGGATGCTGCACCTGAGGGGTCCGGATCCCGCCAGTGAAATCCAAGGTATTGTGCAAGGGTCTTTATCGATTGGTCGTAGAGCGGCCACTCCGTTGCTTTCTTGACCACGTCAAAATAGAGATCGATCATCGCCGGTGGGGCAAAGAGGGCATCAACGTCGCTGACCGAGCATACTGCCGGGTACTTTTCTGCAAGCTTCTTGTACTCTGTCCTTTCATGCTTGGACTAGTAGTAGATCGTCGAGTCCCGAATTCGTGATGTCAAGTAGTTCCACGCCCTTTGGAATGCCGCCTCCTCGTGGGTCGGTTCGTTTCCTTCGGCAAAATAAGGCATGAATTGTGCCGTATCCGGCTGTCCGTACATCCTTTCTACGAAGCCGTGTAGGTATACGACGCCGTGCATTGGATCATTCTCGATGTCAAAATAGACTTCCTTTTGCGCAATTGGAAAATTCACCGCCTCGGTAAGATAGGGCGCCGCATTTGGATCTGTGAGCAGTCGAGCTCGTGCGTGGAATTTGCGCAGAGTGTCGGGACCTATTCCAGGGAAAATGGTTTTCTTCTTTTGGACATAGGACTCGGGATCGCATTCTGCAAATGCTTGAACTGTAGGAATGACGGCACTAATGAGATCTCGCTTCGTTCGTCCCAATTCTGCAATCAGCGTCAAGTCGTTTGTTGCCACCAGAACAGCTCTGCAGTGTGAATGCCAGTGGCAGAGTTTGCACGACGCGCCAGACATGGCTGGGCTCGATGAACTTGATCGTTCAAGAATTGAGCGGATCGCGGATAGGGCTTTCTGATAGCTGTCCCACCAAGTTTCTGTGTTGCGTATGCCTTGCGGGTCCATGAGCGCGTAGGGAACACGCTTGCCTTCTCGATCAATAACGTATGCCGCACGATCTCGACGACTAAGGCCGAGTTGCTCCAGGATAGCCACATAATGCGCAAGCTGGAAGGCATAGTGCCTTTTGAGCTTACCTCCGTCTTCGTCTCCCTCAGTGCCCGCACCGGACTTGATGTCGCCAGGCACATATCCGAGGTCGGTACATTCCAACAGATCTGGCTCGCCAACCGAGTCCCCGGTGGTTAGGCGCCCACCGTATATGAGGTGCTCATGACGGGCAGCTGCTGCGAGAGTCTCCCGCTCGCGATTTGCGGCGTCGGTCGATTTGAGGTTTGCCGTGATATTGAGTTGCGCGGCAATAGTGTTCTCATGTATGAGACCGTGTTCCCATAACAACTCGACGAAGGGAGACGTGTCGTCTTTTTTGGCGGGGTCACCGAACGCATCCATGAACACCTTGTGCGGGCATTGAACGTAATCGTAGAGCTGGGTTGCGGAAATCATGTGCAAATCTCCCTAGTCTCCCGGGCCGCCGCCCTAGTCGATCACTCGCACCACTGATCAATGGCGACGTCGCCCAAGGCCAGACTCGTGGTCATTCAAAAACATCTAAGCCCCGAACCGTCGAACAGCCCGTCGATATGTGATCCGATCCCCATGACGGGCAGGCGGTCGGGAGCAAACGTACGGAAGCAAATCGATAATTGGCACTCTTTCCCCTGGCCGCGTTGTGCGGGGAGGGTCGTCTGACTCTGCAGATTATCCCAGCTTCCGCCAATCTAGGCTGGTCGCCGCCAGGCTCCGGTCCAATGTTACGCGGGCCTCGTATGCGTCGGCACCAATCTTGGCTGCCCTTGATTTGATGTTCCTCTCCTCGTCGCTGGAAAGGGAGGCAGGCGAATCAGGAGTGATCGCCGATTTCACTTGTACAAGAAGCTTTTTCCTGCCAGAGGACGCTTCAATATCGGTAGACCCAGGTGCCTGTGTGTTCCAGTTGGTGATGCTCCAGCCTTCCTTCTTCAATGCGGTAACCACCGTAGCCTCCCCCGCCTGCCCGATCTGCGCTGATGTGGCCATTTCTCTCCTTTCGTGGTGCTTGCCGTTTACGCCAATCGGGCCTGTCGTTTCTCAGGCAACTGGATTATTGGCCGAAAGTGCCGGTGTGGTGTGAGGAAAATGCCTGTTGTTCCAGAATCCGGACAATCTGTTTTTCCACTTTGGCGGATTACTGTCTCTGGGCGTCACGCTTTTTGAGCATGGGGAGCGAACTTGCCGAGTCTCACCGGGCCGGGATATGGCAATGATGGGGCGCGGTCCGAGAACCGGAGTTCAGCAAACCCTGTTGCCCACGGCCCGAGACGGCTACGGTTCTCGGCTGTTTCAGACCCATCAATTGACGCTGATGCGGCCATATACGGACTTGCCGGTTCAGTTCGACCTCGATCCGACCAGGATCACCATCCATGCCGAATTTTATTGAATTCCACCCAGGAGGGCCGCCATGAGGCTCCGTCGCAATGAATACTGTCCGGTTCACCGGTCACTTTCTTGCTGTGGCCGGGATGTCCAGCCAAACAGGCCTAGGCTGATACGGCTAGGTGTGCAGCGGGTTGAAGATCCCCATCACCCGAGAGGATATCGGGAACTCAGGTCGCCAGCAGAGATGCGGAAACTCCTGAATCGGAAAATTGTCGAGCAGGACAAGAAATGTGCGATCTGTCACCAAGATTTCACCGATTACAACGACATCGTGCCGGACCACAAGAATCCCAAAGGAATGGGAGGAGCCTGGAGAGACGACCACTCGGACAATATCCAAGCAACACACTGGTGGTGTAACGGAGACAAAGGATCAACCAGAATGGATGACTAACGGCCGATTATTCGTGAAGGATTTTCTTCTCAAGCACAATCGCCGGAGTTGTCAATGACTTGCCGAGGTTGTGGTTTTTCGGGTGTGTCGCAAAAGGTGTCGTAACCTTTTTAGTTACGCCCGCATTTCAGCAGTTTCGCTTGCCGTGCCGTAATCAAGTGCAGCCCGAACGACTTCGAGTTCCGGATGCTGATAACGCATCGCGGTCTTTACGTCTCGATGGCCCATTGTCCTCATGACAGCAGCCAGGTTCCCGGTTCGCGTCAGAACGCGAGTGCCGTAGTCATGCCGGGCACAATAAAGGACCAGTTCTTTAGGAAGACCAGCCCGGCGGCGAGCCTCCCTAAACAGGCGATCGATGGAGCACAGGTGACCCGAAGCAGAACGCTTGGACGGAAACACCCAGCCTTCCGTCCTGTGCCGCACCGTTCATGCAAAAGCTCGAAGACACGACGGCTCATCGGAACCAGTCGTCGGCCTTCCGGTGTCTTGCTGTCCGGCACAAAGATCACACGATTTTCCCAGTCGAGATTCTCGATGCGCATGCGGTAGAGTTCCCTTTGGTTTCTCATTCCCGTATCTCGCATCAAGACCACGATGTCGCGGAAGAGTTCAAAGGTTCGCCTCCTCCAGGTGCAAGCCTTAGCTCCTTCGAGCAACTTCCCTTCCGCGGTATTATCAAGCCGAAGATGCCGCCCATGCTCCTTCATCATTTTGATTTTTGGAGCGTGACCGATCATCTTCCACTCCTCCGCTTTGTGGAGCATTCGTCGCAGTGTCCGCAAAGCACAGTTGGCATTTGCGGCCGAGCCGGGAAATTTCAATTGCTCAACGCAATCACCTGTGATCTGGTTCACTCGCACCTCCGCAACAGGTGTCGCTTTCAGCAGCCGCCAGCCGTTGCGGTAGAACTTCCTGGTCATGTCTTCCAGCCTGCCGCTGTCCACCCAAGCAAGAAAGCGCTCACCGACCTCACCGAGAGCAGTGGGCTTGCCTGGAAGCGGATCGGTGTTTTCCATCACCGAAGCTAGTTTCAGGCTTGCTGCTTGCAGAGCCTTGAGTGACCTCGTTTCCTGGGTTGACCCTCGATAGCGATGGCCTCGTACCGTAAAGTCATACCAGTAGAACTTCGACTTCGCTTTCCTAAACAGCTTCACGAGTTTCCTCCTTGCTGCCCGCACGGAAGCAACTCGGGTGTTCTGCACCGCGCAAGGTGAGAACGGCTAATGATAGCTCACTGGTTCTTGAACGGATACGGTTGACCCCTAGTGCCCCGCAAAGGACTCGAACGAGGCAGCGGGTTGTACTGCGAGGAGCCGAATCAGGTTGTGATCAGAAGCTCAACAAATTCCTCCACGCGAGGTTCATGTTTGGTTCATTTCATACGCGGACGGCTTGACGCGCAGACGGAAAGCTGTCGTAAATAGGCGGAGGAGGACGCTTGGAAGCAAAGGTCATAGAAACGGATGTGCTGGTGGTCGGTGGCGGGGGAGCTGGGTTTCGGGCCGCCATCGCCGCCCGGGAGAATAATATCCGGGTCCTCCTCTTGAGCAAGGGGCCGCTGGCCCGCTGTGGGGCAACCCCCATGGCTGGTGCGGACTACACGCTAGACGGAAGCAGTCTTCATCGATTGGGCTTCCGTGGAGATCCCAAAGATAACCGGGAAAAGTTCTTTAACGATATCGTCACGCAGGGTTACTTTTTGAACAATCAGAAGTTGGTCGATCAGTATGTCCGTAACGCTCCAGACCGCCTGAGAGAACTGCTGGAGTGGGGTCTGAAGGTCGATTGCTCGGAAGAACGCGCGATTGACACGTCCGGTATCAACCTCATGAATGTGTTGCTCAGGCGCATGAGAAAGGCAGGTGCGCAAGTACTTGAAGACACCATGTTGCTTGACCTGCTGGTACAAGACGGACAAGTAGTCGGGGCACTTGGCCTGGATATCAATACCGGTGAGTTCATCCATTTCAATTGCAAGGCCGTGATTATGGCAACAGGCGGCTGGCACAAAGCCTTCTGGCCGAACACGGGCATGCGTGACCTTTCCGGGGAAGGCATCGCGATGGCCCACCGGGCCGGAGCCGAGATCGGAAACATGGAGTTCATTACGTTCTGCTGCAACGTGCTCTTGTCCCCGCCGGTCTGGCGCGGAAGCATTGCCATCTACATCATGGATTTGATTTGCGGAGGGGAACTCACGAATA
>Ga0181536_10005772_pt1 | contig 12603 bp, 11 predicted proteins | sample PEATcosm2014_Bin_41_FD_121105 | JGI IMG/M metagenome (GOLD analysis project Ga0181536, IMG submission 121105) | Peatland microbial communities from MTU Mesocosm Facility, Houghton, MI, USA - PEATcosm2014_Bin17_60_metaG | ecosystem: Environmental > Terrestrial > Soil > Wetlands > Peat | place...
AATCATCGCCGCCTTGCATTGACGGGTCAGGCACAGGCGGTCCTGGTAAATTCCGCCCCTCATTGTAATGGTCATACCCGGCACAACGCTTGAGAATGTTCGCATGAAAATGCGGGGTGTTTTTATTTTTCTATGCACCTTGCTGGCGGCCTCAATTGCCTGGGGCCGCGGCGGTGGCGGTTGTCTGGAAGAGGGTACGCTGATCGCCACACCGGCAGGGCAGGTTCCCATCGAACAATTGGCGCGTGGCGACGCCGTTTGGGCGGTGGTGGATGGAGAACTTCAGCCGGCGCTAATCCAAACCACCGTTGAAGTTGATGCCGCTGAATACGTGGAGATTGCCGCCGCCGGGAGAATGTTGCGGCTGACAGCGGAACATCCCGTGCAAATTGGCCCCGGCGTTTTCCGGGTGGCCGCCAATCTTCGGCCCGGTGACACGCTTTACCTGCGCGAAACAAATCAGTTCAGGACCGCTCAAATCGACGCCATCACCCGCGTGAAAGCGGTGCATCCCGCCTTCAACCTGCTGGTCATGCCGGGAGGCACTTATCTCGCTAATGACATCGTTGTGCACAACAAAGGATGTTTCCTGCCGGACACACCCATCCTGCGCGCCGATGACACGTCATCGCCCATCAGTGAAATCCGTCCCGGGGATGAGTTGCTTGCGTTTACCACGACCGGGGAAATTGTTCACACGACCGTTCGCCAGGTGATTATTCACGAAGTGGACGAATACGTCGTCGTGGGCACCGCGGAGACAACCCTGCGCGTGACGCGCGAGCATCCGTTCTACGTCGGCGATGGGACTTTCAAAACGCTGGAAGCCTTGAAGGTCGGAGACCGGATTTTTGCCGTGGTTGGCGGCGGTCTGCGCGAACAGGAGATTATCAGCCTGGAAACGGTCTCGGCTCCAACACGCGTCTATAATTTGCAGACAGACCATCCGAACACCTACTTCGCCAATGGCATTGCCGTGCATAACAAAGGCGGTGGCGGCGGTGGCGGCGGTGGTGGCTTCGGTGGCGGCGGGTATTCGGGCGGAGGTTCGGGTGATCCCACGGTGATGCTCGTGATCATCGGAGTAGTGGTGCTTTATTACTGGATCAAGTTTTTGACCCAGAAGCGAGGTGGGGGCGACGATGAAGATTTGGACTATGTTTACACCCGTTCTGACATCGAACGCAAAGCTGGCAAGACGCGCAAGCTGCTGGAATTTCTGGCACGCGTGGACCAGACGATGGCTCCCGACAAATTGGAAGCCCAGGCCAAATCCACCTTCCTGGAATTGCAGAAATGCTGGCAGGCGAGGCAATACGATCCGATGAAACCATTGCTGATGCCGGATCTTTACGCGGAACACTGCTCGCAAATCAGCGGCATGATTGGCAATCACGAGATCAACATGATCTCAAACTTGAATGTCGAGCACGTGGACATCGTGAATGTCCGCTATCCCCAAAAGGAGAACGACCGCGAGTTTACGGCGCTCATCACCGCCACTGCCCGCGATCATTACGTGGACGATCGCACCGGGGAATTTTTGCGGGGCGACCAGGCGCCGGCACGGTTCCAGGAGTTCTGGACATTCCATCGTCAGGGCGGCGCGTGGCTGCTTCGCGAGATTGACCAATCCCGCGAGTCCGACGCGTTGAAAGAGGAAAACTTTTTTGAGCAATTCACCGACGTGGGACTGAACCAGGTTTATGACGAGACCGCCGGCAAGGAAGGCCCGGCGGGACCGTGGCTGGAAAAGGAGACGCTGGACAAGACCACGCGGATCGAGCGCCTGCTGAATTTCCTGGTCCAGACGGACAAGCTCTGGAACCGCCAGGCGATGCTGGAACGCGCCCGGCAGGTATTTCTGGATGTCACGCTGGCACGTGAAAAGGGTGATCCCGCGGCCGTCCCGACCGCTGAATTATTCCCCGACGTGGCAACCAACCTGCAGGGAGAACTCGTAAGTTTGGGAGCGCAGGGAACGCAGCTGGAGTTCCGCAATCTCTGTGTCCGCAAGGCGGAGTTGATTCTGGTGCGGAATTTCTCGGACAACTCCAAGGACGAATTCACCGTCCGGATCAGCGCCCATGCCCAAAGGGCCGTCCGCCGAAACAATCTGCTGATCAGCCAGGACGCGGACGTCACGCCGTTTGTGGAATTCTGGACCTTCGGACGGCTGGACAATGAATGGAAATTAAAGGAAGTGTTGCCGCCGGCCCGGGGCGGCGAACTGGTGGCAGCGGAGAATGTGGATGAAGGCACTTCCCCGGAACAACTCCAGTGGTATTACAAACAAACCCGGGCCAACTGATGATTTCACAACCCGTAAATACTGAACACACCATGCATCGGGAGACGGCGCACCGGCTGGCGCGCCGGGCCTTGTTTGGCTTCATTGTGACGTTTGTCCTGGCGCGGGTGTTTGTGTTCCTGATCATGGCCGGGAAGATGCCGAACATGTATTTCTTCCTGCACGGCACCCACGTTCATCACTTGAACTACGGTATTTTCCTGATGGCGGCAGTGGGTGGTTACAGCGTTTTCCGCCGACCCATCGGACGCGCGGCGGAAATCACGGCGCTGCTGTATGGCGTGGCCATGGGTCTCACGTTCGATGAATTCGGGATGTGGCTGCACCTGGGCGGCAGTTACTGGCAGCGGGCGAGCGTGGATGCGGTGATTGTCGTGACCGCGTTGTTTGGGTTGGTCGCCTTCGCGCGTTCGTTGAAACGTTTTGAAGCACGCCACTTTTTGGCGTTCATCGTTTTGCTGGCCGTGCTGATGGGTTTTGGCGTGGTTTTATACACAACGGGCAACCACCTCGGCGATGTCGTGGGACCAAAGCTTCACGATCTGGAAGCAGCTTCTTCGCCCTAGAAATAAAATGCCGGCGGCGCATCAGCCCCGCCCCACCCATGACCCCGATTGTCTCCGGGAATTGGTATTATTTGGATTTCCTGGCCTTTCTCCTGGCCCAGATCATTTTCATCTTGGCTGAGAGTTTGGCTTTGGCCGCCGCACTCATCTTTCCTCTGGCTTTCCTGACCGGTTTCACCGATGCCTTTGGCCCTTTCAGTTTCGCCCATCTTGCTTTGGCACCAGCACTGATCCTGGCTCGGGCCGCTTTGCTCATCTTAAACTTCTTCTTCGGAGCCGCCTGAGCGGCAGGTTTGGTTGAAGAACCCAATAGCTGGCCAAGCTCTTTTTCCAGCGATTGGATTTTCTCTTTGAGTGTGGCTGCTTTGCGTAATTGTTGAACTGATAGACTGCTTAATAATGTACTCATAAGAATGGTATTAAGGTTTTTGACAGGGAAAGTCAATGATTGTAACGGTGGCCAGGTAATAAGGAGCTTTACGAGTCTGATGGGTTCGAGGATGCTCTAGCTTCATGTCGGCAATCAAGCGATTCTGGCGCTATTGGTGCGGAAATTTCGAAACCGCAAAGGGTGGATTCGACATCAGCGCCTTGATTGTCACGGTTTTGCTCGCGGCCGGTTGTGTGACGTGCAAGCTGGTCAATTTTCAAAGCCCAATCAAAGGTTTTATTGCCAATTATAAATTGGCTGATGGTTGCGAAATAGCTGCAATCATCGTTTTATTGGGATGGTGCTTTCTTTGGCTTCCGTTCCGCAGCCATGAAGCGCAACAAAGATCACACCAGGCAGAAAAACAAAATCTCATCGCCCAGCTTCAACAAGCGGACGCGTTTTTAAAAACAGTTGCTGAACACAAAGAAAAGCCGGCGGAAGCCGCCAGCCAAAAACATAAAATCAGGGGCTCGTTGGAAGCTTATCTGGTTCAACTGGAAGATCGCATCCTCGCGATAAAAAAGATGACTTTATTTGAATACAATAAAAGTCTTAAAAACGAGGAAGATATCGAGTCTATTGACCTGTTAAACGAAATCTATTTTTTCCTGGATTTAAACCTGGGCAAAGACGAGTCTGCCAACTTTAAGAATCGGACCGGCATCTCTTTCGCTTCAATAAATGATTGGGGACAGTCCGCATTCAAGGCGGAGAAATGGCAGGGCATGATTGACAGCTTGAATCATTACGCGGGTCAGTTGAAGAAGATAATCGAAAAACAAGACTGAATTCCCATGTACGTCCAAAGGAACCAAACCGTATGCGAAGGGGACAATTACGCAAAAGATTATTTTGCGGACGAAATTTTACTTCGCCATCGCCATTTCGGAGGCTGGCTCGCCGGTTTCCGCCAGCGGCGCAGGTTCCCCACCCTTGTGAAATTTCACGCTGACAATCTTGCTCACGCCGCGTTCCTCCATCGTCACGCCGTAAAGCACGTCGGCCATGCCGATGGTGCGTTTGTTGTGGGTGATGATGACAAACTGCGAGTGTCCCAGAAACCGTTGCAGAATCTGGACAAAACGGTTGATGTTTGATTCGTCGAGCGGCGCGTCCAGTTCATCCAGCACACAAAACGGACTGGGCCGGACCTGATAAATTGAGAACAGCAGCGCCACGGCGGTCATTGTCTGCTCCCCGCCGGACAGCAGCGAAATGCTTTGCAATTGTTTGCCCGGCGGCCGCGCCATGATTTCAATGCCGCTCTCGAGCACGTCGTTTTGGTCCGACAAAATCAGGTCCGCCTTGCCGCCGCCGAAGACCTCGGTGAACATTGTGCGGAAGTTCTCGCGGATCTTTTCAAACGTTTCGGTGAACATCTGCCGCGTCTGCACGTTGATGCGGTTGATGACTTCCAGCAGTTGCACCCGGGCCTGGACCAGATCGTCGTTCTGCTTCGTCAGAAATTGATAACGCTGCTCGGTTTCCTCGTATTCCTCGATGGCCACCAGATTCACCGGGCCGATTTCGTCGAGCCGTTTCTGCAGGACTTCAATCTGCTGCGCGACGGCGTTCCAATCCGTAGCCGCGCCTGCAGCGGCCATTTCTTCCGGCGTCATCACATGCACCTTGGCCGCGCCTTCGTCGGCAAACGTGATGGTGATGCACTCGCTGCGCACGTCATCGAGATTGACGTGATATTTCTGCTGGATCCGTTCGCGCAGGTTTTGGACGGACATGTTTTTCTGCGCCAGTTCAACATCCAGGGCGCCGCGCTGTTCCTGCAATTGGGTCAACTGCCGCCGCCGCCCGCTCAAATTTTCCTCGCGCGCCACGACGTCGCCTTCCTGCAATTGTTTCCGCGCCAGCAATTCGGCGGTTTGCGTGTTCACCTGCTCGCGCTCGTGCTGCAAACGCCCGATTTGCGACCGTGAATCCTGGATTTCCGACTCCGCCTGCTCTTTACGGCCAATAAAAGATGACACTTCGTTGCGACGCTGCTCGAGCATCTGGGTCAGCTCGCAAATGCGTTGCTCCAAGGATTGCTGTTGCTGGCGGAACGACGCCAGAAGTTGTTCCTCCGCCGCGAGCGCCACCTTGCTTTCCGTGAGCGCGGCATGGGCGATGTCACGCTGCTGGCGCAGATTTTCCAGTTCAGCCGTGAGCGCGGCAACTTGTTCCTGTCCGACGCGTTCGCGGGTTTCAAGCTCGTTCAACCGGGCCGCCAGCGCGCTGCGCTTTTGCGAACCTTCCTGCTCCTGCGCGGCGAGGCTCTGAACTTCAAAAACGACCGTCTCAATTTTCTGGTGCAACAGCCGGTTTGAATTCTGCAATGCGTTGAACTCGCCTTCGCGCGTGGCAATGGCGACTTCCTGCTCGCGCAATTCCGTCTGCGCCTGTTGCAGGCTGGCCTGCAATTCCGTCTGCTCGCCCAGGAGCGCGCCGCGTTTGCGGCTCATCTGAGCCACGCGGGTCTGGACTTCCGTAAGCTCACCTTGCAGTTCGTTGATCTGGTTTTTGCGTCCGAGAATCGAGGCCGGCCCCTTGGGATTGCCGTTGCCGTTCAAGTAACCGCCCGTGTAAATGCCGTGCCGGCTGAGCAAATCGCCGGTCAACGTGACAAAATCGCAACCCGCGTGGCCGTTCTGGATCTGGGCCGTGGCCGTGGCCAGGTCGGACGCGATGAACGTGCGGCCCAACAACGCCTTCAGGAGTTTTTCCACCGACGGCTCGCCCTGGACCACGGCCAGGGCATGAATGACCTGGCCATTTTGCAGGCCGTTTTGAATCACGTCGAGGCCGCTGCCCGGCGCCATTTCGCCCTCAAAAAACAATTGCTTGTCGTTGGTGTATTCGATTGACAGCGCGGCAACGCTGGCGCGCCCGACCTTGTTGGCGCTAAGATCGGCAATGATCTGCTGCGCGGATTCCGGCTGCTCGGTCAAAACGAGTTGCAGGTGGTGGCCGAGCGCGTTCTCGATGGCGACGACATACGTATCCGGCACGCGAATGCGGTCGGCGAGTGAGCCGATGACCTTGCGCGACTGGCGCAGGGCGGCCTGGGTGCCCACGCTGAAACCTTCGTGCGAACCTTCGAGCTGCTCAAGCACATTCAAGCGCGAACGTTTCTCGGCCTGCGCCTGCAAAAACTGGTCCTGCTCGGCGGACGATGCCTGTAGTTCCACCTGGAGTTCGCGCAGACGGTTCTGCCGCTGCTCCACCGAGCCGCGCTTGGTCTGCGCGTTCAGTTTCTCAACCTCGACGCTCGCGGTGAATTCCTGCAGGCGCGCTTCGAGCCGGGTGCGTTCCTCCTCCAGTTGCACTTTTTCGGCGGAAAGTTTTTCAAGCCGGATGCTGTTGCCCTGCTTTTGCAGATCGAGCGCGGTGATTTCGTTGCGGATGCGCGTCAAATCCTGCGCCGCGGCGAATGCCTCGGACTGCGCCTCGCGCAACGCTTCCTGCCGCTGGCGCATGTCGTCCTCAACCGTGTTCAACGCCCACTGTTTCTGCTCCAGCGTCAGGCGATGTTGCAGGAGGGCATTTCCCGAGGCGGTCAGCCGCTCCGTCACCGCCTTCAATTCGGCGGACGCGGCATGGCAGCGTTCCTCGGCCTGGGTGATTTCCGCGAGCGCCCGCGTATTTTGCGATGCGAGTTCGCGCAGGCGTTCCTCGTTGAATTGAATCCGGCTTTCGTGCCGATCCGCTTCGCCCTTCAATTCCAGACCGCGCTGCTGTTTTTCGGCCACTTCGTGTTCCAGTTCCGAAAGCCGTTCACGCAATTGCTTGATTTCGTCCTCGCAACGTAGAATGTCGGCTGAACCGGTTTCAATCTCGCCGCGCAGTTTTTCAGCGGCGGTCTGTTTTTCGGCGATTTCGGCCTGCAACACGTCGAATTGATGGCGCGCAAGCTGGGTGTCGAGGTGCTGGAGTTCCTGGGAAATTTGTTTGTAACGTCGCGCCTTGCCGGCCTGGCGCTGGAGCGAACCGATCTGTCGCTTTACTTCGCGGATGAGATCGGCGATGCGCAAAAGGTTTTGGTCGGTGTATTCCAGTTTGCGGAGCGATTCTTTTTTCTGGCTCTTGTATTTCGTGATGCCGGCGGCTTCCTCGAAAATGAGGCGGCGGTCTTCGGGTTTGCTGGAAAGGATTTGCGTGATGTGGCCCTGCGCCAGGATGCTGTAACTGGTGCGGCCCACGCCCGTGCCCATGAACAGTTGCTGGATGTCCTTGAGCCGGCACGAGGTGCGGTTGATGAAATACTCGCTGTTGCCGTCGCGGAAAATCCGGCGCGTGACGGTGACCTCATTGTAAGCCATCTCGACCCCCGCCGCGCGCAGGTGGTCCTCGTCCATGTCGCCCAGCGTCAGCGACACCTCGGCCATGCCCATCGGTTTGCGTCCATCGGTGCCGGTGAAAATCACATCGGCCATTTCGCCGCCGCGCAAAGCCTTGGCGGATTGCTCGCCGAGCACCCAGCGGATGGCATCGGAGACGTTGGATTTGCCGCAGCCGTTGGGGCCGACGATGGCGGTGACACCGGGTTGGAAATTCAACGCGGTTTTGTCCGCGAAGGACTTAAACCCCAAAACCGTCAAATTCTTGAGATACATGACTTTCGTTAAGGCAACCAAAATTGCCGGTTAAAGTAAAGAAAAAACCACAATATAAAGCACACAATCACACTTGTGGCACAACTAATTGGTGAGGAACCATGGTTTGCTTTGTGCCACTAACTGCTACTTCAAACTTTTTATCAAACTACTGTGCTCTTATACAACTGGCAGGTAACTTCGTCAACTGATTTTCTGCATTGAAAAATCAGTTGACAGAATGTTACCATTGAATCAGCTTATCCGCATCCGTTGATACAACGGTCTCATGCAGAGTGGCTGAGGGACTGGCCCGATGACGCCACGGCAACCGGCCCCGAATGCGTTCGGGGCGACAGGTGCCAAATCCAGCCCCGGCGGGTGTCGGGGGAAAATGAGAAGAGCGCACAAGCTTTGTCAGCCCCTTCTCTCCATGAGTCGGGGCTTTTTGTTTGCCCGAAATAAAGTAGGGCAGGCGTCTCGCCTGTCCAGTGTCGCAGAAAACCGCTTAAGCGGAAAATGGGCAGGCGAGACGCCTGCCCTACTCTGGAAAATTTTATGAAAGAACACGCTGGTTTCATGAAGGCGCTCAGGTGCCGCGAGTGCGGGCGGGAATATCCGCTCACCGCGACGCACGTCTGCGAGTTCGACTTCGGCCCGCTCGAAGTGGTTTATGATTATGACCGCATCAAAAAGTCGCTGACCAAAGCGGCGATTCAATCGCGCCCAAAATCCATGTGGCGTTACCGCGAGCTGTTGCCGGTGGCGCACGACCCGACGGTCGGTCTACAGGTCGGTTTCACACCGCTCGTGAAAGCGGAACGGCTGGCCAAAAAACTCGGCATCCGCGAATTGTGGATCAAAAACGACACGGTCAACTACCCCACCCTGTCATTCAAAGACCGCGTAGTGAGCGTGGCGTTGAGCCGGGCACGGGAACTGGGTTTCGACACCGTCGCGTGCGCCTCGACTGGTAATCTCGCCAATTCCGTCGCCGCCAACGCCGCGTCCGCCGGGTTGAAGTCCTACGTTTTCATCCCGTCGGACTTGGAGCAGGGCAAAATTGTCAACTCGCTCGTCTATGGCGCGCATGTCATCTGCATCAAGGGCCATTACGACGAGGTGAACCGCCTCTGTGCCGAGATCGCCGGCAAGTTCGGCTGGGCGTTTGTGAACGTGAACATGCGACCGTATTACGCCGAAGGTTCCAAGAGCATGGCGTATGAAATCGCCGAGCAACTCGGCTGGCGGCTGCCGCAGCACACGGTCGTGCCGATGGCATCCGGCTCATTGCTGACAAAAATCCAGAAAGGCTACCAGGAATTTGTGAAGCTCGGCCTCGTGTCGGAAAGCGAGACGGCCATTCACGGCGCGCAGGCGACGGGTTGTTCGCCCATTTCCACCGCGCAAAAGGCGGGCCTGGACTTCTTCAAGCCAGTCAAGCCGGACACGATTGCCAAATCGCTCGCCATCGGCACGCCAGCGGATGGTTTCTACGCGCTCAAGGTGATGAAGGACACCGGCGCGGCGGCGGACGACGTGACCGACGACGAAATCCGCGACGCCATCAAGCTGCTGGCGGAGACGGAAGGCATTTTTGCCGAAACGGCGGGCGGCGTGACCGTGGGCGTGGCGCAGAAACTCATTGCGTCGGGCAAAATTCCGCGAAATGATTCCGCCGTTCTCTGCGTCACCGGCAATGGTTTGAAGACGCTCGACGCCGTGGCCGGCCACGTGGGCAAGCCTCGCGAAATCAAGCCAAGCCTGCGCGAGTTCGAGGCCCTGCTGGCACATGAAGAAAACGTGAATGTGTGAAGAAAAGTCGGAGTGATGGAGTAATGGAGTTGTGGAGTAATGCTTGTTTCCATTAACCCAATACTCCAGCACTCCAATATCTCAATTTTTTACCATGCCAAAAAAAGTCCGAATCCCAACGCCGCTCCGCAAGTTGACCAACAACGAGGAGCTGGTCGAAGTCAACGCCGCCACCATCGGCGAGGCGATTCGCAACTTGACGGTCAGTAGCTTATAAGCTACAGTATGCCGGTGTTCAACACGCCCAAAGAAGTCGTCGCGTTCCGCGCGCGAGACGGGCAGGTGCCGTTTGAGGAGTGGTTGGACGATTTGAAGGACAAGCGGGCGGTGGCGCGGGTTCTCGCCCGGCTGGCGCGTGTGCGTCAGGGCAACCTGGGCGATTGCAAGCTGGTTGGCGAGGGTGTTTCGGAATTGCGGGTGGATTACGGGCCGGGCTATCGCGTGTATTTCGGCCAGAAAGGGCGCACGCTGGTCGTGCTGCTCTGCGGCGGCGACAAGCGGACGCAAGACCGCGATATCCGGCTGGCCAAACAATATTGGCGGGAATTCAAAGCGAGCGAATCATGAAAACCGTGAGTTACAAAAAAATTCTGCGTGAGAAGCTGGACGACCCCGAACAGGCGGCGGAATACCTCACTGCCTGCTACGAGGAAGGTCCGGAGGTTTTTCTGGTCGGCCTGCGCGATGTGGTCGAGGCCCAAGGCGGCGTCGCCCGCGCGGCCGCGTTGAGCAAGTTGAACCGGGAAAACCTGTATCGGCTTGTTTCGCGCGACGGCAATCCGCGTTTGACGAGTCTCAATTCCGTGCTGTCAGCGCTCGGATTGAAAGTTATTTTTGAAGCGGCTTGAGTTTTCAACGTTGCCAAACCGAAAAACAATTGAAATTTAATTTATGCCAAAAAAGGTCCGAATCCCAACGCCGCTCCGCAAGTTGACCAACAATGAGGAGCTGGTCGAAGTCAACGCCGCCACCATTGGCGAGGCGATTGTCGAATTGCAGACGCGCTTCCCCGGCATCCAGGAACGGCTGGTGGATGAAAAAGGTGAGGTGCGCCGCTTCGTGAACGTTTATGTGAACGAGGAAGACATCCGCTTCCTGAAAAACCGGGAAACGCCGCTGAAAGACGGCGATGAAATCAGCATCATCCCGGCGATTGCCGGCGGCTAGAAAGAGTGGCATAGGCTTCCAGCCTGTGTCGCCGGATGTCAGTAAGGCGAAAACAAAAACCGGGCAGGCGAGACGCCTGCGCTACGCTGAAAAAGAAAGTTGTTCGATATGGCCAAAGCATTCAAAAAAACCGCACTGACACAGCCGAGTTCGCCCACCCAAAGGCGTTTGTGGCTGATGTTCCCGCCCAAGCTCATCAAGGAACCGCTTATCTGGAAACTCGGCCAGAAATTCAAGGTGGTCACCAACATCCGGCAAGCCAGCGTGACCGATGAAATCGGCATCGTGTGTCTGGAATTGGACGGCAAGCGCGAAGACGTGAAAGCAGCCATCAAGTGGCTCGAAAAACTCGGCGTCAGCGTCGAACCAGTGGAAATCAGCGTGATTGAGAGCTAGAACGAACGCTGTGGGTAGCGCCCGCGTCCCGCGGGCTGTTTCGGGCGTCCCGCCCGAAACTCTTTAGGATGTCGCCCGTCGTTAACCTTTGAATCAATCCCTTTCCACGTGTGCACCAGCAATTCGGCGGGACGCCAAATTGAACCCGCCGGAGGCGGGTGCTACCTCAAACATCGGACCCCAGCCGGCCCTCGCAGCAGCAATTTATCGGGGAGGAGAATCTATTTCTATTTCCGCCGCTGGCGTTTGACCTTGAGTTGAGCCATGGCTTGCACAAGTGCGGCTTGAACGTGCGCGGCTTCTTCGTCGGTGATTTTTTCGGCCAGGCGCGCTTCAGCACGCTGGCGGGCTTCCTCGGCCCTGGCTTCGTCAATGTTTTCGGCGCGAATCGCCATGTCGGTGAGAATGGCCACGTGGTCGCCGGTCACCTGCACGAAGCCGTCGCCGACAGCGAGGAAGATCGTATCCTGCCCCTTTTGCGCGACAATTTCGCCCGCGCACAGTTGCGTCATCAGCGGCACGTGCTGCGGCATGATGCCCATCTCGCCTTCGATGCCGGTCAACGTGACCATGTCCACGTCGTCGGAGTAAATTTTTGCCTCCGGCGTGACAATTTCCAGTTTGAGCGTATTGGCCATTGATTAAGCCGTTAATCGTTAAATTGTTGAATCGTGAATCGTGAATCGTGAACCGGTGCAACGGTTCAACGATTCACACTTTGTCGTTAATTTCTTCGATGCCGCCCTTCATATAAAAATTTTGTTCCGGCACGTCGTCGTGTTTGCCGTCCAGAATTTCCTTGAACCCGCGCACGGTCTCAGCCACCGGCACCTGCCGGCCCGGGCGGCTGGTGAACACTTCCGCCACCGAGAACGGCTGGCTGAGAAAGCGCTGGATTTTGCGCGCACGATAAACGGTGAGTTTGTCTTCGGGCGACAGTTCGTCCATGCCGAGGATCGAGATGATGTCCTGCAAATCCTTGTAACGCTGCAAAACCTTCTGCACGCCTCGCGCGACTTCGTAGTGCTCCGGCCCGACGATTTCCGGCGTAAGCGCGCGGCTCGTCGAGGCCAGCGGATCCACGGCGGGATAAATGCCAAGTTCGGCAATCGCACGCTCCAATACAATCGTCGCGTCCAGGTGCGCAAATGTCGTTGCCGGCGCCGGATCCGTCAAGTCGTCAGCCGGCACATACACGGCCTGGAACGAAGTGATGGAACCTTTCTTCGTCGAGGTGATGCGTTCCTGCAAATCGCCCATTTCGGCGGCGAGCGTCGGCTGATAACCGACGGCGCTGGGCGTGCGACCCAGGAGCGCCGACACTTC
>Ga0181536_10005775_pt1 | contig 12594 bp, 12 predicted proteins | sample PEATcosm2014_Bin_41_FD_121105 | JGI IMG/M metagenome (GOLD analysis project Ga0181536, IMG submission 121105) | Peatland microbial communities from MTU Mesocosm Facility, Houghton, MI, USA - PEATcosm2014_Bin17_60_metaG | ecosystem: Environmental > Terrestrial > Soil > Wetlands > Peat | place...
CACCAAGATCGATCCGGCGGTCATTGCAAGCTATCCGCGCGTGGTCTTCGCCGAATCGAACAGTGCGGCGCTGGTGCAGCCGGTCATCGACTTGATGGTGCGCTACGGGATTCTCCCGCAGCGCTTTCCGGCCGGCGAGCTATTCGCCCCGGGCGTGCTGTAAGGCGCGCCAGACGTCTTCGGCCCGCAACGGCAGCGTGGGCAGGCGCACGCCGGCCGCGGCGTAGACCGCGTTGGCGATCGCCGGGGCCACGCCGGCGTTGCTGAGTTCGCCGACCATCTTGGCGCCCAGCGGCCCGTTGCCCGGAACGGCCGGAACGTACACCGTGCGCAGCGCCGGAACGTCGCGAATCGTCGGAATCTTGTAGTCGCCGAGGCTTTGCGCGACCGGCTTGCCGCTCTCGTCGAGCGGCCGCTCTTCCATCAGCGCGACGCCGAGCCCGCAGGCGAACCCGCCGTCGATCTGTCCGCGGTGCGCGAGCGGGTTGATGATCGGGCCGACGTCGGCCACCAAGACGGCGTCCGTCACCGCGATCGTTCCGGTTTCGGCGTCCACCGCGACGCCGATCGCGTAGGCGGCGAACGTATAGTCGGGCACGCGCTGCGAACCGGCGGGATCGCTCTCGTACGTCACCGTCACGTCGACCGGCGCATCGCCGCTGCGCTCGTCCAACCGGCGGCGAAACGCTTCGGCTGCAGCTTGCACCGCGCGCCCCACGATGTGCGTGATGCGGCTGGCGCCGGCGCCCGGATCGTAGGGCAGCTCGCCGGTGCCGGCTTGGCGCACCGCGATGCGCTCGCGCGGAACGTCGAGAGCGGCCGCCGCGAGACGCTGCACGAGCGTGAACGTGCCCGCGCCCTGATCGGCCACGCCGAGGATGACCGCGATCGTGCCGCCGGGCTCGAGCCGCATGCGCACCGACGTCTTGCCGCCACCGGTATGCGAGCAGATCAGCGAGATGCCGCGCCCGCGACCGGCGCGCGTCGCCGGCAGCGCGTCCAACTCGGCCCGCAGCGCGGTCAGCACGTCGCGGCCCATCGGCCGGCGCACGACGTCGCCGTTGAGCGCCGTGTCGCCGTCCGCGATCACGTTGCGCAAGCGCAGTTCGAGCGGATCGATGCCGAGCGCGGCCGCGATCGCGTCGACGTGCTGCTCCCAGGCGAAGAACGTCTGCGTTTCGGCCGGACCGCGAACGTGCGCCGCCGGCAGCGTGTTGGTGTAGACCGCGCACATCTCGAGGCGCACGTCGGGCACGCGGTAGGGGACGGTGCCGTAGCCGAAACCGGGCAGCAGGTGCGGCACCGGCTTTCCGCCGGCGTACGCGCCGCCGTCGTACACCACGGTCGAGTGGTGGGCCAAGAACGTGCCGTCCGCGTCGACCGCGGTCCGCAGCGTCAGCGTCGCCTGATGACGCGTCGGGCCCGCGCGCAGTTCCTCGGCGTAGGTTTGCACGTAGCGAACGGGACGGCCCGATGCGCGGGCCAGGAAATAGCAGCCGTACTCGTCGAGCGTGAGGCCTTTCCCGCCGAAGTCGCCGCCGATCGCGGTGCACTCGACCACGATCTGCTCGGGGCCGAGGCCCAGCGTGCGCGCCATCTGCGTGCGCAGCTCGAACGGCGACTTGTTCGGCGAATGGACGTGCACGATGCCGGCCGCGTCGATCCAGACCAGCGTCGCGCGCGGTTCGATGTAGCCGGCATGCGTGCGCGGCGTCTCGAACCGGTGCTCGAACACGCGGTGCGCACGGGCGAAGACGGGCGCGAGATCCGCCGTGCCCTTCGCGCGCAGCAGCGCGCCCTGGATGTTCGGGTGCGCGCGCTCGGGCCGGGGCCGATTCGCGTAGACCGGATACTCGTATTCCGCGAAGTCCGGATGCAGCACCGGCGCGCCGGGACGCAGCGCCGCCGCGGCGTCGAGCACCGCCGGCAGCACGTCGTAGTGCACGCCGATCGCGCCGGCCGCCGCTTCGGCCGCTTCACGCGTCTCGGCCGCGACGGCCGCGACGCGGTCGCCGATGAAACGCACGGTGTCGACCGCCAGCACCGGCCAATCCATGATCTGGCGGCCCAGCCGCCGCAGGCCGATGTCCGCGCCGGTGAGGACGGCCCGCACGCCCGGCATGCTTCGCGCGGCCGCGACGTCGATCGAGCGGATGCGGGCGTGCGGATGCGGGCTCGCCGCGAACGCCGCCCACAACGCGTCGGGCCGGCGCATGTCGGCCGCGTATTTCGTGCGGCCCGAAACTTTCTCGCGCCCTTCGACGCGCCGCTCGTCGTCCGCCACCGACAAGTTATTGCCGGCCGTGTGTGTAAGCAGTTGCGCATGGGCGGATCCGCGGCGGCGATACACGCGGGACTCGTTGCGGCCGGCATCGAGTTTTGCCTTTATCTGCCCGACAGCGGAACCGGTGCGCTCACCGAGCTGCTCGAAGCCGATCCGAACATCACGACGATCGTCTGCGCGCGTGAAGACGAGGGCATCGCGACCGCGGCGGGCTTGTTCGTCGCCGGCCGCCGCGCCGTCGTCGTGATGGAATGCTCGGGGCTCGGCTACGCCGGACTGATCCTGGCGCGCTGCCGCCTGCAGCGCACGCCGGTGTTCGTGCTGGCGAGTCACGGCGGCATCATCGGCGAGCCGTTCGACTACCACGCGGCGCCGATCGCCGCCGCGCGCGGCATCGTCGACGGACTGCACCTCGACAATATCGTGCTGCGCCCCGGCGAGCTGCACGACGAAACGATTCGGCTCGCGTTCCAGACGGTCGAGAACCACCGCACGAGCATGGTCGTGTTCATGCCGCTCTACCTGGACGAACACCGTGCAGCGCGCTGACGTCGTCGACGCGGTGGTCGCGGAGCGGGACGACGCGACGCTGGTCGTTTCTCCCGGCGCGTCCTCCGGGCTGGTCTTCGCGAGAGACCCGCACCCGGCGACGATCCACAACATGGAGCTCGGCTACGCGACGGCGGTCGCGTACGGCATCGCCCTCGGCCGGCCCGACCGGCGCGTCATCGCGCTCGAAGGCGACGGCTCGATGTTCGCGGGCATCCAAGTGCTCGGCACGCTGGCCCGCTTCCCGGTGTCGAACCTCACCGTCGTCGTGGTGGCCAACGGCATCTGGGGAACCGGCGCCGGCAACGTCGCGACGACGCCCGGCAGCGCCGCGCAACTGGCCGAGATCGCTCGCGCCTGCGGTCATCCCGCCGGCCGCGTGCTCGTCACCGCCGAGGCGCCCGAGCTGCGGACGATCCTGGCGCGCGCCAAGAGCGAAGCCGGACCGTGGATCGTGTGCGCGGTGACCGAGCGTTCGAGCACCGACCGCTCCGGCGCGCGCCCGCGCGTGCAGTTCGACTCGGTCGAAGCGATCGACCTGACCCGCCGTTACCTGCGCAGCAAGTAGGCCGACACCGCCTCAGGTCCCGTGCAGAATGTCCAGCGCCGCGGCCGCCAGCGCGCGCGCGCCGAGCAACAGACTGCTCTCGTCGAGGTGAAAGCGCGGCGAATGGTTGGGCACGCCCGCCGCGACTTGCTCCGGCGTCGCGCAGCCGACGACGAAGTACGTGGTCGGCACGTGGTGACCGAAGAACGCGAAGTCGTCGGCCGCCATCATCTTGCTGCCCTGACGGACATTTTCCGGACCCGCCGCCCGTTCGAGCGCCGGGACGATGCGCTCGGCGAGCTCGGCCCGCGAGAACGTCACCGGATACTGCGTTTTCACGTCGACGTCGGCGACGACGCCCGAGCTCGCGGCGATCATCTCGGCCGTGCGCTTGATGCGCGCGTGGATGTCGGTGCGCATCCCTTCATCGAAGGTGCGCAGCGTGCCGCCCAGCTCGGCGATTTCGGGGACGATGTTGTGCCGGATCCCGCCCCGGTTGATCGTGATCGACAGGACCGTCGGCTCGCGCGTCACGTCGACCTGACGGCTGACGATCGTCTGCAAACCGAGCACGACCTGCGCCGCCGAAACGATCGGATCGATTCCGGTCCACGGCCGCGCGCCGTGACCTTGCTTGCCCCGCAGCTTGATCGAGATGATGTCGGCGCTCGCCAGCATCGCGCCCTTGTAGTAGAGGATCTGATCGCTCGGAACCGGTGAGACGAAGTGCAAGCCCATCATCATGTCGGGCTTGGGATGCTCGAGCACGCCCTCGCGGATCATCAGCGCCGCGCCGCCCTCCTCGCCGTCGGGTGCGCCTTCTTCCGCCGGCTGAAAGATGAACTTCACCGTGCCCGGCAGCTCGCTGCGGTGTTTGGTCAACGCTTCGGCCACCGCCATCAGCACCGCGGTGTGACCGTCGTGACCGCACGCGTGCATCACGCCGACCAACTCGCCGTTGTACTCCGTGCGCTCCTCGGAACGGAACGACACGTCGACCTGCTCGACGATCGGCAGCGCGTCCATATCGGCGCGCAGACCGACGACCGGGCCCGGTCGCGCTCCTTCCAGCACCGCAACGACGCCGGTGTGCGCGATGCCGGTGGTGACCTTCAAGCCCAGCCGTTCCAAGTGCGCGGCGACGATCCCCGACGTGCGGGTCTCGCGGTTGCCGAGCTCCGGATGCTGGTGGAAGTCGCGCCGCCAGGCGATCAGGTTCGCTTCGATTTCGCGCAAGTGACGGTCAACGGCTTCGTCCAAGGCCAGCGGCGTCTTTACCGCGACGGTCACGGGTGCACGCCGGTCACGCCGCGCAGCGGTACGCCGCCCGGGCCGCTGACCGCCGAAAACGTTTGCTTACTCGGATCGAAGCTCACCAGCACGACCGACTGATCGGAGAGCCCGTGCTGGTCGCCGTTGCGGAAATCATACGACCCGTCGACACCCGAGAAGTCGTGCACGGAAAGAATGTACTGGCGCAGCTGGTCGGCGGTCGCCTCGGTGCCGAGCTTGCGCAATCCGCTGAGCACGACGTTGGCCGGATCCCATACCGACGGCGCCGAGCCCGGTTGCGGCGTCTTGCCGTCGGCTGCGAACGCGGCGTTGAATTCCGCCGTGGCCTTGCGCAGCCCGGCGCTCTGCACCGACGGCGGCGTCAGGTAGGCCGGGCCCGGCATGACCATTTCTTTGGGCAGAAAGGCCTGGTAGCCCATCAGTTGCGCGACCTGGCTGTTGGCATTCGACGTCTCCACCGGCATCGTTAAGCCGACGTCGTTGAAATTGCGCAGCACCGTTCCGAACGGCGTTCCGGCCGTCCACACGATCACCGCTTGCGCGCCCGAGTTCTTGATGCGAATCGCCTGCGCGTTGACGTCGACGTCGGTCGGGTTGAAGTGCTCCCACTGCAACACTTGCATATCGCGGTTTTCGGGAAGCGCTAACGAGGCTTTCGTGGCCGTGTCGTCGACTAATCCCGAGCCGTCGGTGCTGGTGATGATCGCGATCTTCTTCCAACCGCGCAATCGCAGATAGCGGATCATTCCATTGACGAACGGGTTGAGCGCGATCTGCGCGGCAAACACGAAGCCGTCCTTGGGCGGGTAGATGGACGGCACGAGACAGTACAGCACCGGGCCATCTTTGAACAATGGCATCTGCGCTCCGCACAGCGACCCGCCGTCCGAACCGAACACGACCGCCGGATGGTTCGCGAGCAACTGCGTGCTAAGCTGGACCGCGGTCGCCGGCGACGACTGGTCGTCATGGACGATGAAGTGGACCGGCGTCCCGCGGATGCCGCCGGTGCGGTTGGCGTAGTCCTCGAAGACTTTGAAGTTGTCGGCTTGCTGGTTGCCGACGAACGCATAGCTGCCGGTCAGCGACAAGATGACGTCGATGTTGTAGGGCGTTGCGGGTACCGCCGGCACGGCACCGAACAGAAGCGCGGCTCCGAGTAGCGCTGCAACCGCGGTGCGAAAATATTTCATGCCCCACTCCTCCGGTGCCGCGTCCGCGGCACCTTGGTCCAATTGGCCTAGTGCGAGATGATCTCTTGGGCGGGAAACGCTTTCGCGATCAAGTTGAACCGCTCCGCAATGTCGATCACCGGCTGAATCTCGTCCGCGCGAACCACCGTGCCGTTGACCATGCGGGAGACGAGCGCCGCCCGCTGCGGCTCGAGGCCGGTGAACGAAACCAGCAGGTCGACCGTATCTGCCGGATGCGTATTCGTATACGCCGATGCCTGCGCGACGACGCGCTGGAAGCGCGCGATCACGTCGGGGTGGGCGGCCACGTAGCCGGCGTTCGCCTCCCATACGGATTCGAGGAAACGGTCGGAGACCGCGCCGTACACGAGCCCGAGCACGCGCGCCTTGCCCGTGTTCACCGCGTCGTTGATGAACGGTTTGAGTAGCACCGTGGCTTGCACGCGGCCCGCTTCGAGCTGCGGCAGCTGTGCGGAATACGGGACCTCGACGAATTGCGTGCTGCGCCAGTCGCCGCCGTGCGCGTCGAGCCACGCCTCGGTTGCCACCGCGCTCAGGTCGTTGAGCGCCGTAACGCCGACGACTTTGCCGACCAGGTCGTGCGCGGTGCGGATGGGCGAACCGGCTGCGACGACCAGCGCCGCGTCGGGCGTCTTGGGATCGTAGATCGCCGCCGGTGCGACGATCACCAGCGGCACGGCGTGGGCGTGCGCGGTGATGACCGACATGATGTTCCCTTTGCCGATGTCGACCGAACCGCCGATGACCGCCGCCGCGGCGGCCGCGCCGCTGTTGGCCCGGTCGATCGTCACGTCGAGCCCGGCTTGGCGGAACAGCCCGGCCCGCTGCGCGTAGAGCACCGGCATGACGTCGTCGACCGGCGAGGCCAAGATGTGCAGCGGCGTGAGCGTGGGCGCCGTTTGCGCCGCGGCGCCCAGCGCGGCGAAGGCGAGGATGGAGGCGGCCAGAGCGCCGGTCCGGCCGAGACGCGCGAGCACGGTCATCAGGTGAACTCCACGACGGCGGTGCCGGTCAGCCAAGCGTTGACCGCTTCGTACGCCAGCACGCGCGCGGGCCGGTCGTTCGTCACGCCGGCCATCAAGATCCAGTTGCGGATCTCCATCGCGCCGTTGCCGGCGTCGGCATAGAGCCGCTCGTCGTCCCACTCGCGCACGAAAGCGGCGATCTTGCCGGCGCAGATTGCATTGAGGAACTCGCGATCGAACGCATCGTTGACCGGCCCGGTGTCGTCGATCGTCGCCGCGGTCGCACCGGCGCCCAACCGCGTACCGGCCGGCCGGCGGCGGAAGCGCTGCTGCTCGGGCGTGCCGACCCAATGCGAGAGCCCGCCCGTCCCGACGACGACGACGCGCCCGTCCGGGCCCGCTTCGATCGCCCGGCGCAGTTTGCGGCCGACGTCGTAGCTGCGCGTGAGCGTCGGCAGCGGCGGCACGTTACAGTTCACCGCGATCGGCACGATCGCGGGGAACGCATCGCCGAACGCGAGCATCAGCGGCGTCACGAACGAATGGTCGATGCGCGCCTGTTCCGAGAAGCCGAGGTCGACGTCTTCGGCGATCATCCCGGCCAGAATCGCTTGCGCGAAGGGCTGATGCACCGGGACCGTGCACGCCGGCAATCCGGCGTCGCCGATCCCCTCGGCCGTTGCGCTGACGCCGATCGTGAACTGCGCCACGTGCGTCAGCGGATAGATGCGCCCGTGATCGGTGGCCACGACCACGACGGCATCGGGCGCGAGGGCGCGGATCGCGCTGCCCATTTCGCTGAACGCCGCGTAGATCGCGTCGCGCTGCTCCGCCGGTGCGACGTCGCCGCGGGTGATCAGCAACCCGGAATGGGAGCAGGCGTACGAACCGACGATCTCCATGGGTGGCCGCTCCTTACGGGGTGGTGGCGAAGAACCCGAGCACGAGCGCGCTGAACTCCGCGGCGTGCTCGACTTGCGCCCAGTGGCCGCAATTGTTGAAGATGTGCATCTGCGCGTTGGGAATCAAGCGCGTCATGATCAGCCCGACGTCGAGCGCGCCGGCGCGGTCGTCCATCCCCCAAACGACGAGCGTCGGCGATTTGACCGACCCCAGCTCGGGGGTGAGGTCTTGCTTCTTGGGCGCGGGCAGCGAGTGCACGCGGATCGCTTCGGGGTCGATGCTCGCTTCGTAGCGCGCCTGGACGATCTCGTCGGTGATCCGGCTCGCATCGTAGACGAGCGTCGTCAGCACCTTGCGCATTTTTTCGAGCGACGGCCCCTCGCCTTTGTAGTAGCCGCCGATCAGCTTCACGCCTTCGACCGGCTGCGGCGAAAACAGGCTGAAGCTCACCGGGGCGCTGCCGATCATCACGAGGTGACCCACGCGGCCGGGATAGTCGATCGCGGTCTTGAGCGCGGCTTGTCCGCCGAAGGAGTTGCCGACGAAATGCGCGCGGTCGAGACCGATCGCGTCCATGAAGTCGCGGATGATGCGCGCGAGGTTGGTGAGTTTCGGGAATTCGATCGGGATCTTGGCCGACTTCCCGTACTGCGGCATGTCGACGAGCAGCACGCGGTGCGCGCGCGAGAACGCCTCGACGTTGTGCTGGAAGTTGCTCCAACTGCTCGCACCGGGACCGGCGCCGTTCAAGCAAATGATCGCCGGTCCGGTACCGATTTCGTTGTAATGAATTTTCACGTCGCCGGCCATGACGTATTTGCTGGTGGAGGCTTCCGAGATCACGGTCATGAGGGGAGGGCTTCCTTTCCGTCTGCGAGCTCGACCTCTCTGCGCGTTCGGGTGCAGGTGTCGATGGCGATGGCGATCAGTGCGTGGGTGAGCCGAAGCATCGCCCGCACGCTGACGACGCCCATCGAGAACGTACCGGCGAACGGCGCGCCGGCACCGAGCGCCGCCATGCCGATGCGAGCGGTCGGGATACCGTGCCCGCGCAGGGTATTCGCGTCGGTCGCCCCGCTGGTCCCGGTGCGCAACGCGTGCGCGCGCCCGTAGGTGGCCTCCCAGGCCGCCACGCTCGAGCGCACGATCCAGTTCTCGGGCGGCGTCGTCGTTCCGGGGACCGCGGCGATCAGCTCGCAGTCGAACGTGAGGCCGGGCTCGGCGATGCGGATCGCATCGAGCGCTTCACCGAGCTGGCGTTCCGCGTCGGCCGGTGTCGTCCGCGGGCTGATGCGGAGATCGACGTAGACCGCGCAGCGATCCGGCACGAACGCCGGCTTCTCGGGCCAGCCGCCGGCGATCGCGCTGACGGTTCCGTTGGGCGCGACGAGGCCCGACGTGTTGCGCGCGGTGTACGCCGGAAACCACGCCTGCAGATGCCGCACCAGCGCCGCCGCGTCGACGACCGCGTTGCGCACCTCGGCGCGCGGCGGAATCCCGGCGTAGTTGAACTGTCCGTGCACGGTGAGCTTGAACCAGCACAGGCCGACTTCTTCGTAGGCGACCGCGCCGCCGGGCTTCGCGATGATCGCAAAGTCCGGCGCGCTGCCGTGCTCGAGCAGGTAACTGCAGCCGCTGCCGTGTCCGGCGGCGAAGCGCGGCGGCGCGGCGTTGGCCGGCATTCCGCCGCCGGCCAAGCCGACCAGCAGATCGCCGCGCAGCGCGACGCCGGCCCGGGCCAGCGCGATCGCAGCCGCGGCGACGCAGACCGCGTGGCCCTTCGGGTTTTCGGCGCCGAGCCCGATGACGAAGTCGCCGTCGATCACGGCCTGCGGACGCAGGTCGGCACGGCCGTCGAGCTGCAGGCCCGGCCCGTCTTCCTCCGCGTTGCCGGCGATGTGCATGTCGATCGGCGCAAAGAGCAAGAGCGCCGGCCCGCTGCCGTCGCCGGCGCGCCGCGCGATCGCGTTGCCGCGGCCCGGGCCGAACTCCTGATACTCGGCCGCGAGTCCGCCGCCGGCCAAGAGCCCGGTGAAATAGGCGGCCAGCTCGGCTTCCGCGCCGACCGGGCTCGGGATGCTCACGACCTCGGCCGTCAGCCGGCGCAATTCGTCGGCCTGCACGTGCTCGCACGCGCTGGCGAAGTCACACCGCTGCTCCGGACTGAAGTGGGCCGGCGGCGCGACGTCGGGCATCAGGTTTTTTGCAGCGCCTCTTCGCACAGCGAGCGCCACGCGATCAGCGAGTGATCGGGGCCGAAGAGCTGTTCGGGCGGAGTGCGCATCAGTTCGACCATCTGCGCGTCCTGATCGTTGAACTGGACGTGAAATACCCAGCGCAACAAAAGCCAGTAGCGCAATCGAAACAACAGCGCACCGATGCCCGACGTGTGTTTGACGACGAACTGGACGTAGCGGTGGCGCCCGTCGTCGGTCGGCACGTACCATTCGAAGTGGATCCAGCCGCCGTAGTGCACGCGCAACACCCCCGGCAGCGCGATCGAGACGCGCACGATCGAGCGCGCGAGCTTCCAGAAGCGCTTCTTCGGCCACGTTCCGAGGCCCGGGTAGTCGGCGAACGCGACGGCCTGCGTCGTCTTGCGCGTGAGCCAGTGCCAGTCGTCCGGCCCGATCTGCGTGCGCACGAATGCCGGCGGATGACTGAAGAACATCATCAGCGAGTCGCGGTGGAGATATTTGCCGTGGCTTTCGTCGAAACCGTTTTCGGCCGCGTAGCGCCAATCGCCCGGACGTTCGGTGATGCGCGCTTCGATCACGGCGTCGGCGGCCAGCAGCTCGGGCGGGATGTGCGTCTCGACCGGCGGCGGCGTGCCCCCACCGTAGTACAGCCAGACGATGCCGGCGCGCTCCGCGATCGGATACGTTGGAACCCCGGCTTTGCCGACGATCGGCGAATCCGGTCCGTCGGTCAGCGCGGCAACCAGTTTGCCGCTGCTCAGATCGAACGTCCAGCCATGATAGCGGCAGGTGATCGTGCCGCAGAACTCTTGCCGTCCGAGCGAGAGCGGGACGCCGCGGTGCGGACAGCGATCGCGCAGCGCGTACACCGTGCCGCGCTCGCGGAAGAACACGATCGCCTCGCCGAACAGCCGCAACGCGCGCGGCCGGTGCTCGCGCAGCGAACGGCTCTGCATGACCGGGTACCAGTAGCCCGCGATGCCGCGGACCGCGCGGTCGTAGTGCGGAAACCGCGTCGCGCCCGGACGGATTCCGCTGATTTGTCGCTCGAAATCCGGGGCCGGCGATTCCACGACTACGGTTTTTCGGTAACCGGCATCAGCGCAGCGAGATCGTCAGCTTGCCGCCGTCGTTCCCGACGATGCGCGGGCCGGCGGATTCGTTTTCGTCCTGCGAGGTCTTGCCGTTGCCGTTTTGCGTGGCGAGCGACGCGACGGCGGCCGATGCGCGGGCTTGCTCGAGCATCGCGTCGGTGATCGTGCCGGCGGCGCGCTTCTTCTTGTAATCCTCGATCGCCGTCTGCAGCGCGAGCCGCGAGCGTTCGGGATAGTCTTTCTTCTTCTCGGGGTAGCCGCCGAGCGCGGCCTCGATGTCGGCGTCGGTGATCGCCAGCGCTTCATCGATCGTCTTGCCGCGCGCGAGTTCGACCAATAGCGAGCAGGTCGCCGTGCCGAAGCCGCAGCCGGTCGTGAAGTACGAGACGTCCTCGATCACGTCGCCCGGTCCGACCTTCAAGTAGTACGTGTACATGTCGCCGCACGAGTCGCTGAAGTACTCGCCGGAAGCCATCGGATCGTCCATCGTCCGAAAACCGGTCCGATGCTCGACGAGGTGCTGAAACTTCTGAAAATCCATCTAAAGGCGCTCCGCCCCCGGCTCCGCGCCCCCCACGCTTTGCGTGGGGCCCCCGGTCCGAGCTCGCTGCTTCCTGATTGCTTGGTCGCGATTCCGCTGCGCTCGCTCCATCACCATCAGCTTGTTGTGTTCGACGCGACTTCGAACCGGCATTCGGCTCCGCCGGTTGCGAGCGACTCGGTTTGCCGCACTTCGGGCGACACGACCTCGTCGAGCATCGAATGGATCACGGTGCAGCACTCGGGGTGCTCCGACACCACGTTGGCATACGGGCAGGTGTGCTCGCGTAAGACCAGCGTGCCGTCGTGGTCCTCGACGTCGACCTCCACGCCCGAAGCGCGCACCTTGTCGGCGATCGCTTCGAGGCGCTCGAGGGTCGACTTGCCGTTCATCGCCGGCGCGATCTTTCCGACCGCCCGTTTCGCGACGCCGGCAAACAGCGCCGCCACGGCCGCGTCGCCCTGGTTGTGGCGCACCTCGCGCAACACGGCGCCGAGCATCCGGTCGTAGGCCTGCGGAAAGTAACGGTCGGCCTGACTGGTGAGCGAGTACTCGTGCGTCGGCTTGGTCTTGCCGCGCCGCACGCTCTTGCCCACGACCAGACCGTCGCGCTCCAGGATCACCAGTTGCTGGCGGATCGCATTGGGCGAGAGCGCGAATTCGGCCGCCAGGTCGAAGGCCGACGCCGCACCGCGGCTCCGCAGCGCGCCGACGATCTTGCCCCGGGTGGAGTCGAAGAACCGGTCGTGCATCCCCATCACCGTACCATAGGTGGCGAAGATAGTCCAGAGTTTCCTTGACTTTCTAGGGCGCAAATCGTACTATCGAGGGCGTGAGTAAACGCGGTCTCGTCATTTCCGGCCTGCGGGCCGGCGTCGACGGCAAAGAAATCCTCAAGGGCATCGACCTGGTGGTCGAGCCGGGCAAAGTCCACGCGCTGATGGGACCCAACGGCAGCGGCAAATCAACGCTGGCGTTCGCAATGAGCGGCCACCCCAATTACGAG
>Ga0181536_10005776_pt1 | contig 12594 bp, 12 predicted proteins | sample PEATcosm2014_Bin_41_FD_121105 | JGI IMG/M metagenome (GOLD analysis project Ga0181536, IMG submission 121105) | Peatland microbial communities from MTU Mesocosm Facility, Houghton, MI, USA - PEATcosm2014_Bin17_60_metaG | ecosystem: Environmental > Terrestrial > Soil > Wetlands > Peat | place...
CAAGTTCGTCATCGCCCTCGCGCACGAACCGCAGGAATTCGACGAAAAAAGCGTCTTCGACGGCAAGGTTTACACCGATCATTCGCAGACCTACAGCAAGGCGTCCAACGCGCGGAAGCACGGCGCAGCCGGCGTCATTCTGGTATGGGACCGGGTCAATCATCAGAACGCCGGCTCGGCATCGGAAAACGACAAGGAACAGCTTGAAGCCTTCGGCGGCACCGCGGGTCCGACGGACGCCGGCATTCTCGTTGTGCAGGTCAAAGAGGACGTGGCCGCATCCCTGCTCAGGAGCGCGGGCAAGGATCTGATGGATATCGAGCGTGGCATCAACGCCGACGTCAAGCCGCGTTCCTTCCCGCTGCCGGGCGTCGAGGTCCGCGAGAACGTCGATGTGGAGCGCGTGGTAAAAACCGTCCACAACGTGGTGGGCTATCTGCCGGGCCAGACGGATGAATACCTGATCATCGGCGCGCATTACGATCACCTGGGATTGGGCGGCCAATTCTCTCTGGCGCCCTCGCTCACGGGCACCGTCCATCCGGGCGCGGACGACAACGCATCGGGCACCTCCGGCGTCATCGAACTGGCGCGGCATTTTTCCGCATTGCCGAAACCGAAGCGCGGCATCCTGTTCATGACCTTCGCCGGCGAAGAGCTGGGGCTGCTCGGCTCCGGCTATTACGCCAATCATCCGGAATTGCCGCTCGACAAGGCCGTCGCGATGATCAATATGGACATGATCGGACGCGTGCGCGATGGAAAATTGTACGTCGGCGGCGCGGGCACGGGCACTACTCTGCGTCAGGATCTGGATTCCATCGCCCCGCGCTTCCCGCTTCACGTCGATTATTCCGATAACAGCGGCTACGGTTCGAGCGACCATACTTCGTTCACGGCCAAACAAGTGCCGGTACTCTTCTTTTTCTCCGGTCTGCACGGGGATTATCACAAACCGAGCGACACTTGGGACAAAATCGACGCCAAAGCCGGCATTGAGGTGGTCGAACTGGTAGCTGCCGTGGCGGATCGCCTCGACTCCGAGCCTGGCCGGCCGCAGTTCGTCCGCGTGGAGGAAAAAGAGAACGCGCACGCGGGTGTCGTTTCCGGCTCCGGAAGCGGCTATGGTCCTTATTTCGGCAGTATTCCCGACTTTGCCGAGCCGCCCCGCGGCGTCCGGTTTGCCGACATCACCCCAGGGTCTCCCGCCGCCAAAGCGGGGCTGAAGGCCGGTGACATCCTTGTCAGGTTCGGAAAAGACCCCGTCCGGAACCTGTACGACTTCACCTACGCGCTCCGGGCGCACAAGGCAGGCGAGGAGGTTGAGGTGGAAGTGCTGCGCGGCGACAAGAGTTTGACCGCCAAAGTGCAGCTTACCGAACGGAAATAGCCCCCGCGTGTCGGCGAAGTGAAGAATGTCTGTACAGTTTTCCGTATTCTGGCCGATTTAGTATGCAGGATCGCAATTTGCCGAGATCCGGTGTAATCACACAACCAATGCCCCAAATTCCGCAACTACCGCCATTGATCCTGCACCCTTTCAGCGGCGGCGCCGGAACCGTCGATCTGGTGGACGGATCTCTCGCGTCGCTCGCGCTGGAGGGACTGGTGGAGTCCTCCGACGAGGAATTGGTCTTGCGGCGCCGGATGCTCGCCGGGCGGTTCCAGGAAGTTCGCATGCTTCTTTTTCTCGGCAAGGATATCTTCCGATGGATGCAGCAATGCGTCGAGCATGTGCGGAGTTCGGACGCCGCGGATGCAAGAATCGTGGAGCAAAGCTTCGCCGCTCTGGTGGTGGAGAGCCCGCCCGAATCTGTCAGGCTGAAGCTGGAAGGTTGGGGGGTGACCGATCGCCGGGCCGTTTTTTCGAGGGCAATCGGCATTCACAGCTTGTTTCAGGAACCGCCGCCCGCCGATTCGCTATCACCGATTTTTCTGAAGAACTACCATCGTTACGCCGACCACGCCTACATTTGTTATCAACACTCGCAGGCTTTTCTGCCACTCGACGGGTCGATGTGCCAGTTTGAACTCTATGCATCGGAAGAATATGCGCGCCTGTTGTCCGACGGCTGGGGCCTCGAATAGTCTTCGTCGAAGACCTACCCTAATCCGGCTTCCCTCAGAAACTGAGCCGATTCCTCCGGCGGCGTCGGGTTGATATAGAAGCCCGTTCCCCATTCGAATCCGGCCACGCGCGTCAGCTTCGGGATCACCTCAATATGCCAGTGGAAGTAGGGATTCGCCGCTTCCTGCAGGGGCGCTGTGTGGATCAGAAAATTGTACGGCGGCCTCTCCAGCACTTTCTCCAGCTTGCGCAGCGTCGATTTCAGAACCCAGGCCAGGTTTTCGAGCTGCTGCGAACCGGTATCTTCGTAGTGGGATTTGTGCTGCTTCGGCAGTATCCACGTTTCAAACGGGAATCTCGCCGCGTAAGGCTCGAGCACAATGAAACGATCCGTCTCTATCACCACTCGTTCTCCCGATTTTGCCTCCTGGCGAATCAAGTCGCAGAACATGCACCGCTCCTTGAAATCGTAGTAGTTCTTCGCGCCCTCGACTTCCTCCTGCACGCGTTTCGGCACCACAGGCAGAGCGATCAGCTGGGAATGCGTGTGTTCGAGCGTTGCGCCGGCCGCTTCGCCTTCATTCTTGAACAGCAGGATGTAGCGCAGGCGCTTGTCGTTCTTGAGGTCGTTCACGCGGTCCCGGAACGCCCAGAGCACCCGTTCAATCGATTTCTCCGCAAGCTCCGTGATGCTCAACACGTGCTCGGGCGTTTCCACCACCACCTCATGCGCGCCGATTCCCTGCATCTTGTCGAACATTCCTTCGCCCTCGCGCTCCAGGTCGCCTTCGATGCCGAGCACGGGAAACTTGTTGGGAAACACGCGCAGCGACCATCCCGGCTGGTTCGCCCCCGAACCGTCCCGGTAAGCGAGTACTTCCGGCGGCGTCTTGCTTTCGTTGCCCGGACAAAATGGGCAGAACCGCCCGGACGGCCGCACCGGAGTGGTTTCACGGACGAAATCGGAAGGCCGGCGCACCCGGTCCGTGGAGATGATGACCCAGCGGTCGGTGATCGGGTCTTTTCGTAATTCCGGCATGCTTGAAAACCCACTATAGCGGGCAGCTCATCCTGCCGGAGCGAAAGCGTCCCGCAGGTGATCTATTGTGCGGCCCGCGATGGAGATCGCATCGAATCGGATTCGCGACTGATCCGCGTTCGTCCGGCGAATATAGTCGCGCGCGGCCCTTCTCAAGGTCTGTATTTTCTCGATGCCGATATCCCGCTCGGGAGCGCTCCACTCCGCCGATGTGCGCGTTTTGACTTCGACGAAAACCAGCCAGTCACCCTCCCAGGCAATGATGTCGATCTCGCCGCCGCCCTGCGGCGGACGCCAGTTGCGCGCCACCACCACGAATCCTTTCGCGCGCAGATGCCGATGCGCCAGGTCTTCACCATGCCGCCCCGTATCACCTTGTTTGCGGTAACGAAGCCCGTCGGCGATCCGGTACAGGGGAGCCAACAGGTTCAAACTCGAACTCCATGGCTTTTCCGCGCACCAGATAGCAGAGATAGAACTCCCAGAATTTGCGGAACCGCGGAAACCGATTTACCAAAAATTCGAAGCCCAGCCATCTCCAGAACGCTAGTAGCTTTACGCGCACCGAAATCTCACGAAATTTTGCGTCCGAGTAATAGCCGAAGCCGCCGTGGTTTTCTCCAAAGTAGCGGAACGAGAAGCTGTTCAGGTGGTGTTTATGCGTCGGGTCGCAGAACGAACTGAAATCGGTATAATGCGGCGTCTCGATGCGCACGCGCCCGCCCGGCTTCACCAGGCGGTGAAACTCCTCCATACTCCGGATCACGTCCGTCAGGTGCTCGATCACGTGGATCGCCCGCAGCCGGTCGAATGTCCGGTCCGCAAAAGGGTACGGAAACTTGTCGAGATCGCAAATCACGTCGGCCGCGCTCGCCGGATTGACATCGATGCCGATGGCGCCGGGATATTTCCGAATCCCGCAGCCGACATCGAGCGTTCTCACTCCCGTGGTTTCCGTTTCAGGTGGTCCCCGCTCTAAAGCGACCAGTGCCAGCGCAGGCCCACAAACGCCCCGGCAAATGTCGCGCCCAGGTATTCCGTATCGTTCGGCGAGGTCTTGAAATGAAGCGCTTTCCCGCCGCCGCGGATCTCCCACGCGCCCCACCGGTAAGCGATGGTTGCTTCGGCATCCGCTAAATCGCCTTTGTGAGGGATTCCAAAGCCGGCAGCGGAAGCTCTCAACAAAACGTGCGGCGCGATGGCATACTCCGCCGCCAGCCCGAAAACGGGATAAATAATCTGCCGCGTACCGGAGGTGGACGCCGAGACGCCGGTTGCGTCTATGTATGGCGCGTCGGTGGTGGCTTTGATCTGGACCCATTCGACTTCCCACAGCGATTTGACCCGGAATTTGGCCACCGGAAACTTATGCGGAAACAGCAGATCGTCCAGATAGAGCTTCGCGCTCTGCAGCTGGTATTGAGTCGCCAGATAATCTCCCTGGGTGTAGGGGGCAGTGCCGAATACATCGACACTGCCTGGTGCGATCTGGTTGCCGTCACCCTTGAGCCGGAAAAACTCGAATTTCAGCTCGCCGGTTCGTGTGATCGGAAAACTGGCTTCGACGCCGGGACTTCGGTGTGGTCTGCCCAGACCCTTGAGCGTCTCGTAATCGAGCGCCTGGCTGCCACCGTACAGGCTGGGTTCTGTTCCAGGCCCCGTCAGCCAGTAGAAGGCCCCCAAAGTCAGGGTGCGCGGATCGGGATAATCCGGAACAGCTCTTTGCGGACCCGGCGCCGCGGCTGGCTGGGGCGCCGGTGCGGCGGGAGTTGCCGGCGCCTGCGCGGCCGGGGGTGCGGGCGCCGGAGCCTGAGGCGCCTGCCCCATCGCAGGCAATGTCAAAAACGCAAATATGGATGAAAGCGCACAAACATCAAAGCGAATAAACGTCAAAATACTCCTCTCGTACCGGCGGAAGCCCCACAGGCGCGAACGTACATCTCGTTCAGATTGTATACGCAGGCACTTGCCCGCCGGGTACATTCGGCTCCAGGTTTCATTCTCCGCTCTTTTCCTCGCCCGATTGGATTAAGATGAGTGCAGTCGTCCATTGTCGCCGGGAGCAGCTTTGGCTGAGGAACGGGAATGAACTTTGCGGGTGCTTGTAAAGAGTGTCGACGTCTTTCCGCTGAGTACGAAGCCGCCACTATGGAGTGGTTCCGCGTGCAGGGCCAGCTCCGCGTGGCCGAATATTCGCGCGAAGAAGAGTCCTCGAACCGCATCATAGCCGAATTGAGCCTCATCACCGCGCGCCGGCACGCGCTCCGCGAAGCAATTCAGCAGCACGAACTCGAGATGCATCCCCGCACGGCTTCGGCGTCCGGCGATTTCGAGTCTTAGAATCGCGCTTTCATCCTGCCCTGCTGGGGATCGGGACGCTCTACCGCTCCTGATATGCTGTCTAATGAATTGGCAATTGAACCTGTGAACGGGCGGACATGTGTGATGGCACATGCCGGCCGTGCTCGGTCTTTTGCCGGCGTCCAGGTTTTTCCCGGCGCCCCCGGCGGCACGAGCTGGTACGGTCGAGTTCAATACCGCCACAGGCCGGGAGGATCGGGATGCATCGTTTACAGGTTGGAGTTGTTCTGTTCATCGCGGGAGCGCTGAGCGCTCCCGCCTACGCAGGCATGCTGGAGGCCTATGCGGGGGTAGTCGCGGGGAACAACAGCAGTTGCCAGGATTTTGGGCCCCCGGCGACAATGGGCGCTTTTTTCGGGGCTCTTACCTACGGCATCGGAAACGTTGGCAACGGCATCAGCGACTGCGGCTTCGCCGGCAGCGCCAGCGACATCATTCTACCGGCGGGGCCGGGGCCCGCGTCCAGCACGGTCTCTCTCAACCCCACTAGTTTCAATGGAGGCGCGGACACCTACAGCGGAGCTGGAACGGCAACCGCACAGTACGGATCCGTCAGTGCCGGAGCCTCAGGCACCCTGACCGGTAATGCCGCAGGGGGGACCGCCGAGTCTGTGGGTTACGCGATTGCCTCGGACACGATGACCTTCAATCCGGGTTCTCCCGCGGGGACGACCGGTTACGTCGTTCTGCAATACACCATTAACTCAATTCTCACCTTGAGTGCGTCTGCCGTAGGGCTGGCGGAGGTGAACGTGCAACTGGGATCGTTTTCCCCGCAGACCATCTTTTATGCCGGGAACGGCGGAGTGGGCCTTTTCGTTCATGGTTACGGCGGCTCAAGCGTCTCGGGATGTGTCACGGGAGCCGACTCTTATACTTGCACCAACGGCGTCATAGCGACGTCCATGTTGCCTGTCACGTTTAATACGGCGACGGCTGTCGACTTCGGCTTCTACGCCGGTGTGGATGGAGGGGGTATGATCGACCCCAGTATCAGCCTGACGGGCATAACGCTGTACAACGCTTCTCAGCAGGTGATATCGAATTTCACCATCACCTCCGGCTCGGGAACCCTGTATGGGGCGGACGGGGTCGAGTCCAGCCCGGAGCCGTCGACTTTCCTGCTGGCTGCGGGGGCTCTGACCGCGCTCGCCTGGACGCGACGCGTGCGGCGGAAGCGGGTTTAAGGCATCTTCTCCGGCCCCGCATTCGCCGTGCCGTACACTCATAGTGTGGCGGTTAATCTCCTGCCCGCGGCAGCCGGCGAGGTGGCCGAACGCCCCGGGATCCGCGAGGCGCTGCAATGGTTCACGCGTGAGAAGCAGTGGGTGAATGAAATCCATCTGCAGCTCTGCCGCATACCCGCGCCCACTTTTCTCGAACAGCAGCGCGCCGAATGGGTGGCGGGCCAGTTCCGCGCATTCGGCTGGCACGTGGGGATCGATCGCGCCGGCAATGTTCTCGCCTCCCTCGATGCCGATCCGGCGGGGCCGCTGGTCGCTCTGACCGCTCACCTCGATACCGTCATCGCGCCGCGCACAAAGGAAGACATTTCAATCGACCGCGAAGGCGACTTTCGCGGGCCCGGTGTCTCCGACAACGGCGCCGGTCTCGCCGCGCTTCTCGCCGTAGCCAGGGCCATAAAGTCCGTCCCCGGTTCCGCCGATCTCTGGAACAGGCTGCTCCTGGTGGCAAACGTCGGTGAGGAGGGCGAAGGGAATCTATGCGGAATCCGCCATCTCTGCAGTCAGCCGGAACTAATGCAGAGGATTTGCGCGTTCCTCGTCCTCGACGGCGCCGCCACCGATCACATCACCACTCACGGCCTCGGCAGCCGCCGCTTCGAGATCGTCTTCTCCGGCTCCGGCGGCCATAGCTGGAGCGATTTCGGGATCGCCAATCCCGTGCACGCCCTCAGCCGCGCCATTTCGTTCTTTGTCGATCAGCGGCCTGTCGATCCCCGCTCCACGCCAAAGGTATCGGTGAACGTGGGGATCATCGAAGGCGGCGCCAGCATTAATGCGATCCCCGGCAGCGCCCGCGCCAAGGTCGATATCCGATCCGAAAGCAACGAAAAAATTGAACAACTGGTGACCGTTATGCAAAACGCCGTAGCGCGCGCGGAAGAGGTGGAGAACTCCCGGGCGACCGGCGCCAAAGTTACCGCGAAGGTGCGGGAAATCGGCAGCCGGCCTGCCGCTCAGCTTGCGAACGACGCGCCGATCGTCGCGCGCATTCGCTCCGTCGACGCTCACCTCGGGATCCGTTCGCGCCTCGATTGCGCCTCGACCGACGCCAACATTCCTCTTTCCATGGGGATTCCCGCCGTGTGCATCGGAGCTGGCGGGCAAGGCGGCGGCGCTCACACAACAGCGGAATGGTACCGTTCCGACGGCCGGGATCTCGGCCTGAAGCGGGTCCTCTTAACACTGGCGCTTCTCTTACAGGACAGCGCTGTCGAATGAAATCCGGAATTGTGGGGCGGACCCCCTGGTCCGCGCGGGTCCCCCGGACCCGCTCCAAACCCCGAAGCGCCGACGAGGGCGTCGGCTGCGGACCGTGGGGTCCGCCCTACTTGATCTCCAAATGAAGCGTCTCCGGGCTGAACTCGCTCTCGCCGGAGTGACCCTGATCTGGGGAACGACTTTTGTCGTCGTAAAATCTGCTCTGGCCGAAGTCTCTGTTTTTGTTTTCCTTACACTGCGCTTCTGGGTCGCCGCCGCCGCATTGATCCTGATCTGCCGGGGCGCCATCCGCAAAAAAGGGATCGGACCCGGTGTATTCGCGGGCAGTCTGCTGTTCGCGGCTTATGTCTTTCAAACCCTTGGTCTGGAACGGACCACACCGTCGAAATCGGCGTTCCTGACCGGATTATCGATTCCGATGGTACCTTTAGTCAGTTCGCTCGTCTATAAGGTGAGGCCGCGCCTCGTGGAGGTCGGCGGTATTCTGATCGCTTCGCTGGGGATGGGGCTGATGACCTTGTCGTCAGTCGCCGATTGGCGATCGGGAATGTCCCTGGGCGATCTGCTGAGCTTATTGTGTGCGGTAACGTTCGCTTTTCATATCGTGATCATCGGTCATTACTCGCAGCTTCATGGCTTCGAATCGCTTGCAGTGGTCCAGATCGCCACTGCGGCGGTTCTCGGCGTCGCGACCTTCTGGTTCGCCGAGCCCGTGCGATTTCATATGACTCCGGGTGTGGCAGCCGCCGTGCTCGTAACCGGTTTGTTGGCGACGGCGCTGGCCTTTACAACCCAGGCATGGGCGCAGCAATACACTTCTTCGACCCGGGCGGCTTTGATTTTCGCCCTCGAACCCCCGGTAGCCTGGTTGACATCGTATGTGGTAACGGGCGAGAAGATGGCGAATCGCGGTAAAGTAGGAGCCGTAATGATTTTGGCGGGAATCCTCGTCGTTGAATTAAGCAGAAGCGAATTGACAAAAGCTGAGTCTGTAACAATCCCCTCCATGGGAACATCTGAATAAAATGGGGCGGAGCGCCGCCAGGCGAAGCCGGTCAGAAATAGAGGAGCAGGCAAATAAATGAGTTTCTACGATAAAGTGCGAAGACAGAAATTCCTGTCATTCACCCTGATATTGTTCACGCTTTCGATCGGCATCGTGATCGGTACTCTTGTGCAGACCGGCGCGAAAGCCGCGAAGGAGCAGACGGCCGCGCCGGATGCCACGCCGCTGGTCATCCCCGCTCCGGTTCAAACCGAGAGCGAGTTTACCAAGCTGGCCAAGATGCTCGAACCCTCGGTCGTGAATATTTCGACCGAGTACATCCCCAAGACCACTCAGGCGCAGGGCAATCCCAAAGCGACTCCGCGGCGGCGTCAGCAGCAGCCGGACGACGATGACGACGACGGCAATGGAGCGAACGGGGGCGGTGGCAACGGCGGCGGCAATCTGCAGGACTTCTTCCAACGCTTCTTCGGCGGTCCCGGCGGTCCTCAGTTTCAGTTCAACGAGCCGGAAGATCAGCGCAGCGCGAGTCTCGGTTCCGGCGTTGTGGTGGACCGCAACGGCTACATTCTGACCAACAATCACGTCGTTGAAAAGGCGACCCGGATCAAGGTCAAGTTCATGAACGATCCGGAAGAATATCCGGCCACGGTCATCGGGACCGATACCGATACGGACCTGGCGGTCATTCATGTCGATAAGAAGAATCTGACAGCGGCGAAAATCGGCAATTCCGACGCCCTGCAGGTCGGCGACTGGTCCGTCGCCATCGGTTCGCCGTTTGGTTTTCAGGCGACGGTTACGGCGGGTATTGTCAGTGCCATCGGGCGCGACATCCCCGGCGATTCCAAGAGTTTCCAGCACTTCATCCAGACCGATGCCGCCATCAATCCCGGCAACAGCGGTGGTCCTTTGGCGAACATCAGGGGTGAAGTGATCGGCATCAACACCATGATCGCCAGCCGCAGCGGCGGCTATCAGGGCATTGGTTTTGCCATGCCGATCAATATGGGCGTCAAAGTCTATAACGAGATCATCAAGAACGGCCACGTGACGCGCGGATCGATCGGAATTCAGTTCAAGGAGCGCCCCAATAACGAGAGTCTCCTGAAGGTCTACGGCGCCGAGCACGGCGGAGTTTTCGTCGATGCGGTCGAGCCGAATGGTCCGGCGGAAAAGGCCGGCATGAAGCCCGAAGATGTCCTGGTTTCGATCAACGGCAAGCCAGTAGCCAAAGGGCAGGATCTTATCGATATGGTTGCCGACAGCGCGGTCGGCAGCACTTTGAAGGTCGGGATCGTTCGCGACAAGAAGCCGATGACCCTGAACATCATTGTGGGCGACCGCACGAAGATCTTCGCGCGGGAATACGGCGGGGTCGCGCCCAACGAGCCGGATTCACAGGGTGGTGTTTCCCAAATGAAGTTCGGCATGTCGGTTCAGCCTCTGCGGCAGGCCGAACGCCAGAATCTGGGGTACAAGGGAACCGGCGGGGTCCTCGTCGCTTCCACCGAACCGGGTTCGTTCGCCGACGATATCGGCCTCCAGAAGGGCGACATCATCGTGGAACTGAACCGCGAGAAGGTGAACAGCCCTGAGGACATCCGCCGCATTCAGAACACCCTGAAGCCCGGCCAGGCCGTGGCGTTCCAGGTTATGCGGCAGACCCAGGGTCCGCGCGGCGGTGGCGAGTGGCAGTCGTTCTTCGCAGCCGGCACGGTGCCCAACCAGTAATCTGAACGCTGTCAATCGCGTAGAATGAACAGGGGGCGGGTTAACTCCGGTTGGTTTACTCCGGTAATGCCGCCCCCTTTTTCCTGGACATGAAATACGGCTTGACGCTCTTCCTCCTGTCTGCGCTGGCGGGCTCCCTGGCGCTGCCGCAATCGAATACGGCCACTACGACAAAGAAAACCGTCCCTGGCAAAACGGCTTCCAGGACGCCCGCAGCAAAGAAGGGCGCCCCGAAGACTACTTCGACCGCGAAGAAGACAACTTCCTCAAAGAAGACCGTCTCCTCAAAAAAGGGAAAATCGGCAAAGAAACCGTCCGTTGCCGCAAATCGCCAGATTGCTCCGACCCCGGAGCGTTACCGGGAGATCCAGCAGGCGCTGGTCGATAAAGGCTATCTCAAATCCGAGCCGAACGGCGTCTGGGACAGCCAGTCCGCGGATGCCCTGCGCCAGTTTCAGACCGACCAGAAGTTGAGCCCGACGGGTAAGCTCAGTTCCGCTTCTTTGATCGCGCTCGGTCTGGGTCCGAAAACAAGCACTGCCCCGGTACCAGTCGAAACTCCTCCCGCTCCAACACCGGAGAATTAATGATCATCGGTGTTCCGAAGGAAGTGAAAGATCACGAGACGCGCGTTGGGCTGGTGCCGAGCGGGGCCACGGCCCTCCGCGAGGCCGGCCACGAAGTCCTCGTGGAAACGCACGCGGGAGAGGGCAGCACGCTTGCCGACGACGAGTACGAGCGCGCCGGCGCGACCATCGTTCCGTTCGCCTCCGAAGTCTGGTCGAAGGCCGATCTTGTGGTCAAGGTTAAGGAGCCTCAGCCCACCGAGTATCGCTTCCTGCGCCAGGGCCTCACGCTGTTTACCTACCTTCATTTGGCGCCGCTGCCGGAGCTCACCGACCGGTTGCTCCGATCCGGCGTGAACGGCATAGCATACGAAACCATCGTTGAGAGCGACGGATCTCTTCCCCTGCTCACTCCCATGAGCGAAGTCGCCGGGCGGCTGGCCGTACAGGTCGGCGCGCAGTATCTGGAGCGCCCCAACGGCGGGCGCGGCATACTGCTCGGCGGCGTCCCCGGCGTGGCTCCGGCGAACGTCGCCATACTGGGCGGAGGCATCGTCGGGACCAACGCGGCCAAGGTTGCCATGGGCATGGGCGCTCACGTCACCATCATCGACCGCAGCCTCAACCGCCTGCGCGATCTGGACGACATTTTCAATGGCCTCACCGTCACTCTGGCCTCCAACGCCTGGACTATTTCGGAGACCCTGAAGCACTCCGACCTGGTGGTGGGCGCGGTTCTCATTCCCGGAGCGTCGGCCCCCAAGCTCGTGCGCCGCGACATGATCGCGAACATGAAACGCGGCTCGGTGGTGGTGGACGTTGCCATCGATCAGGGCGGTTGTTTCGAGACTTCGCACCCCACGACCCATACCGATCCCGTCTATTTTGTCGATAACGTAGTTCACTACTGCGTCTCGAACATGCCGGCTGCAGTGCCCCATACTTCCACTTTCGCGTTGACGAACGCCACTTTCCCGTATCTCCTCGAACTTGCGAACAAAGGAGTGGAAGGCGCCTGCCGGGAACACCCCGGTCTTGGCGCGGGAGTGAACACCTGGCAGGGCCGCGTAACCCACCGCGGCGTCGCCGAGTCGCAGAACCGGCCTTTCGCCCAATTCCCCGGCCCGGCGTGAGCGTCCGGGCCCAAAAGTATTATGCTTCGGATATAGGAGAATAGAATTACGATGCGTTGTTTAGTTCTTTTTTCCGTTCTTTGTCCCTCGCTTTGTTCCCTCGCAGCCGCGGCCGACCTCGCCCCCGAGGAAGTCATCCAGAAGTTCGCGGCCAAGGAAGCCGAGTTTCGCAAAGCCCGTGAAAGCTACACCTACCGGCAGTCCGTGAAGATGGAAGAACTC
>Ga0181536_10005777_pt1 | contig 12592 bp, 10 predicted proteins | sample PEATcosm2014_Bin_41_FD_121105 | JGI IMG/M metagenome (GOLD analysis project Ga0181536, IMG submission 121105) | Peatland microbial communities from MTU Mesocosm Facility, Houghton, MI, USA - PEATcosm2014_Bin17_60_metaG | ecosystem: Environmental > Terrestrial > Soil > Wetlands > Peat | place...
ATTACGCCGATTGCACAGATTGTTTATCTGCGTCATCCGCGAAATCTGCGGATGAACTCGCCGAGGCAGTGCTCGGCGCTCCCATTGTTCTGCGGCGCTCTGCCGAGACGCCGCCACGTTCTCACTTCACCTGGTTCACCAATGGCGCGAGGCCTTGAATCCGCACTTCCAGCTTGTCGCCGCTTTGGATGGGGCCGATGCCGCCGGGCGTGCCCGTGAGAATCACGTCACCGGGCAGCAACGTCATGTTCGTGGAGATGAAGCTGACCAGTTCGGCGGGCTTGAAGATGAGCTGCTTCGTGTTCGAGTTCTGGCGCAACTGGCCGTTTTGGAAGAGCTGGATGGTCAATTCAGCCGGATCAATTTTCGTTTCCACGTAGGGTCCGAGCGGTGTGAACGTGTCGAACGATTTGCAGCGCGCCCACTGGCTTTCGGAATTTTGAATGGTCCGGTCGCTGATGTCCTCGGCGGTGGTGTAACCAAAGATATAGCGCGGGGCCTGCGTGGGCGAGACATTGCGGATTTTGCGGCCGATGACAATGGCCAGCTCGGCTTCGTAATCCGTGCGATGTTCCCGAAAGGGAATTTCAATTTTCCCGCCGTCGGGAATGAGCGACGTGGTGGCTTTAAGCCAGAACAGCGGCGCCTTGGGCAACGGTTTGCCCGTCTCACGCGCATGATCGGCGTAATTCAGGCCGACGGCGATGATTTTGGACGGCACGACCGGCACCAGCGTCTTCACGCCCTTGCGCGGCGTGGGTTTGCGGTCGAAGGAAGGCGAGCCGAAGACGTCGCCGCGCAGCCGGAACAATTCCCCGTCCACGACTTTGGCGCAGAAGATTTCCTCGCCCTTTTGAAATCGGCCAATGGCTGCCATAAAGCGGGTGCAAATTAACAAACCCCGCAAAGCCGTCGCAAGGGTAAAGCCGGATTCAGAGCCATGTTTTGTAGGAGCCGAGGCAACGAGGCTCTGAATAAATTTACGATATTTGATGTACGATTTACGCATCCTTCTGTAATTCACGCGCACCATGTAAATTGCATATCGTAAATCGAAAATAATCAGAGTTTCATCACCCATTCGATATCAAGCTCCGCGGGCATGACATCAATCTTGTGGATATATGCCGCTCCGACGGAGCTGAAACATTTAACGGCAGAATTCTACAAGTATATCGCGCCTACGGCGCTAATTTGCCAGCTTGCGTCTCGCGGGATAAAGACCATTAGTCCGACTTGCCGAAACTGCCTGATTCCGTTAGATTACTGCCATGAACCGCCTGACGAAACAGGAACAAATGGTGCTGTGTATTGTTCTGGGTTTGCTGCTGACCGGCTGGGCGGTTAAAACATATCGCACCGCCCACCCCAATGCGGGGACGAAGCAAAGCGAAGGCCCGGGCACGGCAGCGACCCGGGTGGCGACGCCTTAAAATGCAAGAAATCAACTTTGACGAAGCAGTGGAGCAAATCCTGGCCAGGGATTCGCGTTACACACGCGATGCCTATTTGTTCGTCCGTGAAGCGCTCGACTACACGCAGCGGCTCGTCGGCAAGGAAATTCGCGGGCAAATCCGCCATGTCAGCGGCCAGGAACTGCTCGACGGCATCCGACAGTTTGCGCTGAATCAATTTGGACCGATGGTGGTGACCGTGTTTGAAGAATGGGGCGTGCACAGTTGCCGGGACTTCGGCGAAATCGTTTTCAACATGGTCGAAACCAGTCTGCTCGCCAAAACCGAAAAAGACACGCGCGACGATTTTCAAAACGGCTACGATTTTACCGAAGCCTTCCGCAAGCCGTTCTGGCCGCAAAGCAAATTCGATTCCGAAAACAAGCCGATAGTGGGTTGAAGACGACGTTGGTCTGTTTACCAGCCCGTTGAAGAAATAGCAGCCGACGTGAGGAGGCTCTAAACGAATGATTGTTTCCAAGAAAATTTGAGCCTCGTTACCTCGGCTGCTACGAAAGAAAGCTGCCATAACGGCCGGATATTGGGGCTGCGCTATTCCCTGTCATTCCTGAGCCAAATTGGATTGCCCGGCGCTCATTTTTTCATATCCTTCCCGTCTGACATAAATTGGCCATGACAAAACGATTTCAACATTTAAATTTGCACGCCCCGGCTTTCGGCGGATTTGTTTTCATCCAATGAGTGACACCACTTTTTCAACCAGAATTTCGGCGATGAAAATTCCGTCGCTGCCGCCCGGGGTCACGTTCACCACGCTCGAAAACGGGCTGGTCATCATTGTGCGTGAAGATCACAGCGCGCCCGTCGTGTCGGCGCAGGCGTGGTGTATGGCGGGCAGCATTCACGAAGGCAAATGGCTCGGCGCCGGCCTGTCGCACGTGCTCGAACACATGCTGTTCAAGGGCACAACCACCCGGCCCGGCAGCCGCATTGACCAGGAAGTGCAGGAGGCCGGCGGTTACATGAACGCCTACACGAGCTTCGACCGCACGGTGTATCACATTGACGTGCCGGCCACCGGCGCGCGCACGGCGATTGATGTCCTGTGCGACATCATGCAGCACGCCACCCTGCCCGACGATGAGCTGGCCAGGGAACTCGACGTGATCCGCCGCGAAATGGACATGGGCCAGGACGATCCCAGCCGCCGCGCCAGCCGCCGCCTGTTTGAAACCGCCTACACCCGCAGCCCGTATCGCTTCACCGTCATCGGGTACCCCGACATTTTCGGCGAGCTGAAACCCGACGACATCCGCGGTTATTACGCCGAAAAATACGCGCCCAACAATGTGTTTTACGTCGTCGCCGGCGACGTCAAGAACGACGAAGTCATCGCGCAAATCCGCGCCGCCTACGAAAAAACCAAGGCCCGGGCGCTTCCATCGGTAGTGTTACCGGAAGAACCGAAGCAAACCGCGGCGCGTGAAATCGTCGAGGAAGCACCCATTGAACTCGGTCATTTTCATTTTGCCTGGCACATTCCCGAAGTGCGGCATCCGGACATGCCGGCACTCGACGTGCTCGGAGTTTTGCTCGGTTGCGGCCGCAGTTCGCGCCTCTACCAGCAGGTCCGCGAGAAGAAGGGCGTTGTGCACCACGTTGACGCGTGGACTTACAGCCCCGGCAATCCGGGTTTGTTCGGCATGAGCGCCATCGTGGATGCGGACAAGTTCACCGCGGCGCGCGACGCGATGCTGGCCGAGATTGAAAAAATAAAGACGTCGCCGGTCACCGCCGGCGAACTCGGCAAGGCGGTGAAACAATTCATTGCCGCCACGCTGGCCGCGCGCAAGACGATGGAAGGCCAGGCGCAAAACCTTGGCGGAAACTGGCTGGCGGCGAATGATTTGAATTTTTCCGAACGTTACCTCGCCGCCGTCAAACGCGTCAGGCCCGATGACATCCTGCGCGTCGCGCGTGAATATCTCACGGCGGAAAACCGCACCCTTTACACGTTGTTGCCCAATGGCACCGCGCCCAAGTTGTCCGTGACCGTCGAAGAAAAAACCGAGCACGCGATCCAGAAATTTGAACTGCCGAACGGCCTCCGCCTGCTCGTCAAAGAGGATCATCGCCTGCCCTTTGTCGAATTTCGCGCCATGTTCCGGGGCGGCGTGCTCGCCGAGACCAGGGAAAACAACGGCATCACCCAGTTGACCAGCCGGATGCTGCTCAAAGGCACGTCGCAGCGCAGCGCCCGGGACATTGCGACCGAAATCGAGACGGTCGGCGGCAGCATTGACAGCTACGGCGGCAATAACAGCTTCGGCGTCAACCTGGAAACCTTGAGCAGCGATTTTGCGACCGGCCTCGACTTGCTCGCCGACGTCTTGCTGAACCCGGTTTTTCCCGCCGACATGCTCGAACGCGAGCGCGAGGTGCAAATTGCCGACATTTACGCAGACAAGGACAATCTGCTCAAAAGTGCCAGCCTGGCCATGCGCCGCACGCTTTTTGGCAATATCGGCTACGGCCTGGATTCAACCGGCCGGGAGGAAGCCGTTGCCAAACTTAAAGCCGCCGGTTTGAAATCGTATCACAAAAAACTGGCCGCGCCGAACAATTGTGTTCTCGCCATTTACGGCGACGTGAAAATGGCAGAGGTTAAATCCGCCGTCGAAAAACTTTTTGGCCATTGGAAATCCAACAGTGCGGCGAACGAACTGATCCGCACTTCACCCGACACGCCTCCTTCTTTGACGCAGCGGGTTGAAGAAATCCGCGATAAAAAGCAGGCGGTGATCGTCATCGGTTTTCCCGGCACGACGATATACGATGAGGACCGTTACGCGCTCGAGTTGATTCAAGAATCGTGCAGCGATCTGGGTTCGCGGCTGTTTCTGCGGATTCGCGAGCAACTCGGTCTCGCCTACTACGTTGGCGCGCAACATTTCGCCGGACTGGTGCCCGGCTACTTCGCCTTTTACGCCGGCACCGAGCCGGCGAAGGCCGCGCAGGTGGAACAGGAAATTCTCAAGGAAGCCGGGCTCCTGCGCACCGAGGGTTTGACCGCCGAGGAACTCAAACGCGCCAAGGCCAAACTCATCGGCCAGAAAAAAATCGCGCGGCAGGACCTGGGGCATCTGGCATCCACGACCACGCTCGATGAACTGTACGGCCTCGGCTATCAACGCGCGGAACTCGACGACGCGAAATACGAGGCGGTGACGCTGGAACAAATCAAAGCCGCCGCGCAAAAATATCTCAAGCCGGATGCACGCGTCGTGGCGGTGGTGAAGCCGGAGAAAACCCAAGACTGATTGGAGCACCGAACTCCGATTCGGCGGGTTGGCATTGTTGGGATCACGCCGGTTCGGAGACCGGCGCTCCGGCTGGAATCAACAGCCGGTGGAATTCATCCCGAAACCTGGCGCTGCTGAAAAGCCACTCCTTGTCCACACGACACAGTCTTGCCTTCACCGGGTTGTTTTCGATGTAACGAATGGCTTTCCTTTCCTGGTCTTCATCCCGCATGAATGTATCCCAGTATTCGCGTTGCCATTGGAGCGCCGGCCTCCGGCACGGCTCGTTGCTATTTGCTTCACCATCCCGCCGTGCTGGAAGCCGGCGCTCCGCAAGCAATTGGTTCGCCTGCGTTTGGATAAAGTGTTTCCAACTTCGCACCATCTTCCATAACGGCGTCTGCCAGACATGAACCAGAACATGGACGTGATTCGGCATCACACACCAAGCAAGTAATTCATAGCGTTGGTTATGAAAATGCAACATGGCGTCCTCTGCGATCTGGGCAATGTACGAATCACGCAAATGACATTCACCAACTCCGCGATCAAGATACTCCTCCAGCTTCTTGCGTTTCTCACGGTCATCTTCAATCTTCAGCAAATGTTCCCACTCGCCGTGACGTGAGGCTGGCATGGAATCGGCAAGGCGAAACGTGACGAATTGAACGAGACCGGGAAAATCACAATGCGGCAGGTAACCACGCTCATGCCATACGGAAAAACCAAGCGCCTTCTCCTCATCTGTAAGCGGATGGAACGCTTTATTCTTCCCCTCAACGAGTTGGCACAGATATTCGCGCTTGGTTCGCGGTGGCCGGGACATGAATGAAGCATTATGAAATCATGCGAAGCAGACCAGCGCAATCCCAAAACAACTAATCACCGCGATTGGAGCGCCGAACTCCGGCATGGCTCGTACCGTTCACTTCGCCGCCGCGCCGGGCTGGAAGCCGGCGCTCCGATTCACGCTCTCGCCACCAACTGCCGCAGCACGTAAGGCAAAATGCCGCCGTGTTGGTAGTAATCAATTTCAATCGGCGTATCAATCCGGCAACGCACCGGCACAGCTTCCACGCCGCCGTCCTGGCGCGTGATTTTAAGCGTGAGGTCCTGTTGCGGCTTGAGGTTCGCGTCGAGGCCGACGATATCATACGTCTCCGTGCCATCAAGCTGGAGGCTCTGCGCCGTCGTGCCTTCCTTGAATTGCAGCGGCAGCACACCCATGCCGACGAGGTTGCTGCGGTGGATGCGTTCGAAGCTCTGCGCCACGACGGCCTTCACACCGAGCAGGTTCGTGCCTTTCGCGGCCCAGTCACGGGACGAACCGGTGCCATATTCCTGGCCGGCAATCACCACCAGCGGAACGCCAGCAGTCCGATATTTCATGGCGGCATCGTAAATCGGCATTTGTTCGCCGAGGTGGGGGCGGCCCGCCGGGCCGTCCGCGGACGCCGACGGCGCGGCGTCCCTACCAAAAAACCTGGTCACCCCGCCTTCAACTCCGGGCACCATGAGATTTTTGACGCGGACGTTGGCGAACGTGCCGCGTGTCATCACCCGGTCGTTGCCGCGGCGCGAGCCATAGCTGTTGAAATCCTCCGCCGTCACGCCGTTCTCGATGAGATATTTTCCAGCCGGCGATGTTTTCTTGATGGATCCGGCGGGTGAAATGTGGTCGGTCGTCACGCTATCGCCAAAAATGGCCAGCGTCCGCGCACCCTTGATTTCACGAATTTCCCCGGCTTGCATCTGAAACTTTTCGAAGAACGGCGGTTCCTGTATGTAAGTGGATCTGCGGTCCCATCCGTAAATGTTGCCGGTGGACGAGGGGATTTCGTTCCACCGGGGATTCTGCGCCGCAAAATCCTTGAACAGCCTGCGGTAAACTTCCGGCTGCAACGCAGTTTGCATGAGGTCACGGATTTCACGCAGACTGGGCCAGAGGTCGCGGAGATAAACCGGTCTGCCATCCTTGCCCGTGCCGATCGGGTCGCGGCTCAGGTCAATGTCCACGCGGCCCGCGAGGGCGAAGGCGACGACGAGCGGCGGCGACATGAGGAAGTTCGCCTTGATACTCTGATGCACGCGCGCCTCGAAGTTACGGTTGCCCGAAAGAACGGAGGCCGCGACCAGGTCGTATTTGCTGATTGCGTCTTCGACCGTGGCCGGCAGGGGGCCGGAGTTGCCAATGCACGTTGTGCAGCCGTAACCCACGAGGTTGAAGCCAAGCTGGTCGAGATACAATTGCAGGCCGGTCCGGTCCAGGTAATCGCTCACCACGCGCGAGCCGGGCGCGAGCGACGTCTTGACGACGGGATTCACGCTGAGTCCGCGTTCCACGGCCTTCTTCGCCAGCAACCCGGCAGCGAGCATGACGCTGGGATTCGACGTGTTCGTACAACTGGTGATGGCCGCGATGAGCACGCTGCCGTGGCGAATTTCAGATTGCACCCCGCGAAACGTCGAGGGCGGCACCTGTTCCGAGGTGTGGGGCGCGGGGTGCTGGTCGCGCATCTCGGATTCGCTGGGCTCCACGCCCAGCTTGCGATGGCCGTAGCTGTGATTAATGGGCGGATGAGCCTCCCGCGCCGTGTTGACCCGCGCGGTTACATACAACTCCTCAAGGCGCTTGCCGAAGCCATTGTCCATGACCGGACGCGTCATCGCCTTCATGAACGCGTCTCTCATCTTCGGCAGTTCGATGCGGTCCTGCGGGCGCTTCGGGCCGGCCACGCTGGGAACCACCGTGCCGAGGTTGAGTTCCAATTCCTGAGAGTAGGCGATGTCGCCTTTCTTCGGAATGCCGAACAAACCCTGCGCGCGGTAATAATTTTCGTAGGTCAGGCAAAGCTCCTCGCTGCGGCCGGTGGCGCGGAGATAATTCACGCACTCGGCATCAATCGGGAAGAAACCCATCGTCGCGCCGTATTCGGGCGCCATGTTCGCGATTGTCGCGCGGTCCACGACTGGCAACGCCGCCGCGCCGAGGCCGAAAAATTCGACGAACTTGCCAACGACCTTTGCCTTGCGGAGCATTTCCGTGACGGTGAGCGCGAGGTCGGTGGCGGTGACGCCCTCGCGCAACCCGCCGGTGAGATGCACACCGACGACGTCCGGCGTGAGGAAATAAACCGGCTGGCCAAGCATGCCGGCTTCAGCCTCGATGCCGCCGACGCCCCAACCCACGATGCCGAGACCGTTGATCATCGTCGTGTGCGAATCCGTGCCGACCAGAGTGTCGGGATAAAAGATGGCAGATGGGAGATCAGCGTTGGGAGATGGGGAAGACAGCACGCCCTTGGCGAGATATTCCAGGTTGACCTGGTGAACGATGCCGATGCCGGGCGGCACGACCTTGAATGTATCGAACGCCTGCATGCCCCATTTGAGAAACTGGTAGCGCTGGCGATTGCGCCGGAATTCCATCTCCAGGTTTTTCTGCAACGCATCCGCGCTGCCGGCGAAATCCACCTGCACCGAATGGTCAACCACGAGGTCCACCGGCACGAGCGGTTCGATGATTTTCGGATTTTTGCCCAGCCGCTGAACGGCGGAGCGCATCGCCGCCAAATCCACCAACAGCGGCACACCGGTGAAATCCTGCAACACGATGCGGGCAACGATAAACGGAATTTCCTCCGTGCGGGTTTCGGTTGGTTTCCAGTTCGCCAGCGCACGCACATTTTGTTCGCTGACCTTTTTGCCATCGCAATTGCGGAGCACGGACTCGAGCACGAGCCGGATGGAGACGGGCAATTGGGAAACCGGCCCGACGCCGGCCTCTTCCAGCGCGGGCAGGGAATGGAACGACCCCTGCCTGCCATCGCCGAGTTCAAATTTCTGGAGCGTGTTGAATAAGTTGTGCATTCCGCCAATAAAAATCACTTATGCGGATGTGAAAATGAAGCCTGCCTGCGGTTGTGTCAAGCGAAGTGGAGGTTGGGTGCGGGGGCCTTTTGCGGTTTTCGGTGGGGCGAGCGTACCCGCGAGCCGTCGGGCGTATAATCAACAATCTTCGGCTCGCGGGTACGCTCGCCCCACCGACGCTACATTATTTCACCACCGGCGCGGGACGCAGCAAATCGTTGATGCGGCGTTCGAGCCGTTCCAAGTTGAGCGGCTTGATGAAAAAATCCCCGGCCTGCAACGCCACAGTGCGTTTGGTCACCTGGCTGGAAAGCGCGCTCATGAAAATCACGGGGGTTTTTTTGGTGGCCGGCTGGCGGCGCAGAATTTTACAAACGGACAGACCATCAAGGTCGGGCAGCAGGATGTCGAGGAGGATCAAATCCGGTTTGAACTGCCGCGCCTGGCTCAATGCCTGCACCCCGTTGTTGGCCACGATGAATTCGCAACCCAATCCGGCGAGGCGATATTGCAATAATTCGATGAAATCGAGTTCATCATCCACAATCAAAATACGCGGCACCATTTGAGATAATTTACCCCGCCTTGTGCCAGTCTCAATGACGGTCCGGTTAAAGCCGCGTTACGAAATGGAAACGGAACCGGGCAATAAACTTGTTCCATCACGCCAAATCTGGCATTTTCCAATAAATGCCAACGCGAAAAGGCTCCATCCGACTCTTTCAACTTTTCGGCATCACCGTTTATTTACACTGGGCGTGGTTTTTGGCGGTCGCCTATTTCGTCCATCAGGCGAGGGGTTATTCATCTCTGCTGTGGAGCGTGTCGGAATGTTTCTCGTTATTCCTGATCGTGTTGATTCATGAGTTTGGCCACCAACTGGCGTGCCGCTCCGTGGGTGGGAAAACGCATGACATTGTGCTGTGGGTGCTTGGCGGTGTGGCTTATGTCTCGCCGCCGCAGCGTCCCGGCGCGACGCTGTGGAGCATTGCCGCCGGGCCGCTGGTGAATGTGATGCTGTTCCCGCTGTTCGGGATTTTATTGCTCTTGGGAAAATCCGCCGGCTGGGAGGACGCGAATCCAAACGCCTTCAATTTTGTCTTCATGCTTTTTTCCATCAACATCGTCCTGCTCGTTTTCAACATGCTGCCGATTTATCCACTCGACGGCGGACAAATTTTACGTTCGCTGCTTTGGTTTATATTCGGACGCGCGAAAAGTTTGATGATTGCCAGCATCATTGGATTCATTGGCGTGGCGGTGTTAATCGGACTGGCCGTGTTGCAACAAAACCCCGTGCTGGGCGGTATCTGCGTGCTCATTGTGTTGAATTGCTGGGGCGGGTTGACGCAGGCGCGAGCCATGGTGAAAATCGCCAATGCGCCGCGTCACGACGGATTTGCCTGCCCGGCCTGCAAACTTGCTCCGCCCCGGGGCGCATTCTGGGGTTGCGGCAAATGCCGGAAAGCCTTCGATACGTTTGAAACGCGGGGCGTCTGTCCCAACTGCGGAACTCAGTTCGCCGTAGCGTCCTGTCCCGAATGCGGCAACGTGCGACCGATGAGCGAATGGACGGTTGCTTCAAACGTTCCGCCGATTTTGTAGCGGCGCTCTGCGAGCGCCGGTGAAATCAATGGCGACGGTCATAGACCGCCGCTACAGCGGGCGGCCTGACCGGATCCGGTTATGCCCGGAAATTACTTCAACTTCGCCAGCGCCGCCTTGACGGCGTCAAAGTTTGGCAGGTCTTTCGGCGTCGGCGTCTGTTCGCTGTATTGCACCACGCCTTTCTTATCAATCACGAACGCCGCGCGCGCCGAGGTGTCGCCCACACCGGCCAGCATCGGGAAAACAACATCATACGCCCTGGCGGTGGTTTTGTTCAGGTCGCTGGCGAGCGTGATGCCGATCTTTTCCTTTTGTGCCCACGCTTCCTGCGTAAACGGGCTGTCCACGCTGACGCCGATGACGTCGGCGTTGAGGCCGGCATAGGCCCCAAGGCCGGCGGTCAGGTCGCACATTTCCTTCGTGCAAACGCTCGTGAACGCGAGCGGGAAGAACAGCAGCACGGTGTTCTTTTTGCCGAAGTTGTTGCTGAGTTTCACATCCACCAGGCCGGACGCCTGCTTGGACTTGAGGGTGAAGTCGGGAGCTTTTGATCCAGTTGGAATTGGCATAATTTTTTTGGTTGTCTGGTTGATTCCTTTTCGTTACGGACATTTTCAGAATTTGCCGTGTCCCTGTCAAACAAGGATTGCGCGTCTGGACGCAGTCTGACCTCCGGTCATCTCAACTTGGCGGGCAGGTTGAATACGTATGAAAAAAGCCGGGACAAGTCGTCGCCGGTGTGCTGGGTGCGAATGTCCCGGCCAAAGGGAAAGGATACATCCGAGGCAAAGTCATGCAGCACCAGACAGTAGGTGCTGTTGGCCATGATCCCCAACAACTCGCCGGTCCGGCTGAAAACCAGGTCGCCGCACGAGGGATTGAATTTTCCGAACAGCCCCTTCAAAAGGTTGCGGTCCAGTTTGACGTATGCCGGCGTGTTCAAATCAATCTGGAAACTGCTTTCGCCGTAATAGTCCCCTTGTGTGCCGATCACCACCGCATCCTGAAATTTGTACGGGTCCGATGAAATCGAGTAAACTTTGCAGCCGAGCTGGCGGACTTCCGCCTGCGTGACTGGCATGAACACCACGCGCGGATCCTGAAGGTGAAAGGATAACGAGCTGATGGGAACCTGCCCCGTGTTGTGATCCAGCGTTCCCGTGAGCACATCCCAATCCGTACCGGGATCTGACAAAGTAAGCGGGGTGTCCTGCACGTGGCATAACGCAAAAGTATGGGGTCCATCGGTGACCAGCACCGTTTCGGTCTCCTTGCGGTTGCTGGAATTAATGCCGAGGAAGCCGGATCGGGAAGCCAGGAACCGGGTCCTGACCCGATTTTTAACAAAGTCATCGAAGATGGTGTTGGGAGCCAAGGCCCGGTTATCCCGGATTTCCTGGGTCAGAGCGCCGGAATTGGTCGCCAGCGCCTTGAAGCCTTCGGCCAGCCTGGCGTTTTGGACGCGCTCGGCCTGCACCTGTTGTTGCATCAGGGTGGCTTTTTCGGCGGCGGCCCGTTTCTCAACTTCCGCCATCTGGAGCTGGCCGGCCAGTTTCTGCTTTTCGTCCTGGGCAATCTGGTTGTTTTTCGCGAGTTGGGCGAGTTGCTTCTGCAAGGCGGCGGCCCGGTCGGTCTGCTTTTGGATTTCGGCCTCCTTCGCCGCGAGCTGTTCCCGGGTCATCGAGGTTTCGGCGGTACTGCTTTGCAATTTCTGGTTGAGCGCCTGGATGTTGGCCTGGGCCGTGGCGTACTGCTGCTCGAGATTTGATTGTTTCTGCTGCAATTCTTTGGCCTGCTGGTTGAATTGCTCCTGTTGCTGCCGCGCCACCTCGCGGGCCTTGGCCAGTTCCGTCTGCAACTGTTCGCGGTTCTTTTGCTCCTCGCCGAGCGCCTGTTGCATGACCGCCGCGAGATCCTTCGCGTTGTTGTCCCCCGTTTTGGGCAGGACGTCCACCTTGATGGTCGCCGCGGAGCCCTCGTTCTCGCCGGCCATTTTGCTGAGGTCCGTCGAGAACGTCAGCAGGCTCAGCAACAAAAAGTCGCAGATGACAATGAGGATGCTGCGGTTCATGACGGCGTGACCAGCGTTGGCGCGGCGGCAGGCACGGAGGGCCCGGCGACTTCGGCTTCGGCTTCCAGCAACAATCGCCGGCGGGCCGGGCGCAGGTTGAAGATTTTAAACACGCACACGAAGATGATGCCGAACGACGTGGACGAGTAGGCGGCCATCAGGCTGAATTTGATGATCCCCATCGAGACGAGGATCAGCGAGATGATGGTGCCGACGAAGCCCAGGTACAGGCCGGCGTCGAACAGGTGGTCTTCGTTTTCGAGCAGCCTGAGCTTGAAGCGCGGCGTGACGTTCTGCCGGCGGATTTCCGCCAGCTTCACGAGGCA
>Ga0181536_10005778_pt1 | contig 12592 bp, 9 predicted proteins | sample PEATcosm2014_Bin_41_FD_121105 | JGI IMG/M metagenome (GOLD analysis project Ga0181536, IMG submission 121105) | Peatland microbial communities from MTU Mesocosm Facility, Houghton, MI, USA - PEATcosm2014_Bin17_60_metaG | ecosystem: Environmental > Terrestrial > Soil > Wetlands > Peat | place...
TCAGTTGAACCACACGTACATTTTTGGTCCCAATGTGACCAATCAATTCATCGCATCGGGCTTCTACTATTCATGGCCGTTCGGCCCCGCCAATTTGCAGCAAACCCTGGCGGCATCACCCTTTCAGTTCAACAATGGCTCCGATGGCGGCACCAACTATTCCACCGGGCTGGGCCAGGGTAGCAGAGTTGGTTTCGATTGGGGCAGCCATCCTACAACCACCAACTCCACCCAATATCAATTCGTGGACGATCTTTCCTGGCTGAGAGGAAACCACAACCTGAAATTCGGGGCCAACTTCAAGCGATATGACATCACCGACGGCTGGCCGACGGTGAATACCTACGCCGGGTATTACACCTTCAATACTCTTGGCGACCTGGCCGGCGGCGTGCTGCCCGGATCGTCAGGTTCCAACTTTCAGCAGACCTTTGACCAGAGCAAGCACATCAGCATAGCGGGTTACAACTACGGCATCTACGCGCAGGATGAATGGAAGGCCACTCCGCGATTGGTTCTCGATTACGGTGTCCGCGTGGACCGCAATGGAAATATCCGGTGCAACACGAATTGTTTTTCGCGCTATCTCGGCGGCTTTCCACCCACGAACGTCACCTTGGACACACCGTACAACCAGGCCATCGCCACCGGCTATGAAAAAGTCTTCCCCTCACTGGAAATGGCCATCATCCAGCCGCGCTTCGGTTTCAACTGGGACATAAAGGGCAACGGAAAGTCCATTCTCCGCGGCGGCGTGGGCCTCTTCGCGGACGCATTTCCCGGCGCGTTGATCGAAAACCAGTACTTGACCTTCCCCGATAACTACGGCGCATTCGTAGAGGCGGGAAGCGTGGGCCAGGGGGCGGGAAGCGCGCCGGCCTTCGCGCTCGCTTCCTACAACGCGCTTGCGGCCGGGTTCTCCCAGGGGCTGAACGCTAACCAACTGGCGGCGTCGCTGCCGCCCGGCGTACCATTCTTCGCGCCCAACCACTACTTGTCTCCGCAGCACATGGTGAGCCCGAAATATCTGGAGTGGAGTTTGCAACTCCAGCAGCAGCTCGACCCTTCCGATGCTGTGATCCTTTCCTACGTGGGGAACCATGGCTACGATCTGGTCAGCTACGATTACGCGATTAACCAGAACCTGGCCGGAAACGCATACACGCCTCCATCGGCCTATACCAGTTTCCAGGATGTTCCGGTCAATCCGCCCGATCCGCGGTTCGGACAGATGGGAATTATCAACGATAACGCCATATCTGGGTACAACGGGATCTCGCTGATCTACAAGCACATCAATCGTTACGGTCTGACTGCGAATTTCTCCTACACATATTCACACGCACTCGACGACGTTTCTAACGGCGGCCAGTCTGAGGACTTTAACAACAATGGCCTTCCTTACCAGATTGTGCCGAACCACACATCGCTGCTGATGTACTCGAACGCCGACTATGACATTCGCAATAATTTTCTGGTCGATCTCACATATGTTGAGCCGCACCATTTCCACAACAAAATTGCTGATGTTGCCGCAGGTGGCTGGACGGTCGGTGGCAAGGCCTATTGGCGGTCCGGCCTTCCCTTCAGCGTGTTCAATAACAATGCTGCAAACGACCTATACAACGGCACCGGCAACTACTTCGTGCTGGCGGACGTACTGAACAATCACTTCAATCATTTCTGCAATTCGTTTTTCCACCCGTGCTTCCAGGGCCAATTCTTTAACGGTTCTGGTGTATCGAATCAGGATCCGTATAACGATCCCGCGCAAACCAATTTCGGCAACGTGCCGCGTAATGCCTTCTATGGGCCGCACTACGCCGACGTCGATTTGAGCGTGTATAAGAACATTCTCCAGAAGGAGAAAATACAGCTGAAAGTGGGTGCGCAGGCATTCAACATATTCAACCACACCAATTTCGCCGCGCCGAACAATGATGCATCGCTCTCAAATCTGGGTTTGATCACAAGCGACGTGGTGTCGCCAACCAGCCCCTATGGATCGTTTGGGTCGCCCGGTTCTGGCCGCATCATGGTCGTGACCGGCATATTGACGTTTTGAGGCAAAACCTGGGTAGGTGTAGTCCGGAGCTACGTACCCCAAGTCGACGCGATATCTCTCTTTTCGGAGGTCTTCGAACCTCACATTCAGGATCGGATAGCTGCCATGCCAATATCGCCGTCATTACCGACCGCCGTGTTCTCGACCAACAACTCCAGGACGCGATTTACCAAATCGAGCACGCCCAAGGGGTCGTCAAAGCAATCGACGAGGATTCAAGGCAACTGGCCGAGGCGCTGATCGACGGCACCAAGATCATCACGACGTTGCAGAAGTTCCCCTTCGTGCTCCGCGGGCTGCTTCACATTGCCGGGGCGGAAACTCAGGAGAAGGCCACCGACGAAGAGAGGCGGCGAGCGAAGGAGTGGGAAGCTGCCATCGCCGCGCGCAAGTATGCGGTGATTGTGGACGAAGCGCACTCCAGTCAGACTGGCGAGACAGCGCGCGAGTTGAAGGCAATCCTGGGCAAGACCGTGGTTGCCGAAAATAGGGAAGCCGAACCGGACTGGGAAGACCGGTTGAACCCGGTGATGCAGTCTCGAGGACGCCGGCCGAACCTCAGTTTCTTTGCCTTTACGGCCACCCCGAAGGGCAAGACGTTGGAACTGTTTGGACGGACCGGCACGAGTGGCCTGCCAGAGGCATTCCACATCTTGGCTCGTGCCTTTCCTACGTCACAAAGCCGCGCGGCAATCGAAACCGTGAAGTCCATTGGCGTGGGCTGTTCTCTTCGTCGCAAGCGGGTTACCACAACATGCGACAGTAGGGTCATTATCTTGGGAGGGTGATCATGTACGCTGAGAAATTTCTGTTGAAAAACCAGATCGCCGTAGTTACCGGAGCCGGCCGCGGAATCGGTTTTGAGATTGCCCGTGCTCTGGGGGAAGCCGGAGCGACGATCGCAGTCTTGGAAATTGACCAGACCAACGGCCGCGAGGCGGTCGAGAAGTTAACGAACGAAAGATACCGGGCGGAACTGTTTCCTCTCGACGTCACCGATTCAAAGGCTGTGAAGCAGGTCGCAGATGGGGTGCTCAAGAAATACGGGAAGGTCGACGTGCTCGTCAACAATGCTGGTTTCGCGGAGAACATCGACGCCATCGCGTATGGCGACGAAGAGTATTACAAGCTGATGCGCGTTAATCTTGACGGTGTGTTCTTTTGCTGCCGTGCTTTCGGTCGGCACATGGTTGCTGCCCGACGAGGCAGCGTGGTGAACGTTGGTTCGATGTCGGGAATTATTGTGAATAAGCCGCAGCCGCAAGCTCCCTACAACGCAAGTAAAGCTGCAATTCACATGTTGACGAAATCACTGGCATGCGAATGGGCGAAATCCGGCGTGCGCGTGAACGCGGTCGCTCCCGGATATATTGCAACGGCTATGACTTTGCGGGGACGATCAAACAAAGAATGGAGCGCGTGCTGGGACGAGATGACGCCCTTCGCCCGTTGCGGCGAACCGAGCGAGGTAGCTTCCGCCGTGCTCTTTCTGGCCAGCGACGCAGCGAGCTACATTACCGGGTCGGTGCTGAGCGTCGATGGCGGTTATACGGCATGGTAACGGTGATGAATGTCTGCTGAGAGATCAGATGCAAAATGTACCCGCTAAATTGTCGGCCGGGGGCGGAGAGCTAAACACCCTTGCCGTGCTGATTCTGGAATGGTACTTATGAACCGGATTTGGAAAGGACTGGTACTGTTGGCGAGCGCAGCTCTCGTGGCGTGGATTCTGTATCCTGCTGACCGGCGTCCAGAGCTGACCATTGCTACGGTGAACAATGCCGACATGATCCTGATGCAGCAGCTCTCCTCGGAATTTGAAAAACAGAGCGGGGTCAAGTTGAACTGGGTAGTGCTGGGTGAGAACGTCCTGCGGCAGCGTCTGACGATAGATATCTCCACGGGAAGCAGCACCTTCGATGTCATAACGATCGGTTCATATGAAGCTCCCCTCTGGGGAGAGCGCGGCTGGCTTGTCCCGCTTGATGATCTGGGCGCGGACTACGGATACGACGATATCTTCGACGTGGTGCGTCAAGGCTTTTCTTATCAGGACCGCATGTACGCGGCGCCCTTCTATGCAGAGAGTGCCTTTACTTACTACCGCACTGACCTCTTCGGAAAAGCCGGCTTGAAAATGCCCGTCCAGCCGAGTTACGAACAGATACGCCAGTTCGCGCAAAAGCTGCACGACCCAGAGCACAACGTTTACGGCATCTGTTTGCGCGGCGAACCGGGCTGGGGCCAGAATATCGCCTTCATCAGCACGCTGGTCCATGCGTTTGGAGGCCGCTGGATGGACGCCGGCCTGAAGCCGCAAATCACGACTCCGGCTTGGGCCGAAGCGGTGGGTTTCTACGTGGACGTGCTCAGCAAATATGGACCGCCCGGCGCTACCACCGACGGCTACAACGAGAACCGCGCCCTCTTCGCCAATGGCAATTGTGCCATGTGGGTGGACGCCACTTCCGCTGCCGGTTCCCTTCTCGATCCCAGCCAGAGTCGAGTGGCGAACACCACCAGTTTTGCCAAAGCGCCCATCGCCAAAGCGTCCAATGGCCCCGGCTGGGCCTGGAGCTGGGGACTTGCGATCCCGACCTCGTCGAAGCGAGCCGAGATCGCCAAGCAATTTATCAAATGGGCCACCAGTCGTCAGTACATCGCCACGGTGGGTGAGCGCTTCGGTTGGCTGCGCATTCCTCCCGGCTCGCGAAAATCGACCTACGAAATTCCCGCTTACCTGCAAGCGGCTCCCTTCGCCCCACTGGTTCGCGAAGCGATCTTGAACGCAGGTTACACGAAACCGGGCGAGTCAGTTCCTTTCGTGGAAGTTCAATATGTGGGAATTCCCGAGTTTCAGGCCATCGGAGCAGAAGTCGGACAGGAAATCAGCGCGGCGTTGGCCGGCCACGCCACGGTGCAGCAGGCTTTGGCGTTGGGGCAAGCGGAAGCCGAACACTCCCTGGAAGGAAGATCCGTCAAGTGACCGGAGAAGTTGCTGTCAAACCGAGCCGCCACCTGCACAGCAAGCCCTTGCTCGCTCCGTCCGTCGGGGCGCTGTTCTTGTGGATGGTCGTGCCCCTGGCGATGACGCTCTGGTTTTCCGCCGAGCACTATAACTTGCTCAGCCCCGGGAAGACTGCGTTCGCCGGGTGGGAGAATTATCGCGACCTACTAACCCATCGGGCGCTGTGGGTGGCCATGGGCAACACGCTGTTCCTGGTGGGCCTGGTTCTCGCGATCACCCTGATTCTTGGCACGTTCTTCTCACTTCTGCTCAACCAGGATTTTCCTGGACGCAACGTCTGCCGCCTGCTGGTTATCGCTCCCTTCTTCGTGATGCCGACGGTGAGCGCGCTGATCTGGAAAAACATGCTGATGAACCCGGTGTTCGGCCTTTTCGCATGGATCACGCGTTCCCTCGGGTTCGGCACCATCGAATTCTTTTCAAGCATGCCGATGCTCTCCATTGTGGTGATTGTGGGCTGGGAATGGACCCCCTTTGCCGTGCTAATCCTTTTGCCGGCGCTGCACTCGCTCAACCCCGAGCAGATGGAAGCCGCCCGGCTGGACGGTGCCGGACCCATCGCACTTTTCCGCTACATCGAGTTGCCCCATCTGTTGCGGCCGATGGCGGTGGTAGCCATGATCGAGATGATTTTCTTCCTAAGTCTCTTCGCGGAGATTTACGTGGCCACCGGCGGCGGCCCGGGGCTCGCCTCCACCAATCTGGCTTACCTGATCTTTCGCGATGCGCTCCTGGGCTTTGACGTGGGGCGGGCCTCGGCGGGAGGAGTCGTCGCCATCATCCTAGCGAACATCGTCAGTTTCTTTCTCATGCGCGTGGTGGGGCGCAACCTGGAGGATTTGCGATGAGACGCATCGGGCAGACTCGCTGGGGGCTGGCGGTCGCGGCTTGGGCCATCGCTCTGGGAATGTTCTTCCCCATTCTGTGGATGTTCCTCTGCAGTTTCAAAACCGAGATTGCCGCTGTCGCCGTACCGCCCAAATTGTTCTTCCGCCCGACATTGGAGAACTATTACGCCGTACTGCAGCGGGCCGATTACCTGGCGTTTGCACGAAACAGCGTGCTGGTTTCGCTGGGCTCAACATTGCTGGCTCTGGCTCTGGCCATCCCGGCCGCCTACAGCATGGCCTTCTTTCCCACGCGGCGGACGCGCGACATTCTGCTTTGGATGCTCTCCACTAAAATGCTGCCGGCGGTTGGCGTCCTGGTTCCGATTTACCTGCTGTGGCGGGATCTCGGCCTGCTCGATACCGTCTTCGGGTTGATCCTGATCGACAGCATCAGCGTTCTGCCCATTGTGGTGTGGATGCTCTTCTCCTTTTTCCGGGAAGTGCCAGCCGTGATCCTCGAGGCCAGCCGCATGGATGGCGCGACGCAGACCGAGGAACTGCTTCATGTTTTGCTGCCGCTGTGCACACCAGGCATCGCCGCGACGGCGCTGCTTTCCATCATTCTCTGCTGGAACGAAGCATTCTGGAGCCTGAACCTGACGACGGTGAAAGCCGCGACGCTGACCAACTTCACCGCATCATTTTCCAGTCCGGAGGGTCTGTTCTGGGCGAAACTGTCGGCGGCTTCCACCCTGTCCATCGCTCCCATCTTGATTTTTGGATGGATGAGCCAGCGGCAAATGGTGCGTGGACTTTCGTTCGGAGCGGTCAAGTAAAAAGGGAGCCTCGAGACCATGGCGACAGTGGAATTGAGAAACGTGCGCAAACAGTTCGGGAACCATGAAGTGATCCATGGCATCGACCTGCTGATCCAGGACCATGAGTTTATTGCCTTCGTAGGGCCATCGGGATGTGGCAAATCGACCTTGCTGCGAATGATCGCCGGATTGGAGCAAGTCACCGACGGCGAGGTGCTGATCGATGGTTCGCCCGCGCAGGATGTGCCGCCCGCGAAGCGCGGCTTGGCGATGGTGTTTCAGAGCTACGCTTTATATCCGCACATGACTGTAGCGGAAAACATGAGTTTCAGCCTGCGCCTGAGTGGAGCCTCGAAAGCGGAGCGAGAGCAGAAGGTCCGCGCCGTCGCACGCATCCTGGAAATGGAGCCTCTGCTCGAACGAAAGCCCAGCCAGCTTTCAGGAGGCCAATTGCAGCGTGTGGCCATCGGCCGCGCCATGGTCCGACAACCGAAGGCCTTCCTGATGGATGAGCCGCTCTCGAATCTCGATGCCGCCCTGCAAGGACAAATGCGGCTGGAACTGGCGCGGCTGCATCGAGAGCTTAACACCACCATGATTTACGTTACGCACGACCAACTCGAAGCCATGACTATGGCCGACCGGATTGTGGTACTCAACGAAGGCAACGTCGAGCAATTGGGATCTCCACTGGAACTCTACCAGCATCCCGCAACGTTTTTCGTTGCCGGATTCATCGGAGCTCCGAAGATGAATTTCCTGGATGCAGAGATCAAAACTGTCGGCGAACAATCCCTGACCCTGGCTCTTGCGAGCGGCGCGAGCGTGGTCGTACCCAGGCCTTTGCAAGAACTGAACGGCGACGAAAAAATCAGGCTGGGAGTCCGGGCGGAGCACCTGGCGCTGGAACAGGAGGGCGACTTGCGGGGCGAGATCGAGGCACTGGAGCACTTGGGACCGCGGGCGTATATCCACGCGCGCCTGGCGGACGGAGCACGGCTCGTGGCACAGACCGACGGTGACACCCAGGCGCGTCCTGGCGATCGCGTGGCGTTTCGCGTGCGTTCCGAGGCAACTCATCTCTTCAACGCCTCCGGAAAAGCTTTGACCCGCCCTGGCCCCCAGACCCCGCTAAGTTGAGTCTTGAACCATGGCTTGGCCGGTCGGCGTGGCGATTAAAGCCGGCGCCTGTCTCAGGATACGGAAAGGGACGAGAGTGTTAGTTACCTGCTGGACGAGTACACGGCCTTGTGCGACACCGTGCTTTCTTATCGACTTCCCCGAGGACAGCTTATGCCTAACGTAATGAGCAGCTTCTTGATCTCACGCCGCCGTTTTCTTGAGCAAACAAGCATGATTGCGGGTTCCGCCTTTCTCGCCAATTCTGTGCTCGCAGGCGTTAGCGCCGCTACTGAGGAATCGCCGGCTCCTGATCCAAAGTTGCTCGAGCGAGCTAAGGCGCTTCTAGAGAAGGCTCCGCTCATTGATACGCACAACGATCTGCCATCGATGTTTCTCGAAACCTACGCGGGCGATTTGGCGTCGCTCGATATGAGCAAGGTTCAGCCGACGCTTTGCGCCGATATTCCGCGGTTGCGCGAAGGATGCATCGGGGCGCAGTACTGGTCGATTTGGGTTCACCCAGCCAAGCAGAAGACGCACACGTCGTTACATGAAGCGCTCCGTGAGTTTGATGTGGCGCTGCGCTTCATCCACAGTTCGCCTGAACTGGAACAAGCGCGAACTGCAGACGATATCGACCGCATCCATCAGTCGGGACACATCGCTTGCCTGCTGGGCGTGGAAGGCGGCCACATGATCGAGAATTCTCCGGCGGCGCTGCGTATTTTTCACGAGTTGGGTGCGCGCTATATGACGCTGACCCATTGGGACAATGTCGACTGGGCCGATGCTGCAACCGACCGGCCGGAACACTACGGGCTCACCGAGTTCGGGGAGGGCGTGGTGAAGGAAATGAACCGCCTGGGCATGTTCGTGGATCTTTCCCACGTCAGCACGGATACCATGCGGGACGCGCTCCACGTGACGCGCGCTCCCGCTATCTTCTCGCACTCGAACGCCTTCGCCATTGATCCGCACCCGCGCAACGTTCCGGATGATGTGCTGCGGCTGATGCCAGCCAATGGGGGGGTGGTCCACGTAAACTTTATCCCGGATTTCGTGTCGCCTAAGTTTCCTGAGTGGCAAGAGAAACGCACCGCAGCCCTCAAAGACCTGCACGCGCGTCTTGATAGCGACGAGGCGATTGCGAAAGGAATCGCTGAGTGGGAAAAGGCAAACGTACCTCCGGGCGGCACCATCTCCGAGGTTGCCGACCATATTGATTACATTCGCAAGGTCGCGGGCGTCGATCACATCGGCATTGGCGCCGACTTCTCTGATGTCATCCCCGGATCGATGGTAGTTGGCCTGGAGAACGTCACGCGCTATCCTTATCTTTTCGCGGAACTTCTGCGGCGCGGATACTCCGACGACGATGTGCTCAAAATTGCGGGACGAAACCATCTCCGCGCCATGCGCCAGATGGAGAGGGTGGCGGCAGGACTTCAGAAGTCAGAGGCTCCGCTCATCAGCGAAGGAGTGAAGGCAAAGTGAAGGCGCGCTAAGCAGAGCAGCGTCACCGACATCGAGCGACTTCCAGCAATGCTAATGCCGATCTCAGCCATTGCAGTCGCGACATTCGCGCTGAACCGACCGGACGCGTCCCGGCGCTAAACACTTCGAAGCGATCTCCAGCGAAGTGCCGTAAAAGGCCCTCTGCCATCTGGCTACGAGCTGAGTTTCCGTACAGAGAAAAAGAATTCTTTGACGTTTAGTCGTTGTCATCCAGCTTTTCCTAGTGATCGATTCCCGCGTACTTTGCCTAGCTAGACCGCGGTTGCTCTAACGCCGCTCTGCAGGTGCTGCACAGTAGCAACCTAGCTTTCTTGGGAAGAACTACCGTTCGTACCAGGGGACCGATTGCAGTAACCGGATCGTCCACCACACAGATGTGTTCCGCGCACAGCGCAGCGGAACAATGGTGGCAACTGCCAACCGCGTCGCGGGTTTCACCCGCCAGTAAGCATTCATAGCAGTGCACAAAATCCTCCGTCTACCCAGTTTGCTCCGGACGACCCACAGCCTCCATGGCCGGGAACCAATGTCGAGTGCGATTGCAGACATTGCATACGGACAATATGACCGGCACCTCGACCAGCACTCCCACAACCGTGGCTAGCGCCGCTCCCGATCCGGGCCCGAAAAGCGCGATTGCAGTCGCAACCGCAAGCTCGAAGAAGTTACTCGCACCGATGAGCGCTCCCGGCGCGGCAACAGAGTGTTGAACACGTAGCAGTCTCATCAACCCATACGTCAGGGTGGAATTAAAGTAGACCTGAGTCCGAATCGGGATTGCGACTAGCACCACGTGAAGGTACAGCCGCAGCGGTTTGCCACCTTGCCCACGGAAGAAGTCTGCCGTGGATTCCAGGATGTCTCCTTGCGCAGCTAGTTCGTCGAGTGTCGGCCCGGGCTCGTATGCGGGGTTCAGTTGGAGGATGGCATCCGGCCAAAAGGCACCAGTTTCAAACTGCTCTTTGACGAAGGAGTCTATGCGTTCGTCGTCGATGCGGACGAAGCTCTCGATATAGTGCCGATAATCGGAAACAAGCTTCTCGCGAAGCGCAAATACGTCCATCAGACCCTCAATGTATAAGCTATCGCCGTTTACCCAACCCCGGAATACCCGCCTGCTCCCACTTTATCCCCCTCAAATCGAGGCTGGCGTTCATAGAGGGGCTCCACGAACCGATCCTCAGCCTCCTTCTTAATGAATATTCGCTGTTTCACAGACGTGACGCCTGCTTTGTTTACCGTGGATCTGACGGTGGGTGTGACGGGAACCGCAGCCTCAACTGCGAGGCCGTGCTTACTTTGTGAATGCTGCGCAAATCTGTCTTTGTGAATCCATTTCTTGCAATGCTCACACCAGCGATTGTGAGGGCGTTTCGCCAGTGTTTCAGCTTTAGGTGGCTTGGGCCGTAACACTCCCGGTGCCATCGGAAGCCCCTCCTTTCCTGTACTTTCAAATTCAGGTTGAGCCTGTCAATTTTGCTTTTCCGTCCAGCGCGAGCCTTACGCGCTGCCAATCCACTTTCTGCTTCTCAAAAGAGAGCGACCGCGTACCATTGTTCCCCGGATGGTACACCGGAACCAACAGATTACCACCCGGCAGTCACACGATCTCCTGTACCGCTTCATACATTCTTGGCTTCGGTCGCAAGCTGTATCCGCCGACACCGTTTAGTATCAAACAGTTATATCTCGTTGTTGCCCTGTCGCGGCAGTGGCTGAGCGCTGATTGCGCGCTTTTACTGAGCATGGTTTCAGTCAATTGAGGCTCCAGGTTGTGTTGCGGTGTGTCTGGAAAGGTTTGATAGAACAGGTCCAGGGCTTCATTGCCCTGGCCGAATGATTCCGCTGCGCCAGGTGGATTTGAACCACGAACCTTGGGTTGTGAGTACAAGAACGCAATTTCAACGAGTTGCTCGGACAGGGACGAGCTTCAGAACACCCGCGGAACTGCTCGGACAGGCTAATCCTCATCGGTTTGGTGGAGAAATACAACGATCAGATGCAAAGCTGATTCCAAGAATCTGGGCGCGCAAAATGCTTGAATCTCAATGCCGGGAGCTGTCGAAGAATTGTCGCAGTCGAGAGTGTTGAGGCGAAGACTCGACATGGAGTTCCCATTGGTGGCTGGAACTTCCCTCCGTTACGACGCCAGAGCGCGTTCGTGGGAAGCTGAGATTCGCGCTCGTCCGAACGGACCGATGTTCGTCCCAACAAATTGGGATACAAACGCTACTGGGTGGCGGAACATCACGCCATTCAGGGACTGGCTTGCTCAGCCACACCCGGTGCTGATCGGACATATCGCCGCAGCGACGAAAACAATTCGAGTGGGCAGCGGTGGAGTCATCGCTGCGAGAGCGCGGCTTGCTCGGAATCTGTACCAACTCGAATTGCCTCTGCTACAATTCATTCACGGGGCATGGACAGATGCTCCGGGTCGTAGGGCTCGCATTGGGAACTGGATGGGACGTACTTCCTTACGGTTTCCTGTCGATAAAACCCCGGAATTGGGTTATATGGGGTGGAAACGGTTGACACAGGCGACTCTATAGACAGTAAGAAAAGACAGGAAAATCAAGGGTTTCCAGCTAACCCGGTGAAAACGAAGTGGGGACGTAGTTCAGTTGGTTAGAACGCTGCCCTGTCACGGCAGAGGCCGCGGGTTCGAGTCCCGTCGTCCCCGCCATTCCATTTGGCGACCAGTTGTGCCTGCAATTCCTGCTTCGCAGGCATGGTGCTCTGCGCATACAGTTCCAAGGTGATCCGAGCATTCGCGTGACGCATCATTTCCTGCGTCAGCTTGACCGGAGCGCCTTCTCCTACCAGCAGACTCGCCAGTGAGCGCCGGAAAGTATGCCAGCCAATGCGCTTCGTGATCCCTGCTCGCTTGGCAGCGGGCCAGATCACCTTGCGCATGAGACTGTCTTGCCAATACGGTTGTTTGCCGCCCATCTTCGGGCTGGGGAATACCCAATCGGTCGGTGCCGCGTACAGTGTCACTGCCTTCCAGCGGGTCAGCGTGTCAGCGACTTCCTGACTGCACGGCACCGCTGCTGCTGAGGCTACTGTCTTGAGACCGCCGATGTGATTGTCAACGATGCCCCGCGCCGGGGTCAGCGTGTTAAGCGAGAAGTCTATGTCCTGCCACTGTAGGGCCAGCAGTTCACTCACACGCAGTCCGGTCGCCAGAGCGACATAGACGGCAGTGCGGGCA